>Ga0307987_1001635_pt1 | contig 12234 bp, 6 predicted proteins | sample EllFjometagen181_FD_203157 | JGI IMG/M metagenome (GOLD analysis project Ga0307987, IMG submission 203157) | Marine microbial communities from Ellis Fjord, Antarctic Ocean - #181 | ecosystem: Environmental > Aquatic > Marine > Unclassified | place: Southern Ocean | collected 2014-10-08 | reverse complement strand
AGCATCGCATCCACATCGAGATCGGGGTTCCACATCAGCTTGTGGTAGAGATAGGTGACGACGCCATCCAGGGCGAAGGACGAGGTCCCATGCCCGTTGAGGTAGACACCCGAGGAGCGACTGCGCAGCCATTGGGCGTACTTCTGGAGGTAGTGGGGCACGAGATAGGGGGCATCCATACGGTTACTGATGCGCGGGCGATGCGGGTAGTGCGACCACAACGGCACGGGGGCGCCGGCCAAGGCCATCTTCTCGCTGAGATCCTGGGTGACCCGATCCCAGTAGACCGGTTCCTTCAGGTAGGCTTCCCGGGTCTCAACGATCATGAAGGTGACGTTCTTCGGTAGCTCGATGTCGCCGGGGCCGTCCGCCCAGCGGCTATAGAAGGAGCTAACCAGCGTCTTGCCCGGCCAGCGTTCCTGAATCGCGCGGGCGAGCTTCGCGGTATAGCCCCAGACCAGCGGCGAAAGAACGCTGCCGGGGGGCGCATCGGGCTTGGTCAGGGCCAGGCATTCGTCGCAGTGGCACCCCCGGAAGCCGTCGTTGGGCCACCAGTAGATGTATTTGTCGTTCGGCGGGGAATTGGCGAACAGCTTGCGGCCCTCGCCGGTCTTGTAGTAGTGGTCGATGACGCGCAGGTGCTCTTGGAAGGCGGCCTCGCTGGTGTAGCAGCGCTGGGCGGCCAGCTTGCCACGCTTGCCGACCATCCGTGATCCGTCCTCGCGCAAGGCGAACCACTCGGGGTGCTTTTCCGCATAGAAGGTGTGCCAGTAGCCGTCCGTGTGGCCACTCTTGAGCGCGTAGTAGTCGGCGGTCCGCAGGGCGATCATCCACGCCACGCCCTGCTTCCTGGTGTAGCCCAGGAGCTCGTGGTCCTTAGTCAGGTAGTTGCCGTAGGAGGATAGACGTTGCTCGAAGGCTGGGCCATCGGTGTAGCTGACCGGGGGCACGACCAGCTTCCGACCATCGAGGTAGGGGATGTGGATGCCCAGATCACCGGGCATGTAGAAGCGGACACCGACGAAGCGTTCGAGGAAGTCGATGGCGGCGAAGAAGGTCCCTCTGCTTTGCCGACGGCTGGTCACGCGGAGGGCATCCATCGGTTTGCCCGGCTCGTCGGAGATGTCCCGCCCAATCAGCGTGATGCGACCAGCGGCGGCGTGGAAGATGAAGTGCTCGGGGGCAAGCGACGCAGCCTGCTCGATCGACGGGTTGCCGCCCGGTTGGGCGGATGGGCCGATGAAGATCCCCACGTCTCTCGGCGGGGCGTCTTCGACGATCTGGAAGGACGCCCCAGTGGCGGTATCGAGGTACCCTTTCAGGAAGGTGGCAACGCCTCGGTAGTAGCCCGCGCCGGGCGTGCCCCTGGCGGGAACGACGATGGGCAACGTCTCCTCGCCAGGACCACAGATCGCGAACGGGTCCCCCTTCCCTGCCTGCACCATCTTCACGGGCCCGAGTCCCTTCGACTCCCAAGGCCGTGCCACAACGTACTTGCCCATGGAGGCCCCCCGTTTCCAGGTTGCCTGGCCAGCCACGACGCAAGCGATGGATATCAGAGCAAGCAAGAGGCGATTCATTGGCTAGTCTCCGTAATCTGAGCTCCACGCACCGCAGGGGCAGGAGATATGGGATTTCTCCGCAACAACGGGGAGGAGGATAGCGCGGGAAGGACGGGCATACAACGGCTCGCGAGCGCTGGTGGGGAGACAGTCTCCCGTGGCATCCCGGCTGAAGGCGACAGCCAGGAGGGCTTGGCAAGCGAAGCCCTGACGGGCTACGGTGGTGGCTGCGCGGGCCGACTCCGACGTAGGATGATGGAATCCGTCGGGTATGTCAGGACCTGCCTCCACTGCCGAGGGGTGATCTGGATCGTCAGCGAGGCGGGGGCCCGCAACGAATGTGGTGGATTGGTCGTAGGAGGCCATGGATGATCCGACCGAAAGCAACCCGCAGGAAGATCGCCAGCTGGGCGATTGGCGTTGCCGCCGCTCTCCTTCAGGCGGCGGGAAGCACCCCCGGCATCACCCGTGAGCAGATTGAGGCAGACTATCTGCTGCAGGCCAAGCTCCGGTTGACTGTATTGGCCCGGGGTGGCGTGGTAGCCAAGCAAGTGGATATCACCAAAGAGCAGGATGCGGCTGGGGCCGTCGATGCCCTGATCAACGGCAAGTGGGGATTCCATACGCTGCACGAGAAGAACCCGTGGTGGTGCGTGGATCTTGGCAGATCACTGCCTTTGGCCCGGGTCGTCCTGTACAATCGCTGTGATAGCTGCGGGCCGCGCAACAACCGGATCGAGTTGCTGCTTGGGGAGGTGGACAGTGAACTGGCGTTGGCATACACCCATGATGGCACGCCGTTCGCCGGGCACACGGACAAGAAGCCCCTCGTTGTCGAGCTCAACGGTCGCCGGTCGCGCTACGTCCGTCTCCAGCTTACCGCGACTGAGTACTTCCATCTGGACGAGGTCCAGGTCTACGCGGTCGGCAGCAAGGAGAACGTGGCCCTGGGGAAATCTGCCACGCAGAGCAGCGTCAGCCAATGGTCCGCCCTTCCTGCGGGGGCCAGTCCCGCCTCCACTAAGCCGGTCGCAAGCCAGTGGGCCGGGATCATGCGAGTCACGCTGCAGAGTGGCCTGCGACTCGCGGCGGCACTGCAGCTCCGGGGAGTGGATGTGGGCGCGAACTCCGCAACGCTTGCGAAGATCGCGGAACAGGTAGGCGCAACTGCGGTTGAGCGAACCGCAGAGCAGTGGCGAAGGCTGTATCTGGACGCGCGCTGGGCGATTCGGGCAATGGCTTTGGGGAACCCTCTCCTGGACTTTGATTCGGTTCTCTTTGTGAAGCGGGCGCCAACCATGTTCCCCCACCTCTCCGACCAGTATTACGGCTGGTGGTCCCGCCCTGGCGGGGGCGTGTTCGTGCTGGAGGACTTCAAGACCGACAAATCGACCGTCCGCTGCCTGAGCACGGGCTTTGCCGACGGGAACTTCCTCCGGCCGGACCTGGACTACGACGGCAGGAGGATGGTCGTGGCCCACAGTCGCCACTACCCGCACGTCCCTGCCGTCCCCAACAAACTGGACAAGGGAGCACTTCCCGAGGACGCCTTCTACCATATCTATGAAATTGACCTGGCCCCGCCGGGCGGCGGAACACAACCACGCCGCCTGACTCGGGGACGGTACGATGATTTCGACGCGCGCTATCTACCCGATGGTGATATCGGATTCCTCTCCACCCGCAAAGGCGCCTTCCTCCAGTGCAGCCGGGAGAACACGCAGCGGACGAACGAGAGCGACTTGCCGGATAGCTACGTGCGGTGTGGCGGAGGAAACTACCGCCCGGTTCCGGTCTTCACCCTTCACCGGATGGGGAGAACGGGTTCGGACATGCGTCCTATCTCAGCCTTCGAGACCTTTGAGTACACGCCTTCGGTTGCCCATGACGGGCGCATCCTCTACTGCCGATGGGACTACATCGACCGCTTCAACGGCCATTTCTTCAGCCTGTGGTCCACCAATCAGGACGGCTCGAATGCACAGTTGGTCTACGGCAACTACACCAAGCGGCCGCAGGCCACGATGGAGCCTCGGGCCATTCCCGGCTCGAACAAGATCATCTTCACGGCGTCGGCCCATCACTCCATCACGGGCGGCTCTCTGGTATTGCTGGATCGTACGCGTGGTCTGGAGAACGACACACCGATCACTCGCCTGACGCCTGAAGTGCCATTCCCGGAAACCGAGCGGAACGTGGGGATGTTCTACGCCAACCCATGGCCACTGTCGGAGGATGTCTACCTGGTCAGTTGGAGCAACCAGCGCTTGCCCGCACACCGTCGTGACGCATCGGAGCAGAATCCCATCAACGCGCAGGGGCTCTACCTGTACGACCGGTTTGGCAACCTGGATCTGATCTACCGAGATGCATCGATATCAAGCATGTCCCCCATCCCATTGAGGCCCCGTCCGCGCCCTGGCGTGCACCCTGAAGCGACGGAGGCTGGCGGAAGACAGGTCGGCACGCTGCTCGTCCAGGATATCTACCGCGGGTTGGCTGGCGTGGCCCCCGGCTCGATCAAGAAGCTCCGCATCGTGGGTGTTCCGCCGAAGGTGCAGCCCCACATGAACCGACCTGTCCTTGGGGTTTCCAGGGAGGAGACCGGCAAATACATCCTTGGTTCGGTGCCCGTGGAGGTGGACGGTTCGGCCCAGGTTCGGGTGCCATCGGGGGTTCCCTACTTCTTCCAGGCGCTCGATGCGGAAGGCAGAGCTGTGCAGACGATGCGTTCGCTGACCTACGTGCAACCGGGGCAGACGCTGTCCTGCATTGGTTGCCATGAACGCCGAGATGCCGCACCGACCGGCCGGGGGATGCCGCTTGCAGCAAGGAAGCTGCCCGCAAAGATCTCCCCCGGACCGGCGGGATCGCTCCTGCTCCGCTATGACCGGATGGTACAGCCCGTGCTCGACCGGCACTGCATTGGCTGCCATACGGCGAAGAGTCAGAACCCGAAGGCGGCGAAAATCGACCTCGACAGAGCCAAATCCTGGAATACGTTGATCGGGTATGCGGGTGACGACCTGAAGAAGCTCGTGTTCGAGCGCGACGCTTCCCCGGTGGGACAGGGCCCCTCTCTCAACAGCAAGCTGATCCGGCATTTGCAGACGCAACCGGAACACAGATCGATCAAGCTGCTTGCCTCTGACTGGCAACGCATCTATGCCTGGATGGACACGTATGCCCACAAACAGGGCTGCTTCAGTGCCCAGCAGGAGAAAGACCTCGTCGCCTGGCGCGAGGAGTTCAGAGAGCTGTTCTCCGCCCCGCGCGCCTCTGGCCTCTGAGCTCCGAATGAGGGCAGGCCCATGGACCCCACTGTAGCCAGAGCGTCCGGCTCTGGTTCTCCCCCCTGACCAGACCGAGACGTATGCTGCGCGCAGCATAGGAGACGAACTGGCCGAGCTTCGCGACGAGGGGATCAATCGGCCTGGAGTCGGGCCAGGGCATCGAAGGTGTGGTTCGAGAGATCGGCGTAGGCGCTGGCGTAGGCACCGTAGAGGTCTTCGTAGACGCGATGATTGTCCATGTTTGGCTCGAGCTCACCGGCCACGTGGACCATTGCGCCTACGCCCTCCGGCACATCCGCGAACACGCCTGCCCCCACGCCACCTAGAAGCGCGGCCCCGAGAACGGTGGATTCGCCCACTTCGAGCATTTGCACAGGGCGCCCGTAGACATCCGCCTGGATCTGGTTCCAGAGCGGGGAGTGCGTGGCGCCACCACCGAGACGGAGAACGTCCACCTGCATGCCTTTCTGCAGCCATCCCTCCATCATGTCCCGGATCTCGAGCGCGACCCCCTCCATGACGGCGCGAGTCAGTTCGGGGCGGCCGTGGGCTAGGGACATGCCCAGGAACGCTGCGCGGGCGTTGGCATTCCACCGAGGTGTGCCTGCGGTCGCGAGATAGGGCATGAAGAGCAGCCCACGACTGCCGGGAGGTGCTTGCGCGGCCAAGTTGTCCAACGCTCGGTAGGCGTCGTCACCGCCGTTGGCCTGCCGCTCCACTTCGAGCGCACCGCAGGTGTCGCGGTACCAGCGGTAGGAGCTGGCGGCGGCGTTCGACAGCCCTTCCACTTCCCACATGCCGGGCAGAACGTGGTTGGTGATCATCATGCCACCGAATCCTGGCACCGGCGTATCCACCGCGAGGATGGCCAGGCCGGCCGTTCCCAAGGTGACGGTAGCCATGCCCGACTTGATGGCCCCCATGCCGATCACGCTGCAATTCTGGTCGCCCGCGCCCACGCAGACGGGCGTCCCCGGCGCAAACCCCGTCTTCTCAGCCACGCTCCGCGAGATCGTCCCAACCTGGGTGCCGGACGGGGTGGGTGCGCCGAAGAGGTCGGGGGTGACGCCGAAAAGATCCATGAGCCGCTGATCCCAACAGACGTTCCGCACGTCCCAGACACCGTAGAACGCCATGTCCGAGATATCAGTGTGATACGCATCGGCACCGAAGGCCTTCAGGATCAGGTCCTGGTTCTGGGTGAAGCGCGCCGTCTTCTCGTAAAGCTCCGGCTCGTTGCGCCGCATCCAGAGTAGCTTGGTGATTACCCACGTGGTTCCCATCGGCACCCCGCTGATGGCGTAGTACTCGTCCGCGTCGATGAGCTTCCCCATCTCCTCCACCTCGCGCCCCGTGCGGGCGTCCTGCCAGGAGATCATGGGGCGCACGGGCTGTCCGGCCGCATCCACGGGACCGGTCACGGAGCGCTGGGTGGAGAAGCCGATGGAAGCGATTTCCGTCGGGTCGATCCCCGCGTCTCGGATCCCTGCCTGACAGGCCTCCATGGTCTGCGAGATCAGGAGGAGTCCGTCCTGATCGACCCAGCCGGGTTTCGGATAGTCCGCCCCGTACTCGCGATAGGCACCGCCAATCACGCGGCCGCAGACATCAAAGATCGCGCACCGGGCACCCGTGGTTCCAACATCGATCCCTGCCAGATACTTCGCCATGGTCAATCCCCTTGCTCTTGTGGGTCATGCGTGCGGCAGTGACGCAGGTCAGGCTAGGCCAACTCCCCGCAACGTGTCCAGGGCTTCCACGATCTCGGGAGCGGCGCGCGTGCCGATGCGCTCGGCCCCGGCCATGATGAAGGCCATTGCGTTCTGGGGGCGTGGGAACTTGACCCCCGCGACCTTGAGTTTGACGTCGCACCCCGCCACCGCATCGCGCATGACAAGCACCTGCTCCAGCGTCGGACCATCAAACTGGCCGCTGGAGGTCTTCGCATACTGGATTCCGGCTTCGGCGATCAGCTCGCAACCGGCGGCAATCTCCTCATCCGTCAGAAAACAGACCTCCAGGATGCACTTGGTCACAGCCGCCCCCGCCGCATCGACAAACAGCTTGAGTTCCTCGCGGACCGTGGCGAAGTCGCCATCCGTGAGCGCCCCGACATTCATCACGATATCAACGGCGGTGCAACCGCGTTTCACCGCGTCTGCGGTCTCGAACGCCTTGACGGCGGGCGGTACGGAGCCAAAGGGGAAGGCGATGCCGGTGCCGACCTCGATGTCGGTGCCAGCGAGCTCCCTGGCGACGATCGGGCTCCAGTGCGCGCTACTGCTGTAGAACGCGGCGAAGTTGTATTCGCGGGCAACCGCGCACCCGTCGAGGATATCCTGCTTCGCCGTGTTCTTCGGCAGAATCGAGTAGTCGAGAAGCTTCGCCAGTGAAGCCCGGTCCAGTGTTTTCACGTCAATCATCGGCTTGCTCTCCTGATTCCATTGTCGGCATCGCGATAGGTTGGCAAGGAGCCGCCGCGTCACCCGCAGGCGTTCCGCGGGCTCCCGAATGCGCCCTCGAATTCGGCCACGGTCAATCCCCGTTCGCCGAGCAGACGGATCTTCCCGGCACCGGCCTTCTTCTGGTCCGCATGGTAGTCGGAACCGCCACTGAGGAAGGCGACGCGCCCGGCGTAGCGCGCGCGCACCTCGTCCTCGACCTGCTCGGGCGTCATGGTTCCCCTATAGGACGTCTTGTCGTAGGTGTAGCGGGCTTCCATGCCATCCAGTCCCGCGTCGATCAGGCGGCCGATGTATTGGTGACGCGTCATGTGGGGCAAGCCCTCTGGCGACACTTCCTCATCGATCAGGTAGGGGTGGCCCAGCACCGCAATGCCGCCGCACCGGTGGATGAGCGCAATCGCGGCCAGAGGATCGATCTTGCGCCTGCGCACATTCAGTTCGGCGCTGTCGCGCACGAGAAGCTTGGCGTCGCTCCAGGTGGGTGTGTGCCCCTTGGCGGCCATGGCCTCGAAGACATGCTTCCTCTGCACCTCGCCGGGGGAACGCGTGCGGACGGCTCCCTGACCGTCCGAGTACTGGAGCACATCGGCTTCCCAGTCCAGGGGCATGCCCTGCGCCGTCAGCCGTTCGCAGAGCTCCTGGTAGCCATTGGCCTTGCTTGCCTTGGCGGCGGCGATCTCATCCCGCAGATCGGGGTGGCTCCAGTCAAGACGGTAGCCACAGATGTGAACGTCGTCGACCCAGGTATCGGTCGAGAACTCGTAGCCGGGCACGAGAACCAGCCCTCTGGAGGCCGCATAGGCCACGACCTCATGCTCCTGCCCAGCCGGCGTGGTGACGGTCTCGGGAGGACCAATGTCGTGGTCCGCAATGCCGATGGCGTGCATGCCAAGCGCAACGGCCGCCTCAATCAGCTCGAGGGGCGTATCGTTGCCATCCGAGCGGATGGTGTGGCAGTGCATGTCACACGGGTATGCGCCGGGGTTGCTCATGGTGTGTCCTCCGGGGGGAACGACGCTCCGTCAGACGGTGCCCGCCGAGCCGAATGTCTCGATGAAGGTGGCCACGGTCGCCTTCGTCTGCTCGCGCAGATAGGCCAGCACCTTGACGGGTTCGTAGTCCGCTGGATTCGCCTCGAAGTAGTCGCTGACCGAATCGCGGAACGCGTGTTTGATCTGGGTGGATACGTTGACCTTGGCCCCGCCAAGACCGATGCAGCGGTGGAACACCTCGTCCGAAAGCCCCGTGCCGCCATGAATGGCGACGGCGGCCGGCACATTGGCGGCGATCTGCTCCAGCCGGTCGAAGGCGATCACGGGCTTGCCTTTGTAGACACCGTGGGCGGTGCCGATGGCCGGAGCGAACACATCGACACCGGTCCGTTCGACGAACTCGACAGACTGCTCCGGATCCGCGAGGTGAGCAGCCGCTTCGTTGACGAAAATATCGTCCTCGACGCCGACAATCGCGCCCAACTCCCCTTCCACGGTGACGTCTTGGGGACGAGCCAGCGCGACCACTGCCGCCGTCAGCGCAACATTCTCCTCGAAGGACTTGCTTGAGGCGTCGATCATGACCGAGGACCAGCCCGCGTCGATGCACTCGCGAATGAGCTCGAGCTCCTTGCAGTGATCCAGGTGCATGGCAACGGGAACGCTGGCTTCCTTGGCTAGCGCGATGACCATGGCGGCAAGCGGCTTGGCGCCATAGAGCTTCACGGTCTTCGCCGAGGTCTGGATGATGACCGGGGCGCGCTTCTCCTCGGCCGCGCGAATGACCGCCTCGGTGGTCATCGCATCCACCGTGTTGAACGCCCCGATGGCGTAGCGCCCCGCCTTGGCGGCCGCCAGCATCTCGCGCATGTTCACATAGCCCATCGTGTTCTCCGTGAGTTACCGCAGCGACCGGAGCAGGATCGCCTTGGCGTCCGCCACGTCGGCCTCTCTGGGATTTAGTTCCGTGATTGCCTTCATGTAGGTGAAGGTGTCCTCGGCAATAGCGGCGATGGCCGCGTCGTCGAGATTCTTTGCCTTGAGCTTGTTCTCGAACTGGAACTCCGCAAAGAACTGCTCGCAGGCCGCCACGACGTCATCGGTCCCGGGCACCAACTGCTGCGCGATGAAGGCGTGCTTCTCGGGCAGGACCGTTGCATTGAAGCGCAGGATCTCCCGATAGATCGTGAACAGGGCGTCACCGTGGGAGATGTCGGGGTACATGCCGCTGATGACATGGGCCATAACGTGGGCCAGGGTGACAACCGCGTGGCAGATCGCGATGCCGGAGTAGGTATCCGCCAAGGCCAGAGCGGCCCGGGCTTCGAGATTCGCGCCGTCTCGGTAGCAGGTCGGCAGATTCTTCGCCACCAAACGGATGGCCTCCCGGGCGAACAGATCGCTCATCGGGCTCGCCGCATTGGAGGTGAGCGCTTCCACGGCATGGGTGAAGACGTCGAAGCCGGTGTTGGCCGTCAACGCGGGCGGCGCAGTCAGCATGAGTTCCGGATCCACAACCGCCAGTGTGGGAATAACATAGGGCGATCCCATGCCAGGCTTCTGCTGAGTCTCGTGATTGGAGATGACGGCAAAACAGGTGCACTGACTGCCGGTGCCGGAGGTCGTGCTGACCGCCACAATCGGGAGCGTGGCATCGGTGATGTCGAGATCACCCATCGCGTAGGGCCAGATCGGTCCCGGGTGGGTGGCCGCCACCGCGATTCCCTTGGCCGCGTCCATCGAGGATCCGCCGCCCAAACCGATCGCGACGTCGCACATCTCCGCGATCGCCAGTTCAGCGCCTGCGTCGATCAAGGTGTTCGTTGGGTTGGGAATGACTTGGTCATAGACCACCGAAGCCACCCCGGCGGCGGCAAGAACGGTGGCCAGGCGCGAGGCCAAGCCCGCCTCGACGGCAAAGGGGTCGCAGACGATGATCGCCTTGCTCCCCAGCCCTTTCACCGCCTCCCCGCACTCGTCGAGACGTCCCGCGCCATAGAGAATGTTCGTCGGCAGACAGAAGTCGAAGGTTGCAGTCATCGGTGCGCCCCCATCAAGTTCCTAGGAATCTCTCGGAATGCACTTCCCCTGCCGATCCCTGACACGCCTTTGGGGGGATTGCTTCCCGACCGTGGGAAGGAAGGTAGCGTTGAGGGAACGGCGTTGCAAGGACTGGTTGCGGGGCACGGTCGCCTGATATACTGAGGGATTCCGCGGCCTCCCGGCTCTCCGGTCCCGACACACGGGGGTGCCCCAGAGTCATTTGCGCTGCAGGACGAAGACGCGCCCTGCTTCGAGAATGGGGATGCGGAGCAGGGCCTTGCCATCTGCCAGTGTGCAGGGGAATGGCACGAGCCCGGTCGGCGTGGCCTCGAAGGCGGTGACGCTGGCTAGATAGGCGGGCAAATCCACAGTAACGGTCACGTCCTTCGCGGGCTGGACGATGGGCGGCTTCGGTCTGCTGGCAGGGATGTGATTGGCGGCGGTGACGACCAATGTGTCCGGCCCGCAGAGGAGGGTGCCGACAGCCACGCGATCCTTGGCCCACACCTCGTTGCCCACGACGCCGGTGGGCACGGTTCCGGCATCTGACGAACCCAAGTCAGTGGGGGTGCCAAGCAGGAGGTCGCCCTCGATGTACTCAATGAGGGCGTTCATCTCTGCGATCTCTTTCCTGGCTGGCTCGCTACGCTGCCAGCCACCGGCGCTGGCGACGTAGACCCAGCTGGTCAGCCCCTTGATGCCGCAGCCAATGGCCTGGACCACATTCTGGCGGTACTCGGCGGGGAGTGGGCCGCGATGTCTTGCCGGGACGCCTTGTCCCTTCGACCAGCCGAATGCTTCCAGGCAGGCGAACATGCGCTTGGGCGCTCCAGCCCGGCGGGCCAGGGCCAGGCTCTCACGCACATAGGCGTGGTCGCCACCATAGAAATTGATGGGGTAGGGATCGAAGCTGGTAATGTCGGCGAAGCGGCCGTAGACAAACCAGTTCAGGGGCCGAACCGTACCGTTCATGATGATCCACGATGCGGCGTGCGGGGAAAACCGTTCGATCAACTCCTGCCAACCGGCGTGCGCTAGCCGCCGAGCATGGGAGCCAAGGCCCTTCTGGTAGCCGCCACCGCGGTTGTCGTGCGCATCGGGCTCGTCCGGACCGATCACGAAAGCCACGCGCGAGTGCAGCGGAGAGGACACGCCGACGTCATGGGTGGGACTCGTCGTGAAGATGTTGTGCGTGCGGCATGCATCCTCGGATCTCTTGTGCCACATGGCCAGGTTCATGTGCATCTCCTTGCACTTCTCGGGGGGAATATGAATGGAACTGCGCACGAACAGGAAGGGCAGCACCCGGAACTGCCCGCCTATGCGGTGTCCCGTCGTGGTGGTTGCGCCGACGGTGTGATACGCGCCCTGCTGAAGCGGCTTGCGGAGCTTGACCACCGCCAGGGCCACGCCGCCCGGGAAGTCGGCACCGTAGATCGTGGTATCCTTGGCCTTCTCGCCATCGAGCAGGACTGCGGAGAGAGGGCCGACCGCCGCGGCCTCGCGCCGAACGTAGACGTAGAGCGTGTCCGCCAACGGCCCGGTGGTCACATAGTCCAGGCTCAGCGGCGATGCGACATACGGCACGTCCACCTCGACCGACCGGCCACTTGCCAGTCTGATGTTGATGGCTGCCTTGCCGCCTGCAGGCCGCCGTCGGAAACGCACGTAGATCTCACCGCATTGCCTCGGTGCCAGGATGCGCGGGCGGATTCGGTACCAGACCACCCCACGCGCATCCCATTCGCTCTTCACGAAGTCCACGTACTGGTCGTCGATTGGTTTGCCGTTGAGAAGAAGCCGCTCGATCCGGATGGGCGCAGTATCCTCATTCCGGACCACGATCCGCAGAGCCCCGAAGTCGGCGTGCTCCTTGTAG
>Ga0307987_1001632_pt1 | contig 12243 bp, 6 predicted proteins | sample EllFjometagen181_FD_203157 | JGI IMG/M metagenome (GOLD analysis project Ga0307987, IMG submission 203157) | Marine microbial communities from Ellis Fjord, Antarctic Ocean - #181 | ecosystem: Environmental > Aquatic > Marine > Unclassified | place: Southern Ocean | collected 2014-10-08 | reverse complement strand
TCGCGGCCGAGGACCCCCGGGTGGTCCCGGTGCTGCTGTCCCGCAACTTCGGCAAAGAGTCGGCCATGGCGGCCGGTCTGAACGTGGCGGTGGGCCAGGCCGTGGTGCTGATGGACGCCGATCTGCAACATCCCCCCGACCTGCTGCCCACCCTCATCGAGCACTGGGACCAGGGCTACGAGGTGGTCAACGCGGTCAAGGAACGCCGGGGCGACGAAGGGCTGTTCTACGGCCTTGCAGCCCGAGGGTTCAACCTACTCATGGGTCGGGCGGTGGGTCGTGGCTTTGGTCGAGAGTCGGACTACAAGCTGCTCGACCGCCAGGTGGTGTTGGCGATTCTGGCCTGTCCGGAGCGCAATCGTTTCTTCCGGGGTTTGGTGGCTTGGGTCGGCTTTCGGGTGGCCAAGGTGCCCTTCCAGGTCCAGGCCCGGCCCTTCGGCAAGAGCCGTTGGTCCCTGGTGGCGCTCATGCGCTACTCGGTCAAGAACCTGCTGGCGTTCTCGTCGTTCCCCCTCATCGCCATCGCCTGGCTGGGCCTGCTGGTCAGCGGTGCCGGCGTGCTGTTGGGCATCCAGACCTTCTACAACTGGGCCCGGGGTTCAGCGGTCACCGGCTTCACCACCACCATCCTGTCGGTGCTCGGCATGGGTGGGGTGATCCTGGCCTGCCTAGGGGTGGTCGCGGCCTACCTCGCGGTGGTCTACGACGAGCTGAAGGCACGGCCCCTCTATGTGGTGCGCGCCCCCCGCGAGCCCTCTGAATCCGCTGGTGAGCTCCCGCGGCGGCGGTAGTCCAGCAGCGTCCAGCCCAGCAAGGCCATCAGGGCCAGCAGCGAGATCACCAGGCCCGGGACCAAGCCCGGCGGTGCGTAGCCCATGGTCACCAGGGTGGCGCCTGCGGGCAGGGGCACCGCGCGCTGATAGCCATTGGCCACCAGCACGGTCGCGGGCGTGCCGTCCACCCAGGCCTGCCAGCCCGCGTCCCAGGCATCCCCCAGCACCAGCATACCCGCGGTGCTGTCGGCGGGGATGGCGATGCTGACGGCGTTGGGGCCGTGCTCCTGGACCTGCAGTGGGGTGGGCGCGGCGTCGCCCGAGGGGGACGGGGCTGCGGCGCCTTCCACCACCGGTACGCCGGGCTGCTGAGCGCCTTGCCCTGCGAGCCAGGCGGTGGCGCCGGCGTAGTCTTCGACGGGCTGCCAGGCGTGGGTCAGGTAGGCTCGGGGTAGCGGTGAGCGGTTGTGGTAGACCCACAGCAGGTCATGGTCCGCCAGCTCGAGGGCTTCGCCCAGCAGCGGGTGGGGGCTGACCAACCAGGCCACGCTGGCCCTGTCGAGCTGTGCCTGGAAGGTGGCGCTGACTTTGGGGTTGGCGGCCGTGGGGCGTCCTGGCCGAGCCTTCTGGGGCAGGATGTCGCGGTTGTATTCCTGCCACTGGGCCGCCGTGCGCCAGTGCACCATGCGGGCGTAGCCCGAGGCGGATCGCAGGTGGTTCATCAGCCCGGCGCTGCCCAGGGGCAGGGTCCACGCCCTGCGGTAGGGCTCCGGACCTGCGGTGTGCCCCTTGGCCTGGCGGAAGGGGGTCTCCCAGTACACGAACTCGTCGAGTACCAGCACCCGCTGGTTCGGGTCTGGCTGGGCGGGGAGCCCTGTCGCCAGCCCCGCCTCCCGCCAGGACTGGGTATCGTCCATGGGTAGGCGGGGGAGCTGGTGGTGCTGCAGATCCAGCAACGCCAGGAGCACCACCATGAGCCCCAGCCCCAGCAGGCTGCGCCGCCCCACGCGGGGGCGGAGCCAGGTCAGCACCGCCTCGAAGCCCAGGGCCCCCAGCACGGCCAGGGCCATGGCGCTGACCAGCAGGAAGCGGGTGGGGAAGCGGAAGAGTTTCATGCCCGGGATCCATGCCCAGGCCAGGTGGTACAGGGGGGTGTGGGGTCCGATCACCAGCAGCAGAGACACGATCAGCGCGACCGCCCAGAACCACACGGCCCTGCGGCGGAGGCCCAGGGCCAGGGCCGGAATGATCATCACCAGCGCCACCACCCCGCCATAGCCGTAGTTGCCCCAGGCGATGGTGCTGGCTTGCTGCGAGGCGTAGTCCCAGGTCTCCATGGACCCCACCAGGGGGGGCCAGATCAGGGCCAGCAGATCCCGGGGAGGGCAAGGGAAGGCGGCCGCGTAGGCCCAGGTGGGCTCGACCTGGCCCAGAGACTGCTGGGTGTAGGCCCAGGTGGGCATCAGCTGCACCGCAGCGGCCGCCAGCCCCAGCCCGCAGGCCAGCGCGAAGCTCACGCCCTCCCGCAGGCGGTCCCGCCAGGCCGCCGGCCAGTCGCGTCTCAGCCAGTGGGCCAGCAGGCGAGCCCCGAGCAGCAGGCAGGCGATGAAGACAATCTGGGGGTGACCCGCCAGCACCAGCAGGGTCATCAACAGCGCTAAGGTGACGCCCCCCCGTCGCCCGCGGCTGGCCAGCAGCCGCTCGAGGGCCAGCAGCAGCCAGGGCAGCACCGCCGCGGAGGCGTGCATGTTCAGGTGGCGTACGTGGGTGACCATGAAGCCGCTCCACGAAAACGCCAGGCCCGCCAGCAGGGCGGGCACGGGGCCGGCCCCCAGCCGCCTCGCAAGGAACCATGCCCCCAGCGCTGCGGCGAAGATCTCCAAGCACAGGCTCAGACCTAGGGCCGTGTAGGGGTCCAGCAGGCCATAGAGCAGGGCGTGGGGCGGGAACAGTGGGCCCGCCTCGATGGAGGCCAACAACGGGATGCCGGAGAAGACATCGGGCATCCACAAGGGCAGGTGACCCTCTGCCAGGCTGCGCCCCAGGAAGGTCTTGTAGGGGAGCTGGCTGTGCAGCAGGTCCGAGATGAAGATGTCGTGCTGGATGGGAATCCGCATACCCGCCAGCATGGGCAGCACGGGCAGCAGCGCCAGCAGGTTGAGGGCCCAGGCCCAGCGGAGCGTAGGGGCCGTCGGTGCGTCTCGAGGCTCTGGGTGGGGCGGTCGGGGCATCAACCTGGGGACTCCGCGGGTCGAGGTATAGGAGTCTACCCCCGTAGCACCGTCCCTCCATGTCACGACTCCAACCCCTGCCCATCGACGACGTCATGTCCGCCATCCTCGGCGCTGTCGAGGACGCGGGTCAGGTGGTGGTGATCGCCCCGCCAGGCTCGGGTAAGACCACCAGGGTGCCCGCCGCGGTGCTCGACGCCGGGCTCGCGGGCGATGGCGCGGTGCTGGTGCTCCAGCCCCGGAGGGTCGCGGCCCGCATGGCGGCGCGACGGGTCGCCTGGGAGCGGGGTGGACCCGTGGGTGGGCAGGTTGGCTATCAGGTGCGCTTCGAGAGGCGCGTGGGGCGTGACACCCGGCTGGTCTTCCTGACCGAGGGTCTACTGCTTCGTATGCTCCAGGCCGATCCCTTCCTCGAGGGGGTGGGCTGCGTGGTGTTGGACGAGCTCCACGAGCGCAGTATCCACACGGATCTGGCGCTGGCTCTGCTGCGGGAAGTGCGCACCGATGCGCGGCCGGACCTGCGCCTGGTGATCATGTCGGCCACCCTGGACCCGGCGCCGGTGGTGACCTTCCTGGGTGGGGAGGGCTCTTGCCCGGTGGTCCTTGCCAGCGGTCGCCTGCATCCGGTGGATTATCGCTACCTCGATCAGCCGGACACCCATCGCCTGGAGGTGCGCTGCGCCCGTGGCGTACGGCGCGCTCTGGCCGCTCGCCCCGCTGGCCACGTGCTCGTATTCTTGCCTGGTGTACCGGAGATCGAGCGCACCGCCCGAGCCCTGGGGAGCATCGACGGTGTGCGGGTGATGCCTTTGCACGGCAGGCTGTCCGCCGCCGCTCAGGACCAGGCCCTCGCCCCATACGCTGGGCGCAAGGTGGTGCTGGCCACCAACATCGCCCAGACCTCGGTCACCCTCGAGGGGGTGGCGGCGGTGGTGGACTGCGGCCTGGTCAAGCAGCCGCGGCTCGATCCCGCCCTGGGCCTCGAGCGCCTGGAGCTGGCGCGCATCGCCGCCGACGCCGCGGATCAGCGGGCCGGGCGGGCGGGGCGAACCGGCCCGGGTGTGGCCTTCCGGCTGTGGACCCTGGCAGAGCAGCGGCTGCTCGCTCCCGCGACCTCGCCGGAGATCCAGCGCGCGGATCTGGCCCCCACGGCCCTGTCCCTGCGTGCCTGGGGCGCCGATCCTGCGCGCTTCGCGTGGTTCGAGGCCCCGCCTCACGCTTCGTGGAGTGCGGCCGAGGACCTCCTGCGCCGTCTCGGCGCCCTGGACAGAGTAGGGCGCATCACGGCGCTGGGACGGCACATGGAGGCCCTGGGGGTGCACCCTCGCCTGGCCCGGGTGGTGGTGGAAGGGCACAGCGACGGCGGTCTGACCCAGGCATCCATGCTCGCGGCGGTGGCCAGCGAAGCCAGGGGCGGTGTGGAGCGCCTGCAGGGCCTGCTCGAGCGCGAGGCGCGTCGGGTGCTGGGGCCCGAACCCCGGTCGCTGGACCCCCACGACCCCGAGCGGGCCGCCGCTTGGCTACTGGCGGGATTCCCGGACCGGGTGGGGCTGCAGCGGCACCCGGGCAGCCTGCGCTACCGGCTCGTCGGCGGCCGCGGCGCGGTGCTGGAAGAAGGCTGCGAGGCCGAAGGCGCGCGGCTGGTGCTGGCGGTGACCCTGCGCGCCGCTCGGCGTGGTGAGCGCGCGGAGCATCGCATCACCGGGGCCATGGCCATCGAGCCCCATCAGCTGGCCCTCGAGGATCTCGATGAGCTCGTCTTCGACCCTGAGCGAGAAGCGGTGGTGGCCCGTCGGGTCACACGCTACCGCGATCTCGTGCTCGATCAGCGCCCGGCGGTGGCGGCCCCCGACCCCCTCGCGGTGGCGGTCATCCTGACCGAAAAGGCTGCTGCCAGGCCGGAGCGGGCCCTGCGCCTGGGCGGAGAAGACCGGCTTCTGCTGGACCGGGTGCGCTTCCTGGCTCACCACCTGCCGGAGCTGGGCTGGCCGGACTTGTGCGATCTCACCCGGCTGCTACCGGAGCTCTGTGTCGGCCGCCGAAGCTTCGCTGATCTGCGGAGCATCGACTGGAGCCGGGAGATCAAGGCTCGCCTCAGCGGTGCACAGATCGCTGCCCTCGAGCGCGAAGCCCCCGAGCGCTACGGGGTCCCCTCGGGTTCCACCGTGCAGCTTCGTTATCCGGACACCGGCGGGCTGCAGCAGGGTTCCTGGGCGGACGGTGAGCGGTCCGAGCCCCCGGTGTTGGCGGCGCGCATCCAGCAGCTCTTCGGGCTGCGCCAGACCCCCCGGCTGGCCCGTGGTCGGGTGCCGCTGCTCATCCACCTGTTGGCCCCCAACCAGCGCCCCGCTCAGGTCACCGCCGACCTCGAGAGCTTCTGGCGGACCACCTACCACGACGTGCGAAAGGACCTCCGAGGGCGCTACCCCAAGCACGCCTGGCCCGAGGACCCCCTGCAGGCCGAGGCCCGGGATCGCCCGAAGCGTCGGCGTCATTAGGCTACTGCAGCGTGCAGCCCGTGCCCTTGCTGATGCAGTCGATGGTCACCCGGTCGCCCGCTGTCAGCTGTACCTGACCGGCCAACACCCAGCCTTCGGAGAAGTGGGCCTCGATGTCGTAGGTGCCGATGGGGACGGTGCCGGGGGTGAGGCGCCGACCGTCGGCCACCAGGAAGATCTGGTTGGCGTTGCCTGATGCCGTGACCTCGGCCGTGGCCACAGGAGCGGCGGGCGGTGGAGGTGCTGCAGCCGGTTGGGGTGGCTCGGCTTGGACGGCGACCCGGGTCGTGCTGCGGTCACGATCGGCGCTGCGGCGGTCTTCGTCCAGGGTGGCTGAGGTGGTGTGTACGGCCCACCAGGCCATGAACGCCAGCAGCGCCATGAGCACCAGCACCCCGATGCGCAGGGAGTTCTGCCACGACGAGGTCCGCTGGGGCAGCACCGAAGTGAGCTCGTCGTCGTCGGACTCTTCGAGGATGTTGCCCAGCAGGGGATCGTTGTGCACGGGCAACCTGAGATCCCGGGCCCGGGTGACCTCCCGCTCGGCCCAGTCCCGTAGCCACGGGCCAGGCAGCCCCGGTAGGAGCTGCTTGCAAGCCAGCGCGACCTCGCGGGGTGTGGGTCGTTCTTCGGGGGCGTAGGCCAGCATGCGATCCACCAGCTGGCGGAGCTCCTTGCTCTCGAGCCGAAACAGCTTGCCTTCGGCTCCTTCGAGCAGGTCGCAGTGCTGGGCAAGGTTGGCGCTGGTGCGGCCCAGGATCTCGCCCGTGAGCATCTCATACAGCACGGCGCCCAGGGAGTAGACATCGGCCGCAGGGGTGTCGCTGAAGTGCCAGCGCTCGGGCGCCATGTACTCGGGGGCGCCAAAGAACAGCTCGTCGGTGTTGGCCTCGCGCACATCCGCGTTGGCCAGCGCTACGCCGAAGTCCACCAGCTTGACGCTGCCGTCGGGGGTGACCAATACGTTCGAGGGCTTGATGTCCCGGTGCACCAGGTCCAGGGGTTTGCCACCGTCCTTGGCGTTGTGGGCGGCGTCCAGCGCCTCGGCGATGCGCTCCACCATCTGCACCGAGCAGATCACCGGGATGCGTCCCAGCTCGATCAGTTCCCGCAAGCTGGCGCCGGGGATGTGCTCCATGATGATGGTCCAGCGGCCATTCAGGCGCACCAAGTCGCCGACCTGGACGATGCCGGGGTGGCTGACGTGGGCCAGCAGGCGGGCTTCGTCGTGCAGCCGGGCCACGATGTCCGGCGAACTCGCCCGATCGGGGTGCAGCAGCTTGAGGGCCAGGGACTTGCGGAAGCCCGCGCTGCCCATCAGCTCGGCGCGGTACACCGTTCCGAATGCACCGACCCCCAGGACCTCGTAGATCTTGTAGAGCCGTTGGACGCTAGCCATGGTTGGAACTTCCAGATGGGGCGAGCGCCGCAGTCTACCACGCTGGAGCCGCCGGAGCCGCTGGAGCGGTCTGCCGCTGGACTAGCGGTAGCCGGGCACCAGGAAGAGGGCTCCGCTCTGTACGCCAAAGGCTTCGTCCCACGGATCGATCAGGAGCAGCTCGCCGCTTCCGTCTCCATCGAGATCGGCCGCCAGGCTCGAGCCGGCGGGTTCGCCCATGCCCGAGATCATCGTGGCGTCGGCGTCGAGATCCAGCCCTCCGAAGGCGTCGACCCCCGATACCAGCCAGGCGCGGCCAGCGTTCGGGGTGGCGATGCCGCTGGTCGCCAAGACGTCGGGGACGCCATCCCCGTTGATGTCCTCGCCCGCGGAGAGGCCCCATCCGGGTGCACCTTGGCTGGCGGTGGCCGACCAACGAAGGGCGCCAGCGGTGTCGATATCCATGACCCCCGATAGCCGTGTGTTCGCGCCGGGGAGCAGGTAGACCGTGCGGCCCTCGGGCCCTGCTGCGGTGACGAGCAGCTCGGCGTAGCCGTCGCTGTCCAGATCGCTCGCGGTGACGGCCTGGCCCAGCAGGTGATCCGAGGCGTGGCCCAGCAGGCGGGCGTTCGCGTCGTCGGGCAGAGCGCGGGCCTGGCTGCCGTCGAGGGCCGAGGGGTCGCCGTACAGCAGGAAAAGTGCGCCTGCCTGCTCGCCGGACTCGTCGTGGTAGCTGTCGCCCACCAGCAGATCGTCGCATCCGTCGCCGTCCAGGTCGCCCTCGAGGGAAATCACCAGGTCCTCGCTGCCGGTGACGCTGCTGACGGCCAGCTCGGCCTGGTCGGTGGCGGACTTGTTGTTCAGCGAGTTCCAGTGGTTGTCGGCGCGACCCGCCAGCACCCACACACCGCGGGTCGGATCGGGCAGCAAGGGCAGGTCGTCGTAGCCGTCACCGTCGAGGTCGCCGCCGTGGGTCAGCTGCCAGGGTTCGCCGCCGCCGCAGTCTTCCAGCACCACCGATGCGTCGTCTGTAGTCAGCACGACTTGGCTGAGGGAAGCCTGCTGGAACAGGTGGCAGCTGCTGGCTTCGCTGCCCCTAACCGCCACGACCAGTGTGGCAGCGTCGCCCTCGAGGGCGGCCATCCCCCGCACCGGGAAGCTCAGCGTGGCCGCTACGCCGCCCTGGATAATGACGTCGGGGGTCCAGTCATCGGTGGTCGACTCGCCCTCGAGGGTCAGCGAGCCGCCCCACCACAGGCCCATCAGGCCGACGCGATCGTCGGTGGTGGCACCGGGAGCGCTCACCAATAGATCAGCGTGACCGTCGCCGTTGTAGTCGGCACGTCCCTGTGAGCCTTCACCCGCCCGGGCGTAGCCCAGGGTGCCCCGCAGGAGCCAGCTGGCGCTCGCTGTGGCGTCGAGGTTGTCCGTGGTGCCGTCGCAGTCCTGGTCGGCGCCGTCGAGCCACTCGGTGGCGTCCGGGTGGATGCCTGGATCGCCGTCGTCGCAGTCGTCGGGGGTTGCGGCGTAGCCGTCCGGCAGGGCGCAGGCCTCGAGGGGGTCGTCGGGGATGCCGTGGCCGTCGGCGTCCTGGTCTTGGTACCAGGTCTCGCCGTCGATAGGTTCCTCGTCGGTCTCGCCGTCGCAGTCGTCGTCCACCTCGTTGCAGCGCTCGTCGGCTTCGGGGTGAATGTCGAAGTCGCCGTCGTCACAGTCCGTGCTGTCGGCGATCCAGTCATCCGGGGCCTCGCAGGCCTGGACTGAGCTGCTCTGGTCGCCGTATCCGTCGCTGTCTGTGTCGGGGAACCAAGACGGGGCGTCGATGGGGTCCTCGTCGGTCTCGCCGTCGCAGTCCTGATCCACATCGTCGCAGCGCTCGTCGGCTCCGGGGTGGACCGCGGCGTCGCCGTCGTCACAGTCATCGCCGCCGTTGGCTGCGGCCAGGTAGCCGTCCCTGTCGCGGTCGTTGGCCTGATCCCACTCGGGCTGGCCCACCCAGGTGCAGGCGCACAGCGCAATGGGGGTGAGGGTGAACAGGCGCATCACTGGACCTTGCACAGGGCGAACCCGCTGTCGCAGGTGAGGGTGACGGCACCGCCAGCGCTGATCTCCGCGCGGCCGGCCTCTACCAGTCCGCGGCCTTCGAAGCGTGCCTCGATCAGGTAGCTGCCAGGGGGCACGCTGCCGGGGGAGTGCCGATGGCCGCCTCCGACGAGGTAGACCTCGAGCGCGTCGCCTTGGAGGGTGACTGTCGCTGGTTGCGGAGCCGGCGCGGCCACTGGCGCGGGCTGGCGGGGCGGCGGGTTGGGGTTGGGGGTCGTCACAAATGGCGGGGGCGTGGGGGCCTCGACTTCGGCGCTGGGATCGTCGGCGGCTGGAACTGGAGGCGAAGCGGCGACGGGACCGATGGGCGCCGCCACGACGGGGCGCCCACCGATGTGATCGTCGGCTTCCCGAAGTGTCCGGGCGGCGCTCACCGCCCAAAGAGTAAGGGCAGCCATGGCCGCCACGGTGATGAGCACGACGATGCGTGTGCTTCGCAGGATGCGAGGCTCGGGGACGTTGGGCAGAAAGGCGGTGACCTCGCTGTCCTCGGACTCGAGCAACATCACGTCGATGAGCGGATCGTCGTGGTCCATGGCGCGGCGGCTCCGAGCCCTGGGCACCTCGCGCTCGGCCCAGTCGCGCAGCCAGGGGCCGGGCACCTGGGGGCCCAGCTCCATGCAGATCCTGGCCACCTCACGGGCGTCGGGACGCTCCCGCGGCGAGTAGGCGAGCATGGCGTAGACCAGCTCGTTCATCTCGTCGTTACCCATGTGCTGAAGCTGGCTGATCGCCTCTTCGATCAGCTCGCAGTGGCGGGACTGGTTGGTGCTGGTGCGGCCCAGAAACTCGCCGGTGAGCAGCTCCCAGAAGACCGCCCCCAGGGAGTAGATGTCGGCGGCTGGGGTGTCCTGGAAGTCCCAGCGCTCGGGGGCCATGTACTCGGGGGCGCCGAAGAACAGCTCGTCCGAGCGTGCCTCGCGGGCGTCGGGGTTGGCCATGGCCACGCCGAAGTCCACCAGCTTCAGGCTCCCGTCGGGGGTGAGCAGGATGTTGGAGGGCTTGATGTCACGGTGTACGAGCTGCAGCGGGCGCTCGCCATCGACAGCGTGGTGGGCGGCATCCAGGGCTTCTGCTGTCTTCTGGATGAGCTGCACCGCGCACAGGATGGGCACCGGGCCCAGGGCGATCAACTCCCGCAGGCTGACCCCCTGCACGTACTCCATCACCACGCACCACTGGCCGCGGAGCTGGATGAGTCCATCCACCTGGACGATACCTGGGTGGGCCACGTGGGCCATGAGTCTGGCCTCGTCTCGCAGGCGTCGCACCAACTCGGGTGAGCTGGTGCGGTCGGGGTGCAGCATCTTGATGGCCACCGGCTTGCGGAAGCCCCCGCGCCCCTGCAGCTCTGCCCGGTACACCGAGCCGAAGGCGCCTCGGCCCAACACCTCGAGGAACCAGTAGCGGCGTTCGTTGGCTACCATCGCAGCACCGCTGCTCCGCTCAGCCCGAGGGTGAGCAGGCCAGCACCGCCGGCGGCGACGCTCAGGGCGTTGGCCTGGATCTGCAGGCCAGGGAGGTCGGTGTAGGGGGTGTCGGCGTCGATGAAGCGGGCGTGTCGCCCCGCGGCCAGGGCGTACAGCCCGCCGGCGATCACCGCGCCTCCACCGGCGGCTCCCACCAGCCCCCATGGGTGCCGGGAGCGCATCCCGGGTTCCACGGCCGGCAAGGGACCCCAGTCGGGCATGTCGGCGCCGACGGCCAGGTAGCTGGTGTCGCGCACCTCGAGGGTCGCCACGGTCCACTGCAGCACGCTGGGCCGGTCCCCAGGTGCCAGCTCGGCCACAGCGCCGTCCACGGACACCAAACCCTCGACGGGCTGCGGCAGGGGGCGCAGGATGCCTGGCTGTAGGCTGCGGGCCACCTGCAGGTGCAGGCGTAGGGGGTGGCCATCGGGGAACAGGTCGCGGGGCAGCTCGAAGTCCACCTGGCTGCGTATGGCGGCGTTCAGGCTGGCCACGGAAAGGCCGTCGTCTTTGTCCAAGAAGGCGCTGAGGGCCATCATGCCGTGGATGCTGGCGGCATCGCTGGGCTGCAGGGGCTCGGCCAGGCAGGGCAGGGATGTGAGCAGGCTGTCGCGGGAGTGGGTGAAGCCTTGGCGGTCCAGCTGACGGAAGGCCTGAGTGGCCCGCTGGACCTCCAGCGCCAGGTCTGCGCGCTGGGTGGGCTCGTCGCACTCTCCCCAGGCGGGGCCTGGGAAAAGCAGCAATGCCAGCGCGAGGGGACGAAGGCGGATCATGGACGGGTCAGGCGCTCCATGTATGCAGCCCAGTCTACCACGGCTTCGGAGCCTATCGCCCCGAACAGCTCGGCGGGATGGTGCCGTCGTCGGCCTCGCCCTGGGCGCGGCGGCGCAGGCGGTTGGCCACTTCCGGGGACTCCTTGAGGGCGCTCCAGACCAGGCCTACACCCTTGCCCAGCAGGGCCTTGGTGTCGTGACGGTATTCGTCGGAGGGATCGCCGAGATCGGTCCAGCCCTTCTGGTCCGGGGTGAGCTTCTCCCAGTTCTCGAAAAGCCGGCCCCAGTCGCTGTGCAGGGCCTCCAGCACTCGGTCGTTGCCGTTCTTGGGGTACCAGTACATGTCGTGGTAGATGACCGACGCGATGTAGGCCCAGGGGGCCATCCAGGTCTTCAGCGACCACTCCATGGGCCCCTTGAGGGGACCCCAGTAGATGCGGTGCTGGTTCTTGGAGGCGAAGGTCATCTCCTTGTAGGGGCCGTCGAAGTTCCAGTTCTCGTTGCCCGTGACCGTGTCGCCCACGATCTCGATCTCGCGGGGGTCGCCCACACCCAGGCCCATGTCGTGGGCCATGCGGATGAACTTGATGGACATGGGGTCGAAGCCCATGAGCTTGGCGGCCACCGCGTCGATGGCGGTCTGGTCGGCCGAGGCCAGGATGACGTCCTTGACGTGGGGCACCATGCAGCGAGGGCCCGGGCCGTCGCCGGCGAAGGTGCCGTCCATCACAGCGAACAGGCCGTTGTGGATCTTCTTCTGGATCATCAGCAGGTCCACGAGGGTCTCGTGGATGACCGGGTGGGTCCAGTGACGGTGCTCGTTGAGCAGGCCACCGAACGCGTTCTTCATCGCACCCGTTGTGTGGGTGAAGACGTGGGTCTTGACCGTGGGCAGGTGGATGATGTTCTCGCCGATGAAGCGCTTGGGGATGGAGAAGCCCTTGGGGTAGACCTCGTTGAGCACCACGAACTTGTCCGCGAGGTCACCCACCGCTTCGCGGACGGGAATCCAGGGCTC
>Ga0307987_1001631_pt1 | contig 12251 bp, 7 predicted proteins | sample EllFjometagen181_FD_203157 | JGI IMG/M metagenome (GOLD analysis project Ga0307987, IMG submission 203157) | Marine microbial communities from Ellis Fjord, Antarctic Ocean - #181 | ecosystem: Environmental > Aquatic > Marine > Unclassified | place: Southern Ocean | collected 2014-10-08 | reverse complement strand
TACTGGGATCATTGATGCTGAGGGAAATATCAGATTCGGGACCGCATTCGTAGAGGACATCACTACTCGGAAATTTGCCGATGAGCAGCTACGAAAGATTGAGGCAATGAAACGCGCCAACAAAAGAGCGACAATGGCAAAGGAACTTGCAGAAAAAGCAAATCAGGCAAAAAGCATGTTTCTGGCCAATATGAGCCATGAATTGCGCATCCCATTGAATGCTGTTCTGGGTTTCTCACGGCAGCTTAGCAACGCTTCGGATTCAACAAAGGACCAGATAGCGACTCTGGATATTATCACGCGCAGCGGAGAACATCTTCTGGAGCTGATCAACAATGTTCTTGATATTGCTAAAATAGAATCCGGGAAAGTTGAACTGGAAGAGAGTCAGACGGATCTTCACCATTTTATCCGTGATCTGCACACATTGATGCATTCCAGGGCAACCCAAAAAGGACTTGAATTCACACTGGAAATGACAGAAGATATTCCCAGATTCGTTTTAGTGGATGCGGTAAAATTGAGACAGGTACTGATTAATCTTGTTGGAAATGCCATTAAGTACACCACTGAAGGCGTAGTGATCCTACGGATCTTACCTGGGAACATGAAAACAGAAAACAAAATTTCAGAGACCAAACAAGAACAGTTGGAAGTATGTTTTGAAATTGAAGATACCGGCCCCGGAATCGATAAAAAGGATCAAAAACGTATATTTAAACCTTTTGTCCAATTGGATTATCGACTGATGACTGAAAGAGGAACAGGGCTTGGGCTGGCCATCAGCAGACAGACAGTGGAACTATTGGGAGGCAGCCTTGACGTTGACAGCAATATTGGTAAGGGGTCTGTCTTTCACTTCAATATTCCCATGATTCGTCTGTTAGATGATACCAAACTTTCAACCAGACAGCAACGGCAGGTAATAGGGATAGCAGAAGGACAACCCAGATATCGTCTGCTTATTGCCGAAGATCAGCCGGAAAATCGTCTGCTGCTGCGAAGGATGCTTGATCCGTTCGGGTTTGATATACAAGAAGCGGTTAATGGTCAGGAGGCAGTGTTTATTTCCGAAGAGTGGCATCCCCACCTGATTTTCATGGATATCCGTATGCCGATATTAAATGGGATTGAAGCCACCAAACAGATCAAGGCAAAAAAAACCGTGGAAAATACAAAGATTGTTGCCTTGACCGCACATGCTCTTGAAGAAGAACGCAAAAAAATCCTGGATTCAGGGTGCGATGAATTCATCAGGAAACCCCTACTGGGAAATGAAATTTTTGATTCCCTTTCAAAACACCTGGGGGTGACATTCCTATACGCTCAGAAACGACCGGAAGAGGATGAGAGGAAAACAATAAGGCTGGAAGCAGCCGACTTCAAGAAATTACCGACAGATTTGATAGCGGAGTTATGGTATGCAGTCGAGCTTCTGGATCGGCAGCGTTGTCTTAAGATAATCAGCCGGGTCATGGATCTTGACAAAGACCTTGCCAATAACCTGTCCCACATGATAAATAAATTACAGTATGCTGGCTTGCTCAAGGTTTTAGATCGTCTCAGTTCAAAGGAGAATTAAATAGATGTCTGAGTCCACTTCAACAGCAATTGATGAAATTCTTATTGTCGATGACACAACAGCCAACCTGGAATTGCTCACGGATATTCTGACCCGGGCCGGTTATAAGATTCGTCCTGCAAGCAGCGGTGAGCTTGCATTGCGCAGTGTGAAAGCCAAAATACCGGCATTGATCCTTCTGGATATTAAAATGCCGGGTATGGATGGACTGGAAGTGTGCCGTCAGCTTAAAGCAGCAGAAAAAACACGGACTATTCCTGTTATTTTCATCAGTGTATTGGAGGATGAGCGTTCAAAAATTAAAGGCTTTCAAGCCGGAGCTGTTGATTATTTGACAAAACCATTTTATCCGGAAGAAATTCTTGTAAGAGTAAAAACGCATCTTTCCATTAACCGGTTGCAATTGAAACTGGAAAGACAGAATGAGCAACTTTTAAAAGAAATTGCCGAGCGAGAACAGGCAGAAGAAGCATTGCAGGAGACCAACGCAAGGCACTCTGCGATGGTAGCAAATATCGGTGATGTTATTGGCATCATGGGGGCTGATGGTATCATGAAATATAAAAGCCCAAATATTGAGAGATGGTTCGGATGGAAACCGGAGGATCTGGTCGGTACAGACGGATGGGAAACGGTTCATCCGGAAGATATTGGAAGGATTCAGAAAGAATTTTATGACTTGCTCGAAAAGAACGACGCATCTACGACGAAAATAGAATATCGATACAAATGTAAAGACGGAACTTATACATGGGTAGAACTGACTGCTGTAAATTGTATTAACGACACAACAATCAATGGCATATTGCTTAATTACCATGACATATCCGAGCGCAAGCAGTCGGAGAATGAAATGCGTGTGACTGAGAACCTTCTTAAAGAAGCCCAGAGGGTAGCTCACATAGGCCACTGGGAACTGGACCCATCCATTGGGACACCGGTATGGTCCGATGAAATATACCGAATATTCGGACTCAATCCAAATGAGAGTGAACCTTCATTTACCAAACATGAGACTTATATTCACCCGGATGACTGGCTTGTTTTGGAAAGGGCAGTAGAAAAGGGATCTATGGATGGTTCGCCATTCGATCTTATTTTTAGAATCATGAGACCGAGTGGGGAAACATCTTGGATGCATGCTATTGGAACTACTTTAATGTCGAATACAGGGGAGGTTATCAAACTTTTTGGTACTGCACAAGATATCACTGAAGATAAAAAAAAGACAGAAGAGTTGGTTAAGTCTAAGGCAGAGCTGCAGAATCTTGCCACATACCTGCAGAATGTTATTGAAAAGGAGCGTACCCTGCTTGCCCGCGAGATTCATGATGAACTCGGGCAGGTGCTGACTGCCTTGAAAATGGATATCACCTGGCTTGGAGATAAGATAAAAGACAGGAAACTGGTTGAGAAATCTTTGCAGATAATGGAGGACATAGATCAGGCCATTATCACTGTTCAAAGTATTTCAACCCAACTGCGTCCTGGAATTCTGGATCATCTGGGGCTATTTTCGGCTATCGAATGGCAGGTAGAAGAATTTCGGAAACGTACCGGCATCAACTGTGAGTTGATAATCGAGAATGAAGATGTCAAGATTGATCCAGATTCTTCCACTGCAGCTTTCCGGATTCTGCAGGAGGCACTGACAAATATTATTCGTCACGCAGAGGCCAAAAAAGTTATTGTGCGATCGGATATGGTTAATAAGCGTCTGGATTTAGAAGTGACAGACAATGGCATCGGGATGGATATTAAAAATAAATCAATGTCATCAGCATACGGCCTTACGGGTATACGCGAAAGAGTCAGGGCTTTGAATGGCAAGGTTTCCATAGATAGTACACCCGGCGAAGGCACGACAATACGAGCCTCGATACCCGTTAAACAAAGGGAATTAAAATCATGATCAAAGTAATTATTACGGATGACCATCCTCTTGTGCGCCGGGGTATCAGGCAGATTATATCGGATTTATCGGACATTGAAATTACAGGAGAAGCTGGTAGTGGTTCAGAACTCATAACGCTGGTTCGGCAGCAGAGTTTTGATATCGTCCTGCTGGATATCTCTTTGCCTGATCGTGACGGACTTGAAATTCTTAATCAGATTAAACATGAATTTTCAGAATTACCTGTTCTGATGCTTAGCATGTACCCGGAAGAGCAGTATGCGATACGTGCTTTAAAGGGAGGCGCTTCAGGATATCTGACCAAGGCCGCTGCCCCGGATGAACTGGTCACTGCCATTCGTAAAATTGCGGCAGGCGGCAGATATATCACCCCTTCTCTGGCGGAAAAGATGGCTGATGATCTGCTAAATCCAGCAGCAGAATTGCCACACAAAAAACTTTCAGATCGTGAATATCAGGTATTTCTCCTGCTTGCCCAGGGAAAAACTATTTCAGAAATCAGCAACAAATTATCTTTGAGTGATAAAACCATCACCACCTATCGGTCCCGGTTGACTGAAAAGATGGATATGAATACGAATGCTGAACTGGCGCGTTACGCCACAATTAACAAACTGATTAATTAATGTTAACGACCTGCAAAGTTTTTATTTCTCTTTCATATTCTTTTATGATCAGCCATTTTTACGAATCAACTTAAGCCATACAGATAATAAGTAACTGACCGAAAACCTCCTGTGTAGGGATAACCCTACAAGCATCTGGCGTAATCCCCTACAAAATAATCATCCATTTCCTGACATCTTTTAAAGATTCGCCCGTATATAGTACTAATGGTGTAATGGATGAATTTCCGATTTTATAGGGATTTGATCTTCTTATTCGATTAAGCACCACGGAGGATTTCTACCAATGATAAGCGTTTTAATTATTGATGATAAAAAAGTGGTACGCCGGACAATTGTGCAGCTGCTCTCGGAAACAGATGATATCAGGGTTACCGGCCAAGCAGCGGGTGGACGCAAGGCTATGGATATGCTGGTGAAAATATCGTGCGATGTGGTCCTGCTTGACATTACCATGCCGGATCTGGACGGATTTCAAACCCTAAAACTGATCAGAGGAAATTATCCCGATCTGCCAGTGATTATGCTTAGCATCTTCCCTGAAGATCAGTACGCGGCACGCGCATTGAAAGCCAGCGCCAATGGCTACGTCTGCAAATCAAATGCATCAATCCAATTGATTTCAGCCATCAGGAAGACGGCCATGGGAGAAAAGTATTTCCCCAATTGTAAAAAATTCTCGAAAATATCTGAGCAACAGACCGGTGCAGATATCAAAGAAACGGAAGGTAAAAAATTATTTAAAAAAAGGAGAAATCATGGTTACTAAAAACTCCAGGAGACATGGTGTGGCGATTTTATTTTTAGTTATGGTCAGCATGCTTTTCGTTTTATTCATGCCTACAGGGGCTGCTTTTGGAAAAACGATCACTATCAGTATTCTCATGGCCAATGATAACCGTCAAAACACCGTTGACGGTTTAAAAAATGTCTTGGCCGAGCATGCCACCAAAGAAAAACACACCTATGTCTATACTGTAAAAAATGCGGATGGAGACCGCAAAAAATTGTCCGACCTATCCAAAGAAATCATTAATGCCAAACCAGATGTGGCCATTTCTTCAGGCGGAATAGAATCAGACGCCCTGCTGGTGGCATCGGCTGGAACCGACATTCCAGTAGTTTTTTTGTCGGTGTCATCTTCTGTTAATCGCGGCATTGTTGCTAGCATGGCCAGTTCCGGCAATAATTTTACCGGTATTGAGACAAACGACACCCAGCTGACGGCAAAGCGGCTCTGGTTTATCCGAAAGATGCTGCCCAACGCCAAAAAGATTTTCTGTTTTCATGTTCCATCCATTGTACCGTCTGTTGAGTCCATAGCTGTTGCCAGAAAGGCTGCATCTGAACTGGGGTTTGAACTTCTGGTGGCCCAAGTTGAGTCTGAGACAGATATTCGAAAGGCCACGGCTAAATTATCAAAAGCCAATGTAGATGTGATTTTGCAACTGCCAGTGGCCCCGATTGACAGAGCCCTTGGATCAATTATTTTTCCCAAGGCCCAGGCTGAAAAAATTCCAATATTTGGATATGGTTCAAACAGCATAAAAAATGGCGCATTTGCTTCATATGCCGGTTCCCGATATGCCAATGGCCAGCAGGCGGCCCGGTTGGTCCATAAAATTGTTAATGGGATTGCGCCAAAAGATATTCCGGTGGAAACCCCAGAAACACTTGAATTAGTGATCAATAGAGATTTGACCAAAAAACTTGGCTTGAATTTGCCCAGTCGAGTCTGGCGCATGGCAGATCAGATTGTTGATATTCAATTTTAAAAACAGGAGACAAAACCAATGAAATGGTGGAATCGGCTCAGCTATAGACTGACAGTCTTTATTCTTCTTCTGACAGTGGTCCCGCTGGCCGGGGTCGGTATCTATACGATCAATGATTTTCACAATGTCCGGTTATTATCAATTGAACAGATCCACGGAAATATGGGCCAAGCTGCAGCTGAAAGGATTGAAGCCTCTCTGTCTGATACCATTAAAAAAATTGAGCTGATTATTGAAAGTAGTGAACTTGAAAGTGCGGATGTCTCAGACCAGGAATGGTTCTTACAGATGCTAATAAAAACTATTCCACATCTCAATGCGTTGAAGGTTGTTACTGTGAATGGTCAGGAAAAGGTAAAAGTTGGCCGCGACAGCGTGTACAACCCGGCTAGTTTGAAACAGCATATTGATTTACCTGATTTTTCAAGCACGGAAGACAAAAAACCAATCATCGGGCCTGTTTATGAGACAGTCCTTTCAGAAAAAATATTTGATCTGTATGTCCCAATGTCAAACCCCATGGATAAACAGGTTGTTGCCGTGCTTGTCGCACAAATCAATATCGAAAAACTCTTGGGATTTGTAACAGATCTTCGTGTTGGAGATACAGGTTATGTGTATGTTGTCAACCATCAGGGAAAAATTCTGATCTATCCGGATCATAGTGTGGTGCTGGCCGGGGAAAATGCACTTAAAAATCCTCTGGTAAAAGATTTTGGTTCAGGCCAGAAAATCTTTGAAACAAATCAAATTTATACAAATAGAAAGCAGATACAAGTATTTACAAATGTTTATGAAATAAAGGAGCTGAACCTACTAGTGGTGGTTGTGCAATCAGTGGATGAGGCCTTGTCTTCAGTTCGACAGATCACCAGCCGTCAGATCGTAACCCTGGCCATTGTTTTACTGGTAGCCATCCTTCTGGCGCTTTATTTTATTATCAAACTCAACCGGCCGTTGGGCAGTCTAACCACCGGGGCCCAGCAGCTTGGCAGGGGCGATCTTTCCCACAGGATAAAGGTCACCTCTTCAGATGAAATCGGGACCGTCACCCAGTCTTTCAATGCCATGGCCCAGGATTTGGAATCATCAAAGAAAAAGGCGGATCGTCTAGGCTGGATCAGACAGGGTATGGTGGAGCTGGATGAGCAGACCAGAGGTGAGCAGTCCCTTGAACAGGTTTGTACAAATATCATCACGTTTATGGCGTCTTATCTTAAGGAGCAAGTGGGTCTGATTCATGTCAATGATGGCAAAGGGAAGTTCATCTATGCAGCTGGCTATGCGTTTGACCCTGGAGAAAATTTTTCCAATGATTTTGGTCTGGGTGAGGGTCTGCCCGGCCAGGCAGCGCTGGAAAGGAAGATGGTTATTCTTGCTGACATCCCGGCAGAATATATCACAGTGACATCCAGCCTGGGGAACAGTACTCCAAGGCACCTGGTTATTGTTCCATTTGTATATAACGATCAGGTTGAAGCAGTCATGGAACTAGGATCTCTTACACCAATCTCCGAGCAGCAAAAAAGTTTTCTTACCGAAACAGCAGACAGTATTGCTATTATACTCTCAGCTGCAAGGTCGAGACAGGAACTTAAAACCTCTTTGACTCAAACCAGACAGCAGGCAGAAGAATTGGAGCGCCAGCAAGAGGAACTTCAGGCAGCCAATGAGGAAATGGAAGAGCAGACACAACAGCTCATGGCATCTGAAAACAAATTAAAAGAGCAGCAGGAGGAACTTCAGGCAGCCAATGAAGAACTTGAGGAAAAGACCCAATACCTGGAACGCAATAAAAAGAAGATTGAAGAAAAAAATTCAACACTGGAGCTCATGGGCCAGGATCTGGAAAAAAAGGCTGAAGATTTATCTATTGCCAGTAAGTATAAGTCTGAATTCCTGGCCAACATGTCCCATGAACTTCGAACCCCGCTCAACAGTCTATTGCTGCTGGCAAGACTCCTTACTGACAATAAAAAGGGCAATCTTTCTTCGGATCAGGTGGATTCAGCCAGGATCATCTACAACAGCGGCAATGATCTTTTAGCCCTGATCAACGAAATTCTGGATCTTTCAAAAATAGAAGCCGGCAAAATGCAGCTGTCTGTAAATGAGATTCCTTTGACAGAATTAAGCGATTCTCTTGACAATAATTTCAGAAGACTGGTTATAGAAAAAGGCCTTTCTTTGGATATTTCTTTTAAAAAAGATATGCCCAAGAGCATTATCAGCGATCAGCAGCGCATTTTGCAGATTCTTAAAAATTTTATTTCCAATGCGTGCAAGTTTACTTCTACCGGTGGGGTGTCTGTCATATTTTACCGGCCAGACACGTCTGTTGTCTTTTTACGAAAGGACCTTTACCATTCAAATGTCATTGCCATTGATGTGCGGGATACAGGAATCGGTATTCCTGAAGATAAACAGAAAATTATTTTTGAGGCCTTCCAACAGGTGGAAGGTGGCTCTGCCAGAAAATTTGGGGGTACTGGACTGGGACTGTCCATATCAAGGGAGTTGGCAAATCTACTTGGTGGAGAAATCAAATTGAAAAGCCAGGTGAATGCCGGTTCTACTTTTACGCTTCTGCTGCCAATGAAAGCACCGGCATCAACCCAATCTGAATCTGCCGGTCGGGTTGAGCCCATAGAGTTAAAAAAACCGATCCTTCCTCAAGTTTCCGGTACAGCTGCAGAACATGTGGTTGATCATCCTAAACCTTTTCAAACTGACATTCCCGATGACCGGGACGGGATCGGATCTGACGACAAGACTATCCTGATTATTGAAGATGATGCAGATTTCGCAACCACCCTGCTCAATTTTTGCAGAGAAAAAAGGTTTAAGGGACTGGTGTCTCTTTCTGGTGAAGATGGCTTAAAACTTGCCCAAGCCTTCAAAATCAATGCGATCATCCTTGATATTCATCTGCCAGGAATCGATGGCTGGACTGTTCTTGAGTCATTAAAAGAAAATACATCCACCCGGCATATCCCGGTTCACTTCATGTCTGCAGATGATCCAATCCCAGAAGCCTTTTCAAAAGGCGCAATGGGCTATTTGACCAAACCGGTGACACCTGAAGACATGGAAAAGGCAATCTCTAATTTACAATCAATGATCAACAAGGGAATGAAGGATTTGCTGCTGGTTGAAGACAATACCAACCAGAGATATGCAATTACCAAACTTATCAGTGATCAGGATGTGGTGATACAAGAAGTTTCCACCGGGATTGATGCCCTGTCTGAACTCAGGAAGAATAAGTTCGACTGCATGATACTGGACTTGGGCCTGCCGGATATGTCCGGCTTTGATCTATTGAAAAAAATGGAAAAGGATCCATTGATAACACCTCCACCAGTGGTCGTTTACACGGGCAGGGAGCTAACGCTGGATGAGGAAAGCGAGTTGAGGAAATATTCAGACTCCATTATTATCAAAGGGGTAAGATCAGAAGAGAGGCTGCTTGACGAAACCTCCCTCTTTCTGCATCGTGTGGTGGACAACATGTCTGAAGAAAAAAGAAAAATGATATCCATTCTCCATGACCCGGAGCAGGCCCTCCAGAATCGCACCATTCTTGTTGTCGATGATGACATGCGCAATGTATTCGCTCTGTCAAAGGTGTTGACTAATAAGGGCGCCCAAATATTAAAGGCGGAAAACGGCATCAAGGCCCTGGAGTTGTTGAACCAGAGAAAGGGTGTGGACTTGGTCCTCATGGATATCATGATGCCTGTGATGGATGGCTATGAAACCATGAAAAAAATCCGGGAGGACAGCCGGTTCGCTAAGTTGCCCATCATTGCCCTGACCGCCAAAGCCATGCAGCGGGATAAGGAAGACTGTATTGCTGCAGGAGCCAATGATTATCTTGCTAAACCGGTAGACATTGACCGTCTATTATCCATGATGCGGGTCTGGCTTTACCGATAACAAGTTAACCACGGAGTTTGTTGTCTATGAAACAAAATGAGATCGAAAATACTGAAATTAAGCTGTTACTGGATGCCATTTTCCTGCGGTATGGCTATGATTTCCGGCGATATGCCAAGGCCTCCATCCGCAGAAGGGTCATTCAGTTTATGCAGACGTCCGGGTTAGCGTCGATTTCTGAAATGATCCCACGACTGATTCATGATGAATCTTTTTTTCAGCAGATGGCCATGGAGTTTTCCATCACGGTTACTGAGATGTTCAGGGATCCGACGATGTTCCTATCCCTTAGACAGTGTGTGCTGCCGTTGTTGAAAAGTTATCCGTCTTTCAAGATTTGGCATGCAGGATGTGCCACAGGCGAAGAAGCCTTTTCATTGGCAATTTTATTACACGAAGAAGACCTTGAAAAACGAGCCACCCTGTTTGCCACAGATTTCAACGACCAGGCTCTCAAAAAAGCCCGGGAGGGTATCCTGGAAATGGACCAGGCAAAACTTTATACCCAAAATTATCAGTTGGCTGGTGGAACTGATTCTTTTTCAGGATACTATCATGCCCGGTACGGGGCCCTTGCAATCAAGCAGTCCTTAAAAAAGAACATTACTTTTGCCAATCACAACCTGGTGACTGACCATGTCTTCAGTGAGACACACCTTATTTTGTGCCGGAATGTGATGATCTATTTTAATAAAGAATTGCAGGAAAGGGTCATGGGGCTTTTTTATGAAAGTCTGGTTCACGGCGGGTTTTTATGCCTGGGAATGAAAGAGAGTCTTTTATTTTCAAAATATCAGGACAAATTTAAAGTCATTGATCGAAAACATAAAATTTTTCAGAAAACAGCTGTATGAAAACAGATGGATACAAAGCGATCGTCATAGGAGGGTCTTCAGGATCAATGGAAGCACTGCTTACAATTTTTTCTGAAATATCAGATAGTATTGGTCTGCCCATTATTATTGTCTGTCATGTACATCCGCATGATAGCGGTGGTCTGGTTGAATTCTTCTGTCAGCAGACTGGTCTTGACATAAAAGAAGCAGGAGATAAGGAATTGATACAGTCAGGCAGCATCTATTTCGCACCAGCCAATTACCATCTGCTGATTGAACAGGACATGACATTTTCATTGACCATTGATACAAGGGTCAATTATTCCAGACCAGCGATTGATGTCTTGTTTGAAAGTGCGGCATTTGTGTACAGGGATCATCTGATCGGTATCCTTTTAACCGGCGCCAATCACGATGGTGCCGCTGGAATATCCGTTATCAAAAAATATGGTGGGTATACTATAGCTCAGGATCCTGAATCAGCTGAATGTCCGGTCATGCCTCAGGCAGCAATTGATACCGGAGATGTGGACACTATTTTACCTGTTCCCCAGATAATGGATTTTATCAAAACAAAGGTGGTTTCATGAAAGAGACGTCTAAAATACTGATTGTAGATGACAAACCTGGAAATATATTCAGCCTTGAGCAGATACTTTCAGAAACAAACGCGGAAATAATCAGCGCAACAAACGGAAATGAAGCATTGATTGCCATTCTGAACCACAATTTTGCCCTTGCTGTTCTTGATGTACAAATGCCTGGGATGGATGGATATGAACTGGCAGAACTCATCCGGTCGGAAAAGAAAACAAGCAGTCTGCCTATCATTTTTGTTTCTGCTATCTATTCAAGTGACTATCATGTGTTTAAAGGCTATGATTCTGGGGCTGTCGATTTTCTGGTCAAACCATTTGAAGCCAGAATCCTTCTGAGCAAAGTTGATGTATTTTTAAAGATAGATCTGCAGAACAGACAGCTGAAAGAATCAGAGGTGCTCATCCGGGGGCAGTACGATGATTTAAAAGCTTCAGAATTACGATTTGAAACTCTTGTCAATACCGTTCCAGATATTGTCTACCGAATAGACCCGGAAGGCAATTTTAGCTTTGTCAACGAGGCAATAGCAAAACTGGGGTATAAACCCAAGGAACTGGTTGGTATTCATTTTTCAAATATCATTATGCCCAAAGAGGTCATGTCAATTTCCAGGCAATCGGTACTAAAACTGATAAAAGATTCAAAAGAGACGTTTCAAAAACACGTTGGACTGTTTGATGAGAGAAGAACCGGCAAACGGAAAACCCGCGGTCTTGAAATCCGGCTGATACCAAAAATAGGTAGCCAAGATCTGACCGGTGTGTTGGAAACTATCAGCCAGGACTCGATCGTGGTTGAAGTCAACAGTTCAGGTTTTTATTCAGATCAAACTAAAAACGAAAACAAAGTGTTTTTAGGCACTGTAGGCGTGATACGTGATATTACAGACCGCAAGATACTTGAAGATGGATTAAAAAAGGCCAAAGATGAACTCGAAGACAAGGTTAAAGAAAGAACGGTTGAGCTGATCCGAAAAAA
>Ga0307987_1001630_pt1 | contig 12256 bp, 8 predicted proteins | sample EllFjometagen181_FD_203157 | JGI IMG/M metagenome (GOLD analysis project Ga0307987, IMG submission 203157) | Marine microbial communities from Ellis Fjord, Antarctic Ocean - #181 | ecosystem: Environmental > Aquatic > Marine > Unclassified | place: Southern Ocean | collected 2014-10-08 | reverse complement strand
GGAACTGGAATCGGGGGATGCCGAATGCCCTGAGCAGAGCCGAAGGGGTGGGATGGAGTGTCGCCAAATTGCGTGACCTGTCCGATTCGTCCGATCCGACTGATTCGTCCGATTCCCCTCCCCCCACTATTCCATCATTCCAGAGCACCCCTGAGTCGTCCCTACTACAGTAGAGCACCTCACGCTTTGGGCAAAGGCCGGGCGGGGATTGGCGTTCGGCGAGGTGGGAGTATGTTGGCGGGTGGTCTCAGTGAACACAGCTATCCTGCCCGAGGAGTCTCCCGATGCATTGGCGTACAGCAGTTGTGACTTTGGTGGTGGCCTTGGGCTTGGCGGCGCAGACGGTGGGTGTCCGCCCCTACGAGATGGATTGGGCCGGGCGCACCAAGGACGATCATCCGCCGCTGCTGGATTTCGAGACGATGGCGGGATGGCGGGTGGAGACGAAGGAGGCGGTGGCCACCTTCGAGCAGTCGCGCGAGCAGCAGATCTGGGGCAAGTATGTGGCCAAGCTGGTGTATCGGGCGGACGGCAACGGGCCCGAGGTGAACATGGTGCCGCCGAAGCCGATCCCGCTGCCGGACTCCTTCGATGCGGTGAGTTGCTGGATCTACGGCAACAACTTCCTGGGGCGCGACAAGGCAACGTCGTCGGTCTCCATCAACTTGCTCTTTGCGGACGGGGACGGGGTGGCTTTCGGGGTCAACCTGATGAGCATGCGGTGGAAGGAGTGGTTCCTCTGCCACAAGCGGCTGACGCCGGAGCAGATCGAGCGTGTGGCCAAGGGCGGTGCGACCTTCCTGGGCTTCCGTATCACCAGCGGGAGAAACAAGGAGGATCGGGTTCTTTACTTCGACAATCTGGCGGTCTTCAAGGAGGAGTTTGCGACGCTGGCGTTCAAGCCTCGTGCCAAGCGCGGGGTGGAGGTATTCCCCGGTCGGGATCGGGCGCTGAATGTAGGCCACGGGCGACTGCCGTTCCCGAATCGGCAGGAGACGATTGTGCCGAAGCCGTCTGGCGAATCGACGGAGACGGTGACGCTTGGGCGAGACCGCTTCTTTGTCCTGAGGAGCCGTCTGGCAACAGGGGGAGGAATCACGGTTCAGATCCCCTTCAGTACTTGCCAGTGGGATGGGATCCGGATGCGCTGGGATGGTCGGGGCGATTGGCTGCGTCCGGCCGTGGGCGGGGGCGTTTTCGTGGCGGGACCGGATGGCAAGGCTGTGCCTCCCGAGTCGGTGGAGCTGATCGATGCGAAGGTGGCGGGGGAGAAGGCGATTGCTTCCTGGCGGATCAAGGCCGTGGGCAAGGAAGCGGTCGTAGAGACGATCTACTGGCTGTCTGGCCAGAGTCTGGTGGCGGACGTGAGCGTGACCAATGGCGTGGTCGCTCAGATGCGGTTTGGGGCGGTGGTGGGGGCGACGAATCCCAGGCTGGTTACGCTGCCGTACTACACCTACGGGAAGTCGGCGCGGCCTGCCGTGTTGGTCATGGGGCCGGTTGACAACCCCCTGTTCCTCGCCGCGCATGTGGACTGGACGCTGTCGAATGCAAGCGAGCCCTACGCGATCAACCGCATCGACAAGAACGGCGTGGCCTGCAATGGCGGCACCCAATACACGCCCAAGACCAACGGCGTGCGTGCTCCCTGCTACGAGCGGTTCGTGTTCAGTCTCTCGCCCAAATTCGAGGACGTGCTGCCGGAGATCCCGAACCCGGAGTCGCCTTGGAAGCACATCACGGGCAAGGGGCTCTGGCGGGCCCATGGGGCGAGTGACCGCAAACGCGACGCCGCCCACTGGCGCAAGGTGCACCGGCACGGTATGACCGAGATCATCGTGACCGACCATGAGACGGGCTGGCGCGACGATCACGAGAGCTTCACATTCCGCACCAAGACTGCGCCCAGGAAGGGCGGCGACAAGGGGCAGTTCGACTACGCCCGCATCATGCAGGACGAACTGGGCTTCACCTATGGCCCCTACAACAACTACACCGACTTTGCACCGGTGAACGAGTTCTGGAGCTTCGATCTGATCGGTCGGCGTCCCGACAACCAGCTACAGCATGCGTGGGCTCGCTGCTACGCGCCCAAACCGTTGCGGGCGGTTGAGTACTGTGAGAAGTTGGCGCCGATCATCGAGAAAAAGTTCCGGTTCAGCACGGCCTACTGCGATGTGCATACGGCGGTGACGCCCTGGAGTCGCACCGACTATGATTACCGCGTGCCCGGCGCCGCGACCTTTGCCGCGACCTACTACTCCTACGGCGAGATCATGCTGTTGCAGAAGAAGGCGTGGGGTGGGCCGGTCTACTCCGAGGGCAACAACCACTTTCCCTACTGCGGGCTGACCGACGGGAACTACGCGCAGGATCAGCGGTATCGCATTCCCAAGAATCCGTGGCTGGTGGATTTCGACCTGCGCCGGATGCACGATCTGGGCTGCAACTTCGGCATGGGCAACATCCAGATGTTCTTTGGCAAGAAGGCGCATCTCGGCGACACCTCGCGCGAGGTGGATGCCAGCATCGACCGGTTCCTGGCGGCCACCATCGCCTTTGGGCATCCTGGCTTCCTGGTCTTTACCGGTGGGTACCGCAGTACGTTGCGCAGCTACTACATGCTCCAGCAGTTGCAGGAGCGCTACACCATGGCGTCGGCGGCAAGCATTCAGTATCTGGCCGAGGGTGGAAGCTGGCAGAACACGTCTGCCGCCGTGGCGTCGGGAGCCTACCGGCGCAACCAGATTGCTACACGCTACGCCAATGGCGTGGTGACGGTGGTCAACGGGAATATGGTGGAGCCACTGCGGACCACGGTACTTGGCCGGCAGGTGGACTTGCCACCGAATGCTTACACGGGGTGGAGCGAGGATGGTGCGGTGGAAGTCTTCAGCGGCGAGCAGGACGGCCATCGGGCTGATCTGGCGGTGACGCCCAAGTATCTCTATGTGGATGGGCGCGGGGATTTCACCCGCTTTGGCAAGGCGGCTTCGGATGGTCCCGGCATCTGCCGGATTCTGCTGGACAACCAATACGAGGTGATCCCGTTCCAGGGCAGCGACTGTGGCTTCAAGATCTTCGCCACCAAGGCGGTGGCCCTGGCCGAGGACCGCAAGGAGTTGGGGCCCGCCAAGCTGCGGCGCGCGCGAGGATTGACCTATGTCGAGCCGGTCGAGGGGGCGTTCAGCTACCTGCTGACCGAGCCCAAGGTACCAGCAACCACGCCGTTGACCTGCGACCGGGATCGCGTGGTACCCGGCGAGATGGTGACGGTTCGCGACGGTGACAAGGCGTACCCCTTCCAGATCGCCCAGACCGCCAAGCCCGGCGAACGCATCTGGAAGCAGTTCAACAATAAGTGGATCGACTTCACGGTGGTGCCGCTGTGCCGGATCGCGCCTTCGCTGGATGACACGTTGCTGAGTCTACAGATCCATGCCAATGTGCAACAGGCCATGCCTGCCACGGTGACCGTCCGTGGGGTGAAGAAGCAGGTGCGCCTGCTCCCGGACAAGCCCGTGGTCGTGAGTGTGGACTTGGGCGTGCCGAAGCAGGAAACTGCCGAGGACTGTCCCATCGTGGTGGTTGCAGGCGAACTGATGCATCGCGAAAACCGTACTCTCACGGCCGAGCAACGGTTTCGAACCTTCGGCAAGCTGCCGGACGAGTGGACGAGCGGCATGCGTTTACGTGGCGAGGAGGAGAAGGGCATCGCCGATGGGTTTGGTGCGGGCGTCTATTCGAGCGCTCGGTCCTGCGGCGGCGTGTCGCGGAATGGGCTGTTCATGCATCCACCCTACAAGAAGGGCGAGGGGTACAGCTGTGCCATCTTTGGGCCGCTGACCGTACCAAAACGGCCGGGCGTGCTGCGCGCCTTGGTGGGCAAGGGCGACGACAGTCACCTGGGTGACGGCATTCTCTTCCGCATGACCGTGACCGACGACCAAGGCAAGGAAACGCAGATTGGCGAACAGACCGTGACGGAGCATGAATGGCTGCCCATTGAGGGCAATCTAGCCCCCTGGGCGGGGCAGCAGGTTCAGATCAAGCTCATCAGCGACGTGGGTGTGGGCGACGACTCGTCCGGCGACTGGGCCATGTGGGCGGATATGCGTTTTGAGGGCAAGAAGAAGGAGATCATTTGGGGCCTTCTCAAGGGCTCCGGTCAACACTATGCGGCGCCGCCCATGCCGCTTCCCGGCATCACTGTGGCGATGTTGCGTGGTGCCAAGCAGGCTTGGTTGCACTACGACGGCCAGGGGCTATCCGGCACGGGAGATAGGTATGGCACGTTCGCCATCGTGAACGACGTCAGGCTCGGCAATATGGCGCCCGCTGGTGGCAGCGAACGGGACAATGTCTGGGTTGAGGCGGCGAGTGTGCCGTTGACGCCCGAGGCGATCAAGACCCTACGCTTCCGCAACGTCTTCCGTCTCTCCAACCCCAGCGAGGACTACTTCAAGGTCCGCAGCTTCTGGCTGGAAGTGGAGTTGGCGGATGGGCGGAAGGTCTCCACCCAGATTTCCACAGACGTCTACACCCAGCCCGGCACGTGGCTCTATGCGGAAGGCATCGGCGTGCCGCAGGGCAGGGAGATCACGGTGAATCTATGGTTCAAGCCGTAGGGCCTGGGTCGGCCGACCCGAGCGAGGAACTGCGCGCCCGGTCTCAGTCCAGGTGGAAGACCTCTTCCATCTCCGCCCACCATTCACCCTCGGCGCGGTCGGGAAGGGGTTCCTGGCAGGGCATGCATTCGGCCCACCATCTCTGGGTCGTGGGATCGGCCGCCATCCTGGCCATGTCGCCCGCGAAGTCGTCGCCCGTGTACTCGAAGTAACTGAATAGGTAGAACTTCCCATCCGGGAGCTTGCGCAGGTAGATGGAGTAGTTGTGGATGTGGACTTGCCCGATCATGGCGAGCACATCCGGCCACACGGTTGCGTGCAGCTCCTTGTAGCGCTCGATCTTCTTTTCCTTTACCGCCAGTACCGTTCCGTAGCGCTGCATTGTCCTGTCTCCTTTGGTCGAGCTAGCCGTTGAATTCCCTGATGGCACCGAACATGGCCACGATGTTCTCTGGTGGCACGTCGGGCAGGATGTTGTGGACTGTGTTGAACACGAACCCGCCTCCTGGCGCGAAGATCTCCAGCCGCTCCAGGACATGTCGCCGCACCTCGGCTGGCGTGGCCCGGTTCAGCACGCCGCGCGTATCGCAGCCGCCGCCCCAGAAGCAGATGTCCTTGCCAAATTCCCGCTTCAAGCGGTCGGGTTCCATGTCGCGGCAGTTGGTCTGCACCGGGTTGATCACATCGTAGCCTGCCTCGATCAAGTCCGGGAGTAGCTCGTAGAGGGAGCCGCAGGAGTGCAGGAAGGTCTTCATGCCGCTGTTCCGGTGGACATAGTCGCAGAGCCGGGCGTGGTGTGGCTTGAACAGCTCGCGGTAGACCCGCGGCGGCATGAACGGACCGCTGTCCATCCCCAGGTCGTCGCCGAAGCGGAGGATGTCACAGACATCCCCCACTGCCGCGCAGACCTTCTCAAGCGTGGCCAGGTGCAGGACCATGATGGCATCCAGGAAGGCCCGCACCCGATCCGTCTCGGTGAGGAGATCCATCATGAAGGTGTCCATGCGGCGCAGAAACGTCCCCCATTCGAACAGGTTGCAGCCGCAGACCACCATCAGTGCCCGGTCGCTGGACTCCCGCAGGGCCAGCGCCCGTCGGCGAAGCCGGGCCCAGAAGTCGGGCTCGCCCGCATGGTCCCATGGGCTGTGCACGAACTCCGCCCACAACACCTGCTTCATGGCGGCGGGCAGAGCCGCCTCGATGTCACTCGGATAGCCGTCCAGCCAGGGGAAGGCCGATTGGTCGAAGAACATCCCACCGGAAGGCATATGGGCGATGTCCAGTCCATCCCGGTTGCGCGCGATGAAGGAGCCATCCGCCTGCCGTTCGGGGTGGAACCACGTGGGATACTGGGCGGCTTGCCCGTCGGCGAGCGTGATCTCGTACCAGTGCTCGGCTCGGTTGTTGAAGGCACGACCGATATCGACCGCATCGATGCCGAAGTGGTTGAGGACCACCTCTTCAGGCTGGGCCAGTTGCTGGACCACATCGTAGATCCGCGTCTCCCCCGTGTCGATACCCAGATGCTGTTTCAGCCTGCCATAGGCCATCGCTGAGATGCCGGAACTCGGGGTCGCACCCAGATCTACCGGCACCATGTCCGCCTGCCGGTGCTCGATTGCCGCCAATATGCGTTCTCGTGAGGTCATGCCGGGCGCGTCCCAGGTCTGGTGGTTGCGGGCACGTGTGGTTCCCACACCATCATACCGGCTCTGTGCCTTTTCCACCTAGCTCTGCTTCCTACACCCTACTGCCATACGTTTGAGGCAAGTCTGGGAAGGGGAGCCGCGACTCGGGAGGGGAGCTTCGGAGCCTCTGCAGGAGGCGGTCCCGCTCTGCGGGATAGCCACGGGTGCGAGCCCGTGGTTCCGGCAGCACCCCTGACCTGAGTCCCCGCAGGGGACGGTACATGTCGCAAGGGCGTCAGCCCGCAGCCATCCCGAACGGCATGGCCTCGTTGCTCGTCTGCCGCCGGCCCCATCTGCCGTGGACGGCGACAGTGTCCCTCCCTGGACTGATGGCCAGAGGAGCATATGTCGCCTCCCTGCGGGGGCTCGAGGACTCTCACCACAATCCACGGGTTTGCACCCGTGGCTACTGCATTCCGCCCTCTGCGAGGGCTGCCGGGAGCGCTGGCTTCCAGCCGGCATCCTCCCCGTCCCCACCCCTCCGTGAGGGCTCCGGAAATGGCTGATCGAACAGCGGAGGAATATGCAGGTCCGGCCAATCGGCCACGGGGAAGCCCCCGGGAATCGAGAACTCCGGCAGCCGATCTGCATCAGGAAGCGTCCCATGCTGCCGGTAGACCGACTCGGCGCACTCGTGCGTCTCCACCAACGAGGCAAGGTGCGACTGCACGTCGTTCGCGCCCATGCGGGCGGGGTGGAGATCGGTCCGGTGCACGATCAGTACCACCGCTCGCACGTAGGCGTCCAGCGTGCGGGCGGCCAGGCCGCGCACCACCAGCTCCTACCGGTAGCGCTCGCGAAGAGGAAAGGGGCTGTCCATCGGAACACTCCAGATGCACCGCAACGCCCCAAAGCGAAGCGGCGGGGTGCGGCGTCAGGCAGCACCTACTGGTCGGCCCGGTCCTCTTCTGTGATCTTCGCCATCGCGAGTTCGTGATCATGCTGCAAACGCTGAGCCAGTTTGGTACGTGACTGGATCAGCTCCGTGAACGGCATCCGCTTACGCCGAATCGTCACCTTGCGGTCAAACGAGAGTAGGACGTACGTTCCGTCGTCGTCGTTCTCGACAAGGATGGTATCTTCATCTTCACGGCGTGCCGATGGAAAGATGGCCTTCTCAAACAGCGGGTGCCCTGGGCCGATCTGCGTACGAATGAACTCGATCCATTCATCGGCGCATTCGAGCGGCATCATCGTCCAGGGCCATCTGAACTCGATTTGTGTGGATTCGTCGTTCATCTCTGTCCTGGCCAACGCTGGGACGTGGGGCGCAAAGGTACGAGCGTCACACACCATCCTCTGGTTCGGCCTCCTGTCTCGTCCGGTGGAGTTTGCCCCGGCTTGGTGTCCAGCACAGGAGCTCGTGCTTAAGCTTGGCGAATTCTCGAACGAGTTGGCTCAGACGGTCAAGGGCGACTGGCTCAACTCGGATGCAGAACTCCGACACTTCTCGGCCAGGCAGATCCTCGTTGTTGTTGAAGCGGAGCTGAATGGCACAGTGCCCTACTGCATCAGTCGTGAACACTCGGAACCGCATGTAGTGGGCGAATCGATCCTCCGGGCGTTCGGAGCCGAGCTCCCAGAGATACCATGTTGGCACGCACGTTGGGAATCGCTCGAGTGCATCGGCCAACCCAATGAGATCCGTAGCGTTGGCATAGAACCCAAGCTCGCCACACAACCGACCGTTGGTCGCCTTGATCACGAGGTTGACGTGATGAGGCTCCTCGTAGGGATGTCTCTCGATTGTGATTGAGGGGGTCATCTGTATCTTGCCGGATGTGGCCTTCACCGGCGGGGATGGAGCGCAGCGAAATCCTTGTCTGTGTGCAAGGCATCGTTCGCAGTCACATCCCCTCCAATGTGTCCATGAATGACCCGTGTGTCCCAATGTAGGTCAGTCCTTGATTGACGTCCGAGACTGCGAGCCCGAAATTGTCTTCATCTTCATCATATACGATCATGTAGCCGGAGTTTCCGGCTGGATCCTCTTTGAGGACAATCCAGAGGGGGAATGAGACCTTCTCGTCGAATCCGCTGATGAACTGACGCAGCTCTGGCTGGACCAAGCACTTCCTTAGGTCTACGCCGTGAGCGTCGCTCTCGCCCCAGCGATTGCCGATCTCTGTGAGAACACGCTGTTTGACTCCAACTGTTGTCATATCATTGCTTCGGACTTCATAGCACCATTCCGAGCAGAGCCGAGGCATAGTGCTTGTTGAACTGAGCCGTGGCGCCGACTGGTGCGAGTTTCAGGCGTCTCCGGCATCCCCCGACGCGCATACGGTAGCGCTCGACTGGTCTTCGCGCCAGGGATCTCGGGGAGCCGGACCGCATCGACCTGTGCGCCGGTCTGTCCGGGACCGTCCCGGAGGAACCGCCTGGGGGGGCCGCGGAAGTCCAAGGGTCGCAGACGTGCGCTGCCGCAACGTTCGCGGGCGAGTGGCCGCCGCCACGCTGACTTTGCAGGCTCGCCAGGACAATGCCTCTTCTCTGACCTTGCTGCATCGTCGGGCTGGCGCCTCCCTCGGGATATGCCGCCACCCTCGCGGGGGCTCCGTTCCCCCTCCCTGTCCACCACGGGTTCGCACCCGTGGCTATCCCGCAGAGCGGGACCGCCTCCTGCAGAGGCTCCGGAGCTTCTATGCTCTGCCCAAACTTGCCTCAAATGCCCAGCTGTGGGGCGGATGAAGTGAAGCTGGGGGTTCAGGGGCAGACCGAATGCCCCGGAGCCCAGGAATGCCGGGAACCGGACGGAGGACGCCCAACCCTCGACGCCCGCCCTGGCAACCGCCCTCCTCCCTGCCGTTCCCGGCCTACTCCCAGCCGAGATCCTCCGTCGCCGCGTCGGCATCGTCGTAGGGATTGATCCCGACGGCAGCGAGTTCGGCAGTGAGCCGGATGTCGCGGGACGATACGCCCACCAGAAGCCGGAAGATCCCGGGTTCGACGCACCAGCGCCCCAGCTTGGCGTCGTAGTGGGCCAGCGCTTTCGGCTCGAGGTCGAACTGCACGGTCGCCTTCTCGCCGGGATTGAGAGCGACCTTGTGGAATCCCTTGAGCTCCTTGACCGCCTTGCGAACTGTGCTCGCCACGTCCTGCACGTAGAGTTGGACGACCTCCTTGCCCGCACGTTGCCCGGTATTGGCAACGTCGACCGAGACGGTGACCGTCTCGCCGCGCCGGAGGGCCAGGGCGTCCGAGCTCAGCCGCAGGTCCGTCAGCTCGAAGGTCGTGTACGACAGCCCGTAGCCGAACTCGAACAGCGGTTCCACCCCGACCGTGTCGTAATAGCGGTAGCCGACGTAGATTCCTTCGCCGTAGATCACCTCGCCGAACTCACCGGGGAAGTTGAGGTACGACGGGACGTCTTGGTAGCGCTTCGGGAAGGTGAGGGGGAGCTTGCCGGACGGACACGCAGCGCCCGAGAGAATGTCGGCGACGGCGTTGCCCACCTCCATGCCGCCGAGCCAGGGCAGCACGACGGCGTCCACCGCATCCAGCCAACTCGCCATCTCCACGGGACCGCAGACGTTGAGCACGACGACGCTGCGCGTGCCTTGCCGGCGGCAGCGCTGCCCCACGTCCCGGATCAAGGCCACGTCCGGGGCGTCTAGATCCATGGTCTGGCGGTCCGCGCCTTCGCGGCTGGCCACGCCCACGCAGACCACCGCCAGGTCCGCGTCGGCCGGGAGTGTGTCGGATGTGACGTTCCCCTGCCCGTAGCGGGCGGTGAGGCCGTCGAGTACGGAGACGACGTACGGCGACACGACGTCGGCGCTGCCGCCCCCGGTGGCGATGGGCTGCGTCGCGTTGGTCCCGAAGACCGCCACACGTCCGTCCGGCAGGGGCAGGGCGTTGCCGTCGTTCTTGAGCAGGACCGTGCCCTCGACCGCCAACGTCCGGGCCATGCGGACGGAACGTTTCCGGTCCAGCGTGTGTCTCGGCGTGCCCTTGAAGGCCGGCAACTTGAGGGTCACGCGCAGGATGTTGCTCACGCGTTCGTCGAGGACCTCCGCGTCGAGCTGGCCGCCCTTGATGGCATCGACGATCTCCTGGACATTCACCGGGCCGGGCATCTCCAGGTCGTTGCCGGACTGCAAGGCGGCGATGCGGTCGTAGGCCCCCCCCCAGTCGGAGACCACGAACCCGCGGAAGCCCCACTCGCCGCGAAGCACGTCTTGCAGGAGCCAGGGATGCATGGCGCAGGGCTTCCCGTTGACCCCGTTGTAGGCACTCATCACCATCCAGCAGTCGCCCTCCCGGATCGCGGCTCTGAACGCCGGGAAGTAGATTTCCCGCAGGGCTCGGTCGGTAATCTTGGCATTGACGGTCCGCCGCTCGAATTCCTGGTTGTTCGCCACGTAGTGCTTGACCACAGCGGCGACGCCTTCGGCCTGCACGCCCCGGATGTAATCGACCCCGATCCGGGCCGCCAGGTACGGATCCTCGGAGTAGCTCTCGAACACTCGCCCGCAGAGCGGGTCGCGGTGGATGTTGACGTTCGGCCCCAGCATCACGTCCATACCGCAGGCCCGGGACTCCAGCGCGATCACTCTGCCCACCTCGGCCACCAGTTCCGGATCCCAGGTGGCCCCCATGGTGATCCCCGGGGGCAGGCAGGACGGCAATCCCGCCGGCATCTCCCGGCGCAGGATCTCCGAGATGACACGGTAGTACTCTTCCCGCCCGGGCCGCAGTTCCTTGATCGTGGGGTCGTCGTCGGTGTTGTCATAGAGTGCCTTGGCACCCCTCCGGTCGTGCTCGCACACCCGCTTCCAGATGTCCTTCTTCCCAAAATCCATGCCGAGCTGCTTGGCCGCGTGGGCTCGGTAGTTGCAGAGAAGATGGAAGGTATTGACCCCGTTGTGCCCGTCGGCCATTGTCAGCCTGGGGATGCCAAGCCGCTCGACGGCGAACGTCTCGAACGGGTATACTCCGCCCACCAAGGAGGCCTTCTCGGGCAACGTCAACTGTTCGACAACGGCCGGAATCGAGGCCTCGTCGGTGAGTTTCGTGCATGCATGATGGCTGGCTGTAGTCACGGGCCTTCTCCTTGTCTCAGGGGTGGATAGAGGGGGAATGCGCGCTGCGCCAACCGTAGCACCCGGCCCCCTCGGGGGCAACTGCGGTATGGGGACGGCGAAGTCAGCTTTGGCTTCGAGGGGCAGGCCAAGGAAACGTGTCTCGCCAGGCCATCGTTGCTGCGTGGTTTCGTGATCGGGCTGCTCGGGGTGTTCGTCATTCTCAGCTATCAGTTCGGGGGGTACGTCCAGCCGCTTGTGGTCATGACGGTGATTCCATGCGCCTTCGTTGGCGTTGTCTTCGGACACCTGTCCATGGGGCTGCCCATGACCATGCCAAGCGCCATGGGTTCTGCCTCGCTGGCGGGGGTGGTGGTGAACGACTCGATTCTTCTCGTCGAGTTCGTGCGTATCCACACCGGGCGTGGCAAGACCGTGGCCCAGGCCGCTGGCGCCGCCAGTCGGGAACGCATGCGCGCGGTGCTGCTCACGTCTCTAACCACGATCGTGGGCCTATTGCCATTGCTGGCCGAATCGAGCCTGCAGGCGCAGGTTCTGGTTCCGTTGGCCACCAGCATCGTTTTCGGACTGAGCGCCTCGGCCCTGCTTGTCTTGCCGGTGCTTCCCGCAGCCATCACCATCCTGGAAGATAGTGGGGTGATGCAGACCCAGGACAGTGACGGGAGAAGCGAAAGCGCACTGTGGCCGGAGCAAGCCAGCCAGCCACAGGCCGAGGTGTGAGCCGAATGTCCCGAAACGTAAGCCTCTTGCCCCTTTCTTAGACGGGATGCAACCGGTTCTGGAACGAGATGTTACGACTGCACATCAGTGCTCTTCGTTCCAGAAGCGCAGGCGGGGCGCCTGCGCTACGGGATGTTTGTCGTGGGCGGCAAACGCAGCGGTGAGCGGAGGCCTC
>Ga0307987_1001629_pt1 | contig 12258 bp, 8 predicted proteins | sample EllFjometagen181_FD_203157 | JGI IMG/M metagenome (GOLD analysis project Ga0307987, IMG submission 203157) | Marine microbial communities from Ellis Fjord, Antarctic Ocean - #181 | ecosystem: Environmental > Aquatic > Marine > Unclassified | place: Southern Ocean | collected 2014-10-08 | reverse complement strand
TTGCAATTTGAACCGGTGCATGGAGTATAATCAGGTTTAGGGGCATAACCACGCAGGCAGATTTTTGTTGTTCCAGTAAAGCTGAGGGCTGTACCCGTTAAGGAACAATAAAACCCCGCTTCTTTTTTACATTGTGCTATTGTAGTAGTGGAGTCGCCGGCCGTACAACAATCAGTATAACTCACACATGTATTTTTGATATTGTTCCAATCTACAGGCCCAACACCACATTTATTACTAACGTATGAGGATAGAGTTTTGGGGCATGTACTAATCGTTGTATTTTTATCTGCATCATTTATTTTGCAGGAAGTATCAGCAGAAGTTGGTGCGCACATGTTAGTGATTTCGCCAGACTTGCATAAATTTTTTAATTTATCTGACTCAGCTGACGATGCTGGAAAAACTTGCATACAGTTTTTGCTTGGAGTATTGGGAATATTTACCATGTCAGAACAAAAGCTGACTTTTGGTTTCGGCCAATATGGTCTATTTACACACCGAATGAGGTTGTTTCCCTCCTTTACACATAGTTTTGTCTTATCTCCGTTTAGATTAAGAGAAAAGGTTCTAGTGTTATTTTGGTGATCTGTAGAAGAGAAGGTGGGATTTGCAGCGGGGGGGGGGCTAGAGGTATAGCAAAAATCCTTACTTCCATAATCTGGAATTGGTGGATTAGTAATAGGGGGAGAAAATGATATGTTTATGCAGGGTTTAGCGTAAGTACTATGCGTCTGACCATCTGCCGGGGCCTTACATGTTGTGTCCGACGGGGTTTTTCCGGCTTCGCATATTCCAATCACTTTCGCATCGTCTCCAATAGCCCCCCCTTTTAAACAAAATGGGGGCGGGTTTGGAAGGAAGCGTATAGGATAACAATCTAAAAATTCCCAATAATTAGTAGAGGGTTCTTCAGGTGTATAAGTTTGATCGGTACTGAACTTATCAAAAACAAAGGCCCCACTAAGAGGAGTAGTAATTTTCTCATAATCTGCATTTCCGATCCTGACCCAATTTAGATCATTAGTATCTTTGCCCTTATAAGCACATAGTCCTACCATTAGAGATTTTGGTTTTTCAGGAGGGTTGGGTTTTGTTGTATACTTAGCACATAGCTCAATATATTGTTTAGTCATTTGAGTATCGCAATATTTAAGATTTCGAGATTTATTATTAGGAAGATAACAGGCTTCATTAGTAACAAGATCTTTTGCTGTGGAAGTATCTTTTTCGGCTGCGCAATCCGTTTTTTGCGCTTCTGTAAATCCCATTTTGCACTTATTGTTACATACTTCTTCCTTTACCATCATCCTTGCAAGATATGGATATCCCATACACCCCCCAATTTGTTTGTCTTTAGGGTCGCTGTTATAAAGGAGTGTTTCCCATTGATCATCAATCTGGTGAAACAGCATACATCCTTGCAAGGTTACTCCAATTAATGGAGCAGAGGAGGAAGAAACGTCCATATTATTCAATTGATCTTGAGTTAATAGTCCCTTATTTAGAGCAGCTTTTGCTTCGATATCGGTTAATATCGGATAAACACATGAGTCAACACTGTCAAACACCCCAAAACAACTCCTATGGTGACAAGCGCTTAGACTAATGTTATTGGGAAGTAAAGATATAAATACTAAGAATACTAAAAACCCGAGCTTTTTGCACATATTCGAAACAACTAATTGAGTATAAAAGTGTAGAGCTTGAGGCGCTAAAGATCAATGCTCAAAGTTTATCTAAGCAGTTTTTCTAGAGTGATGGCTGCGCTGGTTTTTGCGTCACGATATTTCACAATTATGGCACAACCAAGATGCAAGCCTTCTTGTTTGCCCCAGCTGTTATTTTGTATCGGCCTTGTGCCTGGCACAACCACTGCATTAGATGGGACTTCGCATTTATAGATTTTTTTATTTACTAAGTCGTAAATAGGAACGGCGGCGGATAAAATTACTCCGGGTGCAATAATGGCTTTTTTTCGGACGATAATTCCCTCGGTTAAAACAGCGTCGGCTCCGATAAAGCAATCGTCTTCTATAATTACGGGGCGGCTGCCTATTGGCTCAAGAACTCCGCCGATTTGAACTCCTGCAGAGAGATGTATTCGTTTTCCAATTTGCGCACATGAACCCACCAGCACATGACTATCAATCATCGTGTCGTCATCAATGTACGCGCCTATGTTGATATAAGATGGGGGCATAATTACCACATTTTTGCCGACGTATGCTCCAGCCCTCACAGACGTTCCACCAGGCACTAATCGTATTTTACGGTCGGCCTTAAAGCTTTGGGTTTTCAAAGGTGCTTTATCTCGAAACTCCCCTGGCATGTCTACAATGTCAGCGTCACGAAAAATATTGAGGATCTGTTGTTTGACCTCTGTATTTACAATCCATTTCCCTTTTAGTTCACTTGCTGCACGCGATTTGCCGGCTTCTAGCTCTCGTAAAACTTTATGATGTTCCATCTTTTATTTTGTTTTCTTAGGCAAATCTAGTTTTATGTGTAACTCTTTGAGCTGCATTTCTTCCACCTTGGAGGGTGCGCTCATCATTAAATCTTCGCATCTTTGATTCATTGGAAACAGAGTTACTTCGCGCAAATTTGGTTCGTCAGCGAGTAACATTACGATGCGATCTATTCCTGGAGCGCATCCTCCGTGTGGTGGCGCGCCGTATTTAAAAGCGTTTGTGAGTGCTGAAAATTTAGAATCGACATATTCCTTTGAATATCCGACGATCTTAAAGGCCTTATAAAGTATATCTAGCTTATGATTCCTAATAGCGCCGCTGGAAATCTCAACGCCGTTACAAACAATATCATACTGGTAAGCCAGGATGTTTAAGTAATCTTCAACCGTGCTAGCGCTCTCGAGAACTTTTAATCCTCCTTGAGGCATCGAGAACGGGTTGTGACAAAAATCAAGTTTGCCCGTATCTTTATCCAATTTGAAATAAGGGAAGTCTGTAATCCAACAGAATTCAAACCGATTTGAATCTATTAGCTCAAGTTCTTTGCCTAATTGATCTCTTACTAGACCTGCCAACTTAGAGGCATCGTCTTCTTGCGCGCAAGAGAAGAAAACAGAATCGCCATCTGAAAGGCCTGCTTTTTCTTTTAATTGCGCTAGCTTTTCGTTGGTCAAAAATTTAGCGATCGGCCCCTTCGCTCCGTCTGGAGTAAAGATGATGTATGCAAGCCCGGACGCTCCCTGTTCTTGGGCAAAGCCAATCATTTTATCAAAGAAACTGCGAGGCTTATCTGCTGTTTTTGGAGAGGGGATCGCGCGGACTACGGCTCCGCTCTTTATATTTCTTACGAAGATGGAGAACTCTGAATTTGCAAAGACTGATGTGACGTCAGAGATTATGAGCGGATTTCTCAAATCGGGCTTATCATTGCCATATTTCAGCATTGAATCGGCATATTTTATTATAGGGAAGGGTAGGGGTGTCACCTGCTTATTGGAAAATTTTGCGAAGACCTCATGCATAACCGGCTCGATTATAGCAAATACATCTTCTTGAGTGACAAAAGACATCTCAACGTCAAGTTGGTAAAACTCTCCAGGGGATCTGTCTGCTCTCGAATCTTCGTCTCTGAAACAAGGAGCGATTTGGAAATATTTATCAAATCCCGAGACCATAGTAAGTTGCTTAAATATCTGCGGCGCTTGAGGTAATGCGTAGAATTTCTCTGGATGTAGCCGACTTGGAACTAAAAAATCTCTCGCTCCCTCAGGAGAGCTTGAGGTCAGTATCGGAGTTTGAAACTCAAGAAAGCCAAGAGATTGCATTGCTCTTCTGGTACAATCGATGACATTTGATCGAAGTACTATATTAGAATGGATTTTCTCGCGGCGGAGATCAAGATATCGGTATTTTAATCTCAACTCTTCGTTTGTATCCTGAGCGCTATTGACCTGAACCGGTAGATATTCGCATTCAGATTCAACGTGCAAAGCTTCCACGACAACCTCGATTTCACCAGTTGTAAGGGTTTTATTTATCGTATCTTCAGTTCTCTGCACAACCTTGCCCTCGATCGTAATCACGCTCTCAGGCTTAATATGCGTGGCCTGTTCGATCAACACGCCCTCTTTACCGAAGACTAATTGAGTAATGCCATAATGATCGCGCAGATCGATAAACAAAAGATTACCGTGGTCTCTTTTTCTGTGTATCCATCCTGAGAGTTTGATCTCGCTCCCAATATCTTTGGCCGTAAGTGCTCCGCAAGTGTGTGTTCTGTATAAATGCATATTGATGGCTCTAATAAGAAAAATTTAGTTTATTGGATCTGTTGTAAAATTCAATATGTAATCGATTTAAAGCGCTCAGTTTAGATTGAGAGCTTTATTTTTTAGTAGCTTTTTTTAGTTGTTTTTCTAGTTTGTCAAATGATCCCTGCGCTGACATGTCTCCCTTTCGAAGGGCCCTATCGTATAATTCTCTGGCTTTTGATAGATCTTGTTCTACTCCTTCTTCTCCCGTTTCTCCTGTTCCCGCACCATATTCATGCATATGAGCTAAAGTAGTCATCGCATTAGTGCTGCCTTCATCTGCGGCCTCCCCATATAAGTTAACAGCTTCGTCGTATTTTCCTTGTCCCATGGCCGCATCTGCTTTATCTAATGCGCTTTGTGCTTTATCAGAAATTAGTTCTGGATGTTTGTTTCCAAGAAAGAATTCGTCTGCTTTAGCCGCTTGTCTCTTTGCCTTGTCACCCAGCCATTTTCCTGCCTTCTCTTTTTTCTTACCCATCCAATCTTTAGCCCCTCTTGGTGCGACTCCAACTTTTTCTAAAGTTTTTCCTGCGAGTTCTGCTACCAACTTATGTGGGGCGACAAGCCCTTGTGCGATAACTTTGGTGATCTTGAAAGGTTTGCTATCCGCAATTTTATCAAATTTAGCTGGCGCATAATCTTGCCATTTTTCCTTTGCTCCCTTGAAAGCTGTAGGCATCTTTCCTAGCACTGAGAAGGTTCCTTTGGTTCCAGTTACGGCGCCTTTTGCAGCGCCTGATCCAGCACCCGCTGCAACGCCCTTAATAGTGTCCAAAACACCCTTGCCACCTGTAATGGCACGTGCCCCCCCAACTGCGCCTCCAACCAAAAATCCGCCCACGCCTCCAAGCGCACCTACAGTTGCAGCTATCGGTGCTCTGGCAATCGCCCCTCCCGCTTTCTTAAGATCATCTCCCAGATGTCTTCCTCCCGTTCCCGCAGAATATGCTCCTGAAGACATTGTTTTGAATGCGGCTGGTATGCCAGCTTGAATGCCTGCTGCCGCAGCACCTAAGTTCACCTTTCCAGCACCGCCGCCACCAGCAAGTTGCTTTGCTATTCCTGGAACCGCCTTACTAAACTGATACATGAACCATATAATCATGACTAATAGAATTATGTCTTCGAGGCTGACAATTATAGGGTCGAATTTCAGTAAGTTTTTAAGTCTTTTTGCGTCTGGTGTAAAATTTGGATCTACATAAGGGAACCCAATATATCTCTTTTGGGCACAGGTGTAAGCGCTGCAGAGTTCATTGGTGGTGCCACATAAATCTATATTAGGATTTGAACCTGATGCCATATTTAAAGATCCAACTAAATTCAATCGTCCTTCTGGAGTTTTTAGTAGCGCATCATGGTTTGCGGTCTCATCGCTGTCATAAAAGAATATGGGGTTGGGTGTTGGCATGCAAACTTTGGTTTTGTCAAAGTCATGTTGCCACGCAAAAAATGGTATATTTAATATCTCTACAAGTTCCTTCCAACACACTCTATATCCAAGTAAGGAATGCATTTGTGTCATAAAAATTTGCAATACGAAGAAGGCAAATGTCAAAATTATTATCGGTTGTATGAAATAACTGGTTAAGGCTTTAAGCCAGTTATCAAATAAATTGTGCGTAAAATCAAATAGAATGAATGGAATAAATATTGGGGCAAGTGTTATCAAGATTGAGATAACCAAAAAGCTTACCAAGTATATTAAAATACATCTCATTAATATAAATAAAACAATTGCAAGGCAGATGAAAATGGCGATTATGTACAAAAACCCATAACCTTTCCAGAAGAGCAATGCAAAGAATTTTCTTGTTGTTTCATATGAAAATAGTTCGGCTAGTAGAATATCAAGTTGTGCAAATCCTTCTAGTTGTTGATATTGGCAGGTTTCGGTGATGCCTGTGGAGACTGATTTAACATTAACGGCGGTAGAATGAAAAATCATCCCTGTAATCTCTCCTATGCCATTTGTAAATAATTGAAAAAAATATGTATTAAAGAAATTCCAACTGTGAGGAGCAGTAAGTTGTCCGATCAATCCTATTTTTAATGTTCTGACTAAGAGTTCTTTATGAGATAATTGCGTGAAGCCCATTAAGGAGCTGAAACCCAAAAAAATAATGTACAATAGCAATAATACCCGTAGATATCCTGCGAGGGTAGATGCGGGCTCAGTTGTCATGGCGGTGAATATTCGTTGGGTCGTGCTACATAATAACCCTTGAACTAAGCCCACAAATTTTGTTACGAGCCCTCCGCCTAATATCCGCACACCTTTTCTAAATTCTATTGTATATTCTCCAACATTATCTGTATAAAATCTATCCATGATTTTAAAGTACATAGTGCAAGGTTTAGCTGGGTCTTGACAAGCAACTGGAGGCATGAAAGAAACGCTAACTGCTGGGCATAAATTATCATAAAGTCTCACTGTCGTAGGAACTTTACTAGGATGAGCAATTTGTTGGCCTTTAAAATCATCGTTTTGTTTGTCAAAAATAGCTTTAGCATCGCCAATATGCATAAAACAATTAGTTGGATTAGAATCGTCAGCATTGCACTTAAAGTCTCTTGCGTTGGGGGCGCCTTCTGTTGATAGTGTTAAATAAAGGCCAAGCCCTTGATTAAGTCTGCATGGAGAGTTTGAGGTGGGGACTTCGTGCGCCATCATAGGTTGATCTGTAAGTTCGCACCACGGGCACGTTTCGTCTGGTCCTGTTCCCGAGCATGTAGTGGTTGCAAATGTGCATAAGGGAAGGGTGTTTGTTAAAACGTTTCCTAGTATTGGAGTCCAGGTGTTGTAATTGTCGTACATATCAATGTTTTCGCATTGCCTAAAGGCTTTTACCTTGTTTAAATCGCTGGCCTTTTTTTTGTACGAATTATTTTTTACTACCATTATAACTTCAGAGCCATCTAATACATAGCTTGGCGTCCATGCGATAACTTCGCTCAACCCTCCTATCTTTGTTATTTTGGCGGGGCCTCCGGCGCCTATTGTTGTATATAACCGCCCTCCCCAGTTGTCGGGGTCGATACACTCTATGTTTTGGTCGCACGAGCATAAAATAAATAAAGTTGCCAGCAATAGCAGTATAAATTTATGATTTGAGCATTCTCGCATCTCTAAATTTTATATTTTCAAATTAACGTCTTTATATCTATATCTAACGGTTCTTTCTAAATTATAGCATGCTGATTTCGTTAAAAGCAAAGCCGCTTTATCTTTATAGCTTTAAAAATGTATATTTTGGCTGGTTTGTCGGGTTCGATGATGAAGAGTTTTGGCTTACAACAACAACATTACGTTTACCAGGACTTCGTGCAATCCCAAACTTAGTTTTTTAGGGAAGGTAGAAGGTGGGTTGGTTAATGTATTGGGGTGCGCTTTTATTTTTCCTAGATCTATGTATCTATATCCGATATCTAGGGCTGCAGAATGGTTCAATTGAAATTGCATTCCAGCTCCAGCATTGGAAGTCATTCTCATGGAATGAGAGTTCCTAGCTAAATTAATTTTGCTCTTGTCGTTTAGGTTAATATTCCCAATGCCACAGCCAACTGTAAGATATGGTATCAAATTAAAACGGAGGTCTGCTTCTAAATATGCATTTACCGACGCTGAATAGCTCTTCATCTTAACAGATTTAAAAGTTCTTTGGGTTAGTCTTACTGGTCTGTATTGGGCATTGATGTCTCCCCTAAAAAACCTATTTACTTTATAGCCCGCACTGAAATTAAAGACTGGAGAGGCGGCAAAGGTGATGTTTGTAGAGCTGTTCGGCTTATTAAGCAAAGATTTGGTAGGTTTTGAAATTCCCGCTCCTGCTAAAATATAAGGTCCCGGGTATATGCTTGCGCCAAATGCGAAATTTGGACCAACTAAGCAGGTAAATAATATAAATATCAGTGCTTTTTTCATTCTCCCCTCTCTGAATGGTATGTGGTTACAACATAAATTGTAACTTTCTCTGCCGAGAGGTGTCAAACCATAGGAGGAGATCGAGGGAGATAAAGATTAAAATCTTTAGAATTGTGTTAAAAACTCAAAGCCTCCCACTTTGCGTTGGGAAGCTTTGAGTAGACGGTAGTTTATAAAATATCGTAAGTAAGTGAGGCTAGGATCTCGTTAGAACGTTGGGCTTTTGTTTTTAATGCCACGCCACCTTCGGTTCCTTTTAGTGATTTAAACAACTTTGTGTGTCTATATTCGAGGCCAAGATTTAGAGAGTCTTGAACTTTTGCTTGGCAGCCAAGTCCTGCATTCCAGACAAAGGATTTTGTTGTTTTTTTAAAGCTCTTTCCTTTAAAAACACTAAGGCCAGCGCCCGCCATTAGATAAGGCGTGAAGATGGTGTCGTTATGAGCGTCAAGGTAGCCGTTCAGAATAGCGGTATAACCTTTAAGCTTACCTTTTGTCGTTTCTGCACCAACTTTTGATGTGGTTACCTGTCTGTATTGAAGCATCAAATCACTTCTGAGGAAGTCGTTGAATTTGTATCCTCCGCCAATGCCTCCGACCAAGCCATTCTTTTTCCATTTAATGGGGACGCTCACTGTTCCCTTCGTCACTTTGTTCTTTGTAGGCATTGAAAGTCCGCCTTCAACTTTCGCATAGAAAGTGTTGTATTGATTGTTTTTCTTTTTGCTAGGAGCGGGAGCGTCTGCGAATGCTACGCTTGAAGCTACTAGTGCAGTTGTTAGTAATAAAGTTTTTAGTTTCATATTTTACCTCTTGATTAAAGTTATAGTGAGAAAATATCCCCTTAAATCTATCAGTCAATTAGTAATCTTTAGTTTTGTTCGATTACTTTCATGTCTTGTGATAAAAATGCCACGGGCCGTCTTCGTTATTTATGTGGCGAAATTTTCGTTTACATTCAGAACCAATGTTGGTACAACAGGGTACTGGGCAGCCGTAGCTCAGTAGGATAGAGCACAAGATTCCTAATCTTGGGGTCACAGGTTCGAATCCTGTCGGTTGCGCCATATAAGTTTTGACTAATTTTCATTTTATAGTATACTGCCCGCACTTGATGGATTTTTAATTTTAAGAGCTAATAATTTTATGAACGATGCGTTGTTAATTCAAGGGGATTTAAGGGAGCAATCTGGTACCGGTCCCTCAAGAAGTTTAAGGTTGGCTGGTCGTGTTCCGGCAGTTGTTTATGGTAAAGGACAAGAGCTAAAGCTTTTTTCTATCTCTCAAAAAGAAGCAGATGCCCTTTATAATAATTTTCAGATAAAAAGCGCGATAATTAATGTCAAGATAGGAGACGCAAGTCACGCAGTTTTACCTAAAGAGTTTAGTCTGCATCCCGTTACTGATTCTGTGGAGCATGTAGATTTTATATTTGTAGATCAAGCAACTTCAATTCAGATTAAAATTCCAGTTAGGATAAAAGGTGCAGCTAAGTCTATTGGAATAAAAAAGGGTGGATTAGTTAATTTGGTATTTAGGGCACTTCCTTGTAGAGTTTCAAAAGATAATATTCCGCCGTATATTGAAATAGATATTACCGAGATGGACATAGGCGTAATTTTGACTCTTAAAGACATTACTCTTCCGGAAGGTGTAAAATTACTTTCTAAAGATCTAAATCAAACGCTTTTAAGGCTTACAGGCAAGCGGAAAGTCGTTGAAGAAGTAGAGAGCAAAGAGCCGACTGCAGAAGGCGAGGCAGCAGCTGATGGAGCACCTGCCGAAGGATCTGCAGCTAAAGCGGGTGGAGACGAAAAAAGCGCTGCTCCAGCAGCAGAAGCGGGTAAAAAGAAAGATAAGAAGTAGGTCGTTTGGAAATCTTCAACGTAAATTCGCTGGAAGCTCCGGTCCGTCTGGATTGGTGGCTAAAATCTAGTTGTCATTTGAATTATGGTTTAATTCAAAAGTTGCTCCGAAAATCAGATATAAAATTAAATAGCAAAAGAGTTTCTGGCGCTCAAAAGGTGTTCAATGGAGATGTGGTTGCAGTATATGCGCAACTCAAAGAAATAGCGCAGCAGGCCGTGCGTAAGGTTGATCAAAAATTGTATGCCGAACTGCTAGAGCAAGTAAAGAAAAATATCATTTTTAAAGACGAGAGCGTAGTCGTAATAAATAAGCCATATGACATAGCAACTCAGGGGGGAAGTGGAATTAAGATCAGTATTGATGATATATTGGATGGATTAAAGTTTGAATCTGAGATTCGGCCCAGATTGGTACATAGGCTGGACAAATGTACAACTGGAGCTTTGCTACTTGCCCGAACAAAACAAGTGGCTGGATTGATAACGGGGCTGTTCAAAAATGGGTTGATAGAAAAGAAATATTTAGCGGTTTTGGCTGGTTTATTGTCCACCAAGGCTGGAACGATAAGATCTGAAGTCGCGAAATTGGGCAGTGAAGATTTAAAAGAGGCAATTACAAAATATAAAGTAATTTCGTCAAATCCAGAACAGGGGACATCTTTTGTTGAATTTACCCCAATTACTGGCCGAACTCATCAACTTAGAATTCATGCAGCAAAAGAATTGCAGTGTCCGATCGTAGGTGACACCAAATATGGTGGAGTCGCTGCGCTGGCGCCCGATCTGGTTAAAAAGGTCCATCTTCACGCATCAGAAATCAAAATAAAGGATCTTTTGGGCAAAAGCTACGCACTGAAAGCTGAAATGCCGGCCCATATGGAGGAAGTTGTATGCTTGACGGATTTCAAGAATTAAATTTTGTCGTCTTTGAAATGATTCCTCACTACGCGAATAAGAGGTCGTTTAGATATGTACTTCAAATAACGATTCGTCAGACACTTCCCCCGTCTGTCTCTAAAATGCCATGCTGGAGTGGTATAATGGCAAGTATTTTTGAATAGAAAGTCTTTTTTTGTTTTGAGGTGAGGTTTTCATCAAAAAAGCGCAAGGACGGATGTACATTGATAGATAGAAGGTCTTAAAATAATGAGGTGTTTATGGTTGAAAAAGAAATTGTTGTAAATGAAAAAAATCCAGGCGGAAGTTTGAGAAGGTTTTTTGCGTTATTCTGTGATAATCTTTTGATAAATATTATGGTTTACGGTTTAGATTTTTTTGATTTGCTCCCGTCGAAGTTGGGAAATGTTTATGAATACATTGTGCTTTTCAGCATTTTCTTCTTTGTGTATTTTGAGAGGTCTGCATGGCAGGGCACTCCAGGAAAGAAAATGTTAGGATTAAAGGTTGAGGACCTCGATGGAAACAGGCTTTCCTTAGACCGCGCATGCGCTAGGTATTTTTGGTACATTTTTCCGACAATGATGTATACGATTCCAGTTAGGTTGTTAGGGGAGGGGCAAGCGGGCGGTTTTTTGCAAAAAGGGCTAGTTTTCGTGACTATTGCGTGGGTATTGGCGTGGTGTTTCCCTATTTTATTTACAAAAGACAAGACGGGAGCGTATGAAATGTTGAGTAAAACAAGGGTAGTACGGGAAGGTTGAGAAAGTTTCTTTGAATTTATTGTCTTAAACCCTAATTTTGGATTGACATGTTTCTTCGGGTGGATTAGAAATATGGCTTCTAGATGGGTTCTGTTTTAATCATTAGGAATGGGATCAAATAAGAAAAAGAGTGGTGCCTTATCCATTTTTGGGAGGGGTGGCCGAGTGGTTAAAGGCAGCAGACTGTAAATCTGCCCGCATATGCGTACGCAGGTTCGAATCCTGCCCCCTCCACCAAAACTTAGGGTGGTGAAGGACAATTTTTGCGGGTGTAGCTCAATGGTAGAGTCCCAGCCTTCCAAGCTGGCTGTGTGGGTTCGATTCCCATCACCCGCTCCAAGGTTAGAAGTTAGAAAAGTATTAATAGAGGCAGTAAGTTATGACGAAAGAAAAATTTGAGCGGAGCAAGCCGCACTGTAATATAGGCACGATAGGTCACGTGGATCATGGCAAGACGACGCTAACCGCTGCGATCACGAAGGTATTGTCAGAAACTGGAGGAGCCAAGTCAATAAA
>Ga0307987_1001628_pt1 | contig 12259 bp, 8 predicted proteins | sample EllFjometagen181_FD_203157 | JGI IMG/M metagenome (GOLD analysis project Ga0307987, IMG submission 203157) | Marine microbial communities from Ellis Fjord, Antarctic Ocean - #181 | ecosystem: Environmental > Aquatic > Marine > Unclassified | place: Southern Ocean | collected 2014-10-08 | reverse complement strand
TCCACTTCGAGTGAGTCATTCCGTCGCCCGGCGATGGCACCCGAACTTGGCGGGTCGGACCGGGGTTTTCAAGCAATGCGCCCCTCAGCAGACCGCAATTGAGGAGTTGCGGATGCCCGGTGCGGGCATGATGGTTAGGAAAACGACTGGCAATTGAGTCCGACCGATGGCTGCCCACAACAGGCAGCAGGAGAATGCGTACGTGAAAGCCGAGGTGATCGCGATGTGTGCACTGGTGGCGTCGGTGACAGGTCTATCGGCGGAGTTCCATGTGGCGGGGAATGGCCGTGACGACCAGCCAGGCACGGCGGAACGCCCCTTCGCGACGCTGGCTGCCGCTCGGGATGCCGCCCGGAAAGCGGGGGCTGGCCCGCACACGATCCACGTCCATGCCGGCGACTACTTCGTTTCGGAACCGCTGGTGTTGACCGCCCAGGACAATGGTCTGAGCATCGTCGGTGAGGACCGGGCAAAGGTGCGCCTGATCGGCGGCAGGAAGGTGAGTGGCTGGGAACGCGATGGCGACAGGTTCTGGCAGGTGTCGTTGCCCGGCGTCAAAGAGGGTGAGTGGGATTTCCGGGCCCTGCTGGTCAATGGCCGCCTGGCGACCCGAGCCATCTGGCCGAACAGCAAGGACAGATTGGAGAACCTGGGGAAGTGGGATCTGCCACTGCTGCCCATGCTGGCGGGGTTCTGGGCCCGCAAGCCGACGCGGGAGGAGCTGACGGTGATGCCGTACAAGCCAGGCGATATCCCGGAGGACCTGGACGTGCGGAACGCCGAGGTCCGGCTGTATCACATGTGGGCGGAATCCCTGGTCGGGGTCGCGAGCCACGACCGCGAGAAGCATGTCCTGACCATGTCCTCGCCCGCCGTCTGGCCCATGGGGGCCTGCAACCGGCGCAAGTATGTGATCTACAATACCCGGGAGGGCATGAAGGAACCCGGCCAATGGTATCTCGACCGCACGAATGGCCGTTTGGTCTACTGGCCACTGCCGGATGAAGACATGGCGACCGCAGACGTCATCGCGCCGGTCGTGAACCAAGTCATCGTGCTGCAAGGCAGCAAGCAGGCCCCCGTCACGGGCATCACGCTACAGAACCTGACGGTGCAGTGCACGTCCACCGAGCTCAAAGCGCCGGGCTGGGGTTCAGCCAGCCTGACCGCAGCCGTCGAGCTGAACGGCACCAAGGGCTGTGTTCTTGACGGTCTGACCACCAGCAACGTCGGCGGTCTGGGCATTGCGGTCACGAACTCATCCGGTGGCGTGCTCCGCAACAGCGAGGTGGCCCAGACCGGGGCGTGTGGGGTCAAGATCTATGCAAAGGGGATGCGGGTCGAGAAGAACCACATCCACCACACGGGCGTCAGCTACCCCGGATCGGCCGGAGTCATCATGAGTGCCGACGGCATCGAACTGGTCCGCAACGAGATCCACGACACACCCTATTCCGGCGTGATCGGCGGTGGCGGCAGGAAGTGCCTGATCGAGGAGAACCTGATCTACCGCGCCATGCTCGTCATGCATGACGGAGCCGCCATCTACGGCAATCTGAAGGAGAGCGTGATCCGCGGCAATATAGTCCGGGATATCCGCCCGAATGGCAAGGGTTTCGGGGCTTCCGCATACTACCTGGACGAGGGTTCCTACGACTGCATCATCGAGAAGAACGTGTCCCTCAATGTGGCCCGGCCGACCCACAATCACATCACTCGCGGGACGATCATCCGGGATAATGTCTTCGTCTTCGACGGGGACATGACGGTCTCCTTCCAGCGTTCGGAGAACATCACCTTCAGCGGCAACACACTGCATGTCGGAGGGCGTCTGCGGACCAGCTTCCGCAATGCGGCCAAGACCTGGGAGAACAACCGGATCTTCCGTGCCGACGGCAAAGGCTCGTTCACAATCGACGGCTGGGTGCCGCTGGACCCATCCGAGAAGCCCAAAAAGCAGGCAGTGGTGGCCAAACCCATGCCGGCTCCAGCCTTGGACGCCGTGGTCAGGGCAGAGGAATGGCCGGTGCCCGCCGTGACTCTGGATCGGGACAGCAAGTCCTTCGTCCCCGGCGGCCCGCCCTGCCGAGCCCAGGTTGGCTACGATGCGAAGAACCTGTACGTGAGTCTGCAAGTGAACCGCTTCCGGGGCACCACCATCACCGACGGTGCCGTGTGGGAGCAGGACGACGGCGCAGAGATCTGCATTCAGGGGCGGCGTCCGGACGGTACCGACGTGATGTTCCGGATTCGCGGATTTGCCGGCGGCGACCTCCAGTGCACCGCCGACGCGGTGCAGAAGCAGGCCCGCTTCACCGGCAAGATCAGCAAGACCCGTTGGGGAGCAGCATCAGGCTGGAAGGGCGAGTGGCAGATCCCCCTCACCGCCCTGGGCATCACGCCGAAACCGGGCCAGACGATCCCCTTCAACATCCGAGTCTACATCACGGAAACCGGCGAGTATCGCGGTTGGGAAGCCGAGATGGGCAAGCTCCTGTTCAGCGAGAAGTGATGATCGAGCGCAACCGGCAGAGCCGAGGATCGTCATGCAGGAATCCCCCCGTCCCACCCCAACTCCGACCCCGTTTCTCATGCCTTGGTCGGGAAGTGTGCCGTATCCCACCCCGGAGGAGATCCAGTTCCCCAAAGGGATCTACCACCGCATCGTCCACGACTGCGACACCGACCCAGAGTACCGTTTTCTGCACGAAACCGCAGTCGGCGGGCTCGACGGCGAGCTGTTCGCCGCCTGGTATCACAATCCGGAACACGAACTGAAGGGCAAGACCTTCCAACGGTTCCGCACGTCGAAGGACAGCGGCAGGACATGGTCGGCCCACGCGATCCTCATGGATCGTGACAACGACCAAGGACTCATGTATGTCGGCATGCAGTTCCTGACCCTCGAGGGCACGCTCTACGCCTTCACGAACCAGGAGCACGGCACAGAACGACCGATTGACTGCATTCTCCTGCGATGGGACAAGACCAACCGCCAATGGGTCGAGCTGGGCCCCATAGCCGAGCGCTTCCTGGCCATGCAGCAACCGATGCCGATGGCCAACGGCAACTTCGTCATGTCCGGCAGCTATGCCGCCGAACCGGGACAAGTGAATGCAACCGTCCCGGTCGTCTACATCAGCCAAGGCAGAGACATCCAGAAACCGTGGTGCCGTATCCTGCTCGACACCGCCGAGTACGTCAACGTCTTCGCCGAGACGGCGGTCGTGGTGGACGGCAGCAACCTGCTGGCCGTCACCCGGCTGGAGCAGACCCCCTTCCCGAACTTCTACGAATCAAACGACTGCGGCGAATCGTGGCGCAAGATCGAGAACCAAACGTTCGCCGCGAGCCCCACCAAGTTTGCCGCCGGGAAGCTCAGCACGGGCGACCGCTACATCATCTACAATCTGCCGCACTTCACGCGGGATGCAGAAAGCAGGATCGTCCCCGAGGGCATGGACCGCGGGCGACACACGCTGGTCATTGCGCTGGCCGGGCCGAAAGAACGGGCGTTCTCGCGGATCTGGAAGATCAGCGACGTCACCCAATCGACCCAGCAGAAGGCGTCGCACTACCCATGCGCTGTGGAGCACGAAGGCATGCTCTACGTCACCTACACCGGGCAGCATGAGTTGCGCAACTGCGGCTTCACCGCCTTCCCCGTCAACGCGCTGTCACAATGACAGCCCCGTGCCGCAACCGCTCCTCGTAGCCGGAGCACCCCTGCTCCGGTTCCCCCGGTTCCGCATGCGGATGCCCCCCCCTCCTCGCCAGGCGGGCCGAAGAGCCGCACTGGCAACCGGCGGCAACAGGGCAAATCCCGGGCAGCCAACAACATGTGCCCAGATCGACCATACGTGCCATGCGACATCATCGGGAAGAGGCGATTCGACCAGTCACGGTCGAGGTGGGAACAGCCCCTTTTCTTGCCCCTTGGCTCTTCGCCAGCGCCAGAGCCGATGCCTCGGCGCTTCTGGTCGCACGGTACCTGCTCCGAGCCGGAGCAGCCATTGTGATCGGCCCTTTGGCAAAAGCACCGTGAAGAGCTCCCCTTGGCGGGTCCAGCGGCGTTTCGGCACGGGCCTTCCGTTGCATGCCACGGCCAAGATCGGTCGGCGACAGACCAGCTTGAGGGGAATGTCGTCCGCCGGTGCCGCCAGCGTGAGTTCCACGCGGCCAGCGGCGTCGGCGTAGACGGCGTCGAGCAGAGCGGCGGGAGCATGGGAGGCCACATAGACGTCCGGATGAAGGCGGAAGATCGCGGCCCCCACTTCGTCACACTGCCGCATGCCCGGCCAGTCGTTGCGCGACCGCTCGCCACGAAACTCGTCCACGTCCCGAACCATGGGCCGCAGGTCGGCGGCAGAGGCCCCGAGGAACGCAAACGCCTTCACGTAGGGGAAATGGAAGGTCCACTTCCCATCCTGCAGGAACGAGGGCCGCACCACTTCGTCCAGGTACTCCTGAACGGTCTTCGGGGCATGGGTGGCATAGAGCGCCAGCAGCGGGAAGCAGGTGGCCTGGGAGAAGTCGGTCAGGTCCATGGCACCGGCGCAGTTGAAGCCGTCGATGCGCGCCTTGGCAGCGAGCGGGCCATCCGGCTCGTTGAAGCCGAAGACGACCCGGGCCTTGAAGGGAGCCAGTCGGTAGCGGTTGGCGTACTCGTGGAAGGAGAGCCGCATCAGCGTCGGGAGCATCCGTTTGGCCGCCCGGTAGTAGCCCTGTTCGGCGGCAGCGGTGTCACCCACGATCTCCGCGACCCGCGCGTAATAGACCATACCGGGGTACTCGCAGTTCAGCATGTCGATCCACGCCCCGGCGGAGTACTCGCGGCAGCCGCTGGAGTGTGCGGCCCAGTCGTCGGTGGTGAGCATCATCCGGGCGGCCTCCTTGAAGTACGACCAGTTGGCCCGCACGAGCCCTGCATTCCCCAACTGAACAGCATGCAAGTAGCCCAGCATGAGCGTGAGCGTGCTGGCTTCATTTTCGTCGCCGTAGATGACGTTGGAGCCGAACGGGCCAGCGTAGCGTGTCTTGTTCGGATAGAAGGAGTTGAATAGAACAGGATAGCGAACCCCGGAGAAGGGCTCCTCGCGGTATCGGGCGAATGTCTTGTACTGATGCCTTTCGATAGGATCGCTGAAGCGGCGGCTCGCCCGTTCGGCAAGCTTCTCGCGATTGGCCTCGCTGAGGAATACTCTTCCCTGCAGCGCAGTGGCCAGACCGAAGCTCCAGGAAAAAGGATCGATGTTCCGGTAGTTGAGGCCCCGTCGAGATTGCTCGACGGTCCAGTCCTCGTATGGCACATGGCCGCCGCACGACCAACGCACGCCGTTCTCGAACTGCCGGTTGAGGTACGCGGACAGCTCCGGTTCATCCGCACTGTTCATGTAGGCAAACCGTTCGTCGGGCACCATCGGCAACGAATAGCTCAGGGCCTCGCTGTCCTCCACGACCTTGAGCATGCCGTACTTGGTCGGCAAGCCCGTATCCTTCACCCGCGTGCAGTCGGCAACCAGCGTCTGCCGATCCAGCGCGTAGCCAACCAACGGCGGCAGGACTGCCAGTTTCTTCGGGCGCGTTCCCCACGCGTCCTCCACCATGAGATAGCGGAACCGGTTGGCGATCCGGACCCGCCCAGCCGCCCGGTCCAACCGGAAGACCTCGTCGCAGCCCACCGGGAAGGCCAGCGCCGCCCGGTGCCAGAATGTCACGCGTTCGACCGCTGCTTTGGGCACTCCGGTCGGCCAGGTCGTGCCGTCCACACGCTCGACTCCGAAGGGGTGCCCGGCGAGGAACATCCCCAGCTGGTCGGAGCCCCACAGGACCAAAGCCGTCGCCGCGCCGTCCGTCACTTGAACCGACAGCTGCAGGCGCTTCTCGAAGACCAAGAGCAACGGATGCGAAACGCCGGGTTCCCACACCAGCAACCAGCCAGCCGTCGCCGTATCCGTGAACCCCGCGAGGGCATTCGGGCGGTCGAGAGCCCGCGTCACCACCCCGTTCTTGGTCGGGAACGCGGCATGGGTTGGCGCGTGCCCGAAGGTCAGATGCACCACCGGTTCGTCTGTCTCGTAGTGGACGAACGGCGTCAGCATGCTCTGCCGCATGGTGAGCCGATGTCCATCGACCGTTGCTTGCGCGGTCTTGCAGACCCAGTTCAGCGCCGGAACGGCATAGCCCCCCGCTTCGGCGCTGCCGCCAGGGAATGCGAAACCCAGCGAGGTGTCACCGCAGGTCAGTTGGAGGTGGCGGTTGACATTGCCCACCAGCAGCCCTTCATCGATGGCCCAACCGAAGCGGCCGACATTGTCCTCGCTCATCCCCAACCGCCAACCAGCCGAATCCCGGATGCCAGCCGCAGCCAGCGTGCGACGGACGATGTCTTCTTCTCGCTGCTGTCTCTGGTCAGCCAACCGACGGTCGATCTCGGGGAGAGCCAGGACGGAATCCGGGTGTCCGGCCAACCAGTAGAGCGCGCGCAAGGCCAGCTCGTCGTAGAGTTCCCGCGCCGCCGTCAGGCTCTTGCCGGGGCCGAAGTTCAGGAAGAGCAGCCGCCCCTTCCCGCGCCCCATGGCGACCATGGCGGGGGTGCCATCGGCGAACGTCGCCAGCACAGTGGCCTGGGCGTTCGGCTCGAAGGTGCCAAACGGGACCAGCGTGATGCCTTCCCGCCACCGAACACCGGCGAACAAGGGATGGTTGGGCTTCCCGATCCGGAAGGTCTGGCGCTTCCCACCGTGTGGTAGGAGACCCAGTTTGCCGGGGAGCAGGCTCTCGTACCCCGCACAGGCGCCGTAGAGGAGCAGGCCGCCACCCGACTCGACCCACGCCACGGCCTCGTCGGGCACCGTGGTGCTGGCAACCGGCCGGCAAACGACCGTCACGTCCGGGCGCTCCCCGAGCGAATCCACCTGGGTGAACTGCGAGGCCAGTGGGAGCGTCAAGAGATGCCGGTATCCCGGTCCTGAGACCGGTTCCGGGACACCTGCCGAATGCTTGGGGGAATGGATGCGGGTGGTCCGGTCCTCGTTGTCCATGTCCGAGAACACCCGGATAACCGGCAGATCGATCGCCGGAATGGGTTTGCGGAAGACCTTCGTCACCACAAAGTCCCGCCCCGTGCCTCCCAGGGAAAGGTCTCCCGCTTCCACGATTGCCGCGTCACGAATCCAGACGCGCGCCATGTCTCCTTGACTCAGAGTCTTCACGCTCAGTCCGAACTTGAGTTGGCTGACGGTGTGGACCGCATCGGGCAACCCGAAATCCGTGCTCAGATTGAACACGTACCGTCGCCAACGCGCCGAGGTCGTCACCACGCTCGGCCCTGGGCGGTAGCTCTGCTTCTGGCTGGGAACGCTCAGCATCACGCCGAGCCGGGCGCCGCCGTTGCTCTTTTCCCCCCGCATCCAGAATGTCAGCTTGTGCTGCGCAGTGACCTTCAGTGGCGGCTCAAGATTCGCGATGATCAGCGCGTGTCCCGAGTCGCCGCGCCGGTACTGGAAGCGGATCGCATCCCGCCCCGTCACCGGCTCCTTCTCAGCCACCACTTCCGCCCCCGGCAGATCCTGGTAGACAAACCAGTCCAGTTGCCCGGCCACCAAGTTGCCGACAACACCCAGAACCATGACTGCCAGAAACGGAATGCGCATTGGGAATCTCCCCGAGCAAGAAAGCGACGCTACATGCCGCAGGACTGGACGCTGTTGATGTGGTTATAGCCCGAGCCCATCAGATGCTGCATGAACGTGTGGTATCGGTCGCAGACGGGGTCTGGCGAAGCCGTCGCCGCCGCATCGTCACCCCAGATGCGCACCAGTTTCTCGTCACCATAGGCGAGCATGAGCTGCTGGCCGGGCAGAGCCAGAACCTTGCCCGAACGAACGACCCGACCGTTGCGGCCAAGATCCGCCAGTTCCGTTCCGCAGCGGTCGTAGCATCTGCCGAGCGCATCTCCGCCGGTGCCGAAGAACTCGTGGTAGCCGTCGCCGGTGAAGTCGATCGGCATGAGATGGCAACCGAGGAAGGGCAGGTCGAAATCAACGGGCTTGCCGCTGACGGCATCGAAGTAGTAGAGAATGGGCGTGCTACTATGGCTTTGGCTGCCATGGGCCCCGAGGGCCAGGCTCATGGCCATGGCGATGCGGCGCCGGTCCTCGCCGATGTTGGCCACCCACCCCTTGTGGATATGCCCGGCCTCGACGGCGCTCCAGACGATCTCGCCGCTGAAGTCGTAGGTGACCACACGCGGGGCACCACCGCCCTCGCGACAGGTGTAGATGTACTTCTTGCCATCGACCGGATCGATGAATGGCGCCACGATGTCGGAGTGGGCGTGGAAGCCGTCTCGGTCACAACAGAACAGCTCATGGCCGTCCTCCACACTGAGGATCCGCTCGCCCCAGAACAGCTCGTCGATGCCATCGTCGTTCATGTCCAAGACGGGGAACACGTGGCTGGCACGGGCCCCGGGAGCTGAAGCTGGGATATGGATCTCCCAGCGCTTCCCCATGCCGGGGTTGTGCCCCTGGAGGTACATGTCCTGATAGGTGCCCTGGGCGGTGATCAGCACCGGCTGGCCGTGGGCGTAGCCAGCAGCCAGCGAGTAGCGGTAGGTGTGGCTCATGGACTCGCCGCGCGGGTACTTCGGCCAGGGCCACTGCCCGGTGACCTCGCCGGTCGCGGGGTCGATCCGCTCCAGCACCCGGTAATCGATGGACAGGGGAAGCTTCGGGTTGGTACTGCCCACATACCAGATCTCGTCGATGCCGTCGCCATCGAGGTCGAACGAAATGACCGGGGAGTACCAGATGCCCGGCACGACGCCCCAGTCGAGATCACGCCGCCAGAGCAGCTCCCCACTCATGCTGATCAGGGATAGCTTGAGGGTGTCCCGAGCGTAGGTGAACGCTTCCGACCAGGGATCGATGTTGGGATGGCGGGAGTGGATGAAGAGCACCGCATCCTCTTTGCCGGGCCCCATGGCCACCGGCACCGAACGCATCTGCGCGAATTCCTCGCCGATCTCGAACGTATGCAGGCTGCGGATCATCGTGATTCCCCTTTGCGGAGCTCCAGACCGTCTACCCAAGCCTCCCCAGCACATCTGGAGAAGCTGTATCCAGAAGTCGGCACCATACACTAGCCTGCGACTCCCACAAGCCCGCCAGCAGGCCGTCTCGACCCGCTGTCTCCGGCAACGCGCCGCGCGACGAGCAGAGCATCCGCCTGTATGTTTGAGCCCCGGAAGGCACCATCGAGACACCCGTCGTGGTCGATTTCATGACCGGCCAGGTGTTCGAGGTGGACTTCCACGTCGCAGGCTTCGCCAAGGGCGTCGGCACCCAACAGCTCGTTCTCAAGAACGTACCGCTGAGGACCACGCCCCGCTTCGTCACCGACCGATCCGTCATCGACACGCAGTGAGGGCACCATGCGCATCACCCAGATACAACCACTAGTCTGTCACTGTTACCGCACCAACTGGGTCTTCGTGAAGGTCTCCACGGACGCAGGCCTGCACGGCTGGGGCGAAGCGACTCTGGAATACCGCGAACCGGCCCTGGCCGAGGCGGTTCGCGGCATGGAGCGCCGCCTGATCGGGCGCGATCCGCACGAGATAGAGGCGATCTGGCATGAATGCTACCGCGATACCTACTTCCGCGGCGGCCCCATCGGCATGTCCGCCCTCTCCGGGGTGGAGATGGCGCTGTGGGATCTGAAGGGGAAGGCGCTGGGCGTGCCCGTCTACCAGCTTCTCGGCGGCAAGGTGCGGGATCGGGTGCCCTGCTACGCCAACGGCTGGTTCTCCCCTGCCAAGACGCCGGAGGAGTTCGCAGAAAGGGCCAAGGCAGCGGTGGCGCGCGGCTTCTCGGGTCTCAAGTGGGATCCGTTTGGCAAGGCCTACCTCAACATCAGCAAGGCCGAACTGCGGCAAGCCCTGCGTTGTATCGAAGCCGTGGTCGAGGCGGTCGGCGACCACGTAGAGATTCTGGTCGAAGCCCACGGGCGCTTCAATGTGGCCACGGCCGTGCGCGTTGGCCGGGCGCTGGAGGACTACGACATCGCCTGGTACGAGGAACCCGTGCCGCCCGACAATCTGGAGGCCCTGGCCGAGGTCAAGCAGCGGGTCCGCGTGCCCGTGGCCGCTGGCGAACGAATCTACAGCCGCTGGGACTACCAGCGGTTCTTCGCCCTGCGTTGCGCCGACTTTGTGCAACCCGATCCCAGCCATGTGGGCGGCATCAACGAGGTGAAGAAGATCGCGGCCCAGGCCGAGGCCAACCACATCGCGGTCTGCCCCCACAATCCCAGCGGCCCCGTGGCCAACGCGGTCAGCCTCCAGCTTGCGGCCTGCATCCCCAACTTCCATCTGCTGGAGACCATGGCCCTCGATGTCCCCTGGCGGGCCGACATCTGCGACGAACAGATCATCTTCTCCGATGGCCTGATGCGCATCCCAGACCGGCCGGGGCTGGGTATCGAGTTGAACGAGGAAGCCATCGCCGAGCACCCCTACGAGCCGCGCGATCTGCGGCACTACCGAGGTGATCTGACCGATATCCGCCCACCCGATGCGGTGCCATGGTACAAAGAGACGTGACGGAAGCGTGGGGACGAGCTTTGTGTGTAGTGCCCAACGCCCTGGGAAGCGGGGCCAGCCCCGAGCCCCGCCGGGGAGACGCGTCTCCCCGGACCCCTCGATGTGGCCTTGCGAAGCGGAGTACCGCTTCGCAAGGCGACTGCCGTTGCTCGCGCACCGACGCAAGGGTCCCCGGTTGGCAGGATCTGGGTGGCGCAGAAGCCCGGGCGGGGCCAGCCCCGAGACCTCCAGGGAGGCCCTGCCAAGCGGCATACGCCGACCGGTCCGATTCGTCCGATGGAGCCCCTTCTCTTTTCGCTCAGGCTTCGACCAGCCAGACCCCATTCTGCGTTCTCACTTCTGCATTCTGCATTCTCCCTGGGGCCAGCCCCGAGCCCCGCCGGGGAGAGGTATCTCCCTTTCCTCCCTTCCGTGCTCAGAAGAGCAGGCTTTCATCTTGCTCAGGCAGGAAAGTGTCCGGTATGGCTCTCTTCATGCACGAAATAGCGGAGTGTCGAAATGGTACGTTCTGGCACTCTCAGGTTCTCTGGTGCCACCAAAGTGGTACCGGGTCTGGTCTCCGTTGCCCTGCGCCTGAGGGGGCTCGCCGGCCTCTTCACCGGACGCTCTGCTCCTCATCGGTCCGGGGCATTTCGTGAAGCCCATCACTGCCGACACAGTAGTGGTCCCCGGATCTCCTTTCCACAAGCTGTGCCCGAACTCAACCGACGCCATGTGCACATGCCAGTCGCCGTTCCGGGGCCAGCGGGAGCCCACCCGCCGCTCCGCTGTGAGGCCCACCGGGGTCTGGTTTTCTGGGCCAGAGAGGGGCGCTCGCTCCCACTGCGGAATCAGGCTCAGAATCGAGCCACTGGGGGACTGGTCAGGAGGCCACATATCAGCCAGCTCAGGACGTCAAGGAAGGCCTGTGGTGGGCGATTTGGCCGGTCTTGTGACGCTGACTGTGTTCCGGGCCGTATTCCTCGAACAGCCGAATCACTGTGCCAGTCACTGTCGGTCCGCGCAAGCTGAGGCGTGACGCCTCTGCCGCCTGGCAGCACAGTGCGCCGGAAGTCCTTTGCTCGTGAGCAGGAGCAGGAACTCCTGCGGGCTCTCGATGACCCGGTTTCCAGGCTGAAAGACAAGGCAGAGATGCGTGTCCTCTTCCGCCTCTGCATGTTCACGGGGCAACGTCTCAAGGCCTGTGCTTTGCTCTGATGGGACAGGAGCGATCTGGGGCGGCAGCGAATCTGGGTGAAGCAGTTCGAGACCGGCATGGAGGTGACAGCCCCTGTCTTCGAGCAGCTTTTCAATGCGCTGCCTACCGCGAGAGAGTGGCAGGCCCATGTCCATGTTCTCCCCAGCATAGCCGAGAGTGCCAAGCCAAGGACCCCAAGGGGAAATGCGTGGGAGTCAGCTTCATCGAGCATGTCGTCGGCATTCTCACCGCCGGTACTGACTCAGGCAGCTAGCTCTGCTCTCTGTGCAGGTATGTCTGGGAATCCCCCCCTTGCTCTGCTGCCATTGAGCACGAGGACTGGCCCCCGCCCTCTGCGAGGGCTCCCCTGGCTGTGCGCAGTTCTGCGGGCTGATAGGGCCCGAGCAGGCAACGGGAAGCCGAGTCGGGGGCCGGATAGTGCCAGATGGCCTGCCAGAAGTGATTGTGGGGAATCG
>Ga0307987_1001627_pt1 | contig 12265 bp, 12 predicted proteins | sample EllFjometagen181_FD_203157 | JGI IMG/M metagenome (GOLD analysis project Ga0307987, IMG submission 203157) | Marine microbial communities from Ellis Fjord, Antarctic Ocean - #181 | ecosystem: Environmental > Aquatic > Marine > Unclassified | place: Southern Ocean | collected 2014-10-08 | reverse complement strand
AAGTTAGATATCTTAGATGACCTGTATGAAGAAGATCAAAAGCACCATTTGTAAAAACTACAGTCTTATTATCATCTTTTAATTTCATTCTTTGTTGTTTCATCTGGTCCCAAGACAAGATATTTCCAATATAATTAAAATTATTTTCCATTATTAAATTCTTTCACGACGTCTATAATTTCTTTGTTTAGTTTGTTGCCGACAATCTCCCAGTCAACATTCTCTTTTGCAAATTTAATTCCATTTTCTCTAAGTCTTTGTGCTAACTCCTGATTTGTTGCAGCTTCAAAGACAGCGTCAGCAAAATCTGCAGGATTATCGCGAATTAGTATATGTTCACCATCTTTTGCAGGGATTCCTTCACAACCAAGTGATGTTGAAATCACTGGAATGCCTGCAGCCATTGCCTCCACCACTTTAAATCTAGTTCCTCCTCCCATACGTAGAGGAACAATAAAAACAGATGAATTCCACATGTATGGCTTCACGTCTTTTACAAAACCGGTTATATTTATATTCTCATTCTTATATGATTTAATTTTCTCTGATGGACCGCTCCCAACTATTGTGATTTTAAAATTAGGGTCTTTTTCCTTAATAAGTGGATATATATCTTCCATAAAAAAGTTAACACCTTCATCATTAGGAAAATAATTCATAGCACCTGTAAAGACTGCAGAATTCTTTTCTGGAGTAATATCCGCCGGCTTAGCAAATTCAGCACAATCAACTCCATTAATTATTTCAGCTGTTCGGGCATCAGGCAGATATTTTTTTATTATATTGATATCACGTTTAGAAGTCGTTATCGTTATAGCTGACTTGGCAATAAATGATAGCTCTTCTTTCTCAAACTTAATTGCTTCAATTTTGTTATATAATTTTCTGAATGACAATGAATCTTTTTTTGACATTCTATCAAGTAAATCAAACTCAATGTTATGCTCATCCAGCAAAACAGGAATATCTTCGGGAATATCAAAAAATCCCATTTGAGAAAATTCTATAAAAACAAGATCAATATTATTAGCTTTAATCGTTGCATTAATTGCATTCTGCATAGCTTCTGAAGCATATTGCTGTGTTTGATATGATCTTTTCTTAAATAGAGTTTTGAGTTGAACTATACGTTTTGAATCTTCTGAGAATGGAATGATTTCTACATGCTTACTAAATTCCTTAACTTTCGCAGGCTCAATATCTTCTCGATCCTTAAAAGACAAAAGAAACAAGTCGTTGCTTTTTGCAAGCTCCCTCGCTAGATGATATGTTCTTATTGTTCCACCAAATTCTGCTGGGTACGGGAAAAATGGTGTAATCATCAGTATATTCATTATTGTCTCCATTCATATTTTTATATTAATATGTTTTTTATTCTATTAAAAAAAAGAACAACATTCCAGTATATAATTGTCATATATAGATAAATTCCTAGTTTATGTATAAGAAGATGGAATATATTTGCTTAATACAATTTTTATCTTGTATTGATTCATGCGTAGATATATAATTCTTGAGAAATTGTTGGGATTGTATTATGGGAATGTATAGAATATCAATTTAGTACTAAATGATAGTTTGAATATTTATGATTGAAACAAATAAAAAATCTATTCTGCTTGCAGAAGACAATACTTTTGTGATGGATCTGATATATAGAATGCTAACATCGGCAGGTTTCAAAGTTTTCCCAGCAAGAAATGGTTTGGAGGCTTATGAAATATTTGTAGAACATAATAGAGAAATTGATTTGTTTGTGTTCGATGTTGTTATGCCCAGAATGGGAGGTGTACAAGCATATAAAGCCATATCGCTTCATGCTGGTAGAACATTACACCAGAAAGTACTGTATTTGACTGCTTTTAGTGCTGATTTGCTAAAATCAAATAATACGGATGAATTTACCTATCTTCTTAAACCAGTTGATAGGACGACCCTTTTGAATAAGATAGAAGAGATGTTAAATATTAAAACTACGGGTTTATAATAGAAATGAACAATAACAAAACAAATTGCAGGTTAGCTTTTACGCTGATAATTATGTTTATTTGCCTGTGTTCATATGTGGTTATTTCCAGTAGCTTATCAGTTAAGTCTGTTAACGATAGTTATTATTCAACAATGCCATTTATTGTTTTCTGTTTGTCTATAATGATGATTATAACTCTTTTTGTCTATCTGGTTAAAGCCGAGAAATCTCATAAAATTCTACTTGTACAGGCAGAAATGTCCACTCTTGCAACTGTTGGTTCCAAATTAATGATGTGGGAATTGATAGTTGATAGTGGAGTCATGACTTTTTCTGACTCCTTTTTCCTTTTAACAGGTTATGAAAAACAATTGTTTGAACCTTCTCTACTCTCCTTAAAGCACAGAATTCATCCGGATGATCTTGAAGATTTCAACCAGCTCTTTCGTAAAACAGATGATGTAGACAACGAAAATAATCAGGTTCGTTGCAGACTGAAAAAACAGAATGGCGAATATATATGGATTGATGCCATTGCTCGAGCACATTACAACGAAAATAAAAAATTGCAGTTTGCTGGAATTCTTTTAGATGTTACTAAAAAGGTTAAAGATGAGCAAGAAATGATTATTGAGGAACAGATTATTGATAAACTAATGAAGTTAGCCACAATACAAGCTTGGACGTGGAATACTCAAAATAAAAAGTTTAAGTTTATTCTAAATATAACTCCGGAAAATAAAAACAAACGAACACTTGAGGACTTCCTTAGCTTTATATTAGAACAAGATGCACAAAGAGTAAGTGTTGCAATTAGTGATTATATTAACCAGAAAACATCTGAATGTTATGTCCAGTTTAGAGACAAAACTGGTGAGAAATGGTATGAATTCCTTGCATATACTCTAAGCTATGACCCCAAAACAGAAAAACCATTTCAATTTGTTGGTTTTCAAAGAGATATTACAGAGAGAAAACGTCTTAATGAACTCTATCATGAATCCCAGAAGGTTGAAACAGTTAGTCGTTTAGCGGGCGGTATGGCTCACGACTTCAATAATGTTCTTCAAGTTATACATGGATTCGCGGATTTGACAATGATGGATATTGACGAAGAAACCGATGCGTTTCTAAACATGCAGCATGCTATGCAGGGAATAGAAAAAGCAGAGGATCTTGTTGAACAACTATTAACGTTCAGCAGAGATGACCTTAACAGACCATTTCCTCTTATCGTAAGTGATACCTTAAATAATTTTGTTAACTTAATTAATAATGACCTTGAACAAAAAAAGATTGATTTTAAATTAAAAAATAATATTGGGGATTCAAGAGTCTATGCCGATCCAAAAAAACTAGACCAGATATTATCTAAGCTAGTTGATAACTCAATTGCAGCTGTTCCTGAAAATGGAAAAATAAGCATAGAGACAAATTATCAAGTTATTGATAAAGTAAAAATAAAATTTGGGTTAAGTATCACACCTGGAAAATATATTGTAATTTCAGTTACAGATAATGGTAGTGGTATTAGCCAGGATATAAAACCTTTAATATTTGATCCTTTCTTTACCACAAAAGATATTGGAGAGGGACGTGGCCTAGGACTATCCACTGTATATAATTGCGTAAGATCCCATGATGGATTTATTGATGTTGTTTCTCGTCCTGAAATTGAAGGTACGCGTTTTGACATATATTTCCCGGAATATGTGTTGATAAATAGAAAAACAAGTCCAAGTGAAGTCGCTAGTGACTTTAAAAAGAATGGCGATTCTCCTGTAGTTCTTGTTGTTGATGACTTCCAGATTTCAATTAATGTCATAAAAAGACATTTAGGCGATAAATATGTAATCTTTGAAAGCACAAGTGGTGATGAAGCTTTAGAGTGGTTTGATGAAATGTATGAATCCATTGATGTTGTTATTCTTGATTGTGTAATGAAAGACACAAATGGAATGAAAATATATAAGCAGATGCTGGAGAAAAAGCCGGGATTGCCTGTAATATTTATAAGCGGCTATACCAAAAATGATGTTGAAAAACAATTTGGTGAGGAAATTAAAGATATATTCTTGTTAAAACCTGTTCATAAAGAGGTTCTACTGACCGCTCTTAACAACCTAATTACATATGACTATAAAGAATAATATAAAAGCATTTACATTAATTGAAATTCTTGTGGCTATGGTTATCTTATCTATTGGTTTTTCCATTATTTTCAGATCCTATCAATTCTGTATCTTCGCACTTACTGATTTGTCTGAGAAAACTACTGCAAATACATTAATTAGTAAGGTATATGATGATTTGAGCATTCAAATTATGACCAATAACTTTGAACTACCTCCTATGGAAAACTCTTTTGAATATCCATTTGAAAAGTTTTCATATAAGATAGATTTGTCTCCTGTTGAATTTGCAAACTTTGATGAATATACAATTGAGAATGATGGTAATCTTTACGATCTTAAAATCTCTGTTTTGCAAAAGGACAGCAAACAAACATACTCCAGTACAACAAAAATATATTTACCCGAAAGTACTGAATAATGAAAAGCATAAAAAACTCAGGATTTACGTTGCTAGAGATTTTAATTGCTGTTAGTGTTACATCCATTATTCTTGTAACAATCACATCGGGGCTTGTTTCAGGAATAAAAATATGGAATAAAGTATTAGAACTACAAGTAACAAAATCACCACCTGAAGTCCTTGAAATGTGTCTTAAAAATGATTTTAATGCAACAGCAAATAAAAATTTGTTTCATGAATTTTATGGAACGGCATCTGAATTAAGATTTGCCAGATTTGTACAAATTAATGATACGATTCAAATTGCTATGGTTGAGTATGTTTATGATTCAGAGAACAAAATACTGTATTATACAAAATCTCTTGTTCCCAAAACCCAAGACTCTGAATTAGAAATATTGGATGAAAAAGAGTTAAATATAGAATCATTATCCTTTACATATTTGAATTATCATAAAGATGTTAAACTCTTTGAATGGACGGATTCTGAAGTTATTGTAACTAATATGCCGAAAATTATACGCATGAACTATTCTGAACATCTAGAAAATAGTGACAATCCTATACGGAGTATAAATATTCAGTGAATAATTTAAATATACAACATAATAGAAGTGGTGCTGCACTTTTAATGATTCTTGGTGTTATTGCAACGCTGGCTATTTTGCTTACCTCGTCATTATCAATTATTGGTATGCGCATAAAGGTTGTTAATTACAAGAACAATATGTTCAAAGCAAGAATGATTACAAAGAGTGTTCAAACTTTCTCGGGATATGTATTGATGACTGATTCAAATGAGTATGATTCACTTGATGACATATGGGCCGATAGCCCAGAACTGTTTGCCGGGCAGTATGACGAAAATAGTTCATGGAGTATAATTGGACGTATCTCTGAAAATTCCATCACTAATTTTGGCTTTATTGATGAGCAGAGTAAGTTAAACATTAAAAGCGCTCCATTTAGGGTTTTAAGGCGTTTCTTTGAATACACGGCCGGATTAGACTCTGAAGATGCCTTTATGCTGGCTGCAAGCGTTGAGCAGACAAGAATAGAGAATATGATTGCGTATAGTAATACTTTTCAGTCAATATACGAATTACTTTATGTGCCGGAAATGAATCAGGAAACTTTTGATAGTATAGAAAATCTAATTACAGTATATGGCAACGGTAAACTGAATATTAATACTGTAAATAAAAATGTTTTATTGGCTCTTATAGCCTCTGACGCTAATCTTAAAACCTCAGAAAGTTTTGTTGAAAAATTATTGATTTTTAGAAATCAGGGAAATATAATTAAAGCAAAGAATGGCAAAAAGATGAAAGAAGCTGTAGAGTCAGCTATTCTTCTCACGAAACAGGAGATAGGTATTGTTGATAATATATATACGAATCTAACTTCTACATCTAGTATTTATAAGGGAGATCTTTATATAGATATAGATGGAAATACTCAGAAAAACACATTTATTGTAAATAAAGAAAATGGAAAAATCATTTCAAGTTTAACTCTTGTAGATGATGAATTATAAGGAAATATAATGGTCAAAATATTTGTTTTAGCAGGTCAATCAAACATGGCGGGAGCAGCAATAACATCCGAGCTCCCTAAAGAACTAAAAACTATTAATAATGATGTGAAAATTTTCGAAGATGGAAAAATAAATCATGTAATCTATAAAGATAGGTTTGGACCTGAATTTGGATTTGCAAAAGCATTAGAAGAACTAATGCCTAATGAGGAAATTGTCTTGTGCAAAACTGCAACAGGTGGTGCAAATCTGTTTTATGATTGGAATCCGGATGGTGTGTCTCAAGGAGAAGAAGACATATATCGAGGCCCTTTGTACCCAAAGCTTATAGAAAATATTGAAGCATTGAAGAAACATCTGGCAGAAGAAAGCAAAAATTGGGAATTTGCTGGTGCTTTATGGATGCAGGGCGAAAGGGATTCCATTTTTGAATTTATGACTGATGCATATAAGAAAAATATGATTAACTTCATTGAACAACTTCGTTCAGATGTCAATACACCTGATATGCCTTTTGTTATAGGGAAAATTGCTCCAAGAAAATTTGATATTATAAAAGGTACATTCAATCATCAATATCGTAACCAAGTAAGACAGTCACAAGATGAAGTTGCAGAAGAGTTGCCATATACATATAGTGTTGAAACGATTGATCTTCCTCAGTCAGACAACCTACATTTTGATACAGCAGGAATGGTTGAACTAGGCAAACGCTTTGCAGGCAAAATAATGCTTAACGCAAAGAACAATTGAGCCACTGATTAACACAGAAAAAAATAATTAAAAATGAAGAAATGCATTCATCCTTCGCAGTTCTTGTCTACGGCTTGATAAAGCCGGCAGTTATGGTAACGCAACGATCTTCGTTGCAAATGTTGCTTTGGGAGCGGTAATGTCCTCATTACCATTTTCATTCGACATTGGATATTTTCCCTGCTTGCCCAGAAAAGGTGGATGCGAGGCCGGAGGGGTATCTTCCATTCATCATTGAATGTTGGACGTTCATTTGATACTATCTTGTCTTGCTTACCACTATGTACTACATACTATTTACTATACACTAAATTAAGGAACTTAATCAAAATGATGAAATCAGAAACAGCTTGTATAAACTGCGTATTCAAACAAGCTTTTAATACAGCAAAATATGCTACAGACAATTTAGAAGAACGTTTAGAGATCATTGAAAGGCTAACCAAAATAGCCGGTGAGTTTGATCTAAATGATGCTCCGACAATACTTTCAAAAAACGCATATAGAATATGTGAAGAAGTTACTGGGAATAAAGATCCATATGCTGTTGAAAAAAAGATGACAAATGAAATTGCAATGAAAGAGCTACCATTTATTGAAAAGTGTATTGCAGAGGCTGATGATTCTTTGTTAGCTGCTCTACATGCAGCAGCTGCTGGTAATGTGATTGACTGTGGTATTGCACAACAATATGATCTTGAAAATGATATTAAGAAGTTTCTAAACATACCTTTTACTCGAAATCATATTGAACAGTTTAGAAAAGAAATGAAGAAGGCAAAAAAGATTTTGATACTAGGAGATAATGCAGGGGAAATCGTCTTTGATACATTGCTTGTTAAAGAGTTAAAGAAATATGTTGAAGAAATTGTCTATTGTGTAAAATCCGGTCCAATAATAAATGATGCAACCATGGAAGATGCTATCAGTGTTGGAATGATTGACTGTGCTGATAAAATAATTGAAACAGGTAGTGATGATATTGGTGTCAATTGGAATAACTGTTCACAGACTTTTAAAGATGAATTCTTTTCATCTGATATTGTAATAAGTAAAGGGCAGGGGAATTTTGAAACTTGTTTGGATGTTGAACATAATATATATTTTCTTTTGAAAGCCAAATGTGATATTATTGCAAGAAATACAAAAGTTGCTTTTGGTGACTTGATGTTTATTAACCAAAAAAGAATTTAAGATAATTGTGGAACAGTTGCGCAACCGTTGTGAAATGCCTCCAGCGGTTTTCATGTAACGCGACGATCTTCGTTGCAAGTGTGATTGGGAGAAGAACCCCTCCCGCCGCGAGGTGACCTCCCCTAAACATGGGAGGAGTAATACGTCCCCGGCGTCCGTTAGGACTAACAGCCCGCAATATAATATCCTAGGGCAAAGTCCTAGGTTGTTTATAAAATATGTTGGATGTTCATGACTGATTTTTTTAGTCATTTGGTCCTTGGTCATCTGTAGCGGCGATGGCTCATCGCCTAAAAGGGCTGACAGCCCGACATAATGTAGCCACGGGTGTAAACCCGTTGAGTGATTATTTTAAATTATTAGTGTATAATTATAATCTAGATGTGGTTTAACGCTTTGCGCATTTCGCCTTGGGAAGCCATTTAGGTTTTTATGAAATAAAAATCAAAAACTGGGTTTCAAGATTGGTGCAGGTTTTGCTTTGCAAACAGTAAGATAGTACAGGTGTACATCTTATTCTGTTTAAAAAGTGAAAGATGGGCTGATATTGAAAGTTGTTGTTTTTGAAAAAATGGCTTTCCAAAACCCAATCGAAAAACTGAGTGTTGTTTATTTATAATTAAAAGGAAATTTATAACAAAATGAAGATGAATCATAAAACATATATGGAAAAGGCCATGCGTCAGGCAATTATTGCCTTTGATGCAGGAGAAATACCAGTTGGCTGTGTGATTGTCCAATATCCGAAAGATCCAGATGCTCTGCCAATGGTCATTGGACAAGCATATAATCAAGTTGAGCTATTGAAAGATCCAACGGCTCATGCAGAGATAATTGCAATCACCCAGGCAGCAAACTCAGTAGGGGACTGGCGCCTAACAGATACTATAATGTATGTCACCAAAGAACCATGCTCAATGTGCGCAGGCGCAATTGTTCTTGCACGAATCAATACTGTTGTTTGGGGGCTTTCTGATCCCAAACGCGGAGGTGAAACCGTCTTTAATATTTTAAATAATGACAATTTGAATCATAAACCAAAAATAGTTACAGGTGTGTGTGAAGAGGGGTGTAAAGCCATTATTCAAGAATTCTTTGCAATCCGAAGACAAGAGAACAAGCAAAAATCAATTACGAATTAATAATTACAAATTACGAATTTAGGAAGTCGCTAACGCTCCTGATATCTATTTGATTCGACGACCAACGGTCGACGCTACAGTACACTATAAAGAGATACGAACACTGAACTGTAGCGGCGAGTCACCTGCGTGACAGCAAGTAATTATCGCCGAAAAGGGCTGACAGCCCGACATAATATAGCCTAGGTCAACGCCCTAGGAATATAACACAAGCCTCGTAGCTGTCCACGCATTACATTGAAAACAACGACTACTGTTAGATGCAAAGTACTCCTGCCCTGTTTAGGGGAGGTGGCCGAGCTTGCGAGGACGGAGGGGTAATCTTCCATTCATAATTGAATTGTTCGATGTTGAATGTTTAACGTTCATTTGATATTATGTGAATTAATAAACAACGATTAACTTAGATCATATTAAAACTAAAATAGATACTTTTAAACAGAACCAAAGAGAAAATGCAAGAAAATATAAAAATATTTTTGGATTATATATCATTTGAACTAGGCCTATCCAGGAACACACTGGAAGCTTATGAAATGGATTTAATCTCTTTTGTCACATTCTTGGAATCCATCTCAATTAAAACTCTTAATGATGTTTCAAGAGATGATGTTCTGCAATACATGCTATCTGAACGCGAAAGAGGTATGAAGGATACAACTATCTCGAGGAGACTTGTCTCAATACGCCTCTTTTTCAGTTATCTTGCAAAAAACAAGATTATTGCCAATAACATTACAGATATCATGGATTTTCCCAAAATTGCACATGTCTTGCCTGATTTTCTCACACTCGAAGAAGTTGACAACTTACTTAATGCAGTTTCCGGTGAAGACATCTATTCTTTGAGAGATAAAGCAATCTTTGAAATTATCTATTCAACTGGTCTTAGAGTTTCTGAACTTACGAACCTAAAAGCAGAAAATATCCTTTCAGAGGAGTTATGCATTCGCTGCATAGGAAAAGGTGGGAAAGAGAGAATAATCCCGTATGGTGAAACAGCTAGAGGAATTCTACAGGTGTATATGGACAAAGCTCGTCCAAAACTTCAAACTGAAGCAAGTAAATCTTTTATCTTTCTAACTAGAACAGGGGGACCTATGTCCAGACAAAGAATTTGGCAGTTAATAAAAAAATATGCAATACAAGCCGGTATTAACAAAAAAATCTCTCCACATACACTGAGACACTCGTTTGCAAGTCATCTGCTCTCTCAAGGGGGAGATCTCAGAGTTATTCAGGAAATGCTGGGGCATGCAGATATTGCAACTACTCAAATATATACCCATGTGGACACAAACAAATTTAAAAGTGCTCATTCAGCATTCCACATTCGAGGATAAAGAAAATATGTTTATGATGAATTAAAAGTGTAGCCTTGTCTTAATATGCACAACGCTGAAGCTCAGGGTTGCCGACACGAGTTCCGATGGATCCAGTTCAGAAAGTCGATGGTCCGTATCAAGTGCAGTGCAAATCATTCGTCCAAGTTGCCGTTTGCTCATGTCAGTTTCTATTCACGTCAATACAAAATGCTAAAATAATAGGTCTGACACCTTTCCGACTCAGTTGTTCGGCCTTAACTGGTTGGTGGCCATATCGAAATGCTTCATTGTGTTCCGGTGCTGTTCTACTCTCGTGTGCGCATCCATTCACGGAGAAACGCCAACTCGCTCTCTACAAACCCATTCCTCAGCATCGCCGCGCCCCACGGAGTGGTGTGGCGATGTGTCGCCACGAAACCTAGCATGTAGATGCGCAGCATGACCATGAAAAGTGGCACAGCTCGCAGATCGCGGCTGTCGATGGTCCGTTCTGTCTGATACCCGTCAAGAAACTCATTCCAGACCGCATCATTAGGCGCACGAATGCGGAATGTTGCCAAATCGAAGGCATGCCAGCCCGCGCCACCATTGTCAAAATCGAAGAGCGTGATTCCCCCATCATCAGCGATATGCAAGTTCTTCCAGTCGATGTCGCCGTGGCAGACGCCCCGTTGCAGGCCTGTCATCGGGATCTGTTTTGCACGCGTGCGCACTTCCTCTACGACGGCGACAAGGTCGTCCCAGTCACTGCTGCGGTGCGCAAGGATCGGGCGCAAAGCCTGCTGTGGATGGTCTAGGAAATATTCCAAATCGAGGGGAAAGCGGGTATGAGGACTGGTGAAGTCCTCCCCAGCGGCGTGCAATTGTCCAATCGTCTGACCCAAAAGGTGAACGTAAGGCGCAGTTTCTGTCGGCCTCTTCCCGGCGGCATAAGTGAAGAGGACGGCCATCCTAATGCCTTCCGGAGCCGGAAGGAATCGCACAAGCTGCCCGTTGCGCCGGGTGACAGGTATGGCAACCAGTATTCCTCTGCCGTGCAGATGCTTGAGGAGGTCGAGTTCGTAGAGGACATCTTCAGAAGATCGCCAATCGAACCGGTAGATGCGCAGCACGTACGGTTCATTGCCAGTATGGATCAGATAAGTATCATTCAGTCCCAAATGGAGGGGATCACATGTAACCGGGGGGCACAGTGGATAGTCAGATTGCACCTCCTTGGCCAGACAGGTCGGAGAGAGGATTGAGTAGGTAACAGGAAAAATTTCCGGAGTTGGGTCCAGCTGTTTGGCATACTCTGGTTCCACACAATCGATGGCCTGCGTTTGCTTCATATCCATGCTCCTTGGTAGCGAACGTAAAGTTCAGCGAATAATTTTTCGGCGTAGCAGAATAAATCATTTGCTGCAACGACTTGTTAGCGAAATAAGTCTTTTTATGCTTAATGAAAAACGAATGGCTGTTAAATATTTATCATTTAAAACGAGGCGGTATGAAAAACGATGTTGAAGCTTATATCCTATATTACAATCAAATCAAGCTACATACATCAAATGGGGATTGCTCTCCAATTGAGTTTGGGCAGTCCACAATAAATGTTATGCTGCTTGACCTGAACTGTTCTTAAAAAAAACTCTTTGTAAACTTCACTTCAAATCGATTCCCTTTTGAATCATTTTCTACATTAAATTCAGTGGAAGCTCTCACGTTGACCTGAATTGCATTCTTAAGAGAAAAGAAATTACACTCAATACCTATCCCAGAAGATTCCTTCTTTGTATCTTTTGCGTTATCGCCTCTATCTTCAGAAACC
>Ga0307987_1001626_pt1 | contig 12283 bp, 21 predicted proteins | sample EllFjometagen181_FD_203157 | JGI IMG/M metagenome (GOLD analysis project Ga0307987, IMG submission 203157) | Marine microbial communities from Ellis Fjord, Antarctic Ocean - #181 | ecosystem: Environmental > Aquatic > Marine > Unclassified | place: Southern Ocean | collected 2014-10-08 | reverse complement strand
CATTCAGGCCGTTCCAGGCGATCCCGTCTATCTGCGTGCCTACGATGCTTCTGAAGGCGACGCGGTCACCGCCCCGTATACCGTGGACACGGCTCGGGGTACCACGCTGGTCCTGAATGAGACCCTGGATCCCACGCCGGCGATCAATGATATCCTGGCCATCGGATCCGGGATACCCCTGCGCCGCATCATCCGGATTGAGCAGGCCGAGCGGCCTCAATATCATACCATCACCCTGGAAACCTACACGGCCACCCTGTTTGGAACCGACGATTTTGAGCCCTATATTCGTAATGCGGGCTGGGTAGTGCCCACGGCAAACAATAGCCTGGTCCGTCCGGTCAGCGAGTGGCAGGTCCGGGATATGATCCAACAGGCCCTGCCCCCGCAGCCGAGTATGGACATCCCCAGGACGGCCAATATCGCGTGGACTGGAAACTCAGTGGACACGGGGTACTGGGCGGCTGAAACTGTGGGGCAGGCGCTGTTGTTTAATTACAAGGGCGTGACCTACGAAATCACCGCAGGCAGCACAACCGATAATTTTATCTATTGGGATCCCAATTTCACGGACCAATTCCGAACCACGAACGATGGTAACACGGCGCTGGCCACGGGTAATTGGCTCATGGCCACCAATGTCGCCGGCGTCATGCGATGGGCCACGCCCATGCAATTGCTGCACGCCGCCGTCATCCTGGCCGGGACGATCAGAGCAGACGCCTATCTGGAACTCATCGAGAATTATGTGGTCAACGGGGACAAATCATGCGACGCGTCCCATTCGTTCATCCGTGGTTTTGATATCGTTGACACAATGACCACTGTGAGAAGCGTTCTGTTGAGTGTCCGGATCGGGGCCTTTCGGGCGTACACCACTGGGGCGGCCGCCGGCGGGGCTGTTGTCGCCAGTGCAGCGGCTGGCGGGTCCGGGCTCTATGATACTACCGGGGCGGCCAATTGGGATATCGGTGGAAGCACTGGCAATATGACCGCCAATAAAAACACGGGCACATTTGATGGATATACCGATTATTATGATACCGGGCACACGCACAACGGCATCACGCATGATCACGACCTGACCCCGCCGTCATCAACCGACGCCGCAAATGGGGCCGCCACATCGACCAGTAGTGAGGACGCCGGGATTGATTCTTACACGGGCTATACCAACAGCGGGACAAACCATCGGCATACAATGGATGAGCCGTATTCCGGGCACAATCACGATGTCACTTCTGTCAGCCACAGCCATGACCTGCCCTCATCGTATAGCTGGACCATCTCGTCAGAAGAGGCTGACACCTACGGCGAATCAGCCAACGGCAATCACCGGCATCAAATGAACAATCACCTGCATGTGCTAACAGATCACACGCATGAACTGACTGGCTGGAGTGCCATGGCGGATCACGATCATGGGCTCAGTTTGCCAGATCATCAGCACACCGTCACGCTGGCGGATCATACGCATGCCATCGTGTTTGGGATCTACGAAGAAACCAACGCGATCACCTGGCATTATCATGTGGACAACGGGGCTGGCTATGGCGTGGCCTCAGCCAGTTACACGGCCGATCAGCGGGACATGGTAATCACCAGCCTGGTAACAACCACGGGCCTGAAACACGTCAAGATCGATGTAAGCGGTCTTTGCAATGTGGAGGTCGATGTAAAAGTCAAACTCGAAATCACCGCATAATTTTAAGGAAGGACTCCAGCATGGCAAAATCAAAGGCGAAAAAAAAGCCAATCTCAAAAGCGTTAGAAACCACCCACATGGCCAAGGTGCCCCTGGATAAACTAGGGCTGTTTTGGGCCAGGGGTTTTGACCTCGAAGGTGAGGAACTTGGCGATGTGGTCACCCACCTTGACGAGAAAACCCGCACGGCATTCATCGAGTATGTCACCCGGCGTCCGGCCGATCAGCCCACCGTTCAGAAAGTGACCGCCAAGCGGCGGAAAAATAAGCCCAATTAATCGTTAACCCCGAAAGGAAGCAAATCATGAGATTCTCAACCATTAGCACCCTGATTGCCTGTCTAATCTTGATGACCCTGGCTGCCGGCTGTGGCACGGATTCCGCCCAGCGTGTGGCCCTCCTGGAGCAGGCCGTGGGCCAGGCCAGTGTGGCGTCCGCGTCCCTGGACCAGAAGGTCGAAGCCATTGAGCTCATCGTCACCGCGACGCGTGAGGCTATGGCAGACCCAAATCTAGGATTGATCGCCGCCAACGAATTCAGCGAGACCTTGGGCAGTGCCCTGGATGCCTTAAACGAGATAGGGCCCATCAAAGCAAAAACCGACGCTGTTCTTCAGGGCCTAGAGGTCCGCCTGGCTGAGGTCCGGGCCGAGGGCCCCATTGACCTGTCTGATGAGATTGCCCTGGTTGCAGGGGGGCTGGCGGCCACCAGCGGGGCAGTCGGAGGTAAGGCCGGGGTCTATATGGCTCTGGCCGCCTCGATCCTGGGCACGATCGGCGGCCTGATCCCTGGTGCGCGTATCGCCAAAGCGGCCAAAGCCAAGCAGACGACCGCCGAGATCGCCGTCGTACAGATCGTCCGGGGCGTAGATAAAGCCCTGGCCAGCGGGGCTGTCGGTGCTGGGCCGTTTCTCGAAGTAGTGGGCAAAAAGCAGACCGAGGCCACCCGGGCCCTGGTCGACCGGGCCCAGGGCAAATCCGCCGCCTGATCCGGACCGCGCAAAACATCCTTTTATTATTCATGAAAATATTCCCGCCCCTGGGCGCCCCGGTTGATCCTGGGCCCCCGGGGTTTTTTATGCGCTGGTCAGAAATTATCGTGAATATGATTATTATTCTAAACTTTCCCTATGTGTTAGCCGATTACTATGCTAATCTTTAGTTAGTTGAATAAGTGAATAAAACACCCGTTTGAAAGGCTCTTGAAATGTTGAACAAAACGACGAAAGAAAACGCCAAGTCAGCCGCATGGAACCGTGACGATCTGGACAAGCGTGGGTTTCCCCACATCCACGCCCCCGTCCAGTATTTCACGAATCCCGCGACCGATGTCCAGGCCGCCCTGGGGCATGACTATTTTGTGTGCGTCCGGATCCCGACGAAGGTCGAGCCGACCAGCGCCCACGACCTGATCCTGGGGCTAATCAAGGCCCAGAACCCGTGCTCGCTTTCTGCCATCTATGACGAAATGATGACCCAATACACCGGCGAGGGCTGTGAGAATCCCCATAATATGACCCACGCCATGGAGACCGGGCTGAATGAATGCCTGGCCGCCGGCGAGATCTGCATCGTGCTAGAGGGCCTGGAGCACAATTCAAACGTCGAGTTTGACCTGGTATAAATCTGAAACGAAGGGCCCCAGGCAATGGTGCCGGGGTTTTTAGGGAGGCGATCATGCCGAAAGTAACCATTGAAAAAACCGATTTCACCAAGCAATTCAAGTGCCCGGCCTGCGATGAACTTTGCGATTCGAAGGGCGATGCCCGGACCCATTGTCAGGAGGATATCGTCGCGGTTTATCTCTGCGATGAATGTGGCGAGGAGTTTGACACGGCGGCCCTGGCCAAGGCATGCTGCCCGACCTATGTCTGCCCTGAATGTGGCGAGGGCTATGACATGCTGGCGGCGGCTGAAAGTTGCGATTGCCAGAGAGACAACCGTCAGATCCAGCAAATCGGGGGTGCATCGTGAGCGATCGGACCGTAAATAATAGCCTGGTCAATGAGCTCACACCGGCCGACGACGGCGACAATGCCTGTTTGCGCTGCCAATGTGCCGCGTGCACCTATCAGGGGTGCCCGTGCCCGTGCAGCGGCCCCCACATGTCCTGCATGGCGCCGGTGGTGAATTGCGACCTGGCCCGGGATTGATCCCCCGCCTGGCGGCCCCCGGCGTCCCGGTTGATCCTGGGCCCCGGGGGCCTTTTTTATGCGCGTGGATAAATTATCGTGAATATGATTATTATTCTAAACTTTAGCTATGTGTTAGCCGATTACTATGTTAATCTTTGGGTAGTTGAATAAGTGAATAAACACGCTTTTGAAAGGCTGGCAAGATGTTGACAATAAACAGATCAGAATTGAAATCGAATTTCGCCGACGCACAAACCCTGGCCAATGCCCAGGCATGGGACGTCGCCGGCGACAAACCGGCCGGTGGCACTGATGATTGGGATCCCACGGGGAACCCTGCCCAGGTCGCATTCTGCAACAAGATTTTGGGTTTGCTTCCCCACGAATCTCGCTGTGAGTTTTGGGTCCGCCGCGTGTCTGTCAAATTCGAATTACTGCTATGTGAAGAGGCCGTCCGCGTCGGCACCCGCCAGGCCATGGATTTTGAGGCCGTCCTGGCCAGCGAGCACAAATCCCTGGTCGAGGGAATAGAGCACGGCTGCAGCGACGTCGAAGTCCTGCACGCCCTGGTCGAGGATCTGTTCATCAAGACCGGGTATCGGTATGAATTGTCAGCTGGCCAATTGGCCGGCGAATAACAAACCATCAATTTCCCCCCCGCAATGGTGCGGGGGTTTTTAGGAGCAGCAAAATGTTAAATCAAATTCAGACCGTCGACCACCGTGTATTCCGCGAGCAATGATTACGGCGAGCCTTATATGGACCGTCCGTTTTTCGATTCGCCCCATGATGCCCTCGACGCCGAGGTCGTGAATCTGGACGCGTGCATTGATCAGTAAACCATCAACCGCCCCCGGAATGGTCCGGGGGTTTTTAAGGACTCCAAAATGGCAAAGAAGAAAAAAATGAGTTTTGTTCAGGTTTTAAACAGCGAGCACTATCCCCTGGTGCTGGCCCTGGAAAAACTCGGGAATGATCCCCGGACGCTCGATCGCCTGATCGACGAACTATTCGAGAAGACGGGGTATCGCTGGGAAAAGTCAAACCGTCAGATGGACGCCGCCCAGGGCGTGTCCAGGCTGGTGGTCAAAGAGTCCCAACTCGACATCCTCAACCGGTCGTTTCTGGCCGAGGCCATCAATGACAGCGGCATGACAAAGAAGGCCATTTGCCTGGCGGCCGGGATCAATCGCGTGAGCCTCAATAATCACCTGATCGGGACAAGCTGTTTGAGCGTGGATTATCTGTTGAAAGTTTGCCAGGTCCTGGTTAAGGCCCCGGGGCGTCCGGCCGAGAAGTAGTGAAAGAAAAGAGCCCCGGGCTGCCTGAGCAACCCGGGGCCAGATCCGAAACCTTTTAGGGAGAAATCGAACGATGAAAAATCTAAACCAAATCGTCGCCTATTTCAATCATGAAATCGTAAACCGCACCACGGTGGTGTTTGTCGTGTTGTGCCTGGCCGGCCTGGGCCGGGGCGCCACCGTGGTCCTGGATCCCGGGCACGGTGGTGGGGCCCCTGGTGCCGTGGCTGCCAACGGCGCCACCGAGAAGAACCTGAACCTGGCGGTGTGCCGGATGATCCGGGCCCGCCTGGAGGGCGTCTGCGAGGTGGTCATGACCCGCGACGCGGACGTGGGGGTTTCCCTGGCTGCCCGCGCAGGCCTTATCCGCCGCGTGGATCCGGACCTGGTGGTCAGCGTGCATTGTGACGGCAGCCTGAATGTGAAGGCCCTGGGCCAGACGGTTTATGTCTATCCTGGGTCGAGCGTCAAGACGCAGGTGGCGGCGGCCCTGGCTGCCGATTCCCTGGCGGCCGTGGGCAGTGTGGACCGTGGGGTCCGGGCCGAGCGTTTTCGGGTGCTGGCGGTGCCACAGCCGGCCATGCTGATCGAGATGGGGTTTCTGTCCAACGTCGAGGAGTCCGCCTGGCTGCAGGGCACCGGTGGCCAGCGGGCCCTGGCCGGCGCCATTGCCGACGCGGTGGCCCACGCCCTCCGGGTCATGACATATGTGCCCAGGTAGCGGGTTTTTTGATCTTTTTTCCCCCCTGGCGACAATCGTGTAAACCCTTGAACCGTGGGGGATTGGCCGGCATAGCCTGGTCAATTTGCGCGATCAATCTATATTTCTGTCATATCGGGACTTGACCACGCTCCATGGGTCCTGTAAGTTTGTCAGCACAATCATCATCCTGATGAATAAAGGAGTACAAAATCATGGCCGAAAGACTCAGAATAATCAGCGTGGAACTTACGGAGGTGGGCCTGCCCATCCTTGAGGAGTTTGAAAAGCCGTATATGCTGCGTGAAGTGATCAACGCCGGCCTAGTGTTATTTGGGGCCCTGAACGATGCAGGCAGAGCCAACGCCGTGTCGGTGGCCAGGGGCCTCATCCCGGCCGACGCCCTAACAGTCTGATTTCGCGCCCTGGACGGGACTATCTCGCTTTCCTCTCCCTCTCCCTCCGCATCCCTCCAGGGCGTTCTTTTTTCAACCAAGACGTTTGAAGTGGGACGGCCGGGCATCGGTGCCCGTAAAGGATCGACCCGGACGTCAGTTTTTAACGCTGTTAATGGAGTGCCCTGATCATGCGACGGACCGCAGCCACATCCACGAAACAACCGCCCGCCTGCATGCACGGAGGCGCCCTGTTTCATGGGCTGCAGATGGTCGCCGAGGTCCGGGCCACGGGGAATGGACACCCGTGGTCCTGTTTATCCTGGGGGTGCGATCAATGATTAACAATTCTGGCCCCCCCGAAAATCCAACGCCCCCGCCAATTCCCCCCGCACCCGAGCCTGAATTGGCCGTCGTGCGTCAAGTGGCCGGCGACCTGACCCGCATGGACTACGTCGTGGCCCCCGCCTTTATGCTGGACATCCTCGCCCTGGATCTCCTGGCGGCCGGGAGCTTAACCCTCCCGCCCGAGCTTGCATCCAAGCTGAAGTATCTCATATTTGGACAATCCAGGGACCGCATCCGCGATTTGCTGGTGGGCAACGTCGAGACTGAACTTGGAAAGCAGGCGATTCTCGAGGCCGTGCGGCGGCGGCTGCAGAATATCATTGATGGGAAGGGGGGCTATTAATGATTTTCTCGAAGGCCCAGGCCCAGATCATCGGCGAGGCGGTCGACGCGGCCATCAGATCGGTCTGCAGCGAAGACCCGCCAGAGGGCCCGATCATGTTCGCCCTGTTGATCAAAGATGAAACGACCGGCGAGGTCCGGACCATCGAAAGAGGGGGATCTCGCTGCGGCGCCCCTCTGGGGACGGGCTCTGTAGATCCTGTGGGTGCCGTCCCTGCAAACAGTAAATCTTAAGTGGAGTTTTGGAATGGAAGAATTGACGCTGAAAATCGGCGAGAAGGCATTTGACGAGTTGGTGCACGGCGAGCCCGGGTGCGATCCGCCATTGGCCCAGTGCGATGGGGCTGGTTTGACGATCGCCGCCAAGAACGGCTGCCTGGCATCCGGGGCCCCTGGCGTGGCGTTAAGTTTCTATTGTGTCCTGCGCGATGGCACCGTCGAGCGGGTGCAGGCCGTGACCACCCTGCGGGCGTTTATTATGGCCGCCCAGGCTCTGGCGGTGCATCCGGATCTACAATAAAGGCGGCCTGGGGTCGCTGTAACCATTTGAAAGGAGACACGCCGTATGAAAAAGCCGAGAAGCATCAATAATCAGTCGGTTTCGTTAAGTTGCCATAAGGAGCCTGGGGCGCAAAAGCGAACGATCAAAATCGAGGTCAAGCATGACGCGATGCCGGCTGCCCAGGCCATCACCATCCGTGATCGTTTGTCTCAAATGATCGCCTGGTGCGAATAAGAGTCCAGTGTGATCCCGTGGAGGCGGTCCTGAAGGCGTGCCTGGTCAGGACCGAGAGCCCCTGGCCGGCGATGTGTAGGGATGCGGCCGCCCGGGATCTATTCTTGCCGTGTTCGTTTATGAGGAGTTTGTATGGCAAAGGTAAAAATCAAACAGCCGAGCGGCCCGTCCGGGAGCATTGTCGGGACATCCATCGAGGTTGATGGCCGTCTGGTTACGCATGTCCAGGCCCTGGAGCTATTCATGGGGGTGGATGGTAACAAGCTATTGATCCGCCAGACGGCGGTCCCGGACGTGGAGGTCGATGCCGACGTGGATGTAACTAAGGTTTGTCGCTGTTGTGGCGGGGCCCTCCACCGATGAAACCTCACAAAGTAAGACGGGCCCCATTTGCCCCGCACCCGCCTGGGGCCAACGGACTACCGAGGGCAGTGATCGTGCCGGCCGATAAGCGGTGGCGGTGGCCGAAGGTATGGCTGGTCGCCGGCGATGACGCTGTCAAGGTGGGTCAGGGCGACGCCTGGGAGTTTGATGTGATCCTCCATTATCGATCGCCAGAAAATAACTTTGACGCCGCCAGGACGTGGTGTATTACACCGCCGTCGCACAAGAATTATCAGGGCCCGGCGATATTGATGCTCAGAGAGAAGGCGTGGTGCTCGGGGTATTGTAAAATTGAAATATTCGAGATCCGACCACCGGTCAGCCCGGAAAAACGCGACTATCTCCGGGGGGCAAATCAGGCGGTGCGGGATTTCGTCGAGAAAAAGGCGACCGCCGAGAAGGTCCGCCGCATGGGCATGGTGCCCCCTGCAGAATTTAGGAGATGATTGTGAACCAATATCCAGCGACCCACATTTGCCATTGGCCCGGGCAGGACGTCCCGTGCTGCTTGAAACACAGGAGAACCCTAAAGCGGGTCAATGCTTCGATGGGCTGCCCGCCGTTATCGTTCACGGCCGCCCCGGCCGGCGCCCAATGTACCAATTGCCACAACGAGGCGAGCAAGGCGGCGAATGGCACCAATCTCGGATGAGATGCTATTTGGCACACCGGAGCTACCTGATCGCCCTGGGCTGGACAAATGCCCGGCAAGGGATGACCTGGGTCAGTGCCCTGTGATGTGCCATCATTGGGCCACCTGTGGGCTCCCGCCCAGCCCGGCGGCCCTGGACCGATTATTTGAAAAGGATTGAAGCTATGAAAATGAAACGCCGTGGTTTTTTGAAGACATTATTGGGAGCCGTAACAACGCCGGCCTGCATGGATTTACGCAAGGCAGACCCGCCAAGTATCCATGGGCACATGACCAGCCTGACAATGCAAAAGGCCTGCGAGAAGCCCATCGAACTATTGGGCGCCGAGGATCTCTGTGATAAGGATATTCTGTTTATTAATACCAACGGTCGCGTGGGCATCGGGCATTGCCCGACGGAGGCTTTGCACATCGAGGCGTCCGGGCTGGCCAAGGGCTTGGGATTTACGCCAAGTCAAAAACTCACTATTAAATCTTGAGTAATCAAGCCAGAAAGGACGCCGAAATATGGCAAAAGACAAAGGTTTCATCAGGGTCGAGATTTTGGATTTGCTGATCAAAAAGGTCAACATTGGCAGCACTGTCAAGGTGGAATTTTCTGACCTAAAGCTCGACATGAGCCAGACGCAGGATCTGGCGGCGTTATGCAAAGCGGGGGCTGGGGTGGACCTGGTGGTCAGGCAGCGGGAATTGCCTCTATTTGATAAGAATGGCCCGTCATGACACCAGTGCGAATCCAACGAAAACGCACCCTGGGCTGGCGTATGCCGGCCAATACCGTGTATGTGGGCCGTGGGTCCAAGTGGGGCAATCCGTTTGTTGTAGGGGAAGCGATTAAGGATCAGATGAATTTCGCTATGTTTCTTTGGATGGGTATCCCTTCCAACGCCTGGGAAAACAATCAACCCATGACACTTGATCAAGTGATGAGCAGTTATCGTCGTTTCGTGCCTGAGTATCCGTCCATGTATCCCACCTGGAAGTTGAAGGGCAAAAATCTGGCGTGCTGGTGCCGCCTGGATCAGCCGTGTCACGCGGACATTCTCCTGGAGGTAGCGAACCGATGAAAATGCCCCGATTACTGCGTGCCCTGGGCGCCTGCCTGGTGGCCATGGCTGTACCGACAAAACTCGACACCGACCTGGTCGAACCAGGCCACGTCATGAAATCATTTGAAATAGAGCCCCATATGCCCAATACCAAACGCATCAAATTGGATCCCAAAATAATCAAGCCCTGGCCCGAGGTGAACCCCCGGGAGGATTACAATCCCGCAGATATGGATCTGTTGTTTGCTTCCATTGACGAGGGCGGTCTGATCGAACCCATTAAGGTAAATCTTAGGCGTGATCCCGTGGGCGAGGGGGCGGCCCCTCTGGAGTACTACCATCTCATCGATGGGCAGGGGCGGTTGAGCCAGGTTCTCGCCCTGGGCTGGGACAGCGTGGATGTCGAGCTTTATTATGATATCTCGGTGGCCACGGCCCTTGATATTGTTTCATCGATGTGCCTTCAGCGGCCGTTTAATGTCGTCGAGCAGTGCCGGCACATGGCCCGGCTGTACGAGGCCGGCCGGAACCGATCGTACATCGCCCGAACCATGGGGATCTCTGAATCTACCGTGGACAAACGCCTGTTGATCGACGGTCTGCCTGACGAGGTCAAGGATATGATGATCCGCGAAACCAACGCGCTGCCCATCCATCAGGCGATGCTCCTGGTGCCCCTGACCCCCGAGCAGGCCGAGGATATGGCCTACGATATCGCCCCTGAAAAAGGCAGGGTGATGACCGAGACCGAGGCCCGTGACTGGGTCAAGCGGCAAGTCCGCCCACCGTGCCCGCCTGCGATGCCTGGCTCTGTTTTTGGTGGCCAGGCTACGACCGACAATGAGACACCGCCCCAGGAGGGGTCCGGGCCTACAACTGACGGGGATGATTCCACACATCCCACGTCAGAGCCGGATCCCTCTGTAGCGGGGCTGCCTGCACCGATCAAACAGCCGGGCAAGGGTAGCGCGAAGGATCCCAATCTGGTGGGCCTGCGCCGTGAGTTGCCTGGCGTGATGCGCGTGGAGGGGGTGTTCAATATCTCGAAGGCGGGCGTCCGGATCGACCAGGCCCAGATTTCCTGCGAGGCCGGCGTTTGTGATCTCAGCTGGGGGCAGCCGTCCCTGGTCCTGGACCTGGGCCCGGAGGATATCAAAATGTTTCAGGAATTCGTAAAAGCCGAGGCCGAGTCCCTGGCTGATAATGACGCGGGGGCCCCGGAGGTCATCGATCTGTCTGTGGGCGACAAAGTGAGCCTGGCGTCGTTTAATGTCGGCGTAAGCTGCCAGGATCAGGCCAAGGATCCATGCGTGATCGAGAAGGTGAACCCGCCGAAAGACTCCGGGCTGCCGGTAAGCTATGCCGTGCTGGATAAACGGAAATATTCGTTTTCGTGCTATCGTCACCAGATGGAGCCGTGGGACCGTGCCCAGGGGCGATCGTGATATGGGCTCGCGGGCCAATGTTAAGCCGGATTCGCCGTGTACCAATTGTGGGCGCAACCTATGGATCCCCGGCAATCGGACGTCGGTCCTGGGCCTATGCTGGCATTGTGTGCCACCGAAGGTCGATGTCCAGGCCGATATCAGCGGCGCCATGAGCCTGGAAGATGACGAGCCAGGCGATGGACTGTTCTTGTATTGGTTTCCTGGTGTCAATGGAACCGGCCAGGGGTTTTTGTTTTAGAAAGGGATTTTCGCGTGATCGTTACGGATAACAAAACCGGCCGGGTGACATTCTGGCTGGGCAAAGATCGAAAGCTGGAAATGTCCGCCGAGGAGTATGGGCATTTCGAGCATCTGATCAAGCATCCGCCACCGGTCATCGAGATCGAGGATCCGCCTAGGCCGTGGTCGCCGTGTATCGGCCCTGGCTGCACACATCAATCTCATCAGAAAGGGAAATCATGAGCCATCAGCGGGCAATCAAAAAGGCATTAATGCGGGGTAAGGGGTACGCGACCACCGACGTCGAAGAACTGAAAATGCCGAGCGGCAAGGTATACGCCAGGCGGCGTGTTTCCACGCTGGGCTGGTATAGCCTGGTGTCATGCTCGACGCGGAGGCCGCGAAAATGAAAATCAAGGCAATTTCTGTCAAACAGCCGTGGGCCGGCCTGATCGCTGCCGGGCTCAAGTGGATCGAGGTCCGGGCCTTTGTGCCCCGGGACCATGAGCGTGGTGCCCTGACACCCGGCCCCAAAGAGCCCCCGCCCTATGTGGGCCCCCTGGTCATTGTCTCAAGTTTGCAGCCGGACAAGCGGGTCATGGGCAGCCTATCCGCCGTGCAGACCCTGGAGATCGAGCCTTATCTTCTGTATGGCCATGCCTTGTGCCTGTGTAACCTGGTTTTGGCCCGTCCAATGACGGAGGACGATCGCCAGGGAGCCGGCCTGGGGATTCCTTATCCCGGGGCCATTGCCTGGGTACTGGACGATGTACGGCCCTTGAAGGATCCGTTTGCCGTGCGGGGCAGCCTGGGCGTTTATGATGTGGAGGTGCCCAAACATGAGATTATGTGAGCGCAATAATTGGATTA
>Ga0307987_1001625_pt1 | contig 12290 bp, 6 predicted proteins | sample EllFjometagen181_FD_203157 | JGI IMG/M metagenome (GOLD analysis project Ga0307987, IMG submission 203157) | Marine microbial communities from Ellis Fjord, Antarctic Ocean - #181 | ecosystem: Environmental > Aquatic > Marine > Unclassified | place: Southern Ocean | collected 2014-10-08 | reverse complement strand
TGTTTTGTTAGTTCCCGTCCAGACATCTTTCTAGCAAGTTTATTAATGTCTAGACTTTAATTATATGCCAAAAGTCAGCAATTTATAATTGTCGTCCACCGGTCAAGATAATTGTCGTTTGATACGTGCAGTTGATGCAGATGGATATGAGCTGGATGTCTTCTTACAAAAGCGTCGTGATAAGAAGTCTGCAATTCGTTTTTTATCCAGATTATTGAGATCTAATCCTATGCCAAGGGTAATTGTAACTGATAAACTAAAGAGGACAGGTCTTAAGGTAGCCGCATTGTGGGGCCACCTATTAACAAGCCCTCAATGCTAGGCAGACCAAGCGTTGCGTTTATTTTATATGTTTTACTTTACAAAAATACAGGCAAAAAACAATGCCTTAACTTACTAAATTGAGCATAAATTTTAGTTTTTATATATTTTTTGTTAGTTATTTATAATAATCTGAAGCTGGTTTCTAATAATGCATTCTTCTCAGAGCAAGAGTAAGGCTGGGCTAGCGCGATTTCTACCCTCTTTATCTTGCTTGTTAACGTTTATTAAAGGGTGGTCCCACAATGCGGCTACCTTAAGACGGGTCCTATGAGAAAATTGATGCATATTATTTTTGCTATCCTGAAAAATAAAACCGTTTTTAATCACAACATAATTCCGCTAATTAAATAATATTATTTTCATGGTTTTTTTTATTGACATATCAGACAGTATCACTCTCCTACCCCCAAATTGATTCTAAAGATACAAAAGCTAATCCTATAAGTAATGTAGAGGGGAGAACAGACATTCCGTCTGATCCGCTTGCTGTTCCCTCATCGGTTGAGGAGCTTTTGTCTTCCGATCCCCCCTCTGAAGTTTCATCTGATGCTCCAGTTGACATTATGGGGGTTGCTAAAGGAGACACCTCCATATCTGCAAAAACATAAGAACTGACGTTATAAATCTTTGCGAATATTCTAGAATCTCCCACAAAATAGCTATCATCAGTCCATATAACTAATAAATAGTTGTTTGGCAATGCCGCTAAAGATATGCTTTTTTCGTTTGTTGTTTCATTATGAAATTTATTTACTAGTATTTCGTTACTCGATTTCTGAAATTCTTTAAAAGACCTAAAATATACGTCAACATGGCTTGAAGCGCTTTTATCCCCCCAAGCAATAACATAAGTACCATCTTTAAAACCTGCCACTTTAGGGTGTTGTTGATTTTTGTTCGATGTATGAAATACAAAAGCTGACGTTTTTTCTAAAGAATTACTGGTAAAAACTTGAGTTACTATACTTTCATTATAGCAGTTATGCCACGTTACTACATATTCTCCATAAAATAATGAAGCAACAAAGGGATTGTTTCCAATATTGTCAGTGTTTTCAGAATCTAAATTTAATTTTCTCCCTATGAGTCTATCAAATTCATTATATTTTTTAACGTGAGGTCTTCTCTCTGTTACTATTCCTGGTTGATTTTCCCAAGCTATAACATATCCTCCGTCTGTTGTCCCAGCTATTGAGGGCTCTATATTATTTCCCTCATTATCGCTAACCTCCCATTCATTTTTTACTATATTATCTCTGTTATCGTACCTTTTTGCCCTTATAGAGGCATGATCATGAGGGGCACTAATTTGCCATGTAATGACGTACCCTCCTTTTGCTAGAGCGACAACACTGGGAAAGGTATTTGTTCCCGTCATAGTACTGACTTGAAATTCATTTTGTAGTACATTGCCGTTATTATCGTATTTTTTAGCTTTAATAACCTTATCTGCTTCGAAAAAATGAGTGGGTTCAGACTGCCAAACTACAATGAAATCTTTAGCGTTTAAAACGCTTACTTTAGGTCTAATTTGTTCTCCTTCTGTTATTTTGTTAACCTTAAAATGAGCTGCCAAGTTATACGAGGAGCTATTAATCTGACGATAGATATCAGCATATACATCAAAAGATGAGTTTTTATAAGGCCTGTTGACTATTGAAGAATAACATAACACAAAATCACCATTTGAAAAAGTAGCTGCTGTTGGAGAGTGTCCAAAGCGGAGATAAGGTTGAAATTCGGAACCTACTTGAATATTGTTTATAAGCGTCTTAGGAGATATTCTTGTAGAAAAGGGTATTTCTGTCTTCACAGAGATTAGAGTGGTTGTTAGTTTTTCTAAAGTTCCAGCAATGCTTCTAGAAGTATTCCCAAGAGTTGATGTAGAAACAGAAGAAATTTCGTTAAAATTAGGAGAAGTATAAGGTATAGCTATCTTTATAGGTGATGTTTTTTTTGTAGGAATAACTTTTATGCTTTCTAGGGTGCCACTCATACTTCCTCCATCAAACCAATTATAATATGCCAAATGCATCTCTTGTCCTACAGCACAAGAAGCGGCATTTCCAAACCCCCAAAGAATATGGTCTTCCTTGCGACTCCGACCTCCACAATAAACATTTATACGTCCCGAAGAACTATAAGTAACTTTAACGCGATAGAAAAAGTCTGGTTTACCATACCAAATGTACCCAATACGGGGCCATTTTAATTCCCATATCCTTATGTCTGAGTTAGAAATGGTCTTAGAGGGTGTTGTAGTGGAAAGCTGTATATTTTTTTCAGAGGTGGAAATTTTTGTGGCTAGACTCGTTTTTGTAGGAAGAACTGTTTTTGTGTTATAAAACGTATCTGTTTTTGTTGGAGAGGGTGACGTTGTAGAAGTCGACGTTTGTGAAGGAGGAAATTCTATAGGAACATTATTGTCAAAAAAATTAGCTATATGCTTTAGTTTTTCTTTTTCTACATTATAGCTAGCTAGCGGAGTATTGGGATTCAACATATCAAAAATAGATAATATAATATATGCAGCATTTAGAGCCTCATAAGGCCTTCCCATATCAGTATACTTATATTCTCCATCTGTCGCTTGCCAAGTATGTCCCCTATCTTCAGGAGAAAATGGTATGGCTGCTTCCCATCCACAATTTCTATGTATATCAGAGTTGTTGTGAAAAAATGAAGGAGCGTAACTCCTTATCCAATATAAAACGGTTTCTTTTTGAGTGTTTGTTAAATAATTATATCTAGATAATGGCATGAAAAAAGCATGAGGGCCAGTAGCCACAAATTTATCTTTACTTAAGTGAGAATTTTCTTCATTGCCTGGGTAAAGAACCTGCTTTTTTACACTCCCTTCAACATATTCAAAAACTGGAATATTGTTAAAAGCCTGAGTCATTACTTGGCTTCCTAATGCCTTTAAATTGTTTGCTAGAGCAAAATCAATATGTGCACCTAAAACGGAAAGAACGGAGGTGTTATAAAAGTTTAAACCTTTAAATTCCGTATGAGTTATGGGCATGCCATGAAGAGCTCTCAGACAGTGCATAAATATTGCAGAGTGATAACTGGGCTTTTGTATATACAAATTTTCTCCCGAATGTCTTGCCCAAGAAACCGGATGGTTTTCCAGAGTAGAAGAGATATTATAGAACTCACCAAGTGTAATTTGCTCAGATAGTAATAAAGAAGATAGGAGTACAGAGCCTTCAGTTGATAATCGATCCCAATACCCTTGGGAGGGCACCCCATTTTCATAATTAAAAACAATTTTTTTATTTACAACAAAATCATCTAACCTAATATTGCCCCTAATTTGTCTGCATAGAGATACAATGGATGATTTACTCTGAACATTTATATTAGCTGCTTGCACTAGTCCCTCTAATACTAGAAGGTTCATAAAAGGAAGTCCGTTATCATCAGAAGATTGCATATCATTTCCGTCTCTTCTAATTTCTGCTTGTGTTTTATCGGAACCCCCAGCATTGGCTGTCCAGTAGGCTCTGTGGAAATGACCGTTTTTAATTTTTAGATTGCTACCTGAATTTTGTAATTCTAGTAATGTTTCCAATCCCACTTTTATCTGTCCGTAAGATTCTGTATACCGTTCATTTTCAGGGAGATAATTAAGCAAATTCATTTCGTGTCCGATAGCCAAAGAGACAAATCTGAGAGTTATTTCGTTAATGTTAACATGAGATCCATGTTCTCGTGTTAACTCTCTTTCTCGCCATGTACCACCTTCTAATGTACGAAATTTTCCTGTTCCACAATAAGCATGTGTAAGTCCTACCCTTTTATTGTTGCACAAGTCTGAAGTAAAATATCTAAGGGTAGCAGAGGCATATTGCTTCATTTCAATTTCTATTTCCTCAAGAGCAATTGGACCTGGTGGAATAGTGGGAACTAGAAGCGGAGTGGGAGAGGGTGATGGGACTAGTTTCTCTAACGTTCCGCTAATGCTGCCTCCATCAGTCCACCCATAATAGCCTAAAGAGATTCCCTGTCCGACGCCACAAGAAGCAACATTTCCAACGCTTGAAAAAGTTGCAATAATTGCATTGCTTCCGCCACAACGAACATCTACATATCCTGAGTTTCTATAGGTTACTTTAACGCGGTGAAAAAGACCAGATTCGCCATTCCAGTTTCTTGAATAACTTGGCCAGTTCAATGTCCATAATGTCATATCCTTCCCTCTATTGTTACAAATATTTCAAACATTCTCTTGCTGACTTTGACAAGTATCGCTTGAACAACCCGTTAGTAGGTTCGTATCTTTAAATAGTAAAGCTTCTATATTCTGAACAGCTTGTTCTGGAGAATTTGATTCCAAAAAGGTCTGTCTCATATTTTCAATGTTAGTCATATAAAACATCCAATTATCTTCTAGATTTTTTATAGACAGGGTTAGTTGTGCAGCTATATTTTTTTCGGTTTGGTTTAAGGATACTCCAAGTCCGAGCTCCACTATCTTTTTTGCATTGTATGGTTGATCAAAATTTTGAGGGATACAAATTAAAGGAGTACCCAAATATATTCCTTCATAAACACTCCCAGCACCAGCGTGCGTAATAAAAATTTTAGCTTCAGATAAAACTTCTAATTGATTAACGAAAGGATAGATCTCAATATTTCCATATTTCCTGTATTGCTCATGAAGTATGTCATAGACATAGTAATTTCCTCCAGAAGAAATTATGGACTTATAAGGTAACATATTTAAAGTTGAGATTATGGTTTCGAATAGGGTTAAGTCGTGATTACAAACTGTGTCCAAAGAAAAATAAATTAAATCTCCATGAAGAAATTGATGTTTTTGGTCTAATCCCCCTAGTTGCATTGTTGAGAATCTATTCCCTAAGAAAACTGGATATCCGCTAAATACGTAATTAAGATATTCACGGGATGAAAAATAAACTTCAATGTTATTATTGTGTAAATAATGTATCATTGAATCCACAATTGTGTTAAAGAAGTTGAGGATATTTTGATATCCCAAATGAAAAAGCATGGGATCGCTAAGCGTAAAGTTTACTTTTTCAGGTAAAAAATGAGAATTGAAAGAATATTCTTCAAAAGACCCCGTATAGGTTCCGATTAAAGGTAAGCCAAGTATTTGTGAAACATAGGGAATTGCAAAACCAGATCTTTGATAAAAGGCATGGTCTGTTATTACTGCTTGGTATTCTTTGGCCATATTCAAAAGCCAATTTATAAGGACAAAAGAAAATTTTTCTTTTTGAGCTTCCCAATTTTGTATTAAAAACAATCTTTTCTCTTGTGGTGTATTTGATAGAAGGTTATAGGGAGAAGCCAACCATAAATGCTCTTCAACCGACTCGGGATACCGATAAAATGTTGCTCCTGTTTTTTCTATTGTTTTTTGATGTTTTATAACTCCATAACAATCTATTTGATATTTTTGTGCTAGCCCTTCTAGCAAATATTGCTGACCATGAACGTGGCCAGAATCAGGGGGAGATAACATGATAAATTTCATACTACATATTTTATTAGTTTATAGAATTTAAATGGTAAGGGAACTTTTGTTTTAGGACTATTTTGTGTTATAGAGTTCCCTTTTAATTATGCAAAAGTTTTTATACCCAAGTTAATCCATCAAAGCAAGTATTCCTAATCCAAGACTGATCGTACCAACCATAGTTAGCCCAACCTCTAAAGAAGAACCAGTGTTAGAAGAGCAGCTATTAGAGATAATTAAATCACCTTCGAATAAGGCCTCTCCATTGTCTGACCAACCATGGTATCCCATATGAATGGCTTCGTCTCCATTACATATACACGGATCCTTAACATTATCCATGTAATGGCATTCAACTTCCTCTGATTGATAATCTCCACATCGCACATCAATTCCTCCGCCGGCAGTTCCTTTATGTGTAATTTTGATCGAATAACTACATTCTTCTATTGCATCATATGATATGGTTGGGTTTGTTTTTGTTAAATTCCAATGTTTAGCTCCGATTGAGTTGCAAGTCATAATATTCCTCATATATTGGTTAATAAGTAAAAAATATCAGATGTTTTATAGTTATTCTGTCCCGATTTTTTACCTACCTAAAGAGGGAGAGAAAATGAGACCTTTCAGATTATTAGCATTACTAAAATTGGTAATGTAGAATACGTAAGTGGTTTGCTGGAATGTTAATTCTAGGGCCCAAGTCAGTAATTTTCACGGACAAAGAATCGCTATTATGTCCATCTTTTCTATTGAGGTTATAAAATTAATGTGTAATCGTATAAAACGGTACACTCCAAATTATGGGACAAATAAGTGAAACACTGCAATTACGATTCACTGCTCTATTCAAAAAGTATTTCACATAGATTAGAAGAATATGTTGAACTTTTGAAATCATATATGTTCATCTCTGTCTTTGGGTATCTCAAAATTTTCTTTGATAATAATAGGTATTATTACGTATGTAGTGATTGTTCTGTGACTGAAGATTATATTTTAAATGTGAAGAATACCCTTATTTTTTATGAGAAAAATCTAAAAAATACTCAAGAAGGATACCAAGTAATTTTTTGGCCAAAAATACCAAGCCATTATTCTATGGAAATATATTTAAGACACGGATATTGGAATGGGATCACTTTTTTAAAAGAACATGAAGATTATGTAGAATTATACTGGTTTGCTTCTGATTTGAAAAATACCCTAATGAATGACTTCTATATAAAAAATTGTGATACACTAACGAAATCTTTAAATTGGTTTTCTAATAAAAACAAGGACATGTTCAACGTGGCTGCTAATAAAAATCTATCTACTTTTATAGGGGGTGTGGATTTTTCTAACATAAAAAAACTTAAAAATTCGTTAAAACTAGATCAGGAAAGGGTAGAGGAGTTTTTAAGAAAAGTTAGTCAGAAAAAAATACAATTAAATACACCAAAAGGTCATGTCCATCTAACACACAGAGAAATAGAATGTTTAAAACTAATTTCAGAAGGGAATACTTTGAAAGAAGCAGCAAACGATTTGAATTTATCATTCAGAACGGTTGAAGAGTATTTATCAAGAGTGAAACATAAGACGGGTCTTGTATATAAGTCAAATCTAGTAAAGTTATATAGAAATGAAATAGCCAAATTTTTTATATGAAGAAAAGTACCATCCGAAAAGCATTTGGGAGGAGAAAAGAAGACTTAGAAAGTAAAAGAACTTCTGATTGGTTTTCTGCTTTTGTTGGAGCAACAACAGAGAAAATTGAAATAGCAAAATTTTTAGAAAAACTAATTAAGTTATTTGTAGAAGGTTTACCTGAAACAAGCTTAAAAGGAATGCAATGTTCAGTGATGGATGTAGGGATGGGAGAGGGTACTTTAGCTGGAAAGATAGCACAAACTTTAAAAGATCATTGTTTTTATGTCGATTACAGAGGCATAGATCGGGATGGTCAATTTGTTGCACAAACTCGCGCTAAACTAGCCTATATAAAAGTAGATGAACAAAGAATAATTGAAGGGGATTGTTTTAGTCAAGACTTAGATCAATTGCCAAATAACCCCTCTCTTGTTGTTGTGTCCCATGTTGCTTATTATACGCCCGACGTTAGGGGGTTTATAAAGTCACTTGTTCAAAAAATGGGAAAGGACACTATTTTAGTGTTTGTACATGCCCCAATGGCGTCCGATCATATGTGTTTAAGACAAGAATATGGGGCAGCTATGAACATGGATGTAACCAAAACAATTAAAGAAGCCATTGAAACCCAACAAAGTCCACCTTTGTTTTTGGAAACGCAACAAGAGCCAATCTTGTCTTTATGGAATTTATTTTTCACCTCTTTTCTTTCGTTTCCAGAAAGCGTTAGTTTTGAAGATCTCTCTAGAATCACAAGTGCTGCATATGAAAATATCAAAGAAGAGCACGAACTAACGATACGAAACTTATTAGAATTTATTGTACAAAGGCCGATGGAGGCACTAAGAGAAGAGAAAATTCTAGGTGCTTATGTAGAAAAAATGACAAAAACCCTGTGTAGAGAAGTAAATAAATTTCATATATGGACTAATATGCAAATAGTAGTGTCCAGAGATAGTGGGTTCTACAATATGGTAAAAACGGCAGTTCATGATCTTATAAGGCATAGTGACTCTGAAGGTTTTAGTGCTTTACACATTGCTGCCCAAAAAGGAAGGCTACCTATAATTGAGTGTTTGGTTGAACAAGGGATAATAGGTATTAATGCATTGAATTTTAATACTATAACTCCTCTAGCAATGTTAGCGCTAGGAAGTAAAAATGTTGTTTCGTCAGAAGAAACCTATGAGGAGTATAAAAGAAACGTCTGTTTTTTTATAGAAAGAGGAGCTAGTGAATTTGCTTTAAAAACTGCATGCGGCATTTTTTATTTTTATACTCATGAAGCGGTGGCAGAATACATATGGATTAGATTGGGCAAACCCCTTGATAAAATTCAAGATAGCCGTTTCGGTTCAAATAAACTAGAGAAGCATAACATGCATAATTATTGCAGTGTTCACCACATACAATATCATATAATATTAAATAATCGAGAAGATCCAAATGCGTTACAGAGTGGTTTAAAATGGCTAAGCCAAAAAGCTCATCCGTTAGTTACTCAAACGCATGAAAGAAGACTTGATAGGGGAAGTTGTGTGGCCCAAACAAACCATGTGCTATGTACCATGATGCATACGCCTCAAATTTTTAGTGGTGTTAGTACTACTAGGCAACGGGATGATTTGCTTTGTTCCCCAGTATTATTGTCAGAAAACTCATTGTTTAATAGAGGACCTATGCAACAACTTTCTGCCGTAAACAGTGTAGAGGATAGTATTATTGTTTTACTGAAGTGGTTTAAAGAAGAAAATCCCGTTTGTTTAGAAGAAACATTTTTAAAGACCACTGATGCAAGTAAATGTTTGATAAATGCAGTAGAATTAGGTTTTTCCAGGGTGTTGGAATGGATGCATTCGGAGACGGGTTTGGATGTGTTTTATGATCATATAAGTTATATATTTAACCGAATAGGCACAAAACGTTTTAGAAGTACCAAAAAAGAAAACCAATTAACAATAACTTACCTTATCTTAGGAGAGTGTGCGGATAGAGAGGAAATAATAGGAAAAGAAAGAAGGGGTAGTCTTATAGTGGGACGGTCGTTTAAAAGAGAAAGAAAAAAAGATTTTTTTGAAAGCCTAAATAGTTTGGTATTGGAGAGCAATTGGCACGTTGAGGGTGATTTGATAAGGCTCATAGAATATAGATATGAAACTAGCTATGGAGTATATGCGGGAGTTTCAGAGGGGGAGCATAATAAAAAGGAAGAAATGCTAGAAGTGGATATGCTGTTACCATTAAAACTTAGAGGAACAGACGCTTTAGTAACGAAAGCTACTATAGTTGACAAAATTGACAATAATCCAGCAAAAGTAACTCAATTTGTTGAAAGGAGAAGTAACTGTTATTGCGATGCATTAAATGCGGAAAATGACATTCAAGAAAGGAGTATGCTAGAAACTGAGCTTACTATTGTATACAAAAATAAAAATGGTTTTGCACAATGGGTGAATATTGTTATAGGAAGCACAAATCCTCAATTAGGGATTGGCATAGAGCATCTAAGTCCCGTTGAACAATGTCCCATAAGTATTTGCGGGCAAAATTCAGAGGTTATTCAGCCACAAATACGTTATAGTTCGGGGTTAATAGAAGATGTTACTGATGATTTTGGTGACATGTACAGACCTAGAGTACAATATGAAGAAACAGACTTATGCTATGCACAAAGCTTAGATGGCAAGAAAATAGTTTCAGATTATTCAGAAATACTGACGAGTCTTTGTAGAGCGGGAGATGTTTTTAGAGATAAAAGAGAATTCGACAGAGCGCAAGAATATTATGTCCGTGCATTGAGAATAGCAACTGTACTCAAACATAAACCTATGATCGCGGTATCACTTTGCACTGTAGGGGATACTTTTAGGGGGAAAGGAGAATTTGACGAAGCATTAGAACACTATAAAGAAGCTCTGAAAATTCGCAGAGAAATATATGGTAATATGAGGAATCCGGATGTGGGGGTTTCTTTATGTTGTATAGGAGATATATATAGAGAACAAAAGAAATTCGATGAAGCATTAAAATACTACAAAGAGGCATTGGAAATTCGCAGAGAAATATATGGTGAGATAGAAAACCCAGAGATAGCGGTTTCTTTATGTTGTATAGGAGATGTACATAATGGACAAAAAAATTTTGATGAAGCATTAAGATATTATGAAAGAGCTCTAAAAATACGTGAAAAAGAATATGGTTTAATGGGACATTTAGATATTGCTGTGTCTTTGGGTGCCATAGGGAACGCTTATAGTGGAAAAGGCAATTATAATATGGCATTAAACTATTATTCGAAAGCATCATCTGTTTGTGAAAAGTATGCTCATTCCGATGTAATAATGTACCAAGCCCTTATGAGAGAGACCGAAAAGCGTATGTATTCAAATTTTCAGGGAAGGTTGTTTAACTGCTTTCATAATCTTATGAATGCCGAAAATGCTAGATTCTATATAAGGTGCCTTTCATATAAGGATGAAATATTAAAGTTTAGGACAATATTGCAAAAATATCAAATAGATATGATTTGGCAAGAAGCATTGCTTCCTAGAAACTTTAACAAAGTAGTAGCGGTCAAAATACATCCAGATAAGGGAGGAGGAAAAGGAGATTTTGTATTTGCTCAAAATCTAAAGGCTAAATTTGAACAAGAGATAGATGTAAAATCTATAGTAGATGGTCAAATACGAAAGTGGCAACCCAGAGTACATAAAGTAAGTGTCGCTCTCAAAGGGGTAGATTTAGCATTGGATGGTTTAAAATTATTCCAAGAGCCTACAAGTGATAATGCTGAGAAGACGGGGGCATCTTTTGTGTATTGGTATTCAATGTATACTGATTTTGATCAACTCTCGCTTGGTATGAATGCGCTATTAATTGCCCGCACATATGAAAAAGAAGGTCTTTATCCAGCAATGAAGCAGGGAGCAATGTCAATGTTCATGATGTTGCCAACCGTCTTAGCAAATACATATCCATATGCGAGCTTTGCATGCAGTTTAGCTCTGAAGACGCATATAGGCTATAATGTTGTTTCCAAAGCACGAGTTGCTTACCAAGAATATGGAACAGATGCACAGCAACTAAAATCATATACTGCATGGAAAGACGTTGCTGAATGGCTAGCTGACAATACAGAAGTAGAGTTCTTTTCAAGTAAAGCACAAGAATACGATCTCACTTTAAATGCTATAAAAATCAGCACGCAAAGAAGTTCTCTTCAAGAAAAACTAAAGGCAGAAAACGGAGAAGAATTCGGCAATAAACTCTATGAATATATTCATAATCCATTTTTGGAAGCTAAGCTCAAATTATTAGATGCAGTAACCTTAGGTATGTTAAGTCAGAAGGAAGCCGAAGCCGCTTTAAAAACTAGGTTAGCTGCAATCCCAGAGCGGGGCTATGATATATGTTTGAAAGACGATACGGCGGGGCCAAACACAGAGACAACTTATTATTGTTCTTATCAGGCAGACCAATCCGTGCATCGCTTGTCTGTCAGTGGAGGGGGGCTTGAAGTAAATGAAATCTTATAAAAATTTATGATTGTATGTTTTAGAAGCATATCATACACTGCAGTTTTGGGGACATAAAATTATAAAACATAACTTTAGGAGGGCCTAAAACGCTAATTAGAATGAGGAAAATATGGGAGCTTTTTTGAATGTTGGAGTAGTTGTTGCGATTGAAACAACTTGTAAAACTCTAGAGAATATGGAGCATATGAGAAAGGAGTTGATTGATCTCACATTCCGCAGCTATAAAATAAATTTTCCGAATAAAGCTGGGGGCTTAAAAATTTTTGAAACATATTTATAATACTTCAGGTAATGTCTATTCA
>Ga0307987_1001622_pt1 | contig 12306 bp, 8 predicted proteins | sample EllFjometagen181_FD_203157 | JGI IMG/M metagenome (GOLD analysis project Ga0307987, IMG submission 203157) | Marine microbial communities from Ellis Fjord, Antarctic Ocean - #181 | ecosystem: Environmental > Aquatic > Marine > Unclassified | place: Southern Ocean | collected 2014-10-08 | reverse complement strand
GCCCGTCTTCCGCCCTCTGCGAGGGCTCGCCGGGAGCGCTGGCTTCCAGCCGGCATCTTGCCCGTCTTCCGCCCTCTGCGAGGGCTCGCCGGGAGCGCTGGCTTCCAGCCGGCATCCTCCCCGTTCCCGCCCTCTGCGAGGGCTCGCCGGGAGCGCTGGCTTCCAGCCGGCATCTTGCCCGTCTTCCGCCCTCTGCGAGGGCTCTGGGAATGACTGGCCGAACAGCGGAGAAACACGCCTGCGCCCCGCAACCTGGCACAACGGGCTGATCCACAGCACACTACGCGATCTCGCTACGAAGCGCATGAATAATCCAGGCTAGGACAATGAAGAGAATCCTCAAGACATACGCAAGAGGCTGGCTGAATCTGCCTAAGGGAGGTTGGTCTGCGATGACCTGGACGATCCTCATGCTTGCGCCAGCATACTCTTTCTCGTTCATCCTGCCGGATCATATGGAGGGGAAAGCCGAGGGAGCCTTGCGAGTCCAACTTCTTTGTCTCGCAATACTGGCGGTCTGGGGGCCCTTCTTGGCTGCCAAGGTGGGCCCTCTCGGCATCCAGAGGGAACAGGACAGTGACTCCGGCCAACAAGACGATGGACAACTACCATCTGAAAGCACGCTGCCAGATGAGGTGTCATCGTTGACAGACAGGTGAGATGACCAGCTACATATCAAGCAAGGAGGGAAACGCGCAACCAGTCGCCATACCCTCCGAGAGAAGGTCGGGCGGCGAGCCGCTGCGGCACTCGTGCTCAAGACGGCGAGTTCCGGGGCTTGGGCAGGGCTGAACTCTCGCGGCTCCTGGCGTCCGTCTCTACCCAGAGCTATCTTCCTGCTGCTCACCGGGACGCAGGCTCTCTGCCGTATCCCGCAATGCCCAGAGACGGAGTTTGCAGACATGACGTGCCAGCAACGACTGGGGATCATCGCTATGGCTCTGTGCAGCGGTTTGGTGCTGGCGAAGGAGGACCGGACCTACTACACCCCCGCCAGGATCGCGGCGGGCAAGGAGAATCTGGCCCGCTACGAGTGGGCAAAGAAGATCGCCACGCGCCTGCTCAGCAAGGGCGATCCGGTCACCTACTACGTCGGCAACGAGTACATCGCTGCCGACAAGTGCGCGGCCCAGACGGACGACTTCATCTGGCAGTTGCAGCCGACGACGAAGATCCCCCGGGTCCTCTTCCCGCGAGATGTGGTCGGGAACTGCCCCGTGCATGGCGACATCAGCCACAAACATGCGTGGTCGCCCTGGCGCATCGATCCCTTCACCCATCCATACCAGATCCAGTGCATGGCTGGCGGGGAGTGGTACCCGAGCAATCGCTACGACCAGGGGGACATGACCTCCGGCGAGTTCCCCGACGACGGCGACGGCTGTCACTACAAGGGGCGCACCTACGTGTTCCTGCGTGAATACGCCCGCAAGTGCTACACGGCGGTCACCATTCCCGCTCTGCGCGCGCTCTCGCAAGCCTACGCACTCACCGGCGACCCCAAGTACGGGCGCAAGGGCTGCATCCTGCTCGCCCGCGTGGCCAGCGAGTACCCGAACTACGGCTGGGAGGGGGATCTGAGCCATCTGGAGAACCGTTTCGAACGCACCTTCTGCGGACCGTACAAGAACCACCATCCCCACTACAAGTGGAAGCATGGCGGGATGATCACCGACCTCATCTGGGGGACGTTCTGCATCGAGGCGATGGCCTATGCCTACGACGGGCTCTTCCCCTATATGGAGAAGGACCCGGAGATGATCGAGTTTCTGCGGGCCAAGGGCATGCCCGTGCAGAACGCTGCCGAACTGCGCGCTTACATCGAGAACTACATCTTCCGGGCCGCCATGGTTGCGCTGCTCAAGGAGGAGGTGAAGGGAAACGAGGGATTCCACCAAGCCGCCGCCCTGGCCCTCGCCCTGGTGTTGGATGACTACGACGGCGTGCACCCGAACAGCACGGACATGATCGACTACGCCTACCACGGCGTCGGCCAGGCCGTCACGCTGCTGGACAACGGGCTGCATCGCGACGGTGGGGGGCACGAGAGCCCGAACTACAGCCGGATCAAGTTCGACCTCATTCGCGTGGCCCGTCTCATGGAAGAGGTCCGTGCGCGAACGGGTGACAGGTTCCCGCCCGAGCGCTACCCCGACCTCTTCGCCGGACCCAAGGCCCGCGCCATGTTCGACTACTATATCGACATGGTCGGGGCCGACTGCACATGGCCGGCCATCGGCGACTGCAATGGCATTCGTGCGCCCTTCCGGAGGACCAAGCTCCTCGCCTCGCTCGTCCCTGAGCCCAACCTGTACGCGGTCCGCAAGTATGGCGACCCGCGCCATGCGCGTGCCTGCCTGAACGAGGACGGGACACTGCGCTCGGGCGAGTTCTGGGAGCCCTATCCCGAGAAGGAGATCCGCGAACTGCTGAAGCGCCCCGAATCGCAGATCCGCCGGACCACGCGACTCGTGGATGGGTACGGTGCTGCCTTCCTGCGTAGTGGCGAGCAGCCGAACGTTCGGGAGTTGATGCTCAACTACTCGTCCCTGGCCGGGCACCGACAGTTTGATCAGCTACACATCGAGCTCTATGCCAGAGGGGTGCAGCTCATCCCCGATCTGGGCTACCCGAAACGCTGGGATTTCACCAAGCAGTACGACCACAACAGCCTGCTCCACAACACGGTCACAATCGATGAGACCCAAGCGGCCCGAGGCGGCATGGGGATGGCGCGTTTGATCGCCTCGGGATCCGGCGTGCAGGTGGTCGCGGCGGGGCACAGCATCTACGCGAACGTCAAGCTGCCGGGCAGTCCGGGACAGTCGGCAAGTATCTACGAGCGGACCTGCGTGATGGTGGACGTCTCACCCGAGCACTCCTATGTGGTGGACGTGTTCGCCGTAAACGGCGGCGAACAGCACGATCAGAGCTGGCACGGCATGTTGGTCGTTCCCGAGCCGCCCGCGCTCGATTGGCAGGAACAAGGGAAGGGCACACTGGCAGGGGAGGAAGTCGCGGAGTTCGCCAAGTGGACGGACAAATGGGGGCGGAAGCGTAACGACGCGCCCTCCTACATCACCGAGGCGAAACGAGCCCGCCTGGACGCACCAGCCCGCTGGATTTGGCGTTCGGGACTCAAGGAAGGCGATGGGCTCGCCCTGCACATCGTGCCCACGGGCGGCGCCGTCGAGATCATCAGCGGGCGTGGGCGAACGCCCGTGCGCAAGAAGCTCGATGTCTTCTTCGTTCGCCGGCAGGTGGCGAAGGGCGCCCGTTCTCTCTTTGTCTCTGTGCTCGACCCCTTCGTCAAGACTCCCAATGTGTTGAAGGTGGAGCGGGTCTCGGAGGAACCGTTGATCCTCCGTGTGACCCACGCCGCTGGCACGGATGTGGTCCGCATCCACGTTCCCGACGGCTCTAGCATGGATCCGGGGCCCCGCGAGCTTGGCGTCCAGGTGGAACGCGCCAACGGCACGGGGCTGCTCGTCGGCAAGATGCCGGGAGTGGCGGGTTCCGGCTATGATCGGGGGCGAGTCCTGGCCGTCGACCACGAAGCGTCGAGTGCCGTGATCGACTGCGCGAAGGAGCTGGACGGACGTTTCCAGGCCGGTACCTATGTCCGAGTCCATGGCGTCGCCCGATCCGTCATGATGAGAGTGAAGTCCGCAATCCGGACCGAAGCCGGTCTCCGTCTCGCCTTCGATCAGTCGCTGCTCGTCGCGCGCGGCGTGGTGCAAGCGGCGGGAAAGGAGAGCGTGCAGCTCGATGCGAAGCTCCTTCTTCGGCACCACTTGGCGGGAGCCCGAGCCACCTGGCAGGGCGGCCAAGCGAACGTGGTCTCGGGCGCACACGATGGCTCGCTGGAACTCGAAGCGGGAACCGTTATGCCGAGCAAGGGCACCCCGCTGCGGCTTTGGGAGTTCGGCGAGGGCGACATGGTGGAGCTCCCCCGCGTCTCCAGCAAGGTACGGGGGACAGACCCATTGTGAAGCCGAATTCCATGTCCTTGCTGGTCGTCATGCTGACCTTCTGGTGGTCGGGGGCACACGCCCAAACCGCCCGCCTGTCGGGGCGGGCGTCCGTTTGGGGTACGGCTACGAACGAAGACAGTCAGTTTGGGCTGCAGTACATCCCCGAGCTGTCCCTGGCAATGCGGGTGTCGGAGGACCACGAGATTGGTATGGAAGGCGCGCTCGATGCCAGCTGGTTCGCTCGATACGATGGCGACGAGCGCATCGCCAGCGAGGCCGACGCCGAGCTCTATCGGCTGTGGGTGCGCTTCACATCCCCGCAGTTGGAGTTGCGGGCAGGCCTGCAGAAGATCAGCTTTGGCCCCGCCACGCTGTTGCGCCCGCTGATGTGGTTCGACACCCTCGATCCGCGTGATCCCCTGGGCCTGACCGATGGCGTGTACGGTTTGCTGGGGCGCTACTACCTCCTGAACAACGCCAATGTCTGGCTGTGGGCGCTCTACGGGAACGATGAACTCCGGGGCTGGGAGACCGTCTCCACCGACGAGCACGATCCCGAGTTCGGCGGTCGCGTGCAGTGGCCCGTCGGACCGGGCGAAGCCGGATTCTCCTATCACCATCGCCGGGTGGACCCGTCCGGGAGCTGGCTCAGCGTGCTCCACCCCGAACAGGGAAGCTATACGGAGCAACGGGTCGGGATCGATGGGAAGTGGGATGTCGGGGTGGGGCTATGGTTCGAAGGCACGGTGACGCGCCAGGATCTCGACGTGCTCGAACCACGCTACGAACGGCTGTTCACAGTGGGTATGGATTACACCTTCGACATCGGCAACGGGGCACACCTCCTGGCTGAGCAGTTCGTGCGCAGCCAGTCGGTCCGTGCGCTCGGCTCTGGGAACAGCCAATTCACCTCGGCTCTATCAATGGACTACCCCCTGAGCGTGCTTGATCGCGTCTCGGCCATTGCCTACTACGACTGGGACCGCGAGGACTGGCTGCACTTCGTCGCCTGGCGGCGCACCTACGACCAGTGGCAAGTGCATGTGAGCGCCTTCTGGGGCCCCGACCGCGCTCGTGACGGGGGTGGCGGGGCGGGGAGCGCTGCCTACGGCGGCAAGGGCGTGCAGTTCATGTTGGTATTCAATCACTGAGGATCAGCGGGCGGTAGCCTGCGCGAAGGAGTGTTCCATGGCTGATTCAGACATTGTGTCGATTCGCAATCTGGTCAAGCGGTTCCCCGTTGGCGGGGGGCACTTCACCGCGTTGAGCGGGATCGATCTGACCTTCGGGAAGGGCGAATTCGCCGGCGTCGTGGGGCCGAGCGGCTCGGGCAAGACCACCTTGCTGAACATCATCGGCTCTCTGGACAAGCCCTCGGAGGGTACGGTTTCCGTGCTGGGGCGCCCGGTCGAAGGCCTGACCCACAAGGAAGCCGCCGGGCTGCGCTGCAGGCATTTCGGCTTCATCTTCCAGACCTACAATCTGCTCCCGGTCTATACCGTGTACGAGAATGTCGAGTTTCCCTTGCTCTTGCTTGATATGCCCGCCAGGGAACGGGACGATGCGGTCCGGCAGGCTATCGAGGCCGTCGGCCTGACCAGCAAGCTGGCATCCCGTCCCGCGCAGCTCTCCGGTGGGGAAGCGCAACGAGTGGCCGTCGCCCGTGCCATGGTCAAGAACCCCGAGATCGTGCTTGCCGATGAACCCACTGCCAATCTCGACGCCGAGAACGCCCACCATATTCTGCAGACGATGGCGGAGCTGAACGCGAAGCTGGGCACCACGTTCATCTTCTCCTCCCACGACGAGAAGGTGATTCAGTACTTGCGTCGCAGGATCTCCCTGGAAGACGGACGGGTCGTGGCGGATGAGCGCGAAGACGCTGCCACTCCTGGCAAGGAGGGGTGAGATGCTGCTGCTCAAGCTGGCATGCCGGAACCTCGTGGGGGCGGGACTGCGCACATGGCTCAGCGTGATCGTGCTGTCCCTGTCCTACGTGGTGATCATCTGGATGCAGGGATTCCTGGATGGCTGGAATCGGCAGGGCCGACACGATATGATCGAGCAGGAGATCGGCGGTGGGCAGGTCTGGCATAGCCAGTACGACCCCTACGATCCCCTCACCTTCGAGGACAGTCACGCCCCAATCCCCGCCGAACTGGCCGATCGCGTCGCCGCCGGGGACATGGCCGCCATCCTCCTCTCCCAGGCCACCATCTACCCCCAGATGCGGATGCAGAACATCGTTCTCAAGGGGATTCCCCCGGATCAGGACGTGCTGGCCTTGCCAACCGCCGCCCTGGCCCTTGACGACGTCGCCGTCCCGGCCGTGGTCGGCGAGCGCATGGCCCGGAACGCGGGCCTCCAACTGGACGATCTCGTTACCGTCCGTTGGCGCGATGCCAACGGTGCGCTCGACGCCTGCGATGCGAAGATCGTGCACATCATGGACACCGATGTCCCCGCCATCGACAACGGCATCTTCTGGGTTCCCCTCGAACGGCTGCGGACCATGCTTCAACTGCCCGGCGAGGCAAACCTCCTGGTCGTCGGCCAAGGGCTCGGCCCCATGCCGGAGGCCACTGGCTGGCTCCTGCAGGATCAGGAGTCCCTCCTCAGGGATTTCACCGCCATGATCCGCATGAAGAGCATCAGCAGTTCGGTTATGTACCTGATCCTGCTCTCCCTGGCGCTGCTGGCCATCTTCGATATCCAGGTGCTCTCGATCTTTCGACGGCGTCGCGAGATCGGTACGCTCATCGCCTTGGGCATGACCCGGGGCCGCGTCATCCGGCTGTTCACCTTGGAGGGAATGCTGCACGGCGTCCTGGCGGCCCTGGTCGGGGCTGTCTATGGCGTCCCATTGTTGGCCTGGCAGAGGGTGGTAGGCTTCGCCATGCCCAAGGCCGTCGATAGCTACGGCGTCGCGATTGCGGAGACCATGTACCCGGTCTACAGCGCTCAACTCGTCGGGGCCACCGTTCTCATCGTCATGGGGGCGGTCACCGTGGTGAGCTTCCTGCCCACTCGCCGGATCGCGCACCTGAACCCCACTGATGCCATCAGGGGGAAAGTGTCATGATCCGCTTCCTACTGAAAGGTCTGTTGCGCGACCGTTCGCGAAGCCTGTTCCCCGCTCTGGTGGTCACCATGGGGGTGGCACTTACCGTGCTCCTGCAGAGCTGGATGGGCGGCGTGATGGGGGACATGATCCGCTCGAATGCCGCCTTCGCCACAGGGCACGTCAAGGTGACCACCTGGGCCTTCGCCGAGAACGAGGCCCAGAACCCCACCGACCTGGCCTTGCTCGGCGTCGGGGACCTGCTCTCGACGCTTCACGAACGGTATCCAGAGGTCGAGTTCGTGCCGCGCATCCGCTTCGGCGGCTTGCTCGACATTCCGGATGAGCAGGGCGAAACCCGTGAGCAGGCCCCGGTAGCCGGGCAAGGCATCGACCTGCTCTCTCCCGGAACCACCGAGATTGCACGGCTGAATATCGGGAACTCCATCGTCCGCGGTCGCCTTCCCCAGAAACCGGGCGAGGCCTTGATCAGCGACGACCTGGCCCACAAGCTGGACATTGCCCTCGGGTCTCCGGCCACGCTGCTGAGCTCGACCATGCACGGCGGCATGACCATGCACAACTTCACCATCGTCGGCACCGTGCGATTCGGTATCGCCGCCATGGACCGGGGGGCCATGCTCGCGGACATCGCCGACATTCGCCAGGCGCTTGATATGGACGATGCCGCCGGGGAGCTTCTGGGGTACTTCAGGGACGGGCAATACCACGATGCGGAAGCCGTTCGCATTGCTCGCGAATTCAACGCCAACGTGGACGATCCCGACGATGAGTTCGTCCCCTTGGCCCGCGCGCTGCGCGATCAGAACGACCTGGCGGAGTACTTGGCCGTGGCGCGGCACATGGCTGCCATCCTCTCCACCGTGTTCGTCCTGGTCATGTCGGCTGTCCTCTGGAATCTTGCCCTCATTGGGGGGTTGAGGCGGTACGGAGAAGTCGGCGTGCGACTGGCCATGGGCGAGGAGAAGGGGCATGTCTATCGTTCGCTTCTCATCGAGTCTGTCGCCATCGGTCTCGTCGGCTCGACCATCGGCACCGGCATCGGGTTGGGGCTGGCGTGGTACCTTCAGGTGCATGGTCTGGATATCGGGGCGATGATGGAAAACTCGTCCATGATGCTCCCCAGCGTGATGCGCGCCCGCATTACGCCGCAGAGCTTCTACATCGGCTTCATCCCGGGTGTGCTCTCGACTGCTCTTGGCACGGCCCTCTCCGGCATCGGCATCTATCGCAGACAAACGGCGCAACTCTTCAAGGAGCTGGAAACATGAAGGCTCAGCTGGTTCTTGCATTGGCCACGTTCGCCAGCGTTGGGTGGGCACAGGTGCCCGCGGGAGAATCCGGAAGCAAACCGCAGGGAGCACCCACAGCGCGGCTGCTCCTCGAACAGGTGGATGCCAACATGGCGGCGGAGTCACGCATCACCACCGCGCAGATGATCATTCACGGTCGGCGAGGCGCCAGGACCGTCGAGTCCAAATCATGGTCCAGGGGCGCGGACACCGGCTTCACCGAGTACCTCGCTCCGGCTCGCGAGAAGGGCACCAAGATGCTCAAGCTGGGCGACCGGCTGTGGGTGTACTCCCCCGCCACCGACCGCACCATCCAGCTGTCGGGCCACATGCTCCGCCAGTCGGTGATGGGCTCCGATCTGTCCTACGAGGACATGATGGACGACCCGCGGTTGGCCCAGATTTACACCGCGCAAGTCACGGGGACCGAGACCGTTGGCGACCGTCCCTGTTGGGTCCTCCAGTTGACCGCCAAGGAAGAGGATGTCGCCTACCAGTCCAGGAAGTTGTGGGTGGACAAGGAACGCGTGGTCCCCGTGCGGGAGGAGCTCTTCGCCAAGAGAGGCAAGCTTCTGAAGCGCATTGAGCTGAGGGATTTCAGGAAGACCGGGGAACGATGGTACCCGATGCGGATGACGTTCAAGGACGTGCTCAAGCGGGGGAAGGGCACGGAGCTCGTGCTCAAAGAGATCGAGTTCGATGCCAAGGTCCCCAGACACATCTTCTCCAAGGCCGCTCTGAGACGCTGACGCCCATTTCCTGGGGCGCTGCCGCAGCTTGCCTTCCCGTGTCGTGCGGGTAGTGTCGGGGCTCATAGAAAGCGTCGTCCTTGTTCGCCCGATGGACTGGATGCCGCGAAACGTTGGTATGGAGAGGCACACAATGAAGTCCTTGGGAATCCTCGCGATGGCAACAATATGCGGAGCGGCCGGTGTGACGTTCGAGGAACTGGGCACGCCCGTCCTGCTGCGCGAGCTTGGCATCCTCGCTGTCACGCCGACGGCGGCGGGAGGGCATATCGCCTGGGGATGGCGGAAGCAGGAAGCGCTCGTGGGCGTTGACGTGGCTACCGGCAAGAGCTTCCTGCTGGACTTCCGCAAGGTCCGAGCCGTCAACTTGGGGGTGGCAGTGGGGCCGGCGGGAGATCTCTTCTTCTACGTCGGCAATCCAGGGCGCTTCTACAAATACACGCCCGATGCCAAGCTCGTGGAACTCGGCATCCCCACCAAGACGGCATCCTACTGGATGGGCGGCCACAAGAGCCGCGCGGATGTGCTCTACGTGGGCACGTATCCGGGGGCCATTCTCGTCGCCTGCGACATGAAGACCGGCAAGGTGTCATCCCTCGGGCGCATGACCGACGACAAGCGGGAGAAGTACATCATCAAGGTCGCTTCAGCCGATGCCGGGACCGTCTACTGCGCAGTTGGCCTGCATCACCAGGAGCTGTGGAGCGTGGACCCACAGACCGGCGACCGCCAGCAGATTCTGCCGGTGTCCATGACCGGCAAGCAGGGGGCTGTGAAGCTCTGGACCGGGAGCGACGGGCAGGTCTATGGGCGCAGCGGCAAGACGAATTTTCTGTGCGCCCCGGATGGGATCGTAGAGGGCAAGTCCCGCGGGGAGCGCCGGGACCCCGAGGCAAAGCGGGCCGGGGAACACAATGTGGGCAGTGTCGATGCAAAGGGACGCCTTGCCCTCGTGGCCGTGGCCGACAAGAAGAAGTCCTTTGTGCAGACCGACTATGCCGGCCGGGCCCCGACCGTCTACAGCATCGGTTGCGAACGCGACGGCAAGGTCTACGGGAGCACGCTTTTCCCGGGCAGAGCATGGGAGTACGACCCCACTAAGGCCGCCTTCCAGGAGCTGACTCGAGTGACGCCGAACGTGATCCAGACCTACGACACCTTCAGCCACCCCAAGGGGCTGTTCTACGCCAGCTACATGGGCTGCCAGTTGGACTTCTTCGACCCCAACGCCCCTCGTGTAAAGGGCGCCAACCCCCGCCGGTTCAAGCGCTCCATTCCCGGTCACGAGCGCCCCAATCAGTGGGAGGCGGGGCCGGATGGAAAGCTGTACTTCGGGACCACGCCGGCGAAGGGCCGCTTGGGCGGTGCGCTGGTACAGGTGGACCCGGACAGTTTCGCGACGAAGGTCTGGGACAAGATCATGCCCGACCAGAGCATCACCTATCTCTGCGCCATCCCCGGCACCACCGAGATCTTCGGCTGCGCCTCGGTTGCGGGGGGCAGCAGCGCCATCCCAACGTTGACCGAAGCGGAGGTCTTCGTGTGGGACACAGCGCAGGCCAAAGTGGTCTGGCGAGGGAAGCCCGTTCCCGGCACGCGCCGCTACGGTCGCGCCGTCCGGGTCGCCGGCGGCCTGATCGTCGGCCTGGCGGGCGAGTCCTGGTACCTGTTCGACCCAAGCAAGCGCGAAGTGCTGCACACCGGCGACCTGCCAGTGAAACGCCTTCGTTTCCCCGAACTCAGTGACACCTTGCTCGGGCCGGAAGGCCATGCAGTTGGCATTGGCGACGACGCCATCTTTGCCATCGACCCGGTTGCGCGCACCGCCAAGGTGCTTGCCCGGCACCCTTCCCTGAAGAGCACCCACGGGTTTCTCGTGACCGAGGCCGGCATGCTCTACTACGGCTCCGCCATCAGCGTTTGGCGCGGCAACCTGCGCCAGTGAGGAGCAGCACAAGGATCCCCACGGCGCGCCGACCCGCCCCTCGGGGGTGCATGACAATGCTGTCGCCTGGCGAAGTTCCGCCTCAAACCGCCCAGCGCTACCTGGGTCGCATCGCCCGCTTCCTGATGTAGGTCGGCTACCGGAATCCCCCGCCTGCCCAGGCTTCCGCGTGGCCGATTGGGCGGACCTGCATATCTCCCCGTTCTTGGCCAGTCATTCCGCGAGCCCTGGCAGAGGGTCCCTCACCAGGACAACGCCTCTTCGCCGACCTCGCTGCATCGTCGGTCTCGTCGCCTTCCTCGGGATATGCCGCCGCCTTGGCGGGGGCTCCGTTCCCCTCCCTGTCCACCACGGGTTCGCACCCGTGGCTACGATATACCGCCCTCTGGCGAGGGCTCCGGAGCTTCCCTCCCGAGCCCCGGTTCCCTGCCCCAAGCTTGCCTCGAACGTGTAGTATGGGGGCATATGACGCGAAGCTAGTCGCGCCAGCGTTCCGGGGCGGTTTCGGCCCCCTCGCGGAATTCCCCCCAACTCGCCAAGGAATGATCCTGGGTGACTGGTTTGGCAGAAAGCAGGTGATCGAGGAGGCGCGTGCGCAATTCGTTGGCCACGGCGGGGTGGTCGCCCATCACGTTCCGGTGGCAATGGGGATCGTGCTCAAGATCATACAGCGCGGAGTATCCGGGCCGGGTGGAATGGAGGTAGTGCCACCGCTCGCCAACCGACGAGACATACCAGTTCTTCGCGTGGTACTGCTTGGTGTCGGCATCCCAGGCCACATCGGCGATCTCGGCGCAGGCCCAGTCGCGGGGACTGCCAAACAGACTCTGTCCTTCCAGTGCGATGGGCACCGGAACACCCGCTGTTTCGAGGATGGTGGGGGCGAGATCGACCATCTCGGAGAAGCCCTCCGTCCGCTTGGGAGCGACTCCCGGCCCAGACCAGATGAGCGGCACGTGGATCAGCGGGCGGATGGGGATCCCGTCCTTTACATATAGGCCCAGCTCACCGCAGAAATCGGCGTGGTCCGAAGTGAAGATGATGTGCGTATTTTCCTTGATTCCGGCTTCCTCAAGGGCGCGGCAGATCTTCCCGACCTGCTCGTCCACAAAGGTTACAGCGGCGTAGTAGAGGGCCGTGATCTGCCGCACGGAGCGCTCGGGCAAGCTGGCGTAACCGGCTTGTTCGAACCGCTTTTGCAGGGCCGGGTGACGCTCGATATCGGGGGCGTTGAAGGGCGCGATCTCGATCATGTCGGGATCGT
>Ga0307987_1001620_pt1 | contig 12318 bp, 11 predicted proteins | sample EllFjometagen181_FD_203157 | JGI IMG/M metagenome (GOLD analysis project Ga0307987, IMG submission 203157) | Marine microbial communities from Ellis Fjord, Antarctic Ocean - #181 | ecosystem: Environmental > Aquatic > Marine > Unclassified | place: Southern Ocean | collected 2014-10-08 | reverse complement strand
CCACGGCCATGGACAGCTCACCGCGGCTCTCGCCGACGTGTCCCGTGAGGCTCACGGGCATGGCGATGCCCACGTGCTCGGGCTCGAACACCCGCCAACCGATGACCCGCGCGTTGGCGATGGGGTGCTCGGTCAAGGTGCGGGCGATGGCCGCCGCCAGCAGGTGGTTGAGGGTGACCTTGGGGCCACCGCTGGCGTTCAGCAGATCGAGGTAGGTGAGGGCATACCCGATATCGAGGGACACCGTGGCGTTCTGGTGAGCCACCTGGGGCGGCCCGAACCACCACACCAAGGCGCGACGGGTGGCGTTGAGCCGCTTGGGCTTGCCAAGGCCAGGCCAACGCATGGGCTCAGAGCCCCAGGATGGCCTGCTGGGCCTTGGCGATCTCAGTGATGCCGCCCGCGGCCATGTCCACAAGCGCGTCGAGCTGTTCGCGGGAGAAGGTCTGGCCTTCGGCGGTACCCTGGACCTCCACGAAGCCACCCGCGTGGGTCATGACGACGTTGAGGTCCACATCAGCCCTGGAGTCCTCGTCATAGGCCAGGTCCAGCATGGGCGCGCCATCCACCAGACCCACCGACACCGCGGCGACACCCCCATTGAGGGGCAAAGCGTTGAGCTGCCCGGCATCGACCAGGGTCTGGAAAGCCCGCACCAGAGCGATGTATGAGGCGCAGATGGACGCGGTGCGAGTGCCGCCATCGGCCTGGAGCACGTCACAGTCCACCATCACCTGGCGCCGACCCAGGGCTCGCATATCGACCACTGACCGCAGGGAGCGGGCGATGAGCCGCTGGATCTCGGCGGTGCGGCCCTTCATGTCCGAGCGCCCTTCGCGGTAGCTGCGGGTCTGGGTGGCCCGGGGCAGCATGCGGTACTCGGCGGTGACCCAGCCCATGCCGGAGTCACGGCGCCAGCGGGGCACGTCCTTGATCACACTGGCCGTACAGTGAATCCGGGTGTTGCCCATGGAGAAGATGCAGCTGCCTTCGGCGTGCACGTTGACGTCGAGCTGGCAGTCGATGGTGCGGAGCTGATCCAGCTCCCGACGATCCGTACGCATGATCACTCTCCCTGTTCCGTGGCGCGCAGCAGCACGGTGCCACCGGTGTTGGACTCGATCTCGAGCAGCAGGGCCCGGAGGTCAGGCCAGTCCGCTGCGGCCACCACAGGCTGGACGAGCTCGAGTTCGGTACGAATGACGACACTGCCGTCAGCCTGATCGTAGACCACGCGGCGCTCCACGCGCCCGGCGTTGTTCTCGATCTTCACCGCGTCGGGCAGGTGGGTGGGCTCCCAGCCTTCGGGTACGGCCAGCTCAACCACCACCAGCTCCCGGGCCGGCCCGTCCAGCTCGATGGGCAGGGTGCGGGCCGCGCGGTAACTCTCCAGGGCCGCGCCGCTGACGGCGCCGGGAACACGGGGCAGCTCGATGCGCACCAGGCCGGTGGCGGGGACGGTGATCTCACCGCCCTCGAAGGCGGCGCCCAGGGACAGGTAGCCCTTGGACTGACGGGCCACAACGGTGCTGTGCTCGACGCCGCCGAACAGTCCGGTGACATGCCCAGCCACGCCACTGGCCCGGTCCGCGCTGCGGTCAAAGCCCAGCACAGGGCAGTACAGCCCGGCGAGGTCGAGATCCGCCCGGCCGCTGGCCTGCAGCCCGCCGTCGGCAGCGGTGAGGTCCAGCTGGACCCTCAGCTGACCGTGGTTGTGATCGGCGTCGAGCTCGCGCACCACGCTGGGTGCGTCGGACTCGCCGTCGAGCACCAGCACAGGCTTGCCCGCCAGGTGGTAGCCGTTGTGGGCGCTCTGGGGGGCGGTGGGGTCGAGCCAGATAGGCGTGTGGCCCGCATCGACCCGTACCCAGACCTGCTCGAAGGGCACCGGCGAGGGCACGTCGGGCAGCCAGGCCCGATGGGGCGACGCCAGGGCCACATGAGCCTCGAAGCCCGCGGCCCGCAGCATGGCCACCAGCAGCACGGCCTTGTCGAGGGGATGGCCAATGCTCGAGCTCAACACCTCGGGGGCCGAGCGGGTGGCGTAGCCGAAGTCCAGGGCCGGCCAGTCGATGGTGCGCACGCCGTCGACCACGAAGCCGTGGATGCGGGCGATGCGCTCTTCAGGGGTGATGCTGCCGTCGAGCACGACCTCGAGCTTGCCCAGCACGTAGCCGTCGGCAATGGCCGAGGGCTCGACCTGAGCCTCGAGGTAGCTGCGGGTGTGGGACCAGCTGGGAGACGAGGACCACACCAGGGTAGGCACGCCCACGTCGCCGTGGTTCTCCCGCAGCACCAGGCCGGGCACCGCGAGATCCTGGAACACCAGGCGAGCGGTGTCGCCCTGGACTGTCTTCTCAGGCTGGGCAGCGCCGTGCAGCACACCCCAGCTTACGGGGCTGCTGGTCGGGGACTCGATGATCACCCGCTGGCTGAGGACGGGGATGTAGTCGGCCAGGGTCTGCTGACCCCACATGGGCATACCCAGGGCGCCACGATCGGCGATCCGGTAGTGCAGCAGGCTGGTGGAGCCGTGCTCGACACCCACGTGGGCCACGGTGAGCTGACGCATCTTCGCGTAGGGCACCGCCCACTGCAGCGCACCGGCGGTGTTGGGCACGAAGCTGTTGGCCTGGGCCCGGACTTCGGTGCCATCGACCATCCAGGTCACGGCGTCGACCACCTCGAGGGTGGAGCGCACGTCGTTCCAGTCGATGCGGGGGTCGAGCATGTCCTCGCGCATAGGGTTGCCGGTGAAGGGCTTGAGGGCTTCTTCCACTTCGGTGGTGATGCGCCCGTCGGCCCCGAGGGTCACGGTGAGGTGGCGGCGCACCCACAGGCCGTCGTCGTCGGGCCAGGTCTCGGTGCCCGGGGCACGCGCCACATCGGGGGGAACCTCGGCGATGGCGGGGGCCGAAAAGGCGAACAGGGAAGCGGCGATCAGGATGAAGCTATGCATGGCTACTTCCTCTCCAGCACGATGTCTTCGTCGGGCAGGCCGAGGGCGGTGTCCACCACCTCCGAGAACTCGCCATAGGCATCGGCGGGGATGAAGCGGCGCTTCACCCGCAGGTCCTGGGTGTAGCTGATCTTGCGCCCGCGCTGGGCGCTGGTGGTGTGCAACGACGCGATGTCGTGGTCGATGCTGACGTCTTCGGGGAGGTGGGCCAGGCTGAACCCTGCGGGCAGGGTCAGGGTCTCGTGCACCTCGCGCATCCGGGGCGCCCAGATGAGCATGCCCTGGGTGCGCTCACCGCCGCCGCCGAGGCCCAGATACGGCGCGACGCGGCTGGTGGTGATGAGGTGGGCCGCCGTGGGCTGGGCGAAGACCATGCCGTCATCGGTGACGAGTGCGTAGTCCGGTACCCGGAAGGTGGCCGTGTAGGAGATGGGGGTCTCCACGTCCTGGATGGCGGCGTAGCTGATGGCCACCGGGTCCACCTCGACGTTGGGGCCGAGCTGTCCCAGCACACCCTCGAACCAGGACTGGCGGTCCCGGGCGCTGGTGTAGTGCACCATCTCGCGGCGCAGGCGCTGCTCGCCGTATCCGTGGGCGCTGAAGGTCACGCGGCCGGACAGGGTGCCATCGGCGGCGATGGCGGTGTCGGCCCGAACCACGAGCTTGTTGTCCTCGGCGGGGAAGGCCGGGGTCATCATCAGCTCTTCGCCTTCGGGGGTGCCGATGACAAAGTGCTGCTCGCCTTCGGCGCTGGACCAGTTCTCGGGGCTGTAGGTGACCCAGGTGGGGTCGAGCATCAGCCAGTCGCCACCGTTGCCCTGCAGGGCCACCACGCAGTGGTTGAACTGGTCGGCGGGGATGCGCTCGACCCGGGAACCCGCCATGGTCATCGCCGGGTACACCGTGTAGCCAGCGGCCCGCAGCATCACGATGGCCATGCCGGCCTTGTCCTTGCACACGCCCGAGCGGTCGTGGAAGATCATCTCGCCGGTGTGCAGGGTGTAGCCCTCGCCCTTGCCCATGGAGATGCCCGAGTAGCGGATCTCGTTGGCGGCCCAGTGGTTGATGGCGCGGATCTTCTCATCGTCGGTGGTGAGCCCGTCGATGATGGTGTCCACCATGGCCTGGATAGCCGGGGTGGCCTCGAACTGGGGCTCGTTGACCTGAGCGAACCAGCGGGACTTGGCGCCCCAGTCGGGCACGGTGGCCATGACCACCTTGGGCTCGGTGTCGGGGTACTCTTCCGAGTAGCGGCCCTCTTCTTGGTACGTCGGCACGTCGGTGCGCCAGAAGCTGTGGATGTGGTGCTGGTCGTCGAAGGTCACGTAGGCCTGGACCTCACCGTTGTGGACCTCGTACTGCAGGGGCTTGTCCAGGGGGGTGCGTACCGTGTAGTGGCGCTGCTTCACCGGGTGGTGATCGTGGAAGTAGACCACGTCGTAGAAGTGGCCCCGCATGGGCGGGATGAAGCGCGACTCGTCGTCTTCGGCGGTGGCGGGCTTAGGCTGGGCGGCCTGCTGAGCTGCCTGCACCACCTGCTCGGGGGCGGCAGGAGGAGGCGCAGCAGCGGACGCGGGTACCGGCGCGGGCTGTTCCACCGGCTCAGGGGCGCTGTCGCCGCCGCCAACGGGACCCCAGGGGCTGTCCTGATCGTCGAGGTAGGCGATGAGGAAGCCCTTCATGTACGACTTGACCTCGACAGCGTCGCCGGGCTCGAGGCGGGGCAGGGCCAACAGCTTCATCTGGGCGCCCCAGTAGATGGCCCACTGTGGCTGGGGCAGGTCCACCCCGGCCGTGTCCAGCTCTTCGATGGTGCCGTCGGACCGGATTATCCGCAGCGACTCCACCACCACCACATTCGAGGCGGGGTCGAAGTCCAGCCGCAGGCGGGCCAGCTGCGCCGCGCCGGCGTCGGAGAGGCACTTGATGACCTCCCAGTTGCGGATGTGGGAGAGGCCGGACTCCTCGACGGTGACATCCGTGCGCTTCAGCACCGTGACCTGGTCCGCGCCGTCGTTGGCGTCCCGATCACCGGCTTGGCCGATGAGGTCGACCAGCGCGGCATCGTCGGCTGGCGCAGTCGGTTCCTGCGCCAAAGCCGAGGGCACTGCGATGATCGACAGCAGCAAGGCCATCAGACCAGACAGCCAGCTGAGGAAAGAGGGCATTCTCATGGGCGGCTCCAGCGATGGGACAGAGCGGGATTCGTTCCGTTCGGAGCGCCTTGATAACCCGCCCGCCCAACGCAATCGTCGGTTCTGGTAGAATGCCCGCCCGACCCCGACCGGAGACGCGCCATGACCCGCAACCTATTCCTGGCCCAGTGCCTCGTGCTGCTCTCACTCACCGCCTGCGGTGACAAAGACGACACGGGCTCCGATGGCTACACCTGCGGCGACGGCACCCATCCCGAAGGCGGCGAGTGCGTGCCCGACACCGGCATGACCGACTGCGGCTGCGACTCCGGTGCCTCCGACTGCGAAGACCTGGATGGCGACGGCTGGCCCCGATCCTCCGGCGACTGCGACGACGCCGACCCGGACGTCAACCCCGGCGAGACCGAGGTCTGCAACGGCAAGGATGACGACTGCGACGGCTACATCGACAACGACGCCCAAGACGGCTCGGACTGGTACCCCGACGGCGACCTGGACGGCTGGGGCGATCCCGCGGGCAAGCCCGTGGCCTCGTGCAGCGCTCCCACGGGCTACGTCGCCGACAACACCGACTGCGACGACGCCGACGCCAGCGTCCACCCCGAAGCCGAGGACGCCTACTACGACGGCATCGACAGCGACTGCGGCGACAACGACGACTACGATCAGGACGGCGACGGCTACGACTACGACGCCTACGGTGGCGACGACTGCGACGACACCAGCACCGACGTGGGCCCCCACATGGAGGAGATCTGCGACGACGGGCTGGACAACGACTGCGACGGCAGCAACAACGGCTGCGGCATCGAAGGCACCGTGGCGCTGGGAGACGCGCAGGCCATCTTCCAGGGCACCGCCGACGGCGACTACGCCGGCACCGCGGTGGCCGGCGCCGGCGACGTGAACGGCGACGGCTTTGCCGATGTGCTGGTGGGCGCGCCCCGCGCCGACAGCGCGGCTTCCAACGCTGGCGACGCCTACCTGATCCTCGGCCCCGTCTCGGGCACGACCACCCTCTCCGCCGCCGACGCCGTGATCTCCGGACTAGCCGCCAGCGACCTCGCAGGCACCGCCCTGGCGGGCCTGGCCGACTGGAACAGCGACGGGCTGGACGAGATCATCATCGGCTCCTACGGCGACGACAGCGGCGCCAGCGGCGGCGGTGCCGCCTACATCTTCGAGGGCCCCATCGTCAGCGGCAGCATGGCCGACGCCACCGCCGTCATCCTCGGCTCCGCCGACAACGATGGCCTGGGCTACGCCGTCGCCGCGGCGGGCGACGTCAACGCCGACGCCGTGCCCGACGTGCTGGTGGGCGCCTACGCCAGCGACACCAACGGCAGCAACGCCGGGTCCGCCTACCTCTTCACCGGCCCCCTCACGGGTTCTGTCAGCGCCAGCAGCGCCGTGGCCAGCTTCCACGGCGCCGCCGCGGGCGACACCGCGGGCTGGGCCGTCTCCAGCGCCGGCGACACCAACGGCGACGCCCTGGCCGACCTCATCGTCGGCGCCCCCAGCAACGACAACACAGGCACCGACGCCGGTATGGCCGCCCTGTTCCTCGGTACGCCCTCCGGCAGCATCTCCATGAGCGCCGCCGACGCCATGCTCACCGGGGTCACCGCGGGCGACTACGCGGGCTACGCCCTGGCGGGCGCGGGCGACGTCAACGGCGACGGCTACGACGACGTCGTGGTCGGTGCGTACGGCGCCGATGACAGCACCAGCGGCGGCGGCGCGGCCTACATCCTGTGGGGTCCCCTGGCGGGCTCGAAGTCCCTGGGTGACGCCGAGACCATCATCCTGGGCGACTCCGCCAGCGGGCGCCTGGGCGTCTCCGTCGCCTCGGCCGGTGACATCAACAACGACGGCCAGGACGACGTCCTGTTGGGTGCTGATCGTTACTATGGCGGCCTGGGCGCGGCCTATCTCGTGCTGGGTTCCACCATGGGCAGCATCGACGCGACGTCCACCGACGCCATGCTCGAAGGCCAGACCTACTACGACTGGGCCGGAGCCGCAGTGGCCGGCGCCGGCGACACCAACGCCGACGGCATGGGCGACATCATCGTGGGCGCCTGGGGCAACGACGGCTCAGGCACCGACGCCGGCGCGGCGTACCTGTTCGAAGGCCACGGCATCTAAGAGCCCTTCGAGCTAGGGCGCCGGCTCCAGCTGCGGCGCGATCTTGTCGCTCAAGGCCTCGGCTGCCAGGTAATGCCCCAGGAAGTTGGGGTGGGTGGTGTCCTGGTACTGGTGGGGCTGGATGTTCTTGCCCAGGCCCAGCATGCGGGGGTCCATGCCCCGCAGCAGGCCCGCGGCGGCGGGGTCGAGACCCCAGGTGGCCAGCTTGGCATCGAGCTCGGCGAAGACCGGGTCGCCCTTGTAGCGCAGCAGATCGTCCACCGGTCCGCCGAGCATGCGTGGCGTGAGATCCGTCAGCGGGATGTCGTGGGTGGCGGACAGCTCGAGGAAGCGTGTGTAGGTCCACTCCTCACTCGTGGCCCAGCGCTCCCGGGCCGCCAAGGTGGGGAACAGCACCACCTCGAAGGGGATACCGCGCTGCTGGCACAGCCGCTGCATCTCCACCAGGGCCGCCGCGACCGCGGCTTCGTGCTCGGGATCACCGACACCGGCCATGGCGCCGCTGGCCGTGCGCAGCTTGATGAGTCGGGCCAAGGCCGAGCGCTCGAACAGCCACAGCCCCAGGCGATCCATGGCTCCGGTGCGGGCCCGCAGCCAGAACAGGTCGCCCTCGAACTCGAAGAGCACCGGGGTGATGCCGAAGTCGTTGAGGCACAGCTGCAAGACCACCAGGTCGGGCTCGAGATCCAAGGCCCGGTGACGAAGAAGCTCGAGCTCGTTCAGCACGGAGTAGCCCGTCACGCCCATGTTCCAGACATCCACCGGCACCTCGAGCCGACGGGTGAGAATCAGCTCCAGCATGTCCACATAGGCGCGCTGCTCGGTGATGGAGTCCCCCAGCACCAGCACCCGCTTGCTGCCGGGGGGCTTGGCCGCGGGGGGCTCGGTGTCCTTGAAGCCCAGAGCATTGGCGCCGCAGCCCCCGGGCACCAGCTGGTAGCCCATGTAGGGCGCGGGCTGAACGCAATCGCCGCGCTTGGTCTCAGCCCCCAGCAGCCCCTGCTGACTGACCATGGGGTCGTAGGCACCCAGGCGCACGCCGCCCTCCACCGCCAGCAGCCCCAGCAGCAGTCCGACCACCACCAGCAGCGCGCGGGAGAGGGGCTTGCGCATGATCAGCGAGCCCTCAGCCGCGCCTGGAGATCCACCAGGGAGTTCGCGGGATTCAGGTAGTCCAGGAGCTTGCGTTCCACGTAGTCCCCACCGATCTTGCGTGCGAAGAACGGCACCTCTACCTCCCCCACCACCCTGCCAGGCTCCAGGCCGAAGGTCGCGTCGAAGCGGATACCCTTGGTCTTGCCGCGAATGTGGTAACGCCCGCCCTGCCAGGCACCGGTCATCCCGTAGCGGGTGGACCAGTAGTCGGTAAGGGCGACGACACGCTGGCGCGCCTCATCGTCGGACAAGCCGTGGCTGTAGGCGATCTGCATGAGCTACCTCGCGTGGCCGTCATCATAGCGCGACGGGCCTATTCCTCGCCCAGATCGTCCACCCGCATCACGTTCTTGTCCTGCTCGTAGCCGATGGACGGCGGGGCGGGGCCCATCAGCGGCGTGCCCGGGCCCAGGATGGCGCCCAGGTCGGCCGACGGCGCCTGCATCACCTCCATGGGACGCGGCGAAGGCAGCCCAGACGCCGAGATGCGCTCGGTGCGCGGGTCAGGGGTGGGGGGCGGATCGTGACGAAGCTCCGGGGCGGGGTTCCGCCTGCCCCATGCCAGATGCCACAGCAATCCGGCAGCAGCGGTGATGAGCACCGCAAGCGCCAGCGCACCCACGGACCAGTGCACCCCAAGGGCATTGCTCGCCAGCAGCTCATACCAGGTCCAATCCATGCGCCCAGCGTAGCAGACAGAGACCGTGGTAGCTTCGGTGGGGGACACTCTGGAGGTTCATCATGATCCGCACCCTCGCCCTGCTCGCCCTGGCCGGCTGCACGCCCGACCCCGGCCACACCGGCAGCCCCGACGACACAGGCAATCCCGACACCCCCATCCCCGACGACTACGGCGTGGTTGAGGCCTGCGACGTGTCGGCCACCGGAGGTTTCGACGCCTTCTACGACGGCACCCCCACCCTGCTGGTGCACGGCTTGGACCCGCGGGAAGCCTCGTACGCCGCCGTGATCCAGAGCTACTACGCGGGCTACATCCCGGGCCTCGAGCTGCGGGCCTACGACGACCTGAGCGAGGCGGACCGCCAGCTCAACCTGATGATCATGGGCTCACCTGACAGCAACCCGCTGCTGTCCGAGCTCAACGGCGACCTGCCGGTGTGGTTTGGCGCCGACGAGTTCGTCTTCGGCGGCTACCGCTACGATGAGCCGGGCCACGGCATCACCCTGATCCACCCCAATCCCTTCGCGCCCGACCGCTGGATCACCCTGTACGCGGGCAACAGCTTCGGCGGCAGCTACGGAACCTTCTCGATCCCCACCGGGGGCCAAGACTACAACACTGTGCGCGGCCGGGGCACCCCGCAGCAGCAGGGCGACCTGTGTCGCGACGGCGAGGTCTGGGGCTTCCACGCTGCATGGGACGACGACCAGCGGGCCGACTGGGAGGCTTGGGTGGACAGCCTGCACTCCACCACCGGCGACCACCACGTGTTCCACTACGTCCCCGGGGGCGACGCGGCGGACGAAATGAGCTGGCTGGCGGACTGGCAGGACACCCGGTACCGCGCCATCCTGTCCACCCTCGACATGGACGCCCTGGACCAACCCATCCAGGCCTACCTGTACCCGGACAACGCCACCAAGGGCCGGGTCACCGGCGACGCCGGCAACGCCCACGCCAACTACCCCAACCTCGAGGTCCACATGGTCTACGGCGACGGGGTGCATGCCGTGGGCGCCCACGAGGACGTCCACGTGCTGTCCTGGCACCACTGGGGGGACACCAACTTCGCGCTGATGGGCGAGGGCCTGGCGGTGATGGTGGACGGCGAGTGGTGGGGCGAGCCCCTCTCGGACTGGATGGTGAGCTACCGCGACGACGGCAGCCTGCCCTCATTGAGCGCGCTGACGAACGACTTCTGGGGCACCAGCGACACCATCACCTACCCGGTGGCCGGCCACTTCGTGGACTTTCTGATGGGAGGCTGGGGCGTCGAGACCGTGAAGACCCTGTACCTCGCACCTGATCTCGAACAGGCCTTCGAGGATGAGCTGGGCATGGACGCGGCTAGCCTCGAGGAGGCGTGGCTGGCCACGGTGCCAGAGGAATAGACCCAAGTCGGAGGCGCCATGCCCACTCCTCGCATCCTCGCCCTGGACCTCGATGGAACCCTGATCCGCCGGGACGGCACCGTGCATCCCGACGACCTGGCCGCCGTGGCCGCGGTGCAGGCCATCGGCGTGCAGGTCAGCATCGTGACCGGCCGACTCTACAGCGGCGTGCGGGACCTGGCAGCCCGCCTGAACATCCGAGGCACCGTGGTGTGCTCCGATGGCGCCGACCTGGTGGACCCCCTCACCCACCGGGTGGTGCGCCACCGTCGCCTGGTGGGCCAGGCAGCCGGGGACCTCCAGGGCCAGCTCGCGGGGCGACCCCTGGCGCTGTTCTTGATGGCCGACGACCGCATCGCCCACGACAAGGCCGGACTGCGCCTCGCTCGCTACGTGAGCAACTGGTCCCAGAAACTCGAACGGGTCCCCTCGGTGCTGGAGCTGCCCGACTGGTCCGGCGACACCGGCATCAGCGGGGTGGTGGCCGCAGGCATGCACGCCGAGGTCACCGCCGTGGCGGACCGGCTCGATGCCGATCCCCGCTACCGGGTGGACAGCTTCGCCGTGCGCAATGCTCCCGGAGCCACCTACGACAGTGACCAGCCCCTGCAGGCCATGCTGGTCCACGCCGCTGGGGTGGACAAGGGCAGCGCCCTGGCCGACCTGGCCGCCGAGGCGGGGCTCGGCCTGGACGACGTCGTGGCCGTGGGCGACTGGATCAACGACATCCCAATGCTCCGGGCCGCAGGCCGCAGCTTCGCCATGGGTCACGCCGAGCCCGAGGTCGCCGCAGCGGCCACCGACCAGCTCGAAGCCGCCGGCTGGGAAGGCGGCGGCGTGGCCGAGGCCGTGGGCAAGGTGTGGGGGCTCTGATCCCCATGAACAATCCCGACCAGCCCCTCCTGTCCGAGCTTCGCCTGCGCGACTGGGCCGCGCTGCTGGAGGCGATCCTCAACGAGGAAGAATAAGGCTCGGACATGCACGCGAGCCCTCCCCTCCACCCCCGCCTGGTCGCCCTGCTGATCCTGACCTTGGGGTTGGTGGGCATGGGCATCAACGAGTGGATGTCCGAGTTTCAGGGCGAGGTGTACATCATCGCCATCCTGGCCTGCCCCGCCATGGTGTCCCTCAGCCTAGGGGGCCTCGTGGACCCACGGGTGCTGTGGTCCCTGGGGCCGCTTCGACGGGAGCACCCCGCGGGCGTACGCATCGCGGGCATCGTCCTGCTGGTGCTGGGCCTGGCCTGCTCGGTGAGCCTGGGCCTGTGGCGTTACCACCTGGTGCCGTTCAACTAGTCTTGGGGCACGCAGGTGAGGTGCTGGTAGCAGGCCATGAAAAGCACCTGACCGTTGCCCCGCTCGAAGACCTGTCCCAGCAAGACGTTGAGGTCCATGGGCTGGCCCTGGCGACCGACCATGGCGCCGGGCTGTCCGGGCACGGTCTGGCAGCCCGCGAAGCGCTCGAAGATGGGCACCAGGTAGGTCAGCAGGCTGTCCACGTCGGCGGGCGAGGCCAGCAGCTGGGCGTGGCTCTCGAAGCGCTGGTGGATAGCCAGCTCGACACGCTGCAAGGAGTTGGGGCTGCCGTCCAGGTTCAGCTCCCCCACGAGGCCAGCGTCGATGATGGGCATGGGGGCTCCGGTTGCAGTGGGTGGAGCGCCCGTATCACGCCGCCATGCTGGCCAGCCTAGCCATCCTCGACTCGTTCGAGGGGACGGGCGAGTTTCCATCGGATCCGTAGCAACACCACCGCACACATGATGGTCAAGCCGATGACCAGGCCGATCCAGATGCCCCGGGCTCCCAGCCCCCCACCGAACGCCAGCCA
>Ga0307987_1001619_pt1 | contig 12321 bp, 6 predicted proteins | sample EllFjometagen181_FD_203157 | JGI IMG/M metagenome (GOLD analysis project Ga0307987, IMG submission 203157) | Marine microbial communities from Ellis Fjord, Antarctic Ocean - #181 | ecosystem: Environmental > Aquatic > Marine > Unclassified | place: Southern Ocean | collected 2014-10-08 | reverse complement strand
CCGGCGCGTCTGGCTCCGGCGCGTCTGGCTCCGGCGCGTCTGGCTCCGGCGCGTCTGGCTCCGGCGCGTCTGGCTCCGGCGCGTCGGGCTCCGGCGCGTCTGGCTCCGGCGCGTCTGGCTCCGGCGCGTCTGGCTCCGGCGCGTCTGGCTCCGGCGCGTCTGGCTCCGGCGCGTCTGGCTCCGGCGCGTCTGGCTCCGGCGCGTCAATTGAAACGCCAAAGAAGGCCTCCGCGTGCGTTTGCAGCGTGGTGAAGAACTCACGTATGATCGCCTCGATCGTCGGCGCGCGCGTGAATATAAGCTTGAAGGTGTCTTGAACCGTATCCTGGCACAGTACGTCCATAAACTCCTCGAAGCGCGGCCGCGTGTCGGTCGTGCGGAGATAGATCACGCACAGCAGGTGGCTCAGCGGCGAGGTATCTTCGCGCTTGATGCCCTCGGCGTCCGTGCACGTGAGGCGCTTAGAGCTGAGCGCACAAATACTATTACGTAGGAGCTCCATGAATGCGAGGGTGGTCGGCCCAAAGTGGCGGATGTGCTCCTCCATGAGCACGGTCTCGGCGATCTGGGTAAAGCGCGCAGCCGTTGTCGTAACCGCGGCGAGGCGCGCGGCGCCGCGCTCGACGACGACATCAGCAGCCGCGCGCGCGGCATCTGGGAGGTTCCGCCGCACCCAGTCGGGGTATACGGGGCCGAGCGTGCCGCACACGTCATCAAGTATACAAGCGCGCACTGCGTCATTGACCGAGCGCCCCAGCACCTTGACGAGCAACAGCGTGCCCACCCATTGCTTCCAATGCGTGATGCGCGCGCGCACGGCGGGGATTACGAGCACGAAATCCAGCGGGTACACGCTTATCTTCACCTCAGCAGGAAATAAGTAGCGGAGAGTAGTAACCAGGTAGGCGGGCGGCGCCCACGCGGACGTGTCCGTCCCCGCGGCGGAGAATAGATTTTCTAGGAGCAGCGGAGCGAATTGACGGAGCATCTGGATGTTAAAGTTCTCAGATACACACTCCCACTCCGCGAGCGTCGTGGCGATCGGGAAGGCGTAGTTATTCATATGCATCGTCGCGTCGCCAGCCAGAAAGAACGGCAGCGATGTGGGGGCCTGGTACGGCGTATAATCTTTGCGCGGCACGACGTCTCCGGATTTGTGGCAGATAACATCTGCGTAGAGCGCGCTCATCATACACACCGCGCCGGCGGCGCGCGCGACGATGCTCGTGGTGTCGCCGCGCACGCCGGTCGTGGAGTCGGCGCCTTTCTTCTTGCTCACAAGCATCGGGATGCCGAAGAGTGCACCCAAGGCGGCGGCGCACGCAAGGGGGACGCGCGTCACGCAGCAGCGCGCGGGCCACGTGTAGCGCGCGTCCAGCTCGCGCGGCGCGTGCATAAAGCGCATGGGGCCCGTTTTCTGGATGGCTTTCTGCTGGATGGCGAGCCCCTTGCGCACCTGAAACGCCGGGCCTTTCAGGCACTCGACCATGTTCAGCGCAAGGGCGGTGAGCGTGTGTAGGCGCCAGCGCGTGCGGAGGAAGAGATCGCCGAGCTCACAGAGCTCGGGGGAGTCGAGCGGCACGCGCGCAAGCGCAGCCGAGAGTTGACGATCCATAGCCTCGAATGTATAGAGGAATATATCCCCGCGCTCGGGGTGGAAGGCGGTCACGAGCGCGCGCGCGCACAGGTCCGCGCGCGTACGGAGGCGTGTAATGACCTCTGTGGGTGTGCCCGCCATGTCATCGGCGACAAGCACGAACGGCGCGGAGTGCGCGCGCGGCTCCATGACGATGACGGGCGGCCGGTCTTCATCCGCCTGCGTGCAGGCGTCGAGGTCGAGGTCGACGCCTGCGCCGGCGTAGCTCGCTTCCAGTACGTGGCGGAGCGTGGCGGCAGACAGCCCCCCCTCGGCGTGTTGCGAGTTATAGAGCGTGCAGAGCGTGACGAAGCGGTTGGCAGCGGCGACCACACAAAACTGGAGCGGGTGCGTAGCGTGGCGCTCCTCCGCGGTTGCGAGCAGCACATCAAACAAGCGCGGGTGGGGCGCGGTGACGACGTAGAGGGGCGCGTCCCCCACGTGCGCATAGGCCGGTTTAAACACTTGGAGGCTGTCGGGTAGTGTTTGCGCGTCAAAAGCATAGAGCGGGAGGTCGTCCACGCGTACGCCGGTGGTTACATCAGCGTGCAGCTGCTCGTTTGTTTGCTCGCCGAGGTGTAAGTAAGAGTGCCAGGGGGAGAAGCGCGACTCGACGCAGCGGGGGGAGTGCTCCACGGGGGCCCCATACATATAGCGCGAGCGTGCCGCGTGCTCCGGTGCGTGCGTGTTGGCATCCAGATTGCATATCACCCAGCGCGCGCCGTCGACGGCGCACGCATCCTTTATCCGATGCGCGAGCGTTTCCCGATCGGGCGCCAGGCGTACGCTCTGTAGGTGTATGCGTACGTCCGTGCACACGGTCGCCAGCTCTTCGGCGGTGGTGAATATCTCACACGCGAGCGCGCTGTGAATGAGGCTTAGTGGGACGTTGCACGCGGGGTGCAGCAGCGCGATGAAGGGCGCGTCGGGGTCAATGAACCGTTTCAATGTGGCTGCACTAGGCGTGCCGGCAGCTGGGAATATGTAGACGTTGAGGCGGGCGTGGGTATCATGCGTGCCGGCGGGCGGGTAGTGCGCGCGGAAGATGCGCTCCTCCATATCGATCACGTTTAGGATGGCAGGATCGGCCTCGGCGGGCTCGGCGGCCTCGGCGGGCTCGCCGGCCTTTGTCTCGGGTACGCCGGCCTCGGCGGGCTCGCCGGCCTTTGTCTCGGGTACGCCGGCCTCGGCGGGCTCGCCGGCCTTTGTCTCGGGTACGCCGGCCTCGGCGGGCTCGCCGGCCTCGGTCTCGGGCGCCAATACCGGCGTGCAGCGCACGATCCAGCGTAGCGGGGATTCGACGTCGAGTGTATACACGTGCGTCACCCCCGAGCTAATGAGATGCGACTTCTTATCGGGGTCGGGTGGCGGGCCATTCAGGTGACGCGGCACCCACCAGCGATTGAGGTGGCATCTCATTGTCGGACAGGGCGCAGCGCTGAAATGCACGCCCGGCACACCGACAAAAAAAACACACATTTTTTAAAAATTGACATCCACCTTCAAGTCTGAGGGGTGCTTGACCGCCCGCCCGCCCGCCCGCCCGCCCGCCCGCCCGCCCGCCCGCCCGCCCGCCCGCCCTCCTATGGCGGGCGCCTGTAAGGCTGGTATCGACTTCACTGCGCGCGCGCATGTCACTGATGACTTAACTGCGCACCTAGCGCGTGGCTTTCAACCGCCCGCCTTCGACACCGCACTCTTCCAGCGCCCCCCGCACCTAAACGCGCTAAAGCATGCGATGGCTCGCGGGTTCATCCTGTATGGCTACCCCCCCCGCCACGTGATGGAGGCGGTGCTGGGGTTCGAGACGTTTGTGCGCGCGCGCGCGCGCGCGCCTGTTGAACGCGCGCGCGCCGCGCCGGGTATAATCCATGACGCCTGCGTCAAGCTCGCCGCGATGCGCGTCGCGCCGCGCGGCGCGACGCTCACCGCTGCTTTCATGGCTTCGCGTGCGCCCGAGGGCGCGGGCGCGCGCGCGCGCGCGGGCGCGCGCCCCCTCGAGGATATAGCCGCCGCCGTGGTCGCGGGTGACGCCGTCGCTTTTTTCGTCCTGCTGCGCAATTGCCCGCGGCTCTACGCGCGCGGCGCGCGCCCAGGCTCGTGGGAGGTAGTTGCCGTGGTGCGCGCGCTCTTCCCCCACGTGTCACCCGCGCACTTTCAACTCGTGCAGCTCGTGCTCGGCGAGGCGTGCGCGCTAGCCCTCTTGGCTGACATCGTTTGGCCGGCGGGTGGCGCGCTCGACGCTGAAGGTGCGATTAACACGCAACTCGTCCAAGCGGTGGCGGCTCAGCTGTGTGCCGAGGTCCCACGCAGCGTCGAAGCGCTCGTGCGCCCACCTGGGCGACGTTTTTCGAGGCCTGATGAATTTGGTGCGCGCGCGCGCGCGCGCGCGCCCGCCGCCGGGGCGGCGGCCACTAGGTCTCACTCTTTCCCGCCCCCGCAGGGAAGAAGCGCGGGCCGCCATGATGACCGTCGGCGGCTTTGATGCTGACATTATAACGCACGCGCTGAGCGCTCAGATCGGGCTGCTGTACTGCACGACGGTGTGCGCCTGCGCAGGGCGCGACGATGCGGCGTTCCGCTTCGTCGCGCTCGCGCCGGCGGCGCTCGCGCTGACGCTCCTCGTGATAATGGCGCGTGACGCGCGCCACAAAGAACTGAGGCTCACGCCGCTGCACGCGGCGCTGGGGGGCGCGCCCGCTGCGATGCAGTTTGCACTGCTCTTCCCGGCCGGCGGCGCGCCGTTGTATATTAACCTGGTTGTCGCGGCGGCGCTGGTCAGCGCCGCGCTGCTGCAGCGCAACTACAGCCTGTGCGCCATGGTAGTGCTGGGCGCGGGGTGCGTCAGCAGCTTACACCACGCATACGCGCTCAGCGTGGGCGCGGGACTCGGCTTGGTCGGGTGTGTGTGGTACACTGTCGGCATCTGGCGGCAGGAACAGGAGCTGGCACGCGACACGCGTGACATGCCCCGCCGGGTCGCGCGTTGCTTGATTCTTCAGTTTCAGAGCGCGTTCCTGCTAGGGCGCGCATGGGCGCGCGCAGACGTCTCAAATGTGTTATTTTTCTGGCTCTCGTTCTGCGCGGCGCTACTTTTCTTAACGGCGTCGGTACGCTGGAGGTGGCTCAAGGCATGTCTCAGTGCATGTGGGCGCGCGCACGCCCAAGTCTACTCAGACACGCGCCCGAGTCTACTCGGCCACGCATCCAAGTCTACAGACATACTCTAAAGGCCGGGGCTAGCACGCGGGCGGCAGGGGGGCAGGGGGGCAGGGGGGCAGGCGGGGGGCATACACAGCCCCCTCCCCGCGATTTTCATTTTTTTTAATAAACCACTCCGATATATATCTAGCTGCGGTCTGGTGGAGTAGGCGGGCGGGGAGCGGCGCACATGCACATAAAAAACGATGCGCCGGCGCATGCGCAGCCCGCGTATGGCCCGGGGCTGTTCTACATCATGCTCTACCTGTTTATGGGCTACGCGGCGCTCATCTCCCTGCAGGCCAAGCTGAAGGACCGCCTGGGCATCACGCCCGCCGACGTGCGCGCGACGCAGGCGTTCCAGATGTGTGTCGCCAGCCTGTTTATATCCAACGGCGCGGCGCGCATCATCCATAATTATGCGCTGCGCGCGCTGCAACCGCCCGCGCGCATCCGCGTCGCGGTGTTCTGCATGAGCGCCGCCATGGCGCTCGGGGGGTGGGTGTACGCCGCGCGCGCGCGCGCGTGGGGCGCGCTCGCAGCCATGCACATCCTAGGCGGCCTCGGCGTCGGCATCGGTGAGACGAACCTCATCACCGTGGCGGGCGCGTACGCGCGCCCGACGCAGCGCAACACGCAGCTGGGGATCGCGGGCGGCTTCATTAGCGTGACAGTCATCGGCTTCCTGCTCATGGACGCGGACGTGATCACGCCTCTGCATATATACGGTTTTGTGTGTGCCGCGCTGATGCTCGGTTTCGCAGCGTCGCTCGCCGCGCTCGCCGCGCGCTGGGATGATACCGTTGCGGTGGCGTGGGCAGCCAGTGACGCGCGCGCCGACCCCGCGGCCATCCCGCTGTTGGATTTTGAGTTCACTGGGCCTGGGGAGGAGGCGCCGGAGGCGCCGGAGGCGCCGGAGGCGCCGGAGGCGCCGGCACATCGAGCCGGCGAGCGCCTCTGCGGCGCGACTGAGTGCGCGCTCTGGCGCACGTACTGGCGTTACTTCCTGATCATGGCGCTCAACATGTTTGTGCTCAACCTGTCGTCGTCACTGAACCTCTACTTGTTTGACGGGGAGGTGGTCACGCTCTGGCCAGCGCGCGCGCGCGTGCGCCACGACCGCTGGTTTGCGGCGCTCTACCTCGTGCAGATGCTCGCAGACGGCGCGGCGCGCACCGCCGTTTTTCGAGCGCGCGCGCGCGCGGCGCCGCTGCGCTGGGCGCCGCTCTACGCGCTGGCGGCGGTCGCGCTCCTGGCGGCGCCGCTCGTGCCGCTCGCAACGCTCGCGTCGAGCGCGTTTGTGTTTGCGCTCAACGGCGCGCTGTATGCGTCTACGACGCAGGTGTTCAAGGAGGGTGGCTTCACGCCGCGCACGCACGCGCTGCTGACCTCCTTTTGGTTTTTCACGGGAGATGTCGGCAGCGCGGTCGCGAGCGCGGGCGTGCAGCGCGTGCGCAGCGCGTGGTGTGCCGCGCCGCGCGTGCGCGCGGCCGGGTTGTGTGGGCTATGAACCGTGCGTCGACCCCGCTCAAAAAAATGTATATGTGTATATGTGTATATGTGCATGTATATATTTATGTATTTATGTATATGGCGCATGCAGCATGCAGCAGCGGGGCGCGCGGCTAACGTGAGGTCAAGGGCGCCGGTTCCGGTTCAGCGGGCGCGACCGAGCTCGGGCAGCGTACACCAACATGTTCCGCCACCGAGGGCGCGCATTGGAGGCAGCGCACGGCGCGCGGCACGCGCGTTGCCCGGATACAGATATCAATAAACGCTGCGTCAGCGTAGCGCTTGGTTGCGATGATGCGGTACACCTCGTCGTCGTCGTCAATGAGTCGCCTCTTCAGAGCATCGATCAACGCCTTGAGACCATTGTCAAGATCACGCTTCCGACGGTCAGCAAACCCAAACATGACGGTGATCGACACCGGGCCATGGATGCGCGGGAAGGCGCCATTTACACACAGTGCAGCCTTGACGCGCGCGCGCCACGCGCGGTAGCGCTTATGGAGCGTGATGCCGCGCCGCGCCTGTGTGTACAGCGCGTTTGCCGAGTATGCCGCAAACGGCAGGAATACGTGGATGAAGCGCCGGCGTGGCTGCTGCTTGCGCGCGATGCGGCCGGACATGGCACGTATAGGAACACGCGCAAATGCATGCACTAACTCATATATGAATATATCATTTTTAAAACTCGGAGAGGGTAGGCACGCACGCGCCACCCAGCGCCACCCCACGACCTAAAAACATATCCATATCAATATCAATATCCATATCCATATCCATATCCATATCCGTATCAGGCTCTTGATCTGGCTCTTGATCGGGCTCTGGATCAGTCTCCAGCGGATCTAGATGCTGATCGAGAAAGTGCGCGGACGCGGGCACATCTCGATAATCCAGATAAGTAGGCGGCTCGGGTGACTCTGCGCGATAAAAAGGCTCGTCGGCCACGTATAGCTCTGCGCCAGGGCCCTCCGGCTCATACGACTCTGCGCCAGGGCCCTCCGGCTCATACGGCTCTGCGCCAGGGCCCTCCGGCTCATACGGCTCTGCGCCAGGGCCCTCCGGCTCATACGGCTCTGCGCCAGGGCCCTCCGGCTCATACGGCTCTGCGCCAGCCTCGAGCCATATGAGCTCGGTGTCGGCCTGGGTCTGGGCCTGGGCCTGGGTCTGGGCCTGGGTCTGGGCCTGGGCCTGGGCCTGGGCCTGGGTCGGGCCGCGGACCGGTTTCCATGCGCACGCGGCGAGGTCTGCGTTCACCGCCGCCGCGAGCGTGCTCTCTTCATCGAACATCTCAAATGCAGACACCTGAACGGGCTCCACGCCAGTGTTGACATTCCGCTGCAGCGGCGCGAAGGGGTCGGGGAGCACAAGGCGCGTAAGCGCGGGCGCGGGCGCGGGCGCGGGCGATCCAGATACTCTTAGTGTAGCCAGCTCCGCACACGTGCGCGTTGTGGGCGAAAGCATGCCGGTCTGCGTCTCAGGCTCAGGCTCGGCATCAGCATCGGCCTGTAGCTCGATACGCATTTTCGTCACATTCATGAGCTCCCATAGCATGAGCCCCGCGGTGTACGGCCAATCCACGCTGCTCAGCGCCTGTGGCGTGGGGCAGGTCGCGCACTGGCAGCGCTCACCGGTCGTCGGGATGCCCGAGCGCGGACAGAACTGCAGCTGCGCCGCGTCGGCTTGTCCGTACAGCAGCAGGTGGTTGAGGGAAGCCGCGCCGTGCGTAGCTACCGTCACCACCTCCATCTCGCCGTTGCGGTTCCCGCCGCTGCAGCTGCGCCCGCCCGCGCCCTGGTGCGTCAGCTGACTCACGACGCCCTGCTGGCACGCGTAGAGCTTAGGCGCGGCCCACTGCACCAGGCGCTGCACCGCGAGGAAACCCGCGCGCACGATCTTGGGGTGCTCCTCCCCCGTGTCGGGGTCGGTCTCCATCAACATCTCGCCCGTCTCGCTGGACATGCAGTGCGCGCCGTATGCGCCAGCGCCAGCGCCAGCGCCAGCGCCAGCGCCAGCGCCAGCGCCAGCGCCAGCGCCCGCCTCTGGAAACGGTGACACCCACGCGTCCAGCTCCTCGGGGGTAAGGAGGCCATCACCCACAGCGCGCCCGCGGGCGCCCGCGCCCGCCATGAAGCACTCCACCTCTTCCAGCGTGCTCGGGTGGCGCCCGAATGGCGTGGCGTCAAAGAGGTAGCCGTTCGCCGCCGCGAAGCGCCCGAAGAACAGCTCCAGGATGTCGGAGAGCGTCATGCGCTTCAGGAAGGAGTGCGGGTCGAAGATGAGGTCTAGCGCGGGCATGCGGCTGTCGCTGAGGAACGGCATGTTTTCGGGCGACTCGGTGTGTCCGCACACGCCCTTGGAGCCGTGGCGCGTGGCGAGCTTGTCGCCGGTCGTAAACTGCGCGACGTACGTCACCATGACGCACGCGCCCGCGGTGGCGCTCTCGGGCAGCACCATCGCCACCGTGCAGTTGGAAAACTTTGGGCCGCGCTGCGGCGGGTGCGTACCCAGCACGTAGCCGCCCGGCGCGACGCGCGTGCCGAGCAGCGGCAGCCCGCTCTCCTGGATGTGGAAACACGTCGGCGGGCGGCTCAAGCGCGCGCCCTTCATCGCCTTGTACACGCGCCGGCGCACGGTCTGGAACAGCCCGCGGTCCACGCTCGCGCGGTTCACGACCACCGCGTCCTCCAGCGTGTACTTGTTGGTGATGAGCGCGACCGCGACGTTGGTGACGGGCGCGAGGTCTTGGTACAGCTCAGACATGATCTCATCGATCTGGCTGACGCACAGCGGGCGCTGCGGGTACGCGAGCTGGAAGCTGTCGATGGGCTTCTCGTAGAGGTGCACCGGCGTGGCGCCAATGGCGTGCCCGAGGTGCATGAGCGACAGGCTCGTGCGCACCGCAAAGCCGGTGGTGATGAACGTGGAGCGCGCGGCGGAGAGCGACCAGTTGAGCGCCGGCGCGAGCAGCGCGTGCGTCGCGGGCGCGTAGTCGATGCTCTCGGGGTCGCGCTCAGGCGTGGCGGCGCGCGCCGCCGCCGACACCGCTATGAACTTGTGGATGTTATCGAGCACAGACGCGTGCTCCGAGTACTCGCACGCGTCCAGGAACTCGATGGCGCCGGCGGCGAGCAGCTCGCTCCAGCTCGGGAAGAGCTCGGTGAGCATGAAGCACGGCGGCAGCACGAACAGCGGGATGGTCATGCGCCCGGGGCGCAGCGAGATGTAGAACGCCTCGTAGCCCGTCTCGTCGCGCACGTGCACAAAGTTGATCCAACGGATGTTGGAGTCGCTCGTAAAGTGCGCGCGGCGCCAGTCGCGGCACGCGCGGTATAGCGCGCCCGCGAACGCGCAGCGCACCGCGCCGCACGGCACGTCGTCCACGAATATCCACGCAAAGGAGTCGATGCCGTCGGGGTAGCAGATCTCGCGCGCGCGCGCGCGGAAACGCGCGCTGCTAAAGTCTAACTCACCCGCGGCGGGGCGCTGCAGCCACACCACTCCGCGCGCGGACGCGAGCCAGGTCAACAGCGCGGTGCGCGTCGCGAGCGGCACGAACTCGGTGTGCAGGCAGTGCAGCGTCTCGGCGCCGCGCAGCCCGCAGTTACCGCCGCTCGCGGTGTATATGCCGCACTTGGTGGCTGAGCGGCTCTCATCCACGTAGCGCTGGCTGTCGGGGCAAAAGTTATGCGCGCCGCGGAACGCGCTCGAGATGCACGCGGCCTGCTGCGCGGTGACGTGCGAGTTGACCTGTGCGAGCACCTGGCTGGTGCCGTCGCGGTCGCCGTGGTAGTGCTCGATGCCCACGTTCCACTTGCCCGTGCGGATGGCGTCGACGAACGTGTTCTGGAAGCGCTTCTGGAAGATCTTGCGCAGCTCGCGCGCCCAGGGGAACGCGCTCAGCGCGTCCCCGCCCCCGTTTTGTACGAGGACGCGCGCGCGCCACGTCTCGAGCGCGCCCGTGAGCGCGCCCGTGGCGTACTTGACGAGCGCCACGATGGAGGCGCGCAGGCGGTCGTACATGAGCTCAAAGTCATTTTGGATGCGCACGTTGGCGGCGGACTGCCGGTTGCTCGCGCCGGTCGCGCGCAGCAGCAGGTGGAGCATGTGCAGGATGCGCAGCTGCGTCCACGGCACGCCCTTGTCCTCGAAGAGGTCGACCTCCAGGATGCGGCGGATGACGTCGGCGTTGGCGTCTGCGTCGCCCACGTCGCCGATGTTGAGGCGCGCGTGGATATCGAGGAGCGCAGCGCGGCGGGCACGGGCGTCCGCGGACGCGTCCGCGGACGCGTCCGCGGACGCGGACGCGTCCGCGCGCGCGGCCGGCAACCCGAGCTGCAGCATCTCATCCATTGTAAAGTAGGCGCCGCCGCCCTCGCTCAGCCCCGCAGCGCACAGGAAGAGCGGCAGCGGCAGCGCGTGCTTGCCGTAGTGCGGGAGAAACACCTCCACGCCGCTCGCGCAGTAGGCGAACACGAGATACTTGTCGCGGTACGCGCGCGCGCTCACCACGCGCGCGCCGCCCGTGCCCGTCACGATGGGCACCGCGGCGTAGCGCTCCACGTGCACGAGGTAGCGCTCCTGGCCGTTGATGACGTAGTAGCCGTTCACCGCGGCGCGCGCCTCGTGGATGCTGCACAGGCAGCTCCCCACCGGGATGGGCAGCCGGAGCAGCAGCTCGGAGTGCAGCGACTGGTGCGCGCTCGCGATGGGGAAGAAGACATCGGGCGTCGGTGTCGGCGGCGGCGCGCTGAGGATGCTGTAGAAGTCGGTCGTGGAGGTGTAGCTGTTGCTCTCGCGCACGTACTTGCGGCCGTCGGCCTCCGAGAGCGTGTAGATGACGGGCGACACCCCGTACTCGGCGACGTAGTCGCGCTGCGTTTTGATGTAGCACTCCACTAGCTCGCTGAATGTCTGCACGGTAGGCGCCGAGCGCTGCACGAAGCCCTGGAAGGTGACGACGTGGACCTGCGCCGCGCCGGGGTCGGGCACCGCGATGCGGATACCGGTTATCTCGCGCTCGAGGACGTGCTGCACGAACACCGCGAACATGCGGTTGCGCGCGCTGCCGGGCGGGTGCACCGCGAGGAAGGTCGCCAGCAGGCGGCGGTTCAAGTCATCGTTGGGCTCCCAGCAGTAGCGGGGCGGCGGCGCGCTCAGCGCAGGGGCGTCCATGTCGGCGCTCCAGTTATGCCCCCTGCTCTGCGCGCGCGCGCGTTTTTTTTCAAGTTTTTAAAAATGAAAACCCTTCCCCCCCCCCCTGCGTTTAGCAGCTTAGAGTTTGCTGGAGGGTAATGGCGGCGGAGGCGCCCGTGCTAGACACGCTCGCTGGCGCGCGCCAGCGCTTGGATAGCGGGACGGGCGTGCTTAAAGCAACTGAAGACGCAGCGCGCCGCGCGCTGCGGGTTATTGCCGACATGCGGACGCTCGCTCGCACATGCCCAGATAGCGATGTCGTGTTCTTTGTGGATGGAGCGCCCGAGTGCGTCAGGGTGTGGCCAGACCCAGACGAGCTCGCGACCGTGGTGCATGAACTCAAGACCGAGGCACGTGAACACATGACGCGCACGGAGCGCAAAAATCAATGGTATGGGCTTCACCTCGCTTCACCTCGCTTCGCCTCACGCGCGCTCGCCCAGCCCCGCGTGCAGAGAAGGGCAGGCCAACCAACTAGCACACGCGGAATTTGGCGGCTGCATGTACATAAAGGTGGATGCATACGGCGCGCGCCGACCCGCTGGGCCCAGCGGGTCGGCCTTGGTGAAGGCAACTGAAGACGCGGCGGGCCTCGCGCTATGGATCGGTGACCACATGCGGGGCATCACTTGGCGGAGCGCGGACGACACAATTGATATGACGTGTCGGTCCCTGTTGAAAACAGTCCCCGAGTGCATCGAGGTGTGGCCGAGCCCAAACGAGCTCATTAATGTGGCGTGGGAACTCATAGCAGAGGGAGCTCCCGAGGCCTGACTCCC
>Ga0307987_1001618_pt1 | contig 12325 bp, 9 predicted proteins | sample EllFjometagen181_FD_203157 | JGI IMG/M metagenome (GOLD analysis project Ga0307987, IMG submission 203157) | Marine microbial communities from Ellis Fjord, Antarctic Ocean - #181 | ecosystem: Environmental > Aquatic > Marine > Unclassified | place: Southern Ocean | collected 2014-10-08 | reverse complement strand
GGTCACACCTCTGGTGGGTCGTCATATCCACGCTGGTGTTGGGTGTGGGGATCGGCACCCTTGCTCAGCCCCAGCTGGCGGTGAAGTTTATGACCGTTAAAAGTAATAGGTCATTGAACCGTGCCACCCTTGTGGGAGGCGTTTTTATTTTTTCCATGACAGGCGTTGCGTTTGTAGTAGGCGCCCTTTCCAATGCTTATTTTTTTAAAACATTTGGGAAAACAGCACTGAGTATGGTCCAGGGTAACTTTGATAAGGTTATTCCTCTGTATATTAAAACATGCATGCCGGAATGGTTTTCATATGTTTTTATGCTCACTTTACTTGCAGCGGCTATTTCAACTCTGTCCAGTCTTTTCCATGTCATGGGTGCCTCCCTTGGCAAGGACCTTTATGAAAGCCTGATGAAAAAAAATACTAAAAATTCCCAAAGCCAATCCCTGTTTCTTATCCGGGCGGGAATTGTTTTGGGTATTCTATTGAGCCTTGTTCTTGGCTACATCCTTCCCATTAGTATCATTGCCAGGGCAACAGCCATGTTTTTTGGTATTACAGCCGCCACGTTTCTACCCATGTTTGCTCTGGGACTTTACTGGAAAGGCGTAACCAAAACAGGGGCGCTGACAGGGATGTTTACCGGGGTCATCGGTTCTATCTTCTGGCTGGTGTTTATTCATAAAAAAGAAGCCGTCGCCCTTGGCATATCCCAGGCGATTTTTGGAAAACCTTTTTTAATTGAAACTTTTCCATGGATGGTTGTCGATCCAATTATGGTGGCATTTCCCCTTTCCCTTTTCGTGACTGTTATTGTCAGCCTCCTGACATTGGACATCAAAACAACCCATTTGAAAAAATGTTTTGAAGGTATTGGCTAGTGTTTTTATCCCCACGATCCTTCACAAACACAATATTGTGTCTGTGAAGGATCGTGAAAAATACAGACTTACAGGATCGAGTTGACCGGAACAAGCTTTTAGAACCGGAATTTTTCTTGTTGCCTTTTAATGGGCACACCTTAACCGCACATTTTCGACCCCTTTGATCAGCGGATAATACATATTGAACTTCAAGCCCTTTGAACGGGCTTTTATGCTTTTACTGATGTATCTCTACCCTGTTTCGCCCATTTTGTTTGGCACGGTATAATGCCGCATCGGCTGCTGCTACAATTTGTTTTTCATCTTTCTCACCTTCAGCGACACCTACACTAATCGTCATGGTGATAAATTTTTTTCCATTTTCTATGGGGATTTTCATTTGCGCAATGGAGCGACACATTTTTTCAGCAAGGATTTTGCTTCCATTGATATCAGTCGCCGGCAGAACAGCCACAAATTCTTCCCCCCCATATCGGGCGATGAAATCATTTTCGCGCTGAATGTGACGGTTAAGATTCTGAGCAACAAGTTGCAGGCAATGATCACCAAAAGGATGGCCATAGGTATCATTGATTTTTTTAAAATATTCCACATCTAACATAATAATCGATATCGTCTTCACGCATCTGGAACTCATTTTTGTGTACTGACCGAGTTTGGTATCGAAATATCGTCTGTTTTTGACGTTGGTAAGCGCATCCGTATTGTTAAGATGTTGCAATTCAGCTGTTTGTTTACGGACGATTTTTTTCAAATTATAGTTCACACCGTTGGTCTGTCTCAATGCGCGTTCATAATTTTCAATTAAATCCGGTGTTATAAAAGACAAGATGATTGTTTGCAGCCGACGCCTGATACTTTCTGATTTATAAATTAGTTCAAAAACACACCGTGGTAAAAATACCTTTTACGGTCCTTGATGTTTTCCAGACGATTGCAAGAGCTAAGCTGCACGGCAAAAGCATCGGCGTCATTGCCTTTTCTCCGATGATCCGCGGACTTGACCGTTTGGGAACAATGCTGGGCACATCCATCCGCTTTTATCCCCTGGAAAATCCAAACGACGTCGAGCCGATGGTTATTGCAGCAAGTGAGGATAATGTGGATATCATTGTCGGAGGGGCAGTCACGCGCAAGGCAGCAAATAAATACAAAATTCCCTTTGCCGTCATAGAGAGCAGCTTCGAAAGCTTTCAGCAGGCTGCCCAGGAAGCAAGAAACATCGAATTGGCCAAACAGCAGGAAAAAGCCAAAGGGAATCTTTTCAGAGTGGTTCTGAACTACGCCTATGACGGGATCATTTCGGTCAATGCCCAGGGACAGTTCACCATTTTCAACCCTGTTGCGGAAAGAGTTACCCAGATGAATTACTCGCTGGCAATCGGCCGCCACATTCAAGAGGTCTGGCCCGATCTTGAGGTCCACAAAGTGCTAAGCTCAGGCAAAGAGAACCTGGCCCAACTACTGACCATCAACAATAGCCAGGTGGTCTGCAATAAAGTCCCTATCTACGTTAACAACAAGATCGTTGGAGCGGCTATCAATTTTCAGGACGTGACCAAACTGCAGCAGATGGAAGCCAAGGTGAGAAGACGTCTGTTTGCGACCGGTCATGTTGCCAATCTATGCTTTGATGATATCATAGGCAAAAGCCCGCAATTGCTGACGTCTGTTACCCTTGCAAAAGACTTCGCCAAAACCGATTCTGCAATCCTGATCCAGGGGGAAACCGGAACAGGCAAAGAAGTTTTTGCCCAAAGTATGCATAATGGCAGCAGCCGCAGCCATGCACCCTTTGTTGCTTTGAACTGTGCTGCCTTGCCGGAACAGATTCTTGAGAGCGAATTGTTCGGCTATGCCGGGGGAGCATTCACCGGAGCCAACAAGAATGGGAAAGCGGGTCTTTTCGAAATAGCCCACGGCGGAACGCTTTTCCTCGATGAAATTGCAGAGATGAGATACCTCACCCAGGGAAAACTGTTACGGGTTCTGCAGGAAAAAAAGGTAAAATTTTCAAACAAGGCCCAAAATGAATTGAAAAACTACAACTGGCCAGGAAATGTACGAGAGCTTCAGAACGTTATTGAGCGTATCCTTGCGACCATGAAAACCAAGGAGATATCCGCCGAGATGGTTCGCCAACATTTTGACACCCCCTATGAAAGTGAAATTCGCGTTAAGCTGCTCAATAATGAAATGGAGGAGATCAAGCAGGCCTTAATAATGAGTCGAGGCAATCATACCGAAGCCGCTAAAGTTCTCGGCATCAGTCGCTCCACTTTGTGGCGAAAGCTTAAAAAGATAACATTGTAATCAAAGATTCTGACAATTTTATAAATGCCTTGACCGATTCTCCGCTTCTGTCGTCGGGAATCCCGACCACTGCCACAAGCTCCACCTTGGGGCCGCATACCGCAATTTCACCATCTTCTCCCCGGGGCAGGCAGGGCAGCTATTACAAAAAAGCTGCCCTGCAATTTTAGCCTGGAAACGGTTGTGTTCAGCAAAGTGCGTTGAAAAGTTTTTCCACATGCTGGGTGGTTGTGTATAAATGGGGGGCAATCCGGATGGACTGTCCTCGGATACTGACAAATATTTTTTCTTGTGCAAGCCGTGCCGGCAGGTCCTTTGAAATGCCATCTGGGTTGTAATGGTTTTAAGGGACATTTCAATTTCCGGTACCTGCCATTCAAGAAGCTGGGTTAGTCCGGCCTGGGCAACAGGAGAAAGAAAAAAATTACTGGCACCGCCGACATCAAATCTCCGGGCACCGGGCTGGTATTCGTCTTGATAATCCACAAGACGGGAAAAGTCTTCTGACCCGGCTCTGTTCAACCAGTTCTCTTCCAACGGGATACCGTCGTGCCATTTGGGATCTACATAGCAAAATCCAAGGCCGTAGGCGCCCAGGAGCCATTTGTGAGAATCGTAAATAAGAAAATCCGGCTGAATTTCTTTGACAGAAAACGACAGGGCACCCAGGGATTGCGTCGCATCAATCACCAGGGCTGAGCCCGCTTTTCGGCATTCGGATTTGATGCGTACCAGATCCAGCAGGGTTCCATCTGTCCAGTGACTATTGGGAACCGCAACGATGGCGGTCTCACTGTTGATCATATCGATTACAGCAGGTGTCCAGTTGCCATCCTCCGGCCTTGAAACCGTAAGAATCTTCCCGTTTTTTTCATCTGTCAATCGCTTCCAGCTGTAGATATTGGAAGGGAATTGATCTTCAATGACGACAATATTTTGACCGGAAGAAAAGGGCAGGTTCTTTGCTGCCAGGGCAATCCCATATGAAACAGCCGGGATAATCGCGACCTGATCCGGTGAGCCGTCCACTAATTTTGAAAAAAGATCTCTCAGGGGTTCAATGGAGGAGAAAAAATGTGCCGGTGTAATGTTCCATGGTTGGCTTTTGGCCTGGACCGCTTTTTTCCCTGCCGCCCTGGCTGTTTTCAGCAAAGGGGATGTATAGGCACAATTGAGATAGGTTACCTCTTTTGGAATATCAAATAAATGGGCTTGATTGGGTATCATGAAATGCTCCTCACACGTTAGGGGTTCGTTCATTCCCTATCATGATGATATTATTTTTTCCATATTTATAAGGGGGGCATTTTTCCGGATCAGAATGGCACCTGCCAGCAGCAGGCCGGCTGCGATATATAATGCAAGATCAAAACTTTGGTAAGTATCAAATACAAAGCCAGCTAAAATGGGGCCATCAAAAGAATGCCGGCCTGACAGATCAGGTTGGCAAAAATAGCAGATGATGACGAGATTCGATCGAAGAGGGCGCCCCATAGGATTCGGCCTGCGGCATTGGCATTGGCAATGGCAAAAAGGGAAACCGCTGTTATCCCAAGAGTTGCATTTCCAACGCCCTGATAAAGTTCCTTTAAATTTGCATTTACGGCAAACCCTGCGGCCAGACCGATGAACATGGCCATATAAAGGATACGAAAATTAATATGGCTTAATACGGTTTTAGGATTTAATGCCGTCGGCGTTTCGGTCGTATTTTCTTCTGGAACCTTCATGGTTGATCCGGCCATGAAGACAAGGGTCATGAATGCCACTCCAAAGGTTAAAAATGTTTCAAAGGGCGTAAACCCGGCGGTGGTTATCAATCTTCCCCCGATCATGGCACTTGTCCTGGTACCAATCCTCGGAAGAAAATTTCCGGCAATCATCATGGTGAAAGGAAACACAAAATAAAAAATGGTGAAGGGCAGTTGAACAGGTCCTTGTGCGAGACTGGTCAGCTCTTTTAGGGGGTGGACATAAACACTCCAGGAATAGGTTGCGCCCAGACACATCTGCATGACAAGAGCGGATAAAAGGATAAGGTATCTCATGGCAGCCTTCCTGTGAATGTTAATTGTTTAATCCTGGAGCTCATACTATTCATTATGCTGGTTGTCAAAATTTTTTAATTCCGGAGCAAAATTATACAGGCTTAAAAAGCGAACATTCGTTCTTCTTTTGGCTTGACTTCGCTGAAATTTCCTGTCTAATATAGTGCCTGTTTCACTATTGGTTTGTAACTTTGGCAAACACCCGTGCCCCAGTCAGGACTTGAAAGGATCGAATGGATTACAAGGATTTTAAAAAGCAATATGCCGCCACGGCCACCGATATTTCCCGGGACGTTTTTTTCAAGAATCAGGGGGTCATGCGCATTAAAAAAGAGAAAACCGCTGTGACCAACCTGAGCAAGATTTTTGAGGCTGTTTTCAGTATTACCTATAATAAAGGGTACCAGGCCATGAGCATGCGGGATTTAAGTCTCAAGACCGGCATGAGCCTGGGCGCCCTCTATGCCTATTTCCCGGGGAAGGATGAACTTCTGGCCATCATGCAGACCCAGGCCCAGGCCATGGTCAAGGGGACGTTGGTAAAATTTTCCAATGCCCATAAAAATCCTTTGGAAAAATTGCGGTCCGTGATCAAGGCCCATATTTTCCTGTCGGAACTGTTTCGGCCCTGGTTTTATTTTACCTTTATGGAGGCCAGAAACCTAACGCCCAAAGGGTTTGACGCGGTCAAATCCATAGAAGAGCATACCCAGAAAATTATCAGCGATATTTTGGTTGAAGGAGAGGAAACCGGCGTATTCAAGCCGGGGAAACATGATCTCACGGCCTGTATGATCAAGGCCATGCAGCAGGAATGGTATTTAAAACGGTGGAAGTACACCAAACAAAAAATATCCGTGGACCAGTTTACGGATCATTTACTGGACATGGTGGAGGGGTTTTGCCGGATATAATCTATAATCCAGGGAAAGTTAAGGAGAATGCAGATGAAAGATTTTGATTTGAGCGATAGAGTGGCAGTTATTACCGGCGCCAGCCGGGGGATCGGTCTATCCGTGGCTGAAAAACTGGCTGCCTGCGGGGCCCATTGCATCCTTGTCAGCCGGAAGGCGGAAAGCCTGGAAGCGGCGGCCGCCGGCATCAGAAAGTCCGGGGGCAAGGCAACGGCCATGGTCTGTCACATGGGGTACCCGGATCAGATACAGGCCTTGTATGAGAAAATTGAAGCTGAATTTGGAAGGCTGGATATCCTGGTGAACAATGCCGCCGCCAATCCCCATTTCGGGGAAATGATCACGGCGGATGCAGGGGTCTGGGACAAGACCATGGATGTGAATGTCAAAGGTCCTTTTTTCATGATTAAATATGCCGTGCCGCTGATGAAGGACAAGGGGGCCATTGTGAATGTTTCTTCGATTAATGCGGTCCGGCCCGGGATGTTCCAGGGGGTATACGCCGCTACCAAGGCCGCTTTGGTAAACATGACCCAGACCCTGGCCCGGGAGCTGGCCCCCAAGGGAATACGGGTCAATGCGATTTTGCCCGGGCTGACGGACACCCAGTTTGCATCGGCTCTTATTTCTTCCGAAGAGATTTGCAATTATGCCGTGTCCCAGATTCCCCTGGGTCGGTATGCTAAACCGGAAGAAATGGCCGGGGCAGTCTTGTATCTGGTTTCCGATGCCGCCTCATTTACCACCGGCACCAGCCTGATTTGTGATGGCGGAATGCTGGCCTGATTGTTTAGAAAAGAAATTTAACGGTAAGCTTTTACAAGGGGAAAAACCCATGGCCCAATTAATTGCCGATCAACGAGAGATTGACTTTATTTTGTATGAAATGCTCAGGGCAGACGAGCTGGTCAAGGCGGATCAATTTTCAGATTTTTCAAAAAAGAGCTTTGACATGATCATTGCCGAAACCCGGCGCCTGGCCCAACGAGAGATATTGCCCACCCTGGCCGATGGAGATCGTGAAGGGGTGAAATTTGACAAGGGCCAGGTGAAAGTGGCGGATTCCTTTCACCGGGCAAGGTCTTTGATACTGGAAGCTGGGTTGACAGCGCTTCCCGAAGATCCCCAATGGGGAGGCCAGGGCCTGCCCTATCTCATTTCCATGGCAGTCCTGGACTATATGCTTGCGGCAAACTATGCCCTGAGCGGGTATGTCCACATGGGACACGGCACGGGGAAAATGATTGAGCTCTATGGGACAGATTTGCTCAAAGAGTTGTTTCTTGAAAATTTGTATACGGCAAAATGGGGCGGCACCATGATGCTCACCGAGGCCGATGCCGGTTCCGATGTGGGGGCCCTGACCACCAGCGCCAAAAAACTTCCCGATGGCACCTGGTCCATTACGGGGAACAAAATTTTTATCACGGCCGGGGAGCATGATATGACGGAAAATATCATCCACCCGGTCCTAGCCCGCGTTGAAGGGGCTCCTGCGGGCAGCGCCGGTATCTCCATCTTTATCGTGCCCAAAATCTGGGTCAATGAAGATAAAAGCCTGGGGGATCCCAATGATGTGGTCTGCGTGGGAACCGAAGAAAAAATGGGGCTCCACGGTTCTGCCACCTGTTCAATGTCCCTAGGTTCCAAGGAGCAATGCCGGGGATTCCTTCTGGGAGAGGAGAACAAGGGGCTTAAAATTATGTTCCACATGATGAATGAGGCCCGGCTGAATGTAGGCTTCCAGGGCAGCAGCACCGCTTCTTTGTCCTACCTTTATGCCCTGGATTATGCCCGAAAACGGATCCAGGGAAAGAATCTTGTGGATCTTCGGAACCCGGAAGCGCCCTCCATTCCCATTATCCAGCACCCGGATGTAAGAAGAATGCTCACCTGGATGAAGGTCCATGTGGATGGGATGAGAAGCCTGGTCTATTACGTGGGGTCCCTGTTAGATCGAAAAGAAATGGCTAAAGCTCCGGAAGAAAAAGAAACAATTGATCTTATGATTGGCCTGTTAACGCCTGTGATAAAGGCCTATTGCGCCCAGAGGGGGTTTGAGGTCTGTGTCCAGGCAGTCCATGTTTTTGGCGGGTATGGGTATATCAGCGAATACCCGGTGGAACAATTGGTTCGGGATGTCAAAATAGCCTCCATATATGAGGGGACCGACGGGATCCAGGCCATGGACCTTCTGGGCCGGAAACTGGGTATGAAAAAAGGAAAGGTGTTTATGAACCTTCTCGGCGAGATGGGCAAAACCATCGCCGCCGCAAAAAAAATCGACAGCCTGGCCCCTCTGGCAGGTAAGCTGGAAAAGAGTGTCAACACCTTTGGTGAGACCGCCCTGGGTCTTGGGGCCGCAGCCATGTCGGAAAAATTTGCCGCAGCCTTTGCCCATGCCCACCCGTTTTTGGAGGTTACCGGGGATGTGACCTTAGGGTGGATGCATCTGTGGCGGGCCATAATCGCAAATAGTTCCCTTGAAACCGCAAAAAAGGAAAAAGACAAGGGATTTTACCAGGGGATCATCACCTCAGCAACCTTTTACATTGAAACCGTGCTGCCCTTAACCCATGGGCGGATGCGTTCTGTCCTGGGTCTTTCAACGGCTGCAGTTGATATGGAAGATGTGAGTTTTGGATAAGATAAAAAATTTTAATATTTAATATAAGATGGAGACCAGATAGAAGATGGAAAAAAAGGCGGAAAAGAAAATTGAGAAGGTGTTGATTCTGGGGGCCGGAACCATGGGACTTCAGATTGGCCTGCAATGCGCAGCATGGGGGTTTGATGTGACTGTCTTTGATCCCTTTGACCAGGCCCTTGAACAGGCGAAGAAGCGGGTGAGCAAATTGGCGGATTCCCTGGCAGGCCACAGGCGGGTGAGCCCGGAACAGGCGGCAGCTGCACAAGAGCGTATCCGGTTCACATCGGATCCGGAATCAGCCGGCAAGGATGCAGACCTGATCAATGAGTCCGTTCCCGAAGATCCAAAGATCAAACAGGCGGTATTTGCCCAATTCAACAAGATCTGTCCGGATCACACGATTTTTACCACCAACTCTTCCACCCTGGTTCCTTCCATGATTGCCGGGGCCACGGGCAGGCCGGAACGGTTTGCCGCCCTGCATTTCCATGATCTTTTGCTGACCAATGTGGTGGATATCATGCCCCATCCCGGGACGTCTAAACAGACCCTGGAAAATATCCGGGAATTTTGCAAGGCCATAGACCAGTTTCCCATTGAATTGAAAAAAGAGCAGCACGGATATGTATTCAATACCATGCTGTCCGAGCTGATGGCATCGGCCCTGAGCCTTGCTGCCAAAGAGGTGGCATCGGTTGAAGACATTGACCGGGCCTGGATGGGCATCATGAAAACCGGTGCGGGTCCTTTTGGTATTATGGATTCCGTCGGCCTTGAAACCGTTTACAAGGTCACGGACTATTGGGCCGGGGTTAAAGATGATCCCCAGGCAAAGGCCAATGCGGCGTTTCTCAAAGAGTTTGTGGACAAAGGAAACCTGGGGGTCAAGACGGGCAAGGGTTTTTACCAGTATCCCAAGGCAACATTTTTAGGGCCTGATTTTCTTAAGGGCATCCGATAACCAAATATTCAAGGAAACCACCATGGCAGACAAATTCATGAGCATGAAAAACCTTACCTTTACCCTGCATTCCCGGGGAGGGAAATATCGCTCTATTACCCCTGATTATTTAAATGATCACAACCCGAAAACCATTGATATGGTTTTCAAGGCCGCCTTTGATCTGGGAAAAAAGGTGTTGCATCCCATGTTTGAAGAGATGGATCGAAACCCGCCGCAGCTGACCGATGGCAGTGTCCGAGTTCACAAAGGGGTCCGGCCCATGCTGGAGACTTTGGGGGAAGACGGGTGGATATCGGCCCTCTTTCCTGAACGATGGGAGGGGGAGAACATGCCCTCTTCCCTGTTGCTGTGTATTAATTTTATTTTTGCCACGGCCAATTATTCAGCTTCGGTTTATGCCGGGCTTACCATGGGAGCTGCAAACCTGATCTTAAGTTTTGGGTCAGAGCATCTTCAAAACACCTATTTGCCCCCCATGCTGGCCGGTAAATGGCAGGGAACCATGGCCCTGACCGAACCTGAGGCAGGCACTTCCCTGGGAGATCTTGCCACCGAAGCCGTTCCCATAGAACAGGGAAAATCGGAAGACGGGCAATATAAAATTACCGGGGAAAAAATCTTTATCTCCGCCGGGGACCACGACGGCGTGGACAATGTGGTTCATCTCATGCTGGCCCGGATAAAAGGCGCGCCTGCCGGGGTAAAGGGAATTTCTTTGTTTGTGGTGCCCAAATTCAGGCCCGATGACAAAGGGAACTTAGTAGACAATGATGTGACGGTCACCCAGGTGTTTCATAAACTGGGGTATCGGGGCGCTCCTATTACAGGGCTTCGCCTGGGAGAAAAGGAAAATTGTATCGGGTACCTGGTGGGCGAGGAACACCGGGGCCTGTTGTATATGTTCCAGATGATGAACAATGCCAGGCTGGAAGTGGGCATGGGGGCGACCTCAATTGCCACGGCAGCCTATCACAGCGCTTTGACCTATTGCCGGGCCAGGTGCCAGGGCAGAAAGATCACAGCTCCCAAGGATTCCATGCCCGTTCCCATTATCGGCCATGCGGATGTACGGCGCATGCTGCTGTTTCAGCGGGCTGTGGCAGAAGGGTCCCTGTCCCTGATTCTTCAATGCGGAATGTACGAGGACATCCTTGCCAAGGACCCCTCTCAAAAGGACTGTCACCTGTTATTGGAACTGCTCACCCCCGTGGCCAAAACCTATCCGTCTGAAATGGGAATTTTGTCCACCAGTACGGCCATCCAATGTTTCGGCGGATACGGGTATTGCGATGATTTTCCGGTGGAGCAGCATTTTCGGGACATGCGCATTCATACCATCCACGAGGGGACCACGGGCATCCAGGGCATGGATCTGCTGGGCAGGAAATTGACCATGGACGCTGGCCGGGCATTGGGTTTGCTCAAGCAGGAAATGGAAGCCGCCATTGCCGCAGCCCAGCAGCACCAGGAACTCAGTGAAATGGCGCTTGATTTGAGCCGGGCCATGGCAATGCTGGAAAAGACCACCCTGAATCTTGGGGACGTGGCCATGGAAAAGGGGCCCGATGCCTATCTGGCCGATGCCAGTCTTTTCCTTGAGATGTTCGGCATTATGGTCATTGGCTGGCAATGGCTGACCATGGCAGATGCAGCCCTGGTGGCGTTGGGAAAAGAAGGGCTCAAGAAAAAGGACGCTCTCTTTTATAAGGGTAAGGTTCACGTGGCCCGTTATTTTTTCTCATATGAACTGCCCAAAATGGAAGGACTGGCCACGACCCTTGAAAAATCAGGCCAGATGACCCTTACCGTTCCCGAGGATTGCTTTACCGATTAGACTGATTCTCAAACCTAAAACCCAAAGGAGACACCTTAACATATGAATGCAACGATAAAAGAAAATATTGAGACGCCGCCATTTAAGTTCAGGACAGAAGGCGGAATAGGATATCTGACCCTGGACAGGGCCGCCACCTACAATGCCTTTGATCATTCAATGGTAGTGGCCTTTGAAACACTCCTAAGAGAGCTTCGCTATGACGAAGAAACCCGGGTGGTCATCCTGGATGGCGGGGATGCTAAGGGTTTTTGTGCCGGCTTGGATACCAAGGGATATGCTCCTGAGATTTTTAAGATGACCCCCGTTCAGGCTTATAATGCCCAGGTCCGTATGAGCCGGCTTTTTTTGGGCATGCGACAGATTCCCCAGCCCATTATTGCCTGTGTCCATGGGGCAGCGGCAGGGATCGGATTCTCCCTTGCCATGGCCTCTGATTTAAGAATCCTGGCCGAGGACGCACGGTTTTCTGCGGCTTATATTAATATAGGGCTTGGCGGGGCAGACATGGCATCCTCTTATTTCCTACCCCGGCTCATCGGGGCAGGGCGGGCCTATGAATATTTGCTCACAGGCAATTGGATGGATGCAAAAACTGCTCTGGCCTTAGGCTTTGCCTCCAGGGTGGTGGGAAAGGATGAGATGATAACAACAGCCCAAGGGCTTGCCAAAACCATGGTGGAGAAAAACCCCATGGGGATCCGCATGACCAAGGAGGCCATTA
>Ga0307987_1001617_pt1 | contig 12337 bp, 6 predicted proteins | sample EllFjometagen181_FD_203157 | JGI IMG/M metagenome (GOLD analysis project Ga0307987, IMG submission 203157) | Marine microbial communities from Ellis Fjord, Antarctic Ocean - #181 | ecosystem: Environmental > Aquatic > Marine > Unclassified | place: Southern Ocean | collected 2014-10-08 | reverse complement strand
CCAATTTTGGTTGAAGGTGATGCAATTCATCTGCACCCTCTTGTATGTACAGCGTTTAATGCTGACTTTGATGGTGACCAGATGGCTGTTCATGTTCCTTTGTCTGTAGAAGCTCAGTTGGAATCTCGTTTGATGATGCTTTCATCAAATAGTATTTTCTCTCCTTCTAGTGGTCAATCAATCATGACGCCTACTCAAGATATTGCTCTTGGTGTATATTATTTAACTACTTTGTCTCAAAAAGACAAGATGGCTGACTTAGCTGGTGCTGGACTAAAGGAAAAGCAGAAACTACCAATTTTTGGTGATAATTCTGAAGTGTTCATTGCATACGAAGATGGTGCTGTTGATACTCGTTCTCAGATTTACTTCCGTAATCCTGACTACGATAGAGATACTGTTTTTGGTGACAAAGAAACTAAAATTTTAAAAACAACTGTTGGACGTGTATTCTTCAATGAAATTTGGCCTGAGCAAATTGGTTTTATCAACGGAAAAGTTGATAAGTCATTAATGGGTAAAATGATTTGGCATACACACAACGATGCTGGACACAAGCGTACTGTAAAGCTACTTGATGAATTGAAATCATTAGGTTACAAGTTTGCTACAATTGCTGGTGTATCTGTAGGTATTACTGATACAATTATTCCGCCTGAAAAGCAGTCAATAATTGATGAAGGTTCTGCATCTGTTGGCGAAGTTGAAAAACAATATAAACTTGGTATCATTACTGATGGTGAACGTCATAACAAGATTCAGGATATCTGGACTCATGCTACTGAAAAAATTGCAAACGTGATGATTTCTGCAATTGAGGAAAACAACAAAATTGATGAAACAAACTCTGTTTTCATGATGTTTGACTCAAAGGCTCGTGGTAGTAAACTTCAAATTAGACAGCTTGCTGGCATGCGTGGTCTGATGGCTAAACCATCTGGTGAGATTATTGAAAAACCTATTACATCAAATTTCCGTGAAGGATTGAGTGTTTTGGAATACTTCAGTAGTACTCATGGTGCTCGTAAAGGTCTTGCTGATACTGCTTTGAAAACTGCTGACGCTGGTTACTTGACAAGAAAACTTGTTGATGTTTCTCAAGACGTTATCATTGTAGAGCAGGATTGTAATACTCTTAATGGTATCGAAGTTGCTCCGATGATGCAGGCTGACGAAGAAAAAATTCCTTTGGAAGTTCGTATTCTTGGTAGAACATGTGCTGAAGATATTAGAAATCCTATTACAAACGAAATTGTTGTTCCAATTGGTACACCAATTGATGAAGCTGTTGCTGCAAAAATTAAAGCTACTGGTGTTACCAGAGTTAAAATCCGAAGCGTGCTGACTTGCGAAGCCGACCATGGCGTATGTGCAAAATGTTACGGTCGTGATCTTGCGACAGGTAAAGGTGTTGAAATTGGTACTGCTGTAGGTATTATTGCTGCTCAGTCAATTGGTGAGCCTGGTACACAGCTTACTATGCGTACTTTCCATATTGGTGGTACTGCTAGTTCTGTATTTAAGCAACCTGAAGTTAAGGTTAAAAATACAGGTCGTGTAGTTTATCATGACTTGCGTATCGTTAAGAACAGAGCCAACGAAACTGTTGTTCTTAACAAAAATGGTTCTATCAGTCTGCATGATGAGCATGGTCGAGAACTCGAAAAATACGTTATTGAAATGGGTGCAACCATTTATACAGAAGAACACGGCTTGATTGAAGCCGGAAAAGTTCTTGCAGAATGGGATCCATACAGTATTCCTATCATTTCTGACCAGGAAGGTTCAATTGAATTCTATGAATTCGTTGAAGGTGTTTCTGTTAAGAAAGAAAAAGATGCTACAACTGGACGTATTGGAACAGTGGTTCTTGAAACTAGAGAAAACTTACACCCTCAGATTGTTATTAAAGACAAAGATGGTAATAACAGTGCTCTATACACAATTCCAGCTGGTGCTCATGTTATGGTTAAAGAAGGAGAAACTATCTTCTCCGGACAGGTTATTGCTAAGACTCCTCGTAAGGAATCAAAAACAAAAGATATTACAGGTGGTCTACCACGTGTCTCTGAATTGTTTGAAGCAAGATCTCCTAAGGATGCAGCCGAAATCGCTAAGATTGATGGTATCGTTGACTTTGGAGCTAACCAAAGAGGTAAACGTTGTCTAATCATTCGTGATGAAACCAGTGGTGACTTAGAAGAGCATTTGATTGCAATGGGTAAACATATTGTTGTCTTCAAGAATGACCGCGTGAAAAAAGGTCAGCAGCTCACAGAAGGTCCAGTAGTTCCTCAGGAAATATTGGAAGTTTGTGGACCACAGGAACTACAGGAATATCTAGTAAACGAAGTTCAGATGATCTATTGCGTACAGGGCGTGGAAATCAATGATAAGCATATCGAAATCATTGTTCGTCAGATGTTGCGTAAAGTTAGAATAACTGATCCTGGTGACTCTGAATTCCTTTGGGGTGAACAAATCTCAAGAGCACGTTTTGAAGAAACAAACAAACAGGTTACAGAAGAAGGACGTCGTCCTGCTCAAGCTATGCCTGCCTTGCTTGGTATCACAAAAGCATCTCTTGAAACAGATAGTTTCATCTCTGCTGCTTCATTCCAGGACACAACACGTGTTCTTACAGATGCAGCAAGTCTTGGTAGACAAGATGAACTTCGTGGATTTAAAGAAAATGTTATTATGGGACATCTTATTCCTGGCGGAACAGGATTCCATATTCATAAGAACATCAAACTTGTTCCATTGGTTGATCCTATTTACGAAGAGAAAGAGGAAGATGCTCTAAAATCAATTGAAGAAACATCTGAATTCTAAACACAGATACTACTTCAAACTGAACGAATGCCCAGCTATAAACGCTGGGCATTTTTTTTGCCCAAATGGTACACTTGCAACAACAATCGAATGTAGGCCATTCACTTCGTTCATTGCTTCACCCTATTATATCTGTTTTTTGTGGTTAAAAGCCCTTTCACACACGCCCGAAGGTAAGTGAGGCAGGAGGTTACGACAGCAATGAGTGCAACGAATGGCCTACTTCGAGTGCGTTACCTTTTTCCGCGCCGAGGCGATGCGGCTACAGAGTTACGTGTTCTTGCATAAAACGTTGGTTTTTCGGTATAATAGTGCGGAAAGAAACAACATTTTTTTGAGTTTTGGCACAGCCCCATTCATGATCTTTCATTTTCATTTGTCCCCTTAGTCTTATTTATAAAAAAAAATGTTTTTCAATCATACTATATATTGACATTTTATATAAATATAGTATATATTGCATTGTTAAATATGGAGATGTTGGCTTTTATTAGTAATTTTAGCAATTATAGTGTATTGCAAGCAAATTTTGAAAGGTTGAATATATGAGGTATGAGAATGATATTCCGGTCATAGAGAAGGGTATATCTTTAGATCGATTATGTTTCTCGGGGGGGCGTGTTGCTGTTGACATTGCCCGGCATGGTGGTATTTCTGAAATCAAATACTTTGGTAATCAGCGGATGAATGAAGGCGTTCTCCTATTTAAAGCTGATTTAATTTCTGCATGGCAACAGTTGTTCCGAACTTTTGTCAAGATAAATGGCAGTTTATATTATGCAGAGTTTAATGACACCAAAATATTTCCATATGGTTATGAAAGTTTTTGCTCTATTGATTCTGTTCTCGTAAAGCATAGTTTAGTTCTTCTAAATGAGGCAATCGTTTTTGAATTTGAGGTTATATCAGCTCCGAAAGATTGTGAAGTTGAATTTCTAACTTCAATAAGCGAGTGCTGTGTAAAAGCTGGATTTTCTGCTCGTAACTGGAAATCTTTTGAGTTTGATGATGAGTCAAATAGTATGACTGCATCAGTCATTGATGACTATCGTGGTGAACTCCAAAAAGAGTCTTCATCTGATGAATATTTGACTCAGACTTCTGCCTTGAAGAATGAATACATTAAAAGTGATTATATAGAGACGCATGTGGCTGTTACATCTTCGATGCCTATAAATGTTAAAAAATATCGAGAACCATTTGAGAAGAGTATTGTTTCTGTTGAACCTGTAGATGGTTATGGTAATATTATTCTAGTCTTTGGAAAAGATAAAAAAAGTTTTACTGATTTGCTCTGTTCACTACAGAATAAAGCAAAGAAGGATTGTATAAGGCAAAGAGAGCGATTTGACAATATATATAAAACACAGACCAAAGTAACTTGCACTGATAAGACAGTTCAGTCTTATATGAACAATGCCAGGGGTATTATTGAATCATTAACAGTTGAAGATATCCCGGGCGGAATGCGTGCAGCAGATTCCGGTTATTGGATATGGGGATGGGATAGTATGGTTCATTCAGATGCTGCAATGCTTTCAAACAATCATGAATGGGTTCTTCAGATGTTAAAGTTTCATATGGACAGATCACATCCTGAACTCGGTATATTTCATAGCATGGATTTAAGTGGTCAACCAACTATGTCAATGGCATATCCAGCACAGACTCTATATTGCCTTATGCTTTATAACTATTATATATACACCCTGGACAGAGAAGTTGCAGAAGAGTACTATGATTTTGCTAAGAAGATTCTGGAGAAGGCAATTGCTGCAGAAGTTAAAGATACTGGATTAATGGAGGGAGTTTCGTTATATCCTGATTTCCCAGAGTTTTTAGGCCAAACCGGAAATGATATAAGCACATTTAATAATAGTATCTGTTATCAGGCAATACGCTGTATGGAAATTCTTGCATCTGAGTTAAACAGAAATGAGGATGTTGACAAGTACTGTGGGTATGGTTCAAAAATGAAAGATAGTTTTAACAGATATCTTTTTGATGAAGACAAAGGATATTACTTTGATTCCGTTTCCTCTATTGATTTTATCCCGCGTTGTCACTATCCTGTTTATGCAATTTTATGGCTGACTCCATTTGCAGAGGAGCTTGTGTATGGTAGAGAGAAGCGTATTGCAGAGTTTATGCATAAAAACTTAAAGACCAGAATAGGAACACGAATCTTGCCCAAATGGGATAGTGGTTTTATGGTCGACGGGAATCAGCTTGCTATGTATATGCCTGTCACCGAAGGGTTTTTCCGTTATATGATGAAGGTGGGTGGTTATGAAGATGGGCTACTTGATCTTATAGAACTATTCTGGTCTCAAATAACGCTTCCAGAGGCGTTAACGGCCGAGATGGAAAATCATGGTCTGACACCTGATAATCCAGGGCGAAAACAGGGCTTCTGCATCAACTCATGGTATGTATTGTTTTTTAGCTATTATCTGGGTGTGTCAATGTCTGTAGATGGACTTACTTTCAATAAACCAATTTGTGGTAATAATAAAGTGCAACTAGAGGGATTGAAATGGGGAGAGAAGATTATTGATGTTATAATAGATTTAGTGAGTAAAGAAAACATAAAGATTAGAATTAATGGTGTAAGTCTTGAGTCAGAATATATTGCATATTCTGATTTACAAGAGCATAATGTGATTGAGTTAGTTTAAGATTTAATTGCAGGGGCGAGGCAGGCCTAGCCCGTACAGTATAAAGAAAGAATATAGATGAATTTTATAAAGAGCGGGATTGTTTGTGTTTGTATAATGTTATTTTGTGTTAATGGTGAAGCAGCAAGGAGTAATATGAATGGAAGTTTTGAGAAGTTTGATAAGCATGCCAAGGATGGGGCAACATTAAATGTTGTATTTTTTGGTGGATCATTAACCTGGGGTGCAAATGCATCTGATCCTAATGTGAATAGCTGGCGTGCATTGATGGGACAATATTTGCAGGAGAAGTATCCTAAGGCTCAGATATTATGTCATGATGCTGCAATAGGTGGAACGGGCTCTGATTTGGGAATGTTTAGACTAGAACGAGATGTGTTGAACAAAACACCTGATTTGGTTTTCTTAGAATATACAGTAAATGATGATTGTTGGAAAGATAATGAGGATATCTTGTTTTTTTATGAGACTATTCTGCGAGAATTGATTTCACGTGGCGTGGCAGTTGAGATAGTTTTGTTAGGAGTTAAAGATAATTATGCTCAGACTCGTTATGACTCTAAAGAGGGAAAAATTGTACAATGCACACTTGCTGATTCAAAACGGAGAGTTCAGCATCTTAAGCTTGCTGATGCATATCAAACTGCTGTTGCAGATACATATCCTGTAATTCGTGAACAGGTAAAGAGTGGCAAAATAAATTTAGAAGAAATTTACTGTTTTGAGGGTACTCATCCTGATAACCCAGGATATAAACTATTTTTTGAAATAGCAAAAAGAGGTTTTAATGATGCTGTTAAAGAAGGAAGCGTTTGTTCGGTTCCAACAAATAGTGTTTTTGGAACAATTTATGAAGATATAACTAGATTGTGTTTAAGAGATATTGACCTTCCAAAGGGGTGGACGGTTGAAAAAACATTTAGGACTTCTGCCTGGTTTGATGGACTTTCAAGTCGTTGGATGGAAGATGTTGCTGTTTTTGATGTGAAGAAGAGTAAGAAGCCGATACCATTAAAGCTTGAATTTGAAGGTACTTTCTTAGGAATATTTGGAGAGTCTGGAAAAAATGGGCTAAATTTTAAGGTTTTAGTTGATGGAGAAGTTGTTAAGCAGGTCTTTAAGAATTCAAAGACAGGTGAGATTACCAAAAAGGAAGTTTGGAATTATAATGGTATGAAGTCTGTAGGCAATTTGTTTGTTTGGAGAAAGATTGCCAATGATCTCAAGCCTGGCAAGCATACTTTAGAGATTATTCCTGTTATTCCAGAAGGAACAGAGAAGGGTCAGTTAAGAATTGAAAGCATATGTTTTGCAAAATAAAGAAGAAGTTCTAAGGTCTATGGTCTAAGGTCTAAGTTGCTCTACGAGATGTGGAAAAGCTCCGCAGGTATATATAAATAAGTTGCGAAGCAACACCTGAATTTACCGTTCACAGTTTCTTTACTTAGACCTTAGAACATAGAACTTTGACTGAAAGGAAATATAAAATGGATATAACAAATAGATTTAAAGAGAACCCAATTATTACGCCTGTGGATGTGAAACCAAGTGTTGAGGGTGCAGTGGTTGAATGTGTATTAAATGCTGGTGCTTTTCGATTTAATGGTAGGATTGGACTTTTAATGCGTGTCGCAGAACGCATGGAGCAGGTTGAGGGAGAACTGTCGACTTTAGTTGCAGATGAAAATGAGGAATTAGGCGTCAAGATTGTTTCATTCAAATTGGATGATCCAAAACTTGATTATACTGACCCAAGAGTCTTTAGCTATGAAGGATTACCATTTCTTACAACTATAAGTCATTTGCGTCTAGCTTGGAGTGATGATGGTGTTAATTTTGAAGTTGAGAATAAACCATTGCTTACAGGTAGTGGAGATTTGGAAACCTTTGGAATTGAAGATTGCAGAGTTACACAGATTGAAGATACATATTACTTGACATATAGTGCAGTATCAGAAAATGGTGTGGGCGTTGCTTTGCAGACAACAACAGATTGGAATGAATTTAAAAAGTATGGTTTGATTTTTCCTCCGCACAACAAAGACAGCACACTGTTTGAAGAAAAAATTGATGGTAAATTTGTAGCACTGCATAGACCTGTTGGTGCTGATGTTGGAGGTCCTTTTATTTGGTATTCAACTTCTCCTGATCTGATTCATTGGGGAAATCATAAATGTATTGCTAGAACTAGAGTTGGTGCATGGGATTGTCAGAGAATTGGTGCGGGGGCTGCACCAATTAAAACAGAAAAAGGTTGGCTGGAAATCTATCATGGATGCAATGATGAATCTCGTTATTGTTTGGGAGCGATGCTGCTTGACCTTGAGGAGCCAACAAAAGTACTTGCACGTTCTGAAGAACCAATTATGGAACCAATTGCTGAATATGAACAGAAGGGGTTCTTTGGTAATGTTGTTTTTACAAATGGTCATATTGTCGGGGGGGATACTGTAACGATATACTATGGGGCATCTGATACTGTTATTTGTGGAGCAACTATTTCAATTAATGAAATCTTAGATACTTTGGTACTGTAAAAAATTGAAGAAAGATAAGAGTTTTAGGCACTGATTAATACTGATTAAACACGGATAAGATAGGAGAAGAATTGTATCGCGCAGAGGCACTGAGAGCACAGAGAAGAGACGGTTTTTATCCGCATATAGGCCATTCGTTGCGCTCATTGCTGTCGTAGACTCCATCCTCTCTCCCGTTGGTCGGGTCTTCGCAGATTTACGCAGATTAATTTATTGCAGTATTTCTGTTTTGTTCCAAAACAGAAATTCTGCAACAAGGTTGTCATTTCTTTAATCTCAAATCGGTTGAAGATTATTATAAGGTTTATGGAACAACGCATGTTGTCAATCTGGTGAGTGTGCAGGTTTTGACAGTTATGTGTAGGCTGTTTACGGGTGTTGATTTTGCAGGCATAATGTTGCTTGGAGGATAAAAGTTGCTAGTATGCATTGTTACATAAGTACTCTTATGTCACTCAAGACAAAGTCGCAGAGAGGCTTCAGCCACTATAGATAAATTAATAGGCTGGAGCAATGAAGCGTAGCGTAGTGGCAATCATTTCTTGGAGCAACGCGACTTTCGTGTATTTTCGTGCCTTTCGTGGTAAAGAAAATGGAAAAGTTGATAAGTGTTAAATCAGTTTGTAAAACATTAAAAACAAAAGAGTTATATATGTTATCAAAAATAATCGATCAAAATCCTCCTTCGCCTTTCAGGCTACGGCGGACACCGCAAAGAAGATGAAGGTTTGTAGTACAAAGGGGCACAAAGAAGAAAGAATTGTTTGCAGAATGATTTTTAAGAAAATTTTATCGACAGAATCATTTTAATGACAAAATCATTGAAGAAAGAGGTTTGGGCAGGAGAGGACATGTAAAATACTAAAAGATTTCTTTGACTAATTTATTTTCTTGTATTTTCAGATAATTAAGAGTAAATTCGATTTGTAGGATTAAATAAATGAAAGATAATATTTTTGATATGTTATATTAAAGGAGTTCATTATGAAGTTTTGGTCAAGTGTTTGTTTGTTGTTGGGGTTGTTGCTGTCTGCAAATGCTAAAGATTATACAAGACCTGTTGAAATTGGTTCACTTACTAATAATGAAGTTGAGATTATGTGGAATGCAATTCCAAGTAATACTTATGTGATTAAAACGACTTCTGATTTAAAGACAGGTCAATGGCAAACAGGTCCAAGTGAATATTCTTGCAGCAATGTTATTGGAGAAGCAAGGCTGGATATTGATTCCCCAACTCAATATTTTCAGGTTGAGAAGAAAGATAAAGAAGCTCCAAGTATTGAGCTGTTGTATCCTAAATGTGGCGCAATTGCTGTTTCGACAAATTCACTTTTTGAAATAGTTTTGGATGACCAGACTGGTATTGATACTAATTCTATTGTTCTTTCAGTTGGTCGGTGGACAAATACGTTTAGTAGCGGTAATTTCACATTTGTAAGTAATACAATAACTTTTGTACCTCCTGCATCATTGGGAGGGTTGGGAAGTGTCGTAACGAATACATTATCAGTTAGTGATACTCTAGGACATAATCTAAATTACAGCTGGAGTTTTTATCTTGAACTGGAACCTATTGTCAACCCCCCTGATTTTATTGCTTTAGTCGCTCCTGATGATCCCGCTCAGCAACTGTTCTCAAAAGGTGGAATTGTTATGAGACGAACCATTCCCGGAATTGAACCAATGAACTCTAAAAAAACATATACCCTTGTTTCTGTCACTAATGATTCTTTTGTGTTTTCATATGAGGGAGCAGAGCCGTCAATTACAAACGAAACACTTCTTGTGAGTTATGATGCTGCTAATCCTTTTTATCGGAGAGCTGTTTCAAACGAAGTCAATATGTTAAAAGGAGAGGTGACGGTTTGGACTTATGATGTTTCAGTAGAAACATTAATAGAACAGTTTTCAATGAATTCAATGTCTTTTGAGTCGGCTGCAGTTCCTGCATATGCTAGAATGGCTAATGTTTCTATGAATTTACATAATGAATTTGGCTCAAATTTAGATGGATTAGTTTTGTTTAATGTTACTAACCAAGCAGATACAGCATCTATAACTCTTTCATTACCGGAATGTAATTGGTTTATAACCACAGATGTTGATGTTGACTTTCAATTGAGATGGGCAAAACTTACAGACTTAGATGTTACAGCATCTTGTGAATTTGAGGAGAATATAGGTATTGAACTACTTGCCGAGTATATACTTTCCGGTGATGACTTTAAAACCTTAGCCAGCTACTCTCATATTTATGGAGGTATGGCGGGACCAATACCAATTTGGGTTGAAATCATACTTGATTTGAACGTCGGATATGAATATTCACTTGGTGCTGTTGGAGATATAACTACTTCATATTCAGGAAATATTGATGCTTCATACAATATAAAATTAGAAAATGATGTATGGTCTCAGAGTGTTGATGGTCCAAATATTAATTCTGACTTTACTCCGATAAATTGGTCAGTTGATGGATCAGCAGGAGCAAAGGTATATCTGCAACCCAAACTTACTGTATATGTGTATAGTTTAGTTGGTCCTTGGGTTGATATGAAGGGATATGCACGAGCAGAGGGAACAGTTGGTCTGGATCCACTGTCTGGTAGCTATGCATTGTATGCAGGAATTTCATCAGACTTAGGTATTGATAGCAGAATCTGGTATGATGCATGGGGGGGGAAACCACAGTGGAAGCTGTTTGCGAAAGAGTGGTCTATCTGGTCAAAAAGTTATGATTATAATATGCGGTTTGTTGGTGATTTAAGTAATAAGATGGTATGCAAAGGGAATTCTTTTTATATTGATGGAGAAGTTGCAGCTTTAGTGTCACCTCTTTACACTTGGTATTATAACGGCACAAAAATTACAGGTGAGAGAAGTTCAGTGTATGATGTTAGTAATGCAACATTTGGTGATCAAGGAACCTATACTGTCAAGGCATCTGCACCTGGCTTACAAACGATGCAAACATCTTGTGTTGTCAATGTTTTCTCAGAAAACCTCGACATTGTTGCAGCACACTATCCGTTCAACGGTAATTTCAACGACATTAGCCTGTCTGAGAATGACCTTCAAGCCATTGGCGTGTCGTTCTGCAATGATCGCCTCGGTAGAGCAAATAGAGCTGTTCGTCTAAACGGTTCCAGCAGTTCTCTTATCTCGTCTTCTTCGGTTATTATTACGGGCAATCTGTCTAGAACGATTTCTGCGTGGATCAAGCCTGACTCCTTGAATGGCGTCTTTGGCTTGATTAGTTGGGGGAAGGGCGACAGTGTCGGACAGTTGTGTTCTCTTATCACAGATAAGTCAACTCCACGCTTTCACGGCCATAATGCTGATGCACAGCCGCCGCAGGGGGTACTCACGGCAGGGCAGTGGCAACATATTGCCTTTGTCTATAGCGGCACTATTACTGGCAGTATGTTCTACGTTGATGGAAATGCGGTTGCCCCAACCGATTTTATACATAGTCAGCCAGCGTTGGAAACTGCACTCAATCGCCCTCTATATGTCGGTCGGGAAGACCCAAGCATATCCCCATCGGGATGGAGTGTGCCATGGAGCGGTTGCATGGATGAGGTCCGAATATACGGCAGGGCTTTGTCCGCAGAGGAAATCCAGGCGTTGTTTCTATTGACAGAATGAAACAATGCGAAAAGATGCGTGGAGAATGTCGAACATCGAATGAAAGATCCTCTCGCTTTTGTTTCTCTAAGGTAATGCGACGATCCTCGTTGCAAGTGTAAAATGCCTACAATCTGGAAGATTGTGCTACTCTAAGGTAACGCGACGATCTTCGTTGCAAGTGTAAAACGCCTACAATCTGGAAGGTAGGCCACTTCGTTGCTTTAAGCAAGTTAAAGCCTCTCTCCCGCTGGTCGAGTGTGCTACCAAGGTAACGAGACGATCCTCGTTGCAAGTGATTTTGGGAGAGGCACGTCTGCGCTGTCGTTTAGGACTGATCGCTCGTAAGTATCATAGCCTTGTTGAAGCCTAGGAATAACTAAAACAAAGTTTTCACCTCCCCACAGAGTGTTTCCAAATTCATCTAACGAACCAAACATCTACTGTTTTTCCTGGTGAGAATAAGTAATGGATTGCAATGTTGAATATAATTATGTAGACTTCGATATTGATTTTACCAATATTACAAAATTTAATAGGGGAGTAGAATGTCGGAAGACCAGAAGAAGAAATTGGAAGCACAACTTTGGGGAATAGCAAATCTGCTGCGGGGAAAGATTAGTGCGGATGATTATCGTGACTATATCCTTGGTTTTA
>Ga0307987_1001616_pt1 | contig 12338 bp, 10 predicted proteins | sample EllFjometagen181_FD_203157 | JGI IMG/M metagenome (GOLD analysis project Ga0307987, IMG submission 203157) | Marine microbial communities from Ellis Fjord, Antarctic Ocean - #181 | ecosystem: Environmental > Aquatic > Marine > Unclassified | place: Southern Ocean | collected 2014-10-08 | reverse complement strand
ATTTATTATAGATAAAAGAACGAAGTGACTTCCTCAATTATTAATTATTAATTCTTAATTTTTAATTAAATAAGACCTTAGAACTTAGAACTTTTTACACGAAAGACTATATGAACTTTACTGCTTTGGATTTTGAGACAGCGAATGCCAAGAGAACATCAATTTGTTCTGTTGGTATGGCTATCGTTGAAGATGGCAGGATTGTGGAAACGACTCACCAGCTTATTAAGCCAACGCCTAACTACTTTGATTATCAAAATATTGCAATTCATGGCATTAGACCTGCAGATGTAGCAGATGCTCCAAGTTTTGAAGAGTACTGGCCGGAGATGCAGAATAAAATCAGAGGACCTCTTGTTGCTCATAATGCATCTTTTGACATGAGTGTTCTTAGGTATATTCTCGACCATCTTGATGCGCCATATCCAACTCTTGATTATTACTGTACGCTTGTCATGACTAGAATTGTATGGCACCATCTGCGTTCGCATAAACTCAATCAACTTGCACACCTAATTGGTTTTGAATTCAATCATCATAATGCTGAAGAAGATGCAAAAGCGTGTGCAATGCTTGTTCTCGCTTTGGCAAATCAGCTTGAGATGAATTCGATTGCAGATCTTGGTAATGGTTTGCCAATGAGAATTGGTGCGTTGTATGAAAGAGGCTATAGGCCGTGCGGGAAAAATAAAATTGTAAATGGTAAACGGTAAAGGGTGAAAGAAAGTGTAAAGGGTGAAATTATTTAGTTCGTTAGATGGTTGGATAGGCGTGGAAGGCCACTGGCGGTATGATGAAGAGTTAAGAGATAAGAATTTAGGTTCAACCACCCAAATCGTGATAGAACCAACATTTTGATTATGTAGATTTTAATGGATAAATTAATGGTATTTAATTGTGAGCTAAAATAGCATCAGAAAGAAAAAGTAAAATGAAACAGGCAATTATAATTGGAGCAGGACCAGCAGGATTGACAGCAGCTTATGAGTTGCTAAAGAAAACTAATATTAAACCTATAGTTTATGAAGCAACTGATAAGATAGGTGGAATATCTCAAACAGTTAACTATAAAGGTAACAGGATGGATATTGGAGGACATAGGTTCTTTTCTAAATCAGATAAAATTATGGATTTTTGGAAGGAAATTCTACCTCTTGAAGATGAAAAGAATAGCCCAGAGAAGAAAGATAAGATATTTTTAATTAGAAATAGAATATCTAGGATTCTATTTTTAAAAAGTTTTTTTGATTATCCTATAACTTTGAGTAAAAAAACTATATGTAATTTAGGTATTGTCAGATTATTTAAAATAGGAATTAGTTATCTTAAAGTTAGGGTGTTTCCTGTGAAACCCGAAAAAAGTCTTGAAGATTTTTATATAAACAGATTTGGGAAAGAGTTGTATGAAACATTTTTCAAAGATTATACTCACAAGGTCTGGGGTGTGCCTTGCAGCGAATTGCCAAGTGATTGGGGAGCGCAAAGGGTGAAAGGGTTATCTGTTACCAAAGCCTTATTACAAGCAATTAAACCTAAGAAAAAAGAAACATCTCTCGACCAAAAAGATCTGGAAACCAGTTTAATAAGTATGTTTATGTATCCAAAGTTTGGACCAGGGCAATTATGGGAAGAACTAGCAACTTTAATTGAAAAAAAAGGTGGAGAAATACATCTAAACAGCAAAGTTATAGCAAGCAAAGTTGAAGATGAGAAAATTGTTGAATTAAAAATTGAGAATAATGGAAAAGAAGAAGAAATAATTGGGTTTGACTATGTTTTTTCAACAATGCCAGTTAGAGATTTAATTGGTTCAATGGAAGGTAAAGTTCCAGAAAATACAAGAGATGTTGCTAAAGGTTTAGTATATAGAGATTTTATGACAGTAGGCTTACTGCTTAAAGATGTGTTGATAAAAGAGAAGGATGGACAGCCTCTTAAAGATAATTGGATTTATATTCAAGAAAAAGATGTTATGGTTGGAAGACTGCAGATGTTTAACAATTGGAGTCCATATATGGTAAAAGATAAAAAAAATATATTTATAGGCATGGAGTACTTTGTAGATGAAGGTGATTCATTTTGGAATATGGAGGATGAATCTTTTATCGAGTTTGCTACCAAAGAAATGATTCATATGGGCTTTATTAACAAAGAAGATGTGATTGATAGTGTAGTAGTTAGAATTCCAAAAGCTTATCCAGCATATCTGGGAACATATAAAGATTTCGACCAAATAAGCGATTTTACAAATAAAATAGATAATTTGTTTTTGGTAGGTAGAAATGGAATGCATAGATATAATAACTCGGATCATTCTTCTTTGGCTTCAATGAGAGCAGTTGATAATATTGTTAATGGTATTAAAGATAAATCTAATATTTGGAATGTCAACGTTGAAAAGGAATATCATGAAGATAAATAAGTTGCAGAGCAACACATGAGTTTACCGTTTCTTTACTTAGACCATAGACCATAGAACTTAAAAAGAGGGGTAGCATATGAATATTACGGCTGAATTTCCTGGTGGCAACATTATTGTTGATGAAATCAAGGATAATAATATTTATGTACATCAGGATTTGCGAACAACTCAAGAAGACTGGTTTTATTGGTGTTTTGAAGTGCAAAGCCCTAAGAAAGGTAGATACAGTTTTTTCTTTACAAAATCCAGAGCAATTGGAGTCTTGGGTGCAGCCGTTAGTCTTGACGAGGGTTCATCATGGAAGTGGCTTGGGGCTAATAAGAATATAGAAAATGGATTTTCATATGAGTTTACCGGTTTGGAAGAGAGTGTCAGATTTTCATTTGCCATGCCATATCAGGAGAGCAATTTACAAAAGTTTATCCAGCAATATCGAGATGAGCCCATGTTTAATCACTCAGAACTTGGTAAAACCAAAAAAAGGCGTTCAATTGACTTAATTACCATTGGTGATCTCTGGAGTAATGATGTGATTGTTTTGACTGCGCGTAGTCATAGTTGCGAGATGATGGCTTCTTATGTTCTTGAAGGCATTCTTGAAAATATTCTTAGTGATCAAAAAGCTTATCTTCAAAATCATGCATTTTTGATTGTTCCATTTCTTGATAAAGATGGGGTAGAGGATGGTGATCAGGGAAAAGCACGAGCTCCGCATGACCATAACAGAGACTTTGGTGACAATTCCATTTATCCATCTGTTATTTTACTAAAAAAACGACTTAACGAAATTGGACTTGACAAGGTAATAGGTTATATTGATATTCATTGTCTGTATATGTCAGGTGAAGGAAATGAACATATATATTTTGTAGGTTCTTCGTTTGATAAGATGGCTCTTGCACAGCAAACGATAGGGAAGATGATTGGAAAAGAAGCTAATCTGCCGTTACCGTTTAATGCAAGTGGATATCTGCCTTTTGGCACATCGTGGAATGTTGGCGCGGGTGTTAAATATCAGACAGGCTCTAGTTGGGCTGGCAAAATACTACCAAACGTAAAGCTTGCAACGACGATTGAGTTTCCATATGCAAATGCCTCAGGAACAGCTGTAACCCAGAAATCTGCCAAAGCATTTGGTTTAAGATTTGGCAATGTAATTACCAAATTTTTTTAGATTTTTGACACATGACATAAAAATGGTAATTCGCCTTCGCAGTGCCGAAGGCTGAAGGCACTGCGAAGTCGGATCACCCTTTACCCTTTACAATTTCTTTGCAGCTCTCTCTCCAGATTAGTTGAGAATCAAGAGTTACCTGACGAGGTTTTTCTTTTAGTCCAGTAATTCTTTCCTCTAGCATATTAAATGCAGCATTAACAGACTCCTGTTCTTTATTGTTGATGGAGCAAAGGGGTGGAGACATTTCTGAAACCATTGTTGTGTTGTCGTAGCTGACAATACTGATATTTTTTGGAACATATATGCTGTTTCTGGCAAATTCATAAATTGCACCAATTGCAGTCAAATCATCATTAAAAAGCATTGCTGTAGGCAGTTCATCCAAATCAATTATCTGTTTTGCACCTTTTTGTCCCCCGCTAAAACCAAGAGGAAGTCCTGTTAAGGCAAATTTATCTATCAATGTGATATCTGATGTTTTTAAAGAGTCAACATATGCATCATATTTTTTTTCCAACTGTCAAAAAATTCAGGTTAGGTAGGATTATGCCGATTTTCTCGTGGTTCATAGAAACTAGTTTTTCAATTGCAGCACTGATTCCTGGGTAGGGGTCGCATACAACAGAATCAACACCGGTTCTTGATGTCATCTCGCTTATTGCAACAGTAGGTATATTTTCACTTTTGAATCTTTTATAAAATTCGTTTGGTGTGTGCCCGCAAATCAGAACACCGTCAACTCGGTTCTCCTGCAGGAATGCCGGCCATTTGAGATCTTCAAATCTCATTACATGAAGATGAATATGTTGTCCTCTTGTTGCGGCTTCAAGTTCTACATATGAGAGAATTCTCTCCATATATCCGGCATCAATATTCCTGCCAGCTTTATTCCAACTTCTCACAATTAGACCAATTGTATTTGTACGTTTTCTTCTGAAAGGTTTTGGGCGATATCCCATCGATTTTGCAATTTCTTTAATATCAGTAGCTTTTTTTTGTCCGACACCTTCTGAACCTGATAGGGCTCTGGATACGGTTCCTACATCAGCTTGAGCAAGTTTTGCAATATCTCTTAGGGATACATTCTTTTTCGTATTAATCATGTAGGAACAATAACAAAAAGATATTAAAAGTCAATTTTATAAGCTAATAAAACGCAACGTTTTGTTTTTGTTGCGTAATGTCCAGCCTCTCTTTTCTTTGTGTGTGTGCGAGAGAGGCTTTAGCCACAGGTAATAAGCTTTAATAGGCTGAAGCTAGCTTGGTTCGGTCCCGTCTGCGGGAGGCATAGCGAATGGCCTGTTGGGCGAACAAAAAGGCATGACCCAGCGAAGTCATGATAGAGCCCTATTCATAGAGAGTTGAAAAAAGGAGAAGTAGATTTATTTATCGCGCAATATACATTTTTTTCTGAACTCATAACTGTTCATATTCATCAACCGATTTAGCTTGTGAATGATTTAAGTGCCAGTAGAATTAACGATAGAAAATAACTTGACTCCATAACAATACATAATGGCATTGTGCGAAAAGACTTGCCAGCACGAATAATCTCTGCGACAACTAGCACACCAAGCATAATAAAGAAATCAATACTGAAACTGGCACCCGCCACTAGACTATAAGTTATACCAACGCCCGCAAGTATACCAAAAATCAGAAAAGACATAGACTTCAAAAAACTCATGGAAACTTGCAACGGATTGCGCGATTGACTCCATAATAATGCGCATGAAACAGTCACGTAACCGGCAAAGAAAATTATGTGACTAAAAATGTCATCCCAAAACCATAATATACGTGATAGCGGCGTTTCATTGTAACCAAACTGAATTCTGAAAGCATTAATAGGCTCATGTACGCCCATTGATATTGCAACCCAGCAACAACCAAGCATTAATAACAATAGCGGCCATATTGCATCCTTTCTATCCTGCTCAAGAATTTTATGTATTACAAAAAGCAGTATTATGCTAACTGGGGTAATAAATAATAAAGAAATCATCTCTCGCCAGCGGACGTGAATAGGGTCGCATATTACAGATGCGGTACAATTAAAATAAATGTTAAATCCTGCCAATAAAACAATCAATGATTGAAGAATGCACATTATAAGTAATTTTGATGTTTTCTTGTCGCTATTATCAATCATTTTTGCTCTCTCTGAAAGTAGGTATAGTAAATAACAGAAAAATTCCTAGCATTAAAAATTCCGAAACTGCAAAAATAATCCATGGAAAGTTTTTAGGCACACCGCCCGCCGCTATATCACGCCATTGCCAACAAAAAGAAATAATCATAATCAACGCAGCAAACAGTTCTGCTGTAAACAGAATACGTGGATGATTTATTTTTTTGTCAGATTCATAAATATGTATTGTAACAACCGCTATGCTTATAAGCGTAAGAGATGCAATTATTGGTGCTAGAACAGGACTAACCCACGGCACCGGCAATAAGAAAAGAATATCCCATGTCATCAAGGATTCAGGCCAACCAATCAAAATTTTCAGAAATACATAATATAGAATATCCCAAATTCCGAACAAATAACAAAACCATGCAACACCGGTCTTCTTACCACGACTCAATATCGCTGCTACTGATACAAGCATTACAATTGAAAAAAACTCACGCCACATTTCTATGACTCCGCACATTTCAACATCCAGATTAAGGGGAAACAATGAACCACCAATGTTGAATATTTTGCGTAAATCAACAACAACTGCTGCTTCAAAAAAGCCCATACTGACAGCAAATAAAGCCGCCCAAAAGAAATATTTTAGTTCTTTTAATTTTTTCATTCACTATCTCCCATAGAGGTTTAAAAGAGTAATTATTTTTTTGTTTTCAATACATCCCCTTGGGTTGCTATGAATAACAAAAAATAGTTAAAACAAATAATGCATACAAGTTGAATATACTAGCAAAACTATAAAAAGAATCAAGTATATTATTAATCCCGCAGTCCGTTTCTTTGTAAGCATATACAATAAAAATAGGTCTTTATAAATTATTGTTGGTGACATATTAGAAGTAGTCTCGTGTTGTGCATTATACGCATGAGTATTATGAGTTTAGAATGCTGATTATTAGTCTTTTGACAATATCTGACTCTTCCGGTCTACTTGTTGCAACAAATAAGGTTAAAGCAGCTAAAGCATTATTATCAATAATAGGGGTCGAGTCATGCTTCAATAGTGCATTATTCTGTTCTAAGAAATATATGAAGCATGCAGCGGCTATGCGTTTGTTGCCATCAACAAAAGAGTGATTCTTTGTTATAAAATACAGCAGGTTAGCTGCTTTTTCCTCAATTGATGGGTAACATCAAGATTGTAGTATTTTGTATTATAATTCTTACCGTCAGAGGCAGTTGTCCGGAAATTCCGGACAACTGAATTCTCTTCTAATTCATTTTCGTTGAAGATATTAATAATATGTTCAGAGATTGTTCTTTTGTTTTTGTTAAAAAGCTCTGCCATTTAGTGCTGGGATAGCCAAACAGTATCTTCCTCAAACTGAACTTTTATTTCTGTGGTATTGTCTGGGGCTTGATAGATTTCAATTTTATTTTTCATTATCTGTACTTCTTTCATTCGTTTATTCTATTAAATTATGAAAGATAATACAAATTTTTTTTGCTGTCTGACTTTATTGCCTTCGCTTTAAGGTTGGTGGCTATTTTTTTTTATCGGTTAACCCGCCTGCGTTCCTACGGCGTGGCAGGCAGAACCGACTCTACATTCTTTCCAAACAGCGTTACTTGCAAGTAATGTAGTGTCCGATCTGTGAGCGGAATTATATTATATATATATTTAAAATCATCTATCAGACAGATCGTAGCGATACTTAAATTTTAGGCCTGTCCTGATATGTATTAAATGCGAAAATTCGGAAATTAGAAAATTAGGAAATGGCAGGAGTTTGGCAAAAAAAAGGCTTGGGATTATCCAAGCCTTTTATTTTCTACGAAAAAGTAAGTAGTTTGTAGTGTGTAGCAAGCAGAACGAATTGTTTCGCCTATTTAACCCTCTAACGAACTAACTGTCCAACTAAACCTATCTCAGTATCTGTAGTGGTCTGGTTTGTATGGACCTTCTGTAGACACACCTATATATTCAGCTTGCTCAGGAGTTAGAACATCTAATTTTACACCTAGTTTTGCAAGGTGAGATGTAGCCACTTCTTCATCAAGCTTTTTAGGGAGAACATAAACACCTGGTGTATATTTGTCTTGATTCATGAATAGTTCCATTTGAGCAAGAACTTGGCATGAGAAGCTGTTTGACATAACAAAACTTGGGTGACCTGTTGCGCAACCAAGATTTACTAAACGACCCTTTGCAAGAACAATTAGTTCGTTGCCGTTTGGTAGTGTAACTTTATCAACCTGTGGTTTAATTTCAACCCACTCATTTTCATATAGTCTATCAATTTGAATTTCGCTGTCAAAGTGACCGATGTTACAGACAATTGCTTTGTCTTTCATCTGTTTCATATGGTCGTATGTGATGACATCAAAGTTGCCTGTTGTTGTAACAAAAATTTCACCGATTTTACATGCGTCATTCATTTGTAGAACCTGGTAACCTTCCATTGAAGCTTGTAGAGCACAGATTGGATCAATTTCTGTAATGATAACACGAGCACCTTGTCCTCTAAGAGATTGTGCACAACCTTTACCCACGTCGCCAAAGCCTGCAATAACAGCAACTTTACCACTTAACATTACATCTGTTGCGCGGCATATTCCATCTACAAGAGAGTGGCGGCAACCGTAAAGGTTGTCAAATTTTGATTTTGTTACAGCATCATTCACATTAAATGCAGGCCAAGGCAATTCACCTTTTTTAGCCAATTGATATAGTCTATGAACACCTGTTGTTGTCTCTTCTGATACACCAATAATTTTTTCTTGTGCTTTAGTGAAACGACCAGGTTGTTTTGCAATTGCTTTTTTGAGCTGAGCAAAAAGTACGCCTTCTTCAATGCTTCCTGGTGTTTTATCAAGCATTGAAGGATCTTTTTCAGCTTTTGCTCCGAGCAGGATGAACATTGTTGCATCGCCGCCATCGTCAAGAATCATGTTTGGTCCTTCGCCGTTACCCCAGTCGAGCATGCGGTTAGTATATGCCCAATACTCTTCAAGGGTTTCACCCTTAATTGCAAACACAGGTGTTCCACCTGCGGCAATTGCGGCAGCAGCGTGATCCTGAGTTGAGTAGATGTTACAGCTGGACCAACGAACGTCAGCACCTAGTTCTTTTAGTGTCTCAATTAGAACAGCTGTTTGAATTGTCATGTGCAGGGAACCACTGATTTGTGCTCCTGCAAGTGGTTTTGAGTCTCTGTATTCTTCCCTGAGTCTCATCAATCCTGGCATTTCGGCTTCGGCAAGATGAAGTTCGGCTCTTCCAAAATCAGCTTGGCTGATATCTTTTACTATATAATCTGTCATATTCGTTATTCGTTTCTCGTTATTCGTTATTCGTTGGTTAGGGCGAAAGATTTTTCGCCCCTACGGTTTTAATTATTTTATGGCTGTTTTCAGCGCTTCAGCTTTATCTGTTTTTTCCCAAGTGAAAGTATCCAAATCTTTTGTACGTCCAAAGTGACCGTATGAAGATGTTGGCTCATATCTTGGTTTTAACAGATCAAGAGCTTTGATAATTGCAGCTGGTTTTAAGTTGAAAACTTCTAGAACAGCATCTGTAATTTTGTCATCAGATACTTTGCCAGTACCGAATGTTTCAACTAGAACAGATACTGGGTCTGGATATCCAATTGCATATGCAAGTTCAACTTCACATCTGTCTGCAAGTTCTGCAGCAACGATGTTCTTTGCAACATAACGTGCCATATATGCAGCACTTCTATCAACCTTTGATGGATCTTTTCCTGAGAAAGCACCGCCACCATGGCGTCCCATTCCACCATATGTGTCAACAATGATTTTTCTTCCTGTTAGTCCGCAGTCACCGTGTGGTCCGCCAACAACAAATTTACCTGTCGGGTTTACAAGATAGCGAGTTTCATCGTTTAACAGTTCAGAAGGAATAATTTTTTTAATAATGTCTTCAATGATGATTTTTTCAAGTTCATCATGCTCGATATTATCTCTGTGCTGTGTTGATATGACAACAGTATCAACGGCAACGGCTTTACCGTCCAGATATACAACAGAAACTTGAGATTTTCCGTCAGGACGAATAAAGTCGTATTTTCCGCCTTCTCTTCTTTTGTTTGAGAGTTCTTCAGTTAGTTTATGAGCAAGCATAATTGGCATTGGCATAAGTTCGACCGTTTCATTTGAAGCGTAACCAAACATCATTCCTTGGTCACCAGCGCCCTGTTCCTGGTGAAGACCGTCGCCAGCTGTAACACCTTGTGAAATATCAGGAGACTGTTTGTCTAAAGAGACAAGTACAGCACATGTATCAAAAGCAAATCCCTCGTGAGGTTGGTCGTAACCAATCTTTTTGATTTTTTCTCTAACAATTTCAGCATAGTCAACACTAGCTGTTGTTGTTATTTCGCCTGATATTACAACCATACCTGTGCTTACCATTGTTTCGCAGGCAACACGCGATTTTGGATCTTGAGCTAGTAGTGCATCAAGTATTGCATCTGAAATTCCATCAGAAACTTTATCTGGATGTCCCTCTGTTACGGACTCCGATGTGAAAATGTATTTTCCTTCTCTCATTATTTTTCCTTTTGTTTTAAGTTCTAAGTTTTCTACACAAAAGTGTATAGTTTATAGTGTATAGTATACGGTAACTAGTTGTTCGTTCTTAGTTGTTAGTTAAGACACTGCTGTCACGCAAGTGACTCGCCGCTACAGTTTCGTATTCACATTTCTTATAGTGTGCTGTAGCGTCGACCGTTGGTCGTCGAATTAAATAAATACTTGCGGAGCTTTTCATCAATTCAGCATTAAGCATTTAGAATTCATAATTCATTTAGCCTATCTAACCATCTAACGAACCAACCATCTAGCTAAATCTTTGTTTTTTAAGAGCCTGTTTGTCTCTGTAAGTAGGGTACTGTAACACTACTTACAAAAGTTGCAAGCTTTTTCTTGTATTATTCGATCTTTTTTTTACAAAGTGGGGTGAAATTGGTATATTCTACGCAGAAATAGAAAATGGAAGAACTAAAAGCTAGTAACTATTTTAGGTTGCAATACAACACCTGAGTTTACCATTTCGCATTTACCGTTTACCATTTTTTGCAACTTTTGTTGCACAAGCTAACAACTATTTCTTGCGTGCTATTGCATATATTTGGTAACCTATCATAGTGCTTCATATTCAATTCACAATTCATCAAACTGAAAAATCACAGAAGATAGCAAGCCTACTGCTTGGAGAGAGCCACCGCCATCCACAAGTTCAGGAGATGTTTACAGACTACACAATGGTATATGATTTATAAAACTCAATCAAAGGATAAAGATCTACAATGAACAAATATAAACTACAACGCGAAATTTCAGTTGAAGACGGTTACGATGTTGTAGTGGCTGGTGGCGGTCCGGCAGGCAGCTCAGCGGCAATCTGTGCAGCACGTCTAGGTGTCAAAGTACTACTTGTTGAAGCGACAGGTTGTCTGGGTGGCATGGGGACATCCGGTCTTGTTACAGCCTTCGACCCTATGGCTGACGGAGAAAAAGGATTGGTCGGCGGGCTAATGCGTGAAATTGTTGAAACTCTTTATGAACGAGGTGAGCTTGGTCCGAATATTACACCGGATTGTTGGCAAAAACAATACCACTGTTGGATACAGTATAAAGTTGAAGGCCTAAAACACCTACTGGACGAACTTGCCCATGATGCGGGAGTAGAGGTTCGTCTTTTCACAACAGTCATAGAAGCTGAAGTTGGTGAAAACAGTGTTGAAGGAATAGTCATACATAATATTGAAGGTCTAAGGTATATCAAAGCCAAAACATTTATAGACTGTACCGGCGACGGAGTATTAGCAGATCTATGCGGCGCAGAATGCCGTACAAACCCTGCATTTATGCCAGGTACTCTCTGTTCTCTACATTCAGGAATTGACTGGGAAAAACTGGGCAAACAAAATCAGCATGAACTACTTGAAAAGGCAATCAAAGATGGCCATTTCACGCAGCCGGATCTACACCTTCCAGGTATGTCACGCGTTGGAAAACAAATTGGCTATTTAAATGGGGGACATCTCTTCGGTAAAGATGCTCTCACATGCAAAGGACGAAGTGAAGGCATGGCTCTAGGTCGTAGACTCGTAAGAGAGTACGTGGATTTTTACAGAAAATATGCCGATGGTTGTGAAAACCTGGAGCTGGTTATAACAGCAGCACTGATGGGAGTTAGAGAAACTCGCCGCATTGTCGGAGAGTATGAATTAACTTTTGATGATTATATTGCACGCCGACAGTTTCCAGATCAGATTGGTGTCTTCAACAAATTTGTTGATATCCATGTACGGGACTGCTCAAAAGAAGAATATGAACGTTTTCTAAAAGAAATGGACGAAACAGGACGACTTGGAATTGGAGAATGTTTTGGCATACCATACCGAATTCTGGTTCCAAAAGGCTGGAAAAACCTATGGGTTGCCGGCAGATGTAACTCCTCAGATATTCAAGTACATGGATCCATTCGTGTTATGCCCGCAGCTGCAATGATGGGGCAGGCAGCAGGAACAGCCGCAGTACAGTCCATCAGAACATCTGAGCCCGCATTTAGA
>Ga0307987_1001615_pt1 | contig 12338 bp, 5 predicted proteins | sample EllFjometagen181_FD_203157 | JGI IMG/M metagenome (GOLD analysis project Ga0307987, IMG submission 203157) | Marine microbial communities from Ellis Fjord, Antarctic Ocean - #181 | ecosystem: Environmental > Aquatic > Marine > Unclassified | place: Southern Ocean | collected 2014-10-08 | reverse complement strand
TGAAGGTCGTCCCTTTTTCAGTCTCACTGTAGACGTTGACGAACCCGTTGTTCTGTTTGACAATACCATAAACGGTAGACAGTCCCAGTCCGGTACCCTTGCCTACGTCTTTGGTCGTGAAAAACGGCTCAAAAATCTTGTCCCGGGTTTCTGGTGTCATACCGCAGCCATCGTCGCTTACAGAGAGCTGTATATACTCGCCGGGAACAGACCCTTCATAATCGCCGCAGTCGTCTTCATCAAGGTTGATATTTTTCGTTTCGACAGTAACCCTGCCCACGTTGGCTATGGCGTCTCTGGCGTTAACGCAGAGGTTTGCCATGATTTGATTAATCTGAGATGGATCAATTTTAATCGGCCGTACCTCAACTCCAGGTATCCAGGCAAGATCGATGTCTTCACCGATAAGCCGCCGGAGCATTTTGAGCATAGCTCCTATTATGTCGTTCAAATCAAGCACCTTGGGCGCAACAGTTTGTTTACGGGCAAAAGCCAGTAATTGCTGGGTAACGTCCGACGAACGCTTTGCAGCTGTGAGAATTTCCATGAGATCGCCATACAAAGGATCACTCTGTTCAACCTTATCCAAAGCCAATTCCGAATAACCCATGATAATACTGGATATATTGTTATAATCGTGTGCCACTCCTCCAGCCAGTCGGCCAACAGATTCCATCTTCTGGGATTGCCGCAACTGGTCCTGCAATCTTTCGTGTTCCTTCTCTGCCTGTTTGCGTTCAGTGATATCTCTGCCATAGATGTTTAAAATATCGACACCAATAATGGGAACAATAATCAATGAAAAGATCTGATCACCAGCCTTGAGTTCAATCTCTTTAATTTTAATATCCTTATAAATGTCATAAACTAAGTCACACAGGAATGTCGGAAGGTTCTCACCTATGGAGCTTTTCCAGGTTTGAAGCAGCACATTACTGGCTTTATTTGCATAAATAATCGTTCCGTCCTGTTTCACTCTTAAAACGGGATGCGGATTTTCAGATGGCATTCTTGACAATATCTCTATTTTTTCTTCTGTCTGTTTGCGCTCGGTGATGTCAGAAGCCATACTTATCACCATTTTTTTACCATTTGGTAATTTTCCTATTGGACTGCTGCTAAAATCCCAAAGACGACTCCTACCATCTTTCGTTTTCACTTTCCATTCACCATCGCATTGTGTTTTGTCAATTTTGTATAAATTTTCAATAAACACTTGGCTCGGAACGGCATCTTTACCATATGCTTTTAATGACCATTCTTTTATTGTTGGTATGTCATCAATGGTATATCCAGTCTGCTTAATCCACTCTTCAGACAATTGAAGCACTCTTCCATCGGAATGGATCATAAGTGGATACGGCGCATATGTAATAGCGTTACGGAATCTTTCTTCACTTTCTTTTAATGCGTCTTCTGCTTTCTTTTTCTCAGTAATATCTTGAATAGTACCTGATATACTTACGATTTTCCCATTCTTTAGGTTCGCCTCTCCAATTGTATGAATCCATCTAAGATTATTATTGGTAGTAATAATTTCTAATTGTAGGTCATAAGGTTTTCCTGTTGTTTGAACAAGATCAACTGCATTTGAAATGATTTGCTTAGATTTGGGAGTATAGAAGCCTATACCCTCTGGTAGTCTGGGTGCATCTCTGTCAAATTTAACTTCAAAAATATTATATGTCTCTTCAGTCCAAGTACATACTCCTGTGCCCACATCAAGTTTCCATCCGCCTATCTTTGCTAATTTGGAGGTTTTATTCAATAGGTCTTCACTTTCTTTCAGCTTTTCTCGCGAAATCTTTAGCAATTTTTTTTCTTTCGCTTCTTCAAGTGCACGTTTTATAGCAGACGGAAGTCTTGCCGGTTTGTCTTTTAAGATATAATCAATCACTCCTTGTTTGATAAGCTTGATAGCTGTTTTTTCACCAATTGTACCTGAAACAACGATAAATGGAACATCAGGACATATCTCGATAGATTTTTTTAATGCCTTAAAAGCATCGTATCCGGGTAAATTGAAATCGGATAAAATTATATTGTATTTCTTCTTTTGAAGCGCCGATATAAATTCTTGCTCATTTTCTACAAGATCCACCTTAAAATCCCATCCGTTGTCTATCAATAATTCACGGATAATTTCAAAGTCCTTTTTAGAATCCTCAAGATACAAGATAGTTAATGTTTCTTCTGTTTCGTTTTGCTTTTTCATTTTAAACTCCAGTTTCAGGCGGTAGTTCGTTGAGCAAGGCCCAAAATACCCCCAATGGTTTTACAGCATCGATAAACTCTTTAAAATCTACGGGCTTTACTACATAAGCATTTATTCCAAGCTCATAACTTTTTATCAAATCCGATTCCTCTCGAGAAGAAGTGAGCATGACTACCGGAATTAGTTTTAAATTATCATCACTTCGAATAGCCTTAAGTACTTCGAAACCATCCATACGAGGCATTTTAATATCCAAAAGTATAACCGCAGGATTTCTGTTTTCACGCTGTGTATATTTGCCTTCACAGCGCAGATATTCTAATGCCTCTACACCATCTCTTGCTACCGAAACCTGATTAGCAAGTTTATTTTCTTTTAAAGCTTCGAGGATTAATTCGACATCTTTGGCATCGTCTTCAACAAGTAGAATTATTTTTAATTCTTTCATTACTGTATCTCCTTATTTTTTTTTAATGAGAAATAGAAAGTGGCGCCTTTGCCTAATTCAGCCTCAGCCCAGATACGCCCGCCATGCCTTAAGATAATTCGTTGCACATTGGCAAGTCCTATTCCTGTACCCTCATATTCTTCAGAGGAATGCAACCGTTGAAATACACCAAATAACTTATGCGCGTATTGCATGTCAAAACCAACCCCGTTATCACGGACAAAAAAAACAAATTCATTGGTATCTTCCTGAAACCCAATTTCTATTCTGGCTTTTTCTACTTTTTCTGTAAACTTTACTGCATTACTCAGCAGGTTATACCAAACCAATGTAAGCAAAGTATAATCACCAAGAACATTCGGCAACGGGGAAGTAATCCATTTGATTTTACGTTCAGATATCTCCAATTTTATTGCTTCCAAAACTTCTTGAAAAAGGATATTCATCTCAATATTAGTTTGTTTCAACTCCTGCCTGCCGGTTCTTGAAAACTTCAACAGCGCATCAATCAACAACCCCATTTGACTTGCAGAATCGGTTATGCAGCTAAGATAGTGCAAGCCTTTTTCCGGCATTGAATCTGGAAAGCGGTTGGTAAGCAAGTCGACGTACCCGTTGATGTGCCTAAGTGGCGCGCGCAGATCGTGCGAGACTGAGTAGCTGAATGCTTCGAGTTCTTTGTTTGCAGCTTCCAGCTGCATCGTGCGTTCTACAACACGTTGTTCCAGATCTTTATTTAATGTGTCTATTTCTTCACGTCCTAATTTTACGTCCTCAATAACACTAAGCAGTATCTGCCCTGATTTTTCTGAATCTGACAACAAACGGAGAGTCTCTATCTGCGCTTTTCGAGCAACTTTCTCCAAAGTCCTGCGTTCTGTAATATCCGTAATAATCATTCCTAAGCCTGATCCTACTCTAAAAGCCTTAAGTGAAACATGTTTATGACCAGATTCTGGGTGAAGATTTAAATCATCAATAATTATTGGGGTTCCTGACCTGAGAACCTCTTTATATTTACCATATCTTCCCGTTGTCTCAACATTAGGTACAAGCTGCAAAATATTTTTTCCAATTACAGCTTCTTTTTTCTGACCGATCATTTTTACTGCAGCATCATTAATATCAACTTGATTTAGTTCGGAATCAAAAAGCATAAAACCATCTGTTGCAGAATCCATAAAGCCTCTTAGAGTTTCCTCACGTTCACTTAAATTCTTTAACGCCGCATCAAGGGCACTACCCATTCTCGTTGTAATTGTGGGTATAATAAAACTAACTGCTACCAAAACAATTAAAGTTATCAATGATATGCCAATTGCGGGGTTAATATTAAAAAGCGGAACGATCCGGACTACTATTAAACCTTCAATAACCATAAACACCAAGATAGTCGGCAGAAAAACTCTCAATAGTCTTGCACTTGTCGTTCTCCTCGTTATTATTTTAACAAAAAGAGTATCTTTATCAGAAGCGGCTATCAAACCTAATGAAACCAATAAAAAAGATAAATCCGTTAAACTTGCAGGCGGGATAAAACTACCGGTATAAAAAAACGGGTTTCCAAATCCATAACCCAGCAGGAGTATACTGCTAAATATGAGCATACCCACGGTAAGAATAGAACTATAATTCCTAACTGTTTTCCGTTCACTCTGCAAAAACAACAATGCAAAGCCACTAAATATAAACAAGAGTGCTGTAACAAGAGACATGTGCCCAAGAGGAAAACCTAAGTGAGTTTCGGGTACACGGACAAATACATATTCCCATTCAGAGTAATACTTAAATATATTTGTTACAAATAAACCGAAGGTTGAACAAATAACTGCTGCTGCACAAGAGATAGCTACTCTACGGTTTAATATAACATTTTTTGGACGAAGACAGAACCATAAGCCTGCAGCCAGACCGATAAAAGCATAAGCGGTACTTGGAGCCATTGAAACTTCTTCAGGGGAAAATCTTGTAAGGAACATCAAACCGCTATACCAGCCAAAAAGAACAATCAGGCAAATTCCAGCAAACAGAGAAGCAACAATCATAGTAAGTCGTCTAGATATGATTTTATATGTAAATTCCGATTCTTTCATTTCAAATTTCTCCTATCAAAATATTTAGGGCTTTTGCGCCCCGTCTGATACTACGCTAGTATAACGACGAGGCGTTCCTGCCTGAGCAAGCAGCACATTCACCTCTTTTTTGAGCTCTAAAACTTTACCCTCGCGATCAAGCATAGCAGTGTGCCAACGGCGAAGCTCATCCAGCTGCTTTGAGATTTTATCTTCTGCCTTTCTTCGCTCGGTAATGTCTTCAATGGCCAGCAGTATCATCTCTGTTCCAGTTGTCTGCCTGTAAATCTTTCTTGCATTAAGAAGCATCGTTTTTTCGCCGATTTCTTCGAAATTGTGACTTACTTCATAATCTTCGAACGTGTTTTTTAAGGTAAGTATTTCTTCTAATAGTTTTCTTAATAAAGGAATATTCCACTGATGGTTACCCAGCTCATAGACTAACCTTCCCTCAGTATTTCTTTGTTCTACATTGAATTTCATATAAAAAGATCTATTTGCTGTAATCACTTGCAGATCTTTATCCAGTATCAACATGGGTTCCCGAACTGTAGCTATAATGCTGTCAGCATACAACTGAGCTTCCTCTGCTTTGAGTTGTGTAAATTTCTGCTCGGTAATGTCTTCCACGAATGCCGTTCCGTATCCGATGTTTCCCTCTGAATCCCTGATACCAATAGCATGGACGGATACACTAATCTCCTCACCGTCCTTGCGGATATATCTTTTCTCCATAGAAAAACCTGTCGCTTCCAAAGAAAACATGTCCTGAAAGAGCTTTTTGTTTTTAGGACGGTCATTTGGATGAGTCACATCAAAAAAAGAGAGCCCCACAAGTTCTTCTTTGGAATACCCCACCATCAGTTCATATGCCGGATTTGTGGTAACAAAATTGCCAAGAATGTCAACAGTGCATATTCCAACGGGTGAGGTATCAATAATAAGGTTCAATCTCTCTTCACTTTCTTTTAATGCTTCTTCCGCCAGTTTGCGATGGGTAATATCCATTGCCAAAACAAAAAAGCTTTCTACCTGGCCATTCACAACATAGGGAATATAGTTGGTGTCAATAATTATCAATTTATTGTTCTTATTCACATGTCTATTTTCAAAACTGATCAACTCGCCTGAAAGTGCTTTTTGCATTTGTGGATAGGCACGGCTAAAAGTTTCTTCACCAATAATATCTACCACATTTTTCCCAATAATTTCGTCTTTGTATAAAGTTAAATCATAATAGTACTGATTAGCAAAAGTGTATTTCAAATTTTTATCTATCTGACTGATTAGAATCGGTAAATTATCAGTGATGACACGAAGTTGTGCTTCGCTTTCCTCTAATGCTCCTTCTGCCAGTTTGCGTTCGGTGACATCTATCGAATATTCAATAACTTTAGACACTTTTCCGTTCTCATCGAATATTGGATAAGCATTGACTTGGACATAGTCATTTCCTCCGTCTTTATTCTTATGGTGATGTTCTACAACAACAGCTTTTCCAGTCTTTACTACTTCTTTGATCGGGCAATGTTCTCCATATTCACTACAAGGTTTATCATAGCCGTGTGTTAGTGAATAACATTTTGACAGATCATTATTGAAAAGTTCTTTTGCAAAAGAATTTGCCATAGCAATGGAATAATCTTTCACATCAATAACATAGAATGGAGATGGAATTGACTCGAAAATGGTTTCTAAAAAGTTTTTTGAATTTTGAATTTCGTATTCAGCTCTCTTTTTCTCAGTAATGTCTTGAGCAGTACCTAGCACCTTATATGGTTTGCCTTTTATATCAAAACTTACAATTCCCTTCGCATGAACAACTCGTTCTTCCCCATTATCCTGTCGAATAATGCGATGAGTTAAGTCATAAGGACGAACTCCATCAAGTGCATCTTTAAAGTTTTTCTCAACAGTTTTTGCATCATCAGGATGAGCAATTGGTATCAATTCATCCATCGTTAGATTTCTATTTGTAACTCCATGAATCTGAAGCCACTCATCTGACATAGTAAATTTATTTTTTTCTATATCCCATTCCCAGCTACCAACATGTGCCAATTCTTCAGCCATTTCAAGTAAACCATGAGCTTTTTTTGTTATTTTCTCTGCCTGCTTGCGCTCGGTGATATCGTGGTAATTGAACAGCACACCATTGATCGCAGTATCGTTGATACGGTTAATAGCAGTAAGTTCTACCCATTTATAAATTCCATCTTTACATTTGAATCTGAATTCAACTTTAGAGAAGGTCTCCTTTTCGAGCACTTTACTGAATTCTTCCTGAATCCTTTCAATATCTTCCGGATGCACATTGTCCCAGCCGCTTGTACCGATAAGATCCTCTGGCTTCCATCCGAACCATTTCTCAATATTTGGACTTTGATACTTTATTATACCATCACCCTCCATTATGGCAATAACATCACCGATATTTTCTATCATCGCGGAATGCGTTGCATTACTATTTAGAATCAATTCCTCTGCCTGCTTGCTCTCAGATTCTGATTTTTCTAATGTCTTAATCCGTTGTTCTAGTTCTTCATAGGTCGGTTTTTTAGACATAGTCATTCCCTGTGTTTATTCAATTCAATTGAAAGAATACTCAATAATTAATGAATTCAACATTAATATGAACCTTTATTACTGTATTGTCAACAACTTTGCTTTAATTATATGATATATATGCCATTTTACAGATTTTCTATTATTATTAAGCAATTGACCGAATTAGTAATTGATTTATACCTGCGGAGCTTTTCCGTCGTTTACCCTTTACCGTCCACCCTTTCCCCTTTCTGCCCCCACCCGTAGGGGCAGATTCCATATCTGCACCGTTAGGCCAATCCAATTTCTGCATTCCCGCGCGTTCAACGTTCTCTCCCTCGCTTGGCGACCCCAAGCACATAATTCCCATCTCTCCCATAATTCCCATATTTCCTTCCTCCTCCCAATTTACGCATTTTCGCATTTCTTATAGGCCACCTTGGGGCTTGCCCCCTTGGGAGCCATGATGGATTTACAATCCATCACAACAATGATAAAAATCTTTTCCTACCCACGGTAGTGTCTTTCTCCCCATTCATCATTGGATGTTGAATGTTCGATATTGGATATTCGTTTTTCCTTCTTATCTTTTTTTTTACCCTTTTCCCTTTACTGTTTACACTTTCTTCTCATCCAGCACCTCTCTGACTTTAACAGCCAGCTCCTGATTTGAAAACGGTTTTTCTATAAAACTAACACCGCTTTCCAGCACGCCCCGCTTTGCAATGATGTCAGCCGTGTAACCGGACATAAAAAGGGTCTTGAGATTAGGATAAAGACTTTGCAGGCGGTCGGAGAGCTCTCGACCATTCATTTCGGGCATAACCACATCCGTTATCAGAAGATTTATCTCGTCTGCGTGCTCTGCTGCCAACCCGACAGCCTCCATTGGACTGCTGGAAGATAGTACAGCATACCCAAGCTTTTCGAGTACCCTTTTAATGATTTTAAGTATTGACTCATCGTCCTCAACCAACAATACCGTCTCGCCCCTGCTTAAGGGAATTTCTATGGTCTTTTCACTATCTGCTTTGACAGTTTGCCCCACATGGATAGGCAGATAAATTCTGAAGGTCGTCCCTTTTTTTACTTCACTGTAGACGTTGACGAACCCGTTGTTCTGTTTGACAATACCATAAACGGTAGACAGTCCCAGTCCGGTACCCTCGCCTATACCCTTGGTAGTGAAAAACGGCTCAAAAATCTTGTCACGAATTTCTGGAGTCATACCGCAGCCATCATCGCTTACAGAGAGCTGTATGTACTCGCCGGGAACAGACCCTTCATGATCAACACAATAGTCTTCGTCGAGGGTGATATTTTTAGTTTCCACAGTAACCCTGCCCACGTTGGCTATGGCGTCTCTGGCATTAACGCAGAGGTTTACCATTATTTGATTAATCTGGGATGGATCAATTTTAGTCGGCCGTACTTCAATTCCAGGTATCCAGGCAAGATTGATGTCTTCACCAATAAGCCGCCGGAGCATTTTGAGCAGATTTCCTATTGTGTCGTTCAGATCAAGCACCTTGGGCGCAACAGTTTGTTTACGGGCAAAAGCCAGTAATTGCCGAGTAATGTCCGCCGAACGCTTTGAAGCTGAGACAATCTCCATGAGATCGCCATACAAAGGGTCACTCTGTTCAAGCCTATCTAAAGCCAATTCCGAATAGCCCATGATGATACTGGATATATTATTATAATCGTGTGCCACTCCTCCAGCCAGTCGGCCAACAGATTCCATCTTCTGGGCTTGCCGCAATTGACCCTGCAATCTTTCGTGTTCCTTCTCCGCCTTTTTGCGATCAGTAATATCAGACACAACATGCACTGCTCCGACTAATTCATCTTTTGAATTAAAAATTGGATCAACATTAACTTCTAGCCAGAGTTCGTTTTTCTTGAAAGTCATTGATTCAGGTTGACGGCTATCTTTCATCCAAACCAATGGGCAATCATCAACAAAATCTTTAGTTCCATGTACTAACTCAAAACATTTTTTTCCTTTTATATCTTCTTCTTTTATATTAAACAAAGACAAAGTAGCTGCATTGCATTGGCTGATATTCCCATCCAAATCAATAATACTCACAGAATCGCTCATGGCACTAAAAGTGGTCTGCCATGTATCAATTTGGTTTTTGATTTTTTCTTCAGCCTGCTTGCGATCAGTGATATCGTCATAGATACCCAGCAAACCAACGACTTGTCCTTTTGCATCGCGAAGTGGCACCTTGGATGAATGCAACCAAACTGTACGTCCATCGGGAGTAGTTTGCGGTTCTTCATAACCAAGTTTTGGTGTATTTGAATCAATCACAAGTTGATCATCGGAATTGTACAACTCGGCATCTTCGCTCCAACCCATTTGAGAATCATCCTTACCAATCAAATCTTCCGGGTGTAACATTCCAGCATCCTTTGCAAAGGCATAATTGCAGCCAAGATAGCGTAAATCTGTATCCTTCCAGAATACACGAATAGGTATGTTTTCTAAAACAGAACTTAGCAGATCTCGTGATGTGTTGAGCTCTTCTTCTGATTGCTTACGCTCTGTTATATCTTCTGATGTAGATAATAGTCCAAAAATTTTGCCCGTATGATCTTTTAATGGCATTTTACTCGTTTGCCACCATATCTTTTTACCGTTAGGTAAAAAATAAGACTCTTCATATCCTAATTTTGGAATTCCTTTTTCTATAACCTGTCTATCGTCATTAATATACTTTTCAGCTTCCTTAGCCCAGATTAAATCAAAATCATTTTTCCCCAGTACATCATCAATTTTATCTTTCCCAACGGCTTCCAAAAAAGAAATATTACAACCCAAATAAACTGAATTTATATCTTTCCAAAATATTCTGGAAGGAACTGAATTAATGACTAACTCAAACATATTCTTTTGTTTTCTCATTGCCTCTTCGGCTTTAATTCGCGTCGAAATATCCACAAAATTAATGATGAAAAGATCTCCTTGAAGTAGATAAGCTCTTACCTCCAATGTTCTGTCATAAACAGCAAAATACTGGGTGTAATTAATCGTTTGTCCTGTTGACACAACATTTCCATACATTTTCACCAAATCCACCAATACTTTGTCATCAACAATTTCTGATGCTTTTTTCCCAACAAGATCATTTAGTTTTAAACCGGTTTGTTCTTCTATCGATGAATTTCCCTCTCGGTGGATAAAATCAATAACGTTTCCTTTGCTATCTCTAATTAGACTACAAATCATAATACCAAATGGTGAATTTTCATATAGACTACGAAATTCTTTTTCACTTTCCAATAAATCTTTCTCTGCCTGCTTTCGTTCTGTAATATCACTCACTATTCCAAAAATCTGAATTGGCTTTCCTGCTGTATCACGTAAAAAAACCGATTCTTTGGCAAGTAGCCAATACCAAGCTCCATTTTTATGCTTCATTCTGAACTCATGGGTATGAAGTTCATTATCTCTCAATTTTTGATATTTTGGATAGGTCTCTTTAATATATATTTTTAAATCATCTGGATGCATCAATTGCTGGATAAGCTGGTCTCCCATTTCCTTTAAATCTTCTTTTGTATAATCTAATATTTTCATCATTCCATCGTTGCTGTAAACATTCTTGTTTTCAACAATGTCGTAGATATAAATTATATCAGGAGAAGTATTTAGCAAACTTTCATTAAAAACTCTACTTTCTTGCAGAGCCTGTTCAGACAGCTCACGCTCGGCAAGTAATCTAGATTGTTGAATGGTACTGAAACTCATATGGGAAATTAATTTGGCCAATTCGGATAAAAATGCCATCGCCGCATCAGCGGCTTGTCTGGTCAGCCTAGGAACACGCCCAAGCGCTTCCAGGTATTCGGCCTCATCAAACCCATATTTACGCGCCATCTGCTTGAACTTATTGATATCCACCTCTTCATCGGCATAAAAAAACTGTCCAATGAGAATATTTCCGAAATGCTTGCCTGCAATTTCGATAGGCGCAGACACGTCCCACATGTTATTTTTGCAGTTGTAGGCTTTAAATTCACCAAATGGCACACTCCCGGCAAGTACAGTGTCGCTTTCGTGACAATTTTTAGCTGTTTCGGGATTACATCGGTGAAATTTTGTGCAAATATCCTGCCAGCCTACTGAAGCCATAACCTCTCCCGAAAGATTACCAATAGCACTTGCAACAGGCACTACCTTGTAAAATTGCTCCATCAGCAATTGTAAGGCATCGGAATCGACGATGTCAGCGAGATCAAGTGCTTCAATATCCCCTTCTGGTTCTGTAATAGCTTTAAGTTTATTGCGAATGGTGGCTTCACTTTGCACTAGTACTTCTGCTGCTTGCTTTTGCTCTGTAATATCTCTGCCATAGATGTTTAAAAGATCGGCTCCGGCAATGGGAACAATAACCAATGAAAAAATTTGATCACCAGCCGTGAATTCAACCTCTTTAATTCTAATATCCTTATAAACGTCATAGACTAAGTCACTCAGAAATGTCGGAAGGTTTTCACCTATGGAGCTTTTCCAGGTTTGAAGCAGCACATTACTAGCTTTATTTGCATAAATAATGGTTCCATCCTGTTTCACTCTTAAAACGGGATGCGGATTTTCAGATGGCATTCTTGACAACATTTTGATTTTTGCTTCTGCCTCCTTTCGTTCGACTATTTCCAAGTTAAGGTTATCAAGAGAGGTTGTTGTCTCTTTCAGGTTGCTCGTCATCTTATTGAACGACAAATAGAGTTGACCAATTTCATCAGTTCTCTTAGTAAAAACTTTTGAATTATAATCTCCTTCAGATATATTCAACGTTTGTTTTATCAATTCGTTAATTGGCTTAGCTGCCCGATTTCCAATAATCAATGACATTATAGCTAAAACAAAGGAAAGGATTAGTCCAATCAACAAAAATATCCCCGAATTTTTGTTAGCTAGAGGTTATCTGAAAAGGTTTTTCAAACAACGGTTCTAAGTTCAAGTTTAATAGTAAAAAAAACAAATTAAACAGATAATTAACTTGATAAAAAAGCCGTAACATGTTAGTATTAAACTAATTAA
>Ga0307987_1001614_pt1 | contig 12339 bp, 11 predicted proteins | sample EllFjometagen181_FD_203157 | JGI IMG/M metagenome (GOLD analysis project Ga0307987, IMG submission 203157) | Marine microbial communities from Ellis Fjord, Antarctic Ocean - #181 | ecosystem: Environmental > Aquatic > Marine > Unclassified | place: Southern Ocean | collected 2014-10-08 | reverse complement strand
CCAGGGACTGGACTTTCTCCTCCGGTTCCTCGATCATCACCTCGGCCATCGCCCGTTCGGTGGCGACGCGGCGCTCGGCCACGATCTGGCTGATGGCCTCGGTTGCTTCCGGCCTCGCTTCGAGGATTGGGGCGAGGTGCTCCTTGCGGATTTCGTAGGCCAATGCCTGGGTGGCGGCCTTCACGGTGGCTGCCCGTTTCGCCCCCGTGAGCAGGGACATTTCGCCGTACACATCGCCGCCGGTCAGTTTGCCGACCTTGACCTCTTCCCCGGTTCCGGACGAATTGGCGAAGACCTCCATCATGCCCTCGAGGAGGACGAACATCGAGTCACCAGTATCCCCCTCGTGCATCATGACCGTGCCGGCAGGGACTTGGCGGGGAATCATCGCCTCGCTGAGTCGGCGGACCTCGTCCGTCGCGAGGGCGGCAAACCAGGCGATCCGTTTCAGGATCTCGCAACGGTCTTCCAGCAGCGCGGGTTCGTATTGGCGCTTTGGCATGGCCGCGTAGTAGGTATCCTGCTTGGGATAGGCAAGAGTCATGCCTGCCTGGTGCAACTGCGCCAGAACGCTGGTGATGACCGTGTGCCGCGCCCTGGCCGGGGACACTTTCCGGGGGACGATCCAGTAGCGCAGGCGGTACTGGACACCGAGATCGCTGATGCCAGTCACCCGCGCCTTTGGCTTCGGGTACGAGAGCGGTCCCTCGGGCTCGTCGGCCACGGCCAGCACCGCTGCCGCCAGCACGCGGGTCGCTCGCTCGGACGGCACGCTGAAGTCAAGCGTGAAGTCCACTTCGAAGCGGCTTTGTTCGCCGGGGGCCATGAAATTCGTGATGACTTTCTGCCCCATGACATTATTGGGGACCACGAGCATGTTGTTGGCGGTGGTGCGCAACCGCGTGGTCCGCCAGTTGATCTCCTCCACGCAACCGACGAGGTTCTCATCGCTGCCCGGATTGTCGACGATCATGACCCAGTCGCCAATCGAGTAGGGGCGGTCGATGTTCACGGCCAGGCCGGTGAACAGGTCCAGGATGATGTTCCGCAGGGCGATGCCGAGAACCACGCCGACTGCGCCCGAGGTCGCCCAGAAGCCGGTCACAGGCTTGTGGAACACCACCGACATGACGCCAGACCCGGCGATCAGATAGATGACGAAGGCGGTGCTGTCCTTGAGGAGCCGGGGTACTCGCCCCTTGATTGTCCGCGCTACCAGCCCGTCCCAGAAGATTACCGCCACCAGACGGTTGAGGAAGAACGCGGCCGAGAACCAGAGGCCGATCTGCGCGCCGCAGTCGAAAATCCGCCGTCCCTGAACCACGGCCGCCAAGCCAAACTGCCGGAGCACGTCTTCAGTGCGCAAGCCGAAGATCACAAACGCGATAAGAAGCGCCGCTGGCCCAGCCAGCCGCTTCACGTCGAAGCGGAACGTTTTCACGACGCTTCCCCTCCACCGCCGGTGGCTCGGGATGTTGTGGTGGACCGTTGGGGATGCAGGCTGCAACGCACGCCAACGTCACGACCAACCAGTTCCCGTCCCCAGGCCAATGGTGGCCAGTCGACCGTCGAGACCGGCTCGCACCGGTCCAGGTCTTGATCCGGAGGGATGACCAGCAACTCCACACCGGAGAAGCAGGGCACCATGCGACCATGACGAGTTGTCAGCGCGACGTTCATGGCATTAGGATAGCATTACCTATGCCAAGATCTGATATCGATTCATAACACTATGCTCAGACGATGATTGCAGATTATCTTGTAGATATGGAGGAGGCCAGGGAGTCTTGCATAATGCAACGGCCTGACATGGAACCACGGCAGATTGCAGGGGTGGCGGAACGGGTTGCCACTGCTGGCTGAAGCATGCGGCATCCGCCCCCCTCACCCGCGCGCGGCTGGCAATGGCTCCACCGACAGCGCAGGCCTGCTCAGTCACCGGCCAGTGGGTTGGTCATGCGCCCCAGGAAGAGGATGGAATCAGTGTTGGCATCCACCAGCAGGAATAGGAACGGGTGGTCGGCCCGGAACGTGATGCCCCTTCGCTTTGCCGCTCTCTCGAACTCCACTGCAGTGGCTGCTGCTTCGCCGCCCTCCTCGTTCACTTCCAGAAAGGCTCGGTGCTGGATCTGGGCGAGCCAGGTGGTGCTTGGATCGCTCGGGCACCCGGCCATACCCCCGAAATCGGCCGCCGCCACGGAGAACGCCTAGTCTCATGCCCGGGGCCTGGGAAACTGGTATCAGGTGGGCCCCGAACTCGATCCGGAACCTGGGGATGGCTAGCAAAGGTATGTCACAGCGGCGCTCGCGCAAGGGCGGCAGTTCCAGGCGCAGAACGTTCAGACGGTAGAACAAGTCCTCGCGGAATCTGCCGGCCCGCACCTCGTCGGCAAGATTGCGGTGGGTGGCTGCCAGGATGCGGACGTCGGCATTCACCGGTTCGTTGGCCCCCAGCGGCTCGTAGGTCTTCTCCTGGAGGACGCGCAGAAGCTTCACCTGCAAGGCTGGTGAGACGTCGCCGATTTCGTCGAGAAAGAGAGTTCCCCCCTTGGCGAGATCGAAACGGCCGCGCTTGTCGGTCTTCGCGTCGGTGAACGCCCCCTTGCGGTAGCCGAATAGCTCGGATTCCAGAAGCTGATCGGGCAGAGCGCCACAGTTGACGGCAACGAATGGGCTACCCTTGCGGCGGCTCAGGTTGTGCAGAGCTCGGGCAAACAGCTCCTTGCCGGTGCCGCTCTCGCCCTCGACTAACACCGGGAAGTCCGACTCCGCCACATCCGGCAGGATCGTGAACAGCCGGTGCATCTCGGGGTGGCGGCTGACGATGTCGTGGAACGTGTAGGATTTCTCGATCTGGCGACGGAGTTCGTCCTCCGTGCTCAAGTCACGGAACGTCTCGATGCCGCCGATGATCTGTCCGTCCGAGTCGTACAGGGCGGCAGCGTTGACACTCACCAAAACGGGGCGGCCGCTGTGATCGAGGATGCGGACGGGCCGGTTGATCACGCTCCGCCCGCTGGTCTCGACCGTCTCCAGGATACAGGACACGTCACAGACTTCCGTACGAAAGACCTCGCGACAGGGCCTCCCTATCGCCTCCTCCTTCGGGAACCCCGTGATCTGCTCCGCAGCCCGGTTGAAGAACCGAATCCGCTTCTCGCGCGTAACCGTGATCACGCCTTCCGCCACACAGTCGAGAATGGCGGCAAGATGCCGGGCGTCCGCCCCAGTCTCACCACTGGCTGGCGAGACGTCTGCCGATGCGCGATGGTCGCAAGTGCTCATGGTCCGCGTGATTCCCGTTGCACAGCAGACAGATTCTGCGCGCACCATCCCGATGGCTCGCGGTCAGGCCGTGGCACTCCACAATCTGGACCTGCTGGGACACCATGGACTGGCTGCAACGTAGTTCCTCGAACAGATCGCTCACCGTTCGGGGACCGTCGCGCAGGGCCTCCAATACGCCAAGGCGGACGGTGTCCCATGGCGAGCCGCGCGTTGGGCGCGACTTCGAACGCGAATGCAACCACAGTCGTCTCCTTCTGAGCAACCAGAACCGTGCCGTTACCGCCATCTGTCAGACCAAGCACCCCCAATCCTGGAGCGACCATACAACAAGGTAGTAGTGTATTCCATTGTCCCAATGCCTGAAGTGAGCCCGGCCCAACCCCTTGCAGTGGAGATTGAGGCAGCGACCGACTTCGGAGATCACTCCATAGAGGGCCAGACTCAGGATGTTCACCCGAGTGCCAGGGCGTCTTCACTGGCCAGACCTTCATCGTATGGACCGTGGGCGAGTGCCCAACCCCCAGAGAGGTCGAACGGCGAGTAAATCACGCACAGCCGATTCTCGATGGTGGCGCCATACAACGTCGGCTTGATCCGGCCCGAGCTGCTGAGTTGACGAGCCAGAGCAGGACTTGGCATGACACTTCCGATTCGGCGCGGGAAACAGAATACCCGATGGTCCGGTGGCAGGGCCGACAGCTTCGCCTTTGGCAGTGCCAGCGCCATCTCGCGTCGGAACGCCTCGTCGAAACTGGGACGTCCACATGCTGCCTCTGCCAGAAGCACCCCGCCGCGTTGAAGGTACGCCCGCAGGTTGCCGCGCTCGGTGGCATTCAGGCTGAACGCATTGGTTCCCGTCAGGTAGACGAGAGGGTGATGGAACAGCTCCGGAGCACTGAATTCGACTGTTGCTTCCGCAAAGCGGACGGGGGTCCGGGTCTGGCTATGGAACACTTTCAGCAACATGGATAGACTGTTGTCCCGCGTTCGCCACAGAACCTCGTGGCGTGCCTGGGCGATGACCAGTTTCCCGGACTCCGGTCCGCATCGACGAAGAGCAACGCCTGGCTGAGCGGGATGGCGGCGCTGCGTTCCGCCTTCACGTACGCCATGAGATTGGCACCCAGTTGCCGTGCCGTGTCGGGCTCGTAGCCGATGATGTGCATGGCGTCCGAGGGCAGGTCGTCCCAGGCCGTGCTCAAGTCGTAGCGGAAGAAGAACACTGCGGTCCGCATGTTGATGTCGATGCCAATCGCGGAAGGAATGCCGTTCAGCGCCCCGGTCCTGTGAGCCAACGGTCGGTAGCGGATATCCTTGACAGCGTGGCAGGCCCGGCAATCTTGTCCGCGAACCAGACGGGTCGCCTCACTGTTGATGCCCATCTCCTCGAGGAGCCCGGCGGTCAACGTGGCGCCCAGCATGAGCACACCCGCAATGATCAGTCGATGTTTGCCTGTTCTCGTGGCGTTGACCTCCTGGACATCCGGGCGGACCGCTGCGGCAATGAACGGCGCCGCGGAGCGCCCATTGTACAGCAGAAGAGACTCCCAGGCTGCCGCCAGCATGCTGGGGCCCGAACGCTCGGGGTGGCTGTTAGCGCTGGCCATCTTCACTCGCCGGTGTGGCCGTAACAGGGCACGCAACTCAGCCGGCGAGAGCAGATGAGCCGATGCATAGGGGGTTTTTCCCTTCCCGACGCGTTCACGGCTCAGCGGTGCCAGTCGGTTGAGTGTGCCGATAAGCACCGTGCCGCCGGGCACCAGGCAGCGGACCATGCCGGCGACAGCGGCTGCCTGATCGCTCACGAACTCAAGCGTTGTCATGGCTGCGACAACGCGGTACACGCGGTTGCCGGCAGGCAGACGGCAGGCATCGCCGACCTCGAAGTGACTGCCTGGGGTGTGATGTGAACGAGCAACCGCAACCATCTCCGGGGATGCATCAAGACCGAACACCTCATACCCCTGTTCGGCAAAGAAGCGGCTCCAGTGTCCGGTGCCGCAGCCCACATCGAGTAGACGTGCGCCCGCTTGCGGGCGCGGCAGCAGTTTGAGCACAGCCTCCTTCTGTGCCTTGTCGTGCGCTTGTCCCTGCGGCGTTTCGTACCACTGGTCATAGCTTGCGGCCGCCGGGCCGAAATCGAACAGCGAATGCGAAGGATTATCCATGGGAGTCCCTCTCCTCCGAGCTGTCCAATTGCTCCGGGCGTCTACCTGCCGCTGCGTCGGCGAAAAGCAGAGGAAACACGATGTCGCTGGTACAGCAGGGGACCCAAACGGCGAGAAAGAGGAAGGCGGCGATCAGAATGACGGTGAACACATCGGGCGTCCCACCCAGAGCCATGGTCATGTGGAACAACGACGCCCAGGTGCTGAGCAACACATGCCCGGCATGCGGGGCCCGGGTTCGCGGCCAGCGACAGCCGATCCATATGCCGACAAGGGCCAGGGGATTGACCAACCACCATTTCTCGATGAATCCGAGATGTACGCCGCGGCTCGGCAGTCCCAGCATCCATTCGCCAACATAGGGAATGAGTGAATCGCTCAGGGTCGCAATACCGACCGAACCGAGATAGCCGACAGCGAGCGTCGGCCAGAAGCGCCGCCCTCCGTGCAGTCGGTACATACCGGCAGTGACCAACGCGCTGAGCAGAACATGCAGCGGGTGGAACGCCCAAAAGAGCAGCCGTGACGTCTGCTGGGGCACGTGGCCAAGCATGAACGCGGCCATGATGATGATGCCGGTGGCCGCTCCGGCCACGGTAAAGGGGGCGTGACGCCTGAGTTCCGTACTGACATACCTGAGTGTCATCTCAATTCCTGCTCTTGTGCTGGTGCGGCCTTGCCCAAAGAATAGGAAACAGGCAGGGCACTTCGCGGGCGTATACCTCGTATTGCAGTCCGAAGGACTTCTTCAGCCCGACCTCTTCCTTCGCGACATGGCGGCGGAAGCCAAGGTACCCCAGCAAGGCCGGAAGGAGCAGTGGCCAAGCGCCAGACAACAGGCCGCCGCCGGGGAAAATGAGCAGAATCCAGATGGCGTAGACCGGGTGTCGGGTGTAGGCGAACGGGCCGGTTGTTGCCAGCGTGCCTGTTCGCCAGGCCCGCCGCAACAACCTGAGACTCCAAACATAGAGACCAACGCCGACGCCGAGAGAACTGCCGCCCGCGGCGCTCAAGAGCGCCGGCGGCAGCGGGATGCGGAGGTGGTCGCGCCAGAGCCAGCACGGGACAACCGCCAGCAGACCGAACACGATTGCCGGCGTGCCGATGCTGGGACCGACGCCTAGCCGATCAACCCGGGCATCAAGGGACTCAGCTTTCATGCATGCGGGGCTTTCTTAGTGAACGCGTAGAGATGCGAGCAGCGATCGAAATCCGAAGGGCTGCTCAGATCCTCGACTTGAATGGGGGTCACGCTATACCCGATCTCCGACAGGAAACTCACAATGTCATTCACGGAATGGCCGAGCGCCTGCAGATACTGGCGATGCAACTCGCAGAAAATGGGTGGGCCGTGGTCTTTCAACCTTGCGTGGGCCCTGCGGAGGACACGCAATTCACTGCCTTCACAATCCAGGTTGATGAAATCCGCCCTGGGGACGCGGTAGGCGGAAAGAAAGTCGGGAAGCGTAATCGCCTCCACCCTGATTGTTTCTGCGTCCTCGGCAGGCGTCACGCCGCTTCCCTCACCATGCTTGTAGAACGACAGAGAACCGGTTTGGTCGCTTAACGCAAGGTTGTAGGGGCTGATGTTCGCAATATCGTTTCGAGCAATGTTTTCCTCAAGGACCTCGAAATACTCCGGTACCGGCTCAAAGGCGTGCACATGTCCTGTCTTGCCCACGGCCTTGGCGATCGCCAAGGCTGTCACCCCGCGATTTGCGCCGGCTTCTATAACCACCATGCCGGGATCCAGAACCGACTCCAAGAACACTACTTCCCCGTAACGATGAGCGCTCTCCTGCAATTCACGTCGGAAGGCTTCGTTGAATAAAAACTCGTTCATGCTGGCTGCGACCTCCTTTTCAATCCGATACCTGGTTTTCCGTTTCCTGGTCGAGGGTGGACAGCATCTCCTTGATCCTTTCGGCAAGACGCATGACCGAACGCGTGGCCTCGGCATCATGGGCAATGTCGCCTTTTTTAAAGGCGAGACCGGTGACGCCTCGATTGGCCACGATCATGTCATGTTTGAGGAAGAAGCTGTTTATCGCTGTAACGGCGCTTTCCGCGCCGTATCGCCGGCCAACGACAATGGCACCACCAATTTTGTTGCGCAATTGTCCGCGGAGACACCACGTTCTGTCCATGAAGGCCTTCATGTCCGCAGAGACGTTGTTAAAGAAAATCGGGGAAGCAAGGACTATTGCGTCGCAGTCCAGGAGCAACGGGATAACGCTTTTCGTCATATCATCCTCGATTCTGCAACGCCCCCGCTTCAAGCATTCCCAACAGGCGTCGCAGTGTGCAATGTTGTAATCCGTCAAACGAATGAACCTTCCGTCCACCTCGGATAGAAACGTTCTCAGTAACCAGTCGGTATTTCCGTCCTTGCGCGGACTTCCCGAAATGCACAGCACCTGCATGTCTTTCCTCACCGATAGCACCCCATGTAGTCCTTGGGCCGGTATTTCTCAACCATGCGCCCATCGAGCGGATACGCGCCAAATTGGCGGCCCGCTTCAACCATGGCCCTGTAGTTCTCCGGCTTCACGGCGGGATGAATGCTGTTGCTGGATGCAAGTATGAACCCACCGTTGACCGCGCCTTTCGCGATCGTTTCCTTGACGGCTTCGACCACCTCCGCACGCGTCCCGAAGGGGAGCAGTTGACCACAGTCAACATTCCCGGCCAGGGCAATCCGGCCACCGTACGCTGCCTTCACGCGAGCCATATCCATGTCGGCAATAGGTTCAAGAGGGTCAAGGCAGTCGATACCGGTATCAACGATATCGTCGAGGATCGGCCACAGGTTCCCGTCGGTGTGCTTCAGAAAGGGAATGCCCCTTTGTTTGGCGACGTTCACGGCCTCCTGGAGATACGGCAATAGGAATTCGCGGAAATGGGTCGGTGACATGATGGGTGCTGTTCGATGCGCGTAGTCGTCACCGGTACACAACACGTCGGCCCCGATGTCCGCAGCCCTCTCCAACACGCGTCTCTTGTAGTCCATCACCATTCTGGCTAGACGGTGTGCGAACGCGGGGTTCAGGGCATAGTCCATGAGCAGAGCCTCCATTCCACGCAGGTAGTGGGAGAACTCGAAGGCTTCGTGGCTGAGAAACACAATGCATTTCTCGCCTTTGAATCGCTTCACAGCCAACTCGAGGCTGTGCAGCCGATGGTCGGCGTCCGGGTCCGGCGGTTGGTAGCCGTCCAGGTCGGATTCCTGTTGTATCGGGTGCCCAACGGCGTAGGGAATGCCATTCTCCTCCGTATGCCACGTGATCCCCCATTCATCGACGTAGGTGCTCGCATCGATCCTATGGCGAATCTGGATATCCTCGAAGATCGTGATGCCGTCGAGATCCTCCCTTTCAATGAAGTCGGCCTGGAGCAGAAACCCACCGGCCGAACCCCGTTCGTACCGGGCTACTTTCGCGGCACTGAACAGATCCGGGTAGAGCGCCTTGATCACGGGGAGATTGATGATCAGTTCCCAAATTGGCACTCGGTCCGGCACTCCGCGGCGACGAATTGCGGTCATCATTCGCTCAAGTCCAGTCATGATTCACCCTCCTGTGACGTAGTCGGGGACCTCGACTCTGGTTCGCTCATCCTTCTCCCGTACAGTCATGTGTACCCGCCTTTCTCAGGTTTCGCAAAGCGGAACAGGCGTCCCCGAACAAGCCTGCCGTCGTGAACAAGTCGACGACGCGATTCCTGCTTCAGGGCGAAACCCGCCTCGGCGATCTCGCTCATCAGTGCCTCGAACGTGAATCCGTACTTCCTGAGATGGGTGGGGTAACACGAGAGAGTGCCGCCGGGTTTGAGAATGCGATGGACCTGCGTCAGCAAGTTACGGCGTTCGCGCCGATGCGGCATATATCCGCGGTGCAACACGTCATAGAGCAAGGCAAGATCAATCGATCGCTGCGCTACTGGAGCGAGAGAATCCCCGGCAAGGTCGGCTTTGATCACCTTGACGTTGTGCCGATTCTCCCTCTTGAGCATCTGCCTTACGTTCGCCAGCACACCCCTGTCTTTGTCGATCGCGTAAACGGCACCGCATGAGCCGACGATCCGTGCTGCCGGCAGAACGAATTGCCCTTTGTGGCAGCCAATGTCCGCAACCTGGAGGCATTCGTGCACACCGACACTACGCAGGAATGGTTCCGCACGTTGATGAAACCAGGTGACGACCTTGTCTTCTTCAGTTGGTGCCTCTTTGCTCATGCCCTCTTCAGTGTCAGGGCCTCCGGCGGGCATTCCGCAACGCACTGACCGCATCCCGTGCATTTCGCCACATCGATGGCGGCGATCGTGTCGATCGTGATGGCCCCGGTCGAGCACACCTCTTCACAGAACCCACATCCCGTGCATTCCTCGGCGTTCACGACGGCGACGAGAGCAGCACGCTGGTCGCTGCCGCTCGCGGTTTGGGCGATGCGCGCGTTGATGGCCTGAAGCTGGTCCGCCAGGTTCTGTGCTTCGGCCTTCAGAACGTCCATCTCGCCGCCGCCAGCGGGAGGCGACGGGGATTCAGTCGCGGCAGGCCCAGCCAACGGCGCGATACCCATCCCTCGGCCGCCACCCGTACCCATTCCTCCGCCCATCCCGCGACCGCCACCGCCGCCACCGCCGCCACCACCCATCCCGCGACTGCCACCGCCGCCACCGCCCATTCCTTGTCCCATCGCCATGCCTCCTCCCATGCTGGCAACCGTTTGCCCGGTGGAAGACTGCGTGCCGGTTGCCGTCGGGGGAAGACCGGCATCCGCACCGGTACCGAAATGACTGGCCACGTTGGGGCCTTGTGTTGAGGTCGAGGCTCCCGATTTGAATTTCTCCACGGCCTCGCGAGCCGTCCCGCTCGTGCCGACAATGACCTCGACGTCAGCGGCGTTGAGCGTCTGGTAGGCATTGGGCCCGCAGTTGCCTGTGAGCACGACCTGGACGTCGTGTTCCGCCATTAACTGCGCCGATTGGATTCCCGCTCCGCCGCCGAGAGTGAGGTTCGGGTTCTCAATGGGTTCAGTGTTCAGAGTGTCGGTATCGACAACCAGGAAGTACGGACAGCGGCCGAACCTCGGATCAATCTGGTCATCGAGCGTCTTTCCCTTGCATGTCACGGCAATCTTCATTTTTCTGCCTTCCTTATTGTGGCTTTTCCGTTCCGGAATCGATCCAATGGACCATTGCCCACGACCGTTTGGTTCAGCGAATATCCGCAAGCGCTTCCTGAAGGCTCTGCCAGACGTCCCGTATGGCTTCTGCGGCCGCGCCACCGCCGTACTCGAGTACCGTCTGTCCCGCCATGAGCGCATCGTTCACGGCGCGATCGAACGGAATTCGGCCGATCACCCGGGCACCATGCGCCTGCGCGATCTCCTCAATCCGCTGTGCCTGTTTGGCATTCAGATCGGCCTTGTTGATGACCACAGCCGCCGGCACGCCGAAGTGCGCCGCCAGTTCCATTACTCGTCCCATGTCATGCACGCCGGACACGGTCGGTTCCGTCACAATGACAACGAGGTCGGTTCCCGAAACCGAGGCGATCACCGGGCACCCTGTTCCCGGGGGGCCGTCACCCAGGATCAGTTCCTGTTTCAGTTCGTTGGCCAGTTGCCCCGCGCGGTTGCGTACCTGCGCGACGAGCCGACCGGAGTTCTCCTCCGCAATACCTAGCCGGGCGTGCGCCATAGGGCCGAAGTCGGTACCGGACACGTACCAGCGCCCAGTGATGTTTCTCTCGCTCTGGATGGCGCCCACGGGACAGACAAGCGGACACAAGCCGCATCCTTCGCAGGTCAGCGGCTCGATTCGATAGGTCACGTCGGTCTTGTCATTCGCGGGACCATCGCGCCGAATGGCGCTGAAATGGCATGCTGCCGCGCACTTGCCGCAGCCAGTGCATTTTTCGGCGTCAACCGTGGCTTTTGTCCCACCGACAAAATCGTGCCCTTCATGCACGGTGGGCACCAGGAGCAGATGAAGGTCCGCCGCATCGACGTCGTTATCGGCGAGGATCTGGTTCTCTGCCAGTTGCGCCAGGGACGCCACCACCGTGGTCTTCCCGGTGCCGCCTTTGCCGCTGATCACCGTGATTTCCTTGTAGCTCTCCGCCGTGCCCTTCGGAAAGGGCTCCGGTTCTCCTGGCGCCAGTTCGAAAACGTCTGCCGCGGGTTCCGGCGGTTTGGCAGTCGCCAGATCATCGTATATCCTCAGCAGATTCTCGCGCAGTTCGGGAAACCGCTCGACCAGGATACTCCCCTCGGAATAGGCTTCAGCGTAGTCTCGCCTGAACGGAATCCGGCCCGTGATCGGCAGTCCAACTTCCTCCGCATAGTGGGCAATGATTCGGTCTTCTCCGTCGGACCGATTGACGATGATCCCGGTAGGCACGCCCAGTTTCAGTGCCAGCCCGACGGCGAGCTTCAGATCGTTCAACCCGAATGGCGTGGGCTCCGTGACGAGCAGAACCGCATCGGCGCCCGCCACTGCCTCGACCACGGGACAGGCCGTTCCCGGCGAGGCGTCGATGATGTTGATCGCCTCGGGATCGATGTATTCCTTGACCGTTCTGACGACATTGGGAGCAAGCGCTTCGCCGATGTTCAGCAGCCCATGGGCGAAGAGAAAGGGCTTGTGGTCGGGCGCGGCCTGAACAATGCCTATCGTGGCATCCTGCTCCGAGAGCGCGCCTTCGGGGCACACGTAGGAGCACACGCCGCAGGAATGACATAGCTCATTGAAGATCAGCACCTTGCCTTTGACTGCGGCAATGGCGTTGTAATTGCACGCATCGGCGCATTTGCCGCAAGCCGTGCACTTGGACTTGTCCCAAACCGGCTTGGGGACGATGACGGGCAAATGCGCCGATGCG
>Ga0307987_1001613_pt1 | contig 12344 bp, 9 predicted proteins | sample EllFjometagen181_FD_203157 | JGI IMG/M metagenome (GOLD analysis project Ga0307987, IMG submission 203157) | Marine microbial communities from Ellis Fjord, Antarctic Ocean - #181 | ecosystem: Environmental > Aquatic > Marine > Unclassified | place: Southern Ocean | collected 2014-10-08 | reverse complement strand
CTACGGCATCACCGAGGTCACCCCCTTCTCAGACGACACCGACCTGAGCCTCTACGACGACTTCCGCTGCGGGGACTCGCACCCCCGGCTCGAGGCCCGTCGCTGGCTGGGGCGCCGCTTCTTCAAGTCCGACGCCGTCCGCGGCATCCAGGGTGGGCTCAAGGGCCCGTTTGGGGCCAACCACAGCTGCTTTTTGCCCTGACCCCAGAGGGCAGTGCGACAAGCTGTGCATTGCAAATGCTCATGGGTCACAGGGGCATCGCCACTACGATGACCTACATACACGTGGTCAACCGAGGCCCTCTGGGTGTACTCAGCCCTCTCGATCGCTGGCAGCCACGACGCCTTCCTTGCGTCTTGGATAGACCCATCGAGCACCTGCTGCATTTGCTAGCGGCGTGGTGATTCGAGGCTTGTGGAACCGGTATCCCTGCGATGGAGCCTGTGCCTTAGGGGGTGGTGGGACTATCGCGGGGGTGATCGGATAGAACTACGGAGTACCGAGTTAGGAGGATTGCCGCACGTAGTGGGGGGTACGAGCACCAGTCCAGTCGAGGCTGTGCCCTGTCGATTCTACTTTCGGTCCGCATCGCGGTCCTCAAATGACTTGTTCTCTTCCGGTGGCAAGAATCCATAGGGCCACTTTGTCCGATATTTACTCCACCGTGCAGAGCCAAAATCAGCTTGCAAGAGATTGCAGCTTGATAGATCTGCATCAATCACATTTGCGTTTCTGAAAGAAGCTCTTCGAAAGCTAACAGTCGCCACTCTGTTCTTGCTGAACACCACACCAGTGAGATTGGCATCATCTGCCTTGCAACGGCGCAGTTCGCATCCAACAATATGACTCTTTGTAAGGTCGGAGCCGGTGATATCCACTCTGTCCAGTGCGGAATCCTCGAATGAGCACTCAATAAGGCTAGCGCCTGTCAGATCAGCCCCGTGCATCTCGCAACCCTTGAAGGCGGAGGACCGCGCGTCCACCCTTCTAAAAGATGTTCCCTTCATATTGCAGCCGATGAACTTAACACCGTCCAGGATGACACTCGAGAATGAGGCCTTACTAAAGTTGCACCTATCGAACACGACGTCCATCATCCTCGCGCCGTCGAATCGAACCTCTGCAAAGGACGTTTCGGAAAATCGTCTATCCTGAATCTGTGCGCCTCGGAAATCAAGGACGCGTAGTTGTGGAACAACGTTCTTCTCCCGACCACTCTTCATCCAGTCCAGAAGAAAATCGAGCACCAAACCTGACGCGCGAAGTCGTGCGGTTCTGGAGTCCTTTACATTTCCCTCGATAATCTGATGCGCGACCAAGAATTCCTGGATGCTGTAGTGAGAGAATCTGAACTGCGAGTCCGAATTCCTCGTCAGCAGTGACCGACCGCCGACGTCCATGGTTGCAATTGCAGACACTGCGCTATTGCTGGCTAGAACGGTCGCAAGATCCGCCTCGGATAACGATTGGCGCCCAGTAGAATGCAGGTACGCAGCAATAGACATGCAGTACTGCCATAGATCATCAAGCGAAGGCTTTGGACGGTCCCTGGGCCACGGCTTTCTCTGTTCCCGGAGCAACCACATCTGAACGAGAGCTCTGTAGACGAAGTACTCCGTCCATGCGACCTCAGTTCGATCATGCACTTGGACAAGGTCCTGAATGTGCGCCAAAAGCATGGGCCTCATTCGAAGAGATTTCATTGAAGCCACGGCGCGTTGTGCGGCATGAAGCTTCCTTTCTCTCTCTTTGAGCGGCAATGTCTTGAATGACTTCTGTAGAAACTCGGCAACTTGCCTATCGTTAAAGGGGGAAAGATAGATGAGGGGACAGACGAAGCCATCAAAAACAACCCTCCCCGTTCGCTCTAGTGGGTCCCTGCCGGCCCCGGCAAAAAACTGTGTCCTGCAGGTGATTATCACCTGTCGAAAATGACTAGTCTCACGAAGCAGCGTGTTCAACCGTTCAGCAGCACCGTCCCATGCCTGCGCGTCTTCGTCCAAGGCATCAAGCAGAAGAATGGTCGTGCTCGGGTGCACCACACCACGAATCTTAGCCAGGGTGTCGGGCCCGATCTTCAGCAGAACAGTATCTATCTTCGATGGCAAGAAACGGGTGATATGGGCGAGCCTAAGCATGACAATCAGTGAGGTCTTTCCCATGCCCGCATCAGAAAGCACAATAAGCTGGTTCCTTCCATCCTTGATTAAGAAGGCGCCACCCAAGAACTGACTAAAGTACTCTCCAACTGCCTGACGCACGACTGTACAAGGTTCGTCCTCGTGATGATCCGCCGGATTGAACTGCTGACAGTCCGGCTCAACGTAGGCCTGAGACAGCATCCTTGGATCTACAAAGCGATCGGCAATGTCCTGAAGGGAAGCTTCGCGCTCGACCCCGACATCTAAGAGTTTGCCGGCCAGTTCTTGGATCCACTTCGCCGCGATCGCCGTTTCAATGCCCGTCGCCATGTAAATTCGCTGCCTCAGGTAAATAATGTCCGAAGATCGCCTTGGTCTGCCTCTCAACTGGCGTGATTCACTGGAGCGCTCAAACCGCTGGTTGTTGGAGCGTCCGTTCAACCCTGTGGCTGAGGTGGCAGGTCGTTGCGCCAATCGGCCCCCCCCTAACCCGCCATTCCTGCGGACCGCTTTGCGGCCGCACAACGTCAAGACGTTAAACGCAGGAAAGAACTGCTGTGCTGGGGTGCCAGGGGCAGAAAGGCATTGACGCCACGTACGTGCGGGCGTACGGTTAATGGTGTAGTCAAAAGGATGTCCCATGACCAGACCTGCCATCGACCTCGAAGCCGACATCAAGCCGGTCACCGACTTTAGGGCCAATTCCGCTGCCATGCTGGAGCAGGTTCGGAAGTCCGGGCGTCCCATCATCCTGACTCAGAGGGGCCGCTCCGCGGCCGTAGTGATCGACATTCGCAGCTACCAGGCGTTGCTCGATGAACTCGATGAACTTCGTGACATCACGCGGGGAATCGCAGACGTGGACGCCGGCAGGGTTCTCAGTCATGATGACGCCCGCTGCTCGGCGCTGGATGGGCTCCGGTGAAGTGGCGTGATGTCTGGACCGAGAACGCGATCGCCGGGGTCCGAGAGGTCGGCGCTTTCCAGGACGAACTGCAGCCAGGAAAGGGTGCTGTTCTGGTTACTGCCATCTTCGATCGTGTTGCAGAACAACTATATTTTCCAGAGTCTGCACCGGTTCATCCCAACACAGGTGACGCGAGGGTGCGGCGTATGGTGTTCGACATGTACGTCATCGTCTACCGAATCATCGAGGACCCTGGCGTGCTCGAGATCCTGGCCGTCAGGCACCAACGGCAGCGCCCCGTGAAACCAGATGAACTACCGACGCGTTGACGGCTTGAGCGTGAACGTCGGGGCCCGCGCTCAACAGGTTGCTCCTGCTGACGGCCTGCGACTCGCGGCAGAAGCACGAGACGTTAGCCAAACTGGCGCGACGAAGTGCCGGGTTGAAGCGCATCAACAGGCTGACCGAACTGGGGAGGTGCCTACCTCTCTTCGCGACCGATGGTCAGCGACTGTGGTTCTCTTCGGGAATCCCAGAACCGCAGAATCCACACCACTTCGTCAACCACGCGGTACACCAACAGGTAGGGTCGAAGCACTACCTGGCGGTAAGCACCTTCTGGTTCCAACTGCGTCGCGACGGCTCCGATCTCGGGAAACTCTTCGAGCCTGGCCAGTGCGTCGATGAGGGCGGCCACCAGCTTCCGAGCTGCTGTGGGATTCCTCTTCTTCAGATACTCGTAAGCCCCGCCGAGGTCTCGGTCTGCGGCAGGTGACCATCGAATCTCAGGCTTGTTCTGCATTGGACCACTGCTCGATCTTCGACTTCACATCCTCGTTCCGGACCCAATTGCCCGCTGCGATCTCGCGCTCCGCTTCCTCAACCGCCCTTTGAAGCTCCAGGTTCTCGACCCTCTCGGACAAGAACTCGTACTCTTCGAGAGACAACACAACGGCCACACCCCGTCCATGGCGAGTCAGTACTACGGGCCGCCCCGTCTGATTCACCTGGCGCACGATTTCGGCTCCACCGGACTTCAGGTCGGAAATAGGTCGCAGGTCTTTGCTGGGCTTGATGGTCACCAATTTTTACCTCCGTATTCTACCCGTAATACTGGCCCGTATTCTGGCCATCGTCAAGGGGTACTTATGACCCTGTGACTCGGCGGAAGGCCGAGGGTCTCGCGGATAGAAGCGTGGTGGCAGTTGGCTAACCCGCCGTTCGTGACCGACCTGTCGCTTCGCGCCAGGCGGCAGACACCCAAGACGTTCGGCTCACGGCGCCCAGCGGCCGCTGTCGTACGTATGGCTCCCGCAGTCGTGGTAGACCTCTTCACAGGTTCCGAGGCTATCCCACTCCCAGTTGGCGTCGTCGGTGGGGCAGGGCGGGTGGCAGTCCTTGCGCTTCCAGGCCCGCACGCAGCGGCGGGCCTGCCGGGGATTGAACTCGCAGGTGTTGTAGTCCCGCGGCCTGACACTGTAGGTCCCCATGCAGGCTCCCCAGTACATCGCCCCTGGGTAGCACTCCCAGTGGCAGTCGCACTTCGCCGTTGCGATGTCCGTCTCGAAGTCGTTGGGTGTGTAGACACAACCCGCCAGGAGCAGGAACGCGACGAAGAGCGCGCCCCGTAAACGAGAGAGATGAACCGTCATTGCCTGCCGACGACCTCCGCCTCCAGCCTACCACCGGGTTCTATGCCCCACAATGTCGTGCCACAGCGATCACTCTCCTGTCTCGGAGACCCGATCCTACACTCCGAGCGTCGTGCTGGCGTGTCCGGCAGCGATGGTGGTGCGGTTAGGAGGTGCCTACTTTCGGCGAATCAACATCCAGCACCGGCTGGTGTATCAGGCCTTCGAGGATGAGAAGACCATACGGGTTCTTCGCATGTAGACTCACTATGAGTAGCGCAGAAAGCCAAGTCGAGCTGATGTCCGACAGGTGCTTCCTGCCGACGATCGGCTCGGCGGGCCTGTCGCGCTGCGCGCGTCCGCGGCAGAGCCCCAAAGCGATATATCGGCGGCAATCGATTGCCGCTCCGCCGACGCCAACGAAGGGGTACCGGCAAGTGTTGGTGACGACTTAGGAACCCTGGTTCCCAAGTTGCGAAGCAGGCGGCAGAACCAGAGGCAGATCGGCCATGGTCATCGTTTCGCCAGGCGACAGCTGCAAGTGAGCACCCCGCGCCGGAGGCGCCCGCCGCTGCTCAGGCGGCGAAGATGGGGGGGCCAGGGCTCCGGTGGAGCCCTGGCGGGCGAAGCAGGCGCGGGAGCGCCGGTCGCCGCAGGCGAGCGCAGCCCCGGAAGAGCCCGTGTCGGGCCCGGACAGGGGGGAAGAATCTGTCTTCCCCCAAGAAATGGGCAAAGGCAGCGGCGCGGCCTCTGGCCGAGACGATGATCGAAGCCGGCAGATCAGCGGAGCTGACGAGGGCCAGCAGAGTTGGCCTGGAAGTTTCGTAAGGCCTTGCGAAGGAGGCGGAGGCGCTCTGTGGGGCTCCTGACCCCAGCCTGTCCCCTCCCCCGCTGGGTCGCTCGGATAGATCATTCTCATGACCACCCCCGACCACAGCGAGTTCATCGCCAAGGCCCGCCGCCGTGGCAAGTGGATCGGCTGCCTGGCCGTCCCGGTCCTGGGGGGGCTGCTGCTCTGTGCGGGTGGCGTGTGGTACCTGCTGGGCTGGGCCCAGGGCTTGCTGCTGGCCCCCGCCGACAGTCCGGTCAGCGCGTATGTCGATGATCGGTATCCCATCGAGCTCGCCGCGGGCCGCGGCGTGCAGATCCGGGTGGGTCAGGGGGACCATCGGGTGCGCTTCGTCTGGCCCGACGGGCAGGAGCACACCGCCACCCTCGAACCCAGCCACGGCTTCCAGACCTGGGTCATCCCCGCCGCGGCCGACCACTGCCAGGTGGTGCTCGACGTCGGCACCTACTTCTACGGTGCCCTGTCACCCGACAGCCGCCGCTGGATTCCCACCATCGACGGCACAGGCCGGGGTGAGCCCTTCTCGGTGGTGGTCAGCCAGGTGGTGTTCCACAGCGACGAGCTACCCGAGCACCTCGACAGCGACAGCGAGATCCACCTGGCCCGAGAGCTGCCCTGCGACGCACTGGAGCTACCCGCAGCCCTGCTGGTGCGCAGCCTGGGCTACGTCGGCGACAGCTTCGACGACTGGGAGCTGGAGGCGCAGGAGTAGGGCTGCGAGGAGGGCGCGCTCTCTCAGGCGGCCACAAACGTTCTCCGCTTCGGTTCGTCTCCACTATGCGTTATCTGGAGCCTCCCCCTGCCTTGTGGGAGCGCTGACTCCGGGGCGCCATGACCTTCATCCAGATCGAGTTCATCTGGCTCTTCCTCATCGTCTTCACCGCCTACTGGACGGTGCGGAACCGGATGTTCCAGAACGCGCTGCTGGTGGCCGCCAGTGCGGTGTTCTACGGCTGGGTGCACCCCTGGTTCCTGATCCTGCTCTACGGCTCGGCGACCCTGGACTACTCCATGGGCCGGGCCATGGCGCGCTGGCCCCACCGCAAGAAGCTCTTCCTGGCCATGAGCCTGATCGGGGATCTGTCGATCCTCGGCTACTTCAAGTACTGCGACTTCTTCATCCAGAACTTCATCGACGTGTTCGCGGCCCTGGGGCTCGACACCAGCGTGCACACCATGGGCATCTTCCTGCCCGTGGGCATCAGTTTCTACACGTTCCAGACCATGAGCTACACCATCGACGTGTACCGGGGTGAGCTCGAGCCGCGCAAGAACGTGCTGGACTACATCGCGTTCCTGTCGTTCTTCCCCCAGCTGGTGGCCGGGCCGGTGGAACGAGCCAGCAAGCTGCTGCCCCAGATGGAACAGCCCCGGTCGTTCGACTTCGAGCGTTTTCGCTCCGGCCTGGGCCTGGCCCTGTGGGGTGGCTTCAAGAAGGTCGTGATCGCCGATCAGATCGCGCCGTATGTGGACAAGATCTTCATCCACACCGACCCCTCGGGCGCCATGATCTGGGCGGCCACCCTAGGCTTCACGGTGCAGATCCTGGCGGACTTCTCCGGCTACACCGACATCGCCCGGGGCACGGCCCGCATGCTGGGCTTCGAGCTGTCGCTGAACTTCTTCCACCCCTACCTGGCCCGCAACCCCTCGGACTTCTGGCGGCGCTGGCACATCACGTTCTCCAGCTGGATCCGCGACTACCTCTACATCCCCCTGGGTGGCTCCAAGGGCGGATCGTGGCGCACCTTCCAGGCCACGGCGGGGGCCCTGCTGCTGTCTGGCTTGTGGCACGGCGCGGCCTGGACCTTCGTGATCTGGGGCGCGTTCCACGCCCTGCTCATCACCGGCTACCGCTTCGTGGGCCGACGCATCCCCGCATCCTTCCGCAAGTCCACCCTCGGGCGCACCCTGGCGGTGCCCCTGATGTTCGGCTTCTCGGTGCTGGGCTGGATGATCTTCCGGGAGACCCACCTGGATCGCCTGCTGCACTACTGGACCCTCAACCCCTTCGGCGGCACCACGGACCAGTGGATCGCCACGCTGGTGATGTTGGGGATGGTGGCCACCGGCGCGGTTCCACTGGTCATCGCCCTGCTCATCGAGCGCTTCGTGCTGCCCCGCCTCGAGGGCACCCCCTGGCTGCTGCCCGCCCAGACCTTCGCCTGGTCTGTGCTGCTGGTGATCATCCTGCACTTCGTGCGATCCGGCACCGCCGACTTCATCTATTTCCAGTTCTGAACCATGCCCGAAGCCACCCTGACCCGCCCTGTCCCCCTCGCCCAACGGTTGTTCGCCGCTGGGCTGGCGGTGGTGCTACCGGCCATGGTGCTTGCGCTGGGGCTGTCCGTCTTGCTTGCGCCCAGAGAGCAGGCTCTCTCTCCCGCTGCGCTCAAGATTCACCAGCTCATGGATGCGACCCAGCCCGAAGTGGTGGTGGTGGGCAACTCGCTGGTGGTGGCGGGCATCGACCCCGAACAGCTGGGGACGGGGCTCGCGGACCGTCCGGTGGCTGTGGCGAACGTCTGGGAGTCGGGCACCTGGCCGGCCAACTGGTACCTGTTCCTGAAGAACCGGATCTGGGCCCAGGGTCATGAGCCCCACGCGGTCATCGTCTGCATGACGCCCATCGTCATGCTCCAGCCCGGGCTGAACACGGACCTCAACCGTCAATCGCTGGCCAACCACGTGACCGAGTACGAGCCGGTGGTCTACCAGAAGGTCTTCGGGCAGGCGACCCCCAACCCCTGGTTGCAGCGCATGCGGGATCAGCGGAGCCGCTTCCAGGAGCTCTGGGCCACCTGGGTGCGGGACACCTCGGTGGGGCTCTTCCACGGCGACGCCGAGCTGAGCGTACTCGACCGCGGCCAGGCGGTGTCTGCCCCCGCCCTCGAGCGGGTGTTCCAGGCCGAAGGCGCGGTGGACATCTCCCTACATCGCCGTGTGATCCCGGTGGTGGAGCAGAGCCAGCGAGCCTCGGTTCGCGCTGATGGGTCGGCGGTGGCCGGCTCGTTCGTCCCCGATCTGCTGGATCTGGCCGCAGAGCACGGCACACGCATGGTCTTCGTCTGGATGCCCATGCTGCCGAACGTCGAAGCCAACGTGGCGCTGGATCCCGAGGTCGAGGCCGAGCTGGTGAGCCTGCTCAACGAGCGGGGTGCTGCGTACATCGACATGCACGGCCTGGGCTACCCCGCGCACATGTTCAAGGACGGCTCGCACATGAGTGCCGCCGGTCGCACCCGCTTCACCACCGAGCTGGCTGCAGCGCTCCGTGAGCGGGGCATCATGGACGATGGGCCCTTCGCGCCCAGCCGCGTACCCCTGGCGCTGGACTACCACATCGGGCTCACCGGGCCCATCCCTGACCTGGGACCCCTGGAGCTGCTCCCGGACCCCAACGGCCAGCCCTGCCATCATGTGGCGCGGGTGCTGGAGTGGGCTCCCCTTGGAAACTCGGCCCTGGCGGCGGCTCGGATCGGCAATGTCTCGCCGCTGGTGGTGCTCGAGGACGGCGAACCCCTGGAGCCCCTGAGCTGGCCCGGCAAGCTCGACGGTCCCTGCCGTGGTGCCTACGTGCCTCAGGGTGGGCTGCTCCACGTGTCTGCAGGCATTCACGAGGACCCTCCCCGCGAGCAGCGCAGCTACCGTCTGACCGTCAGCGACGAACTCCCGGTGCGCTTCGGCAAGTCCGAGGGCTGGTTCGTCTACCCAGGCACGCAACTCGAGGTGGACTTCGCGGGCTGGCCGGGTCCTCTGGGCGAGCTCGAGGTGCTGGTGGGGCTCGAGCCCCTGCTGGGCGATGTGACCGGGGCCACCGTGACGGCGCTTGGGCAGCCCATGGCTCTCGAGTCGCGGGGTGCCCGCCTGGTGCAGGGCAGCCTGACGGCCAGCACACCCGACGGGCCCTGGAGCGTCTCGGTGACCTCCGCGGAGGACGGTCCCTGGCTACTGGTGCGCTGGCTCGCGGTGCGCTCGGGGGACGAGACGGTGAACCTGGTGGGTAGCGAGGATCTGATGAAGCCGGTGGTGGTCAGCTTCATGACCCGGGCCGATCAGAGCGATGCCAGCGCCGAGGGTGCGCCGCCCCAGTTCCCGCTCCACTTCGAGCCGACCTACGGCAAGGGGGCGATGACCAGCGTCCTGCCCGGCCTGGACGAGCTGTCCTCGGCCGCCATCGGCGCCCGCACCGCCTGCGGCCGCTGCACGCCGCTGCGCCTGAGCGAAGACGGCCTGGTCTTCGAGCGGCCGGACCTGTACTGCGCCAAAGCCTACAAGGGGGAACCAGGCCAGAGCTGCCACAGAAACGGCGCCTTCACCTTCACCTCCAGCGACGGAACCGACCCCCTCACCAACAACAACCACTACGAGCTGGTGCTCCAGCCCGAACGGCAGCACAAGCAGCTGTGGTGGGTGTACCCAGGTGACCGCGCTCAGCTACCCCTGCCCGCCAACCGCCGGCGGGAGCTGCGCGATGGCGCCTCTCGCTTGCACCTGGAGGGCATCGCCCTGGCGGGGGAGAACCAGGCCGGCGCTGTCCACATCCGTCTGCTGGTGGATGATCGTGAAGTGCTGACCGACACCGTGCCCGTGCGCAGCTTCGACGAAGGGCCCTACGAAATCCACCTGGGTGCGAGCCACGACCTGCGCGGCGCGTCGGTCGTGCTCGAGCTCCAGAGCGACCCCGATGCCCCCTTCCTGTTCCTCACCAAGGTGGAGCTGGGTGAGTAGCCCCCACCGCTCCCGGAGTCCCCATGCGCACCCTCGCCCTGCTGCTCGTCCTGGCCACATTCGGCTGCCGCAACGATCCCAAGCCAGACGACACGGCCCCGCCCGAAGACACCGCCCCCACCGCCTGCACCGACGCTGACGCCGACGGCCACTGCGAGGACGTCGACTGCGACGATACCGACCCCGAGGTGCACCCCGGTGCCAGCGAGGTCTGCAACGGCGTGGACGATGACTGCGACGGGCTGCTGGACGACCAGGACCCGGACTGCGCCCTGGACGCGGTGTGCATGTACCCGGACGCCGATGGCGACGGGTTTGGAGACGAGTCCGCCTGCGAGGCCTACTGCGAACTGCCCAGCGGCTACACCTTCGACGGCCAGGACTGCGACGACACCGACGGGGCCGTGCACCCCGAGGCGGAGGAGCTGTGCAACGACGTCGACGACGACTGCGACGGCGACATCGACGAGGATGCCGTGGATATCTCCACCTGGTACGGCGACGCCGACACCGACGGCTACGGGGACCCAGCGGCCGCCGTGACGGGCTGTGACCAACCCAGCGGCACGGCCGACAACGGCGATGACTGCGACGACGCTGACGCCACCATCAACCCCGGTGCCAGCGAGGACCCCTGCAACGAGTTGGATGACAACTGCGATGGGGCGGTGGACGAGTGGTCCGAAGAGGATGAAGACTTCGCCTGGACCTGGTTCGCCGACACCGACGGCGACGGCTACGGCGACGCCGCCGACTCGATGCTCGAGCTGCCCGAGTGCGGCGCCCCCAGCGGCTACGTGGACTCGAACAGCGACTGCGACGACACCGACGCCACCATCAACCCCGGCGCCGACGAGTACTGCGACGGGATCGACAGCGACTGCAGCGGCGTGGCCGACGACAGCTACGCGCTGGATGCGACCACCTGGTACGCCGACACCGACGCCGACGGCTACGGCGACGCCACCACCGCCGTGAACAGCTGCGACGCAGGAAGCGGCCACGTGATCGACGCCACCGACTGCGACGACACAGACGCCTCCATCAACCCCGGCGCCGACGAGTACTGCAATGGCATAGACGACGACTGCGACGGTACGACCGATGTAGGGGCGCTGGACGCCACCACCTGGTACGCCGACACCGACAGCGACGGCTACGGCGACCCCAGCACCGCCGTGGACAGCTGCGATGCGGGCTCGGGCCACGTGACGGACGCCACGGACTGCGACGACACGGACCCGTCGGTCAACCCGGGAGCCTCGGAGGACAGCTGCAACGACATCGACGACGACTGCGATGGCGACATCGACGAGAGCGACAGCCTGGAGGTGGCCGAGACCTTCTACGCCGACGACGACGGGGACGGCTACGGCGACGCCAGTGACAGCATCGAGGACTACCCCAGCTGCGCGCTCTCCGGCTTCGTGCTGGACGACACGGACTGCGACGACGGCGACGCCACCACCTACCCCGGCGCCGACGAGTACTGCGACGGGGTGGACAGTGACTGCGACGGAGTCGAAGACCTGCTGGGCCACTGGCCCTTCGAGGCGGGCAGCGGCGCGGTGGCCTACGACAGCGGGCCCCTGGCCCTGGACGGCGACATCATCGATGCCACCTGGACCACCGGCTACGCCGGCGGCGCCCTGGACTTCAACGGCGCCAGCACCAACGTGCTGCTGGACTACGAAGACCTGGCCCCCGAGCAGGGCCTGAGCATCTCCGCCTGGGTCCAGCCCGCATCGCTCCAGGCCTCGAGCTGGGACACCGTGGTGTCTCGTGGGGCCAACGGCACGGGAGGCCTGGACTGCTGCAGCGACTCCTACTTCCTGGGCTACTACCGCTACGGTCTGTCCATGTACAACAACATCACGGGCACCTACACCGACGGCGAGCTCATCGACAGCAACAGCTACCTGGCCCACATCGGTGGCTGGCACCACCTGGTGGGGACCTGGGACGGGGCCACCGGCACCCAGGCCATCTACGTGGATGGCGTCCTGACCACCACGGGCACCGCCTATAGCTACATCACCTACGACGGCGCCCCCACCCGCATCGGCGCCGACACCAACTCGGG
>Ga0307987_1001612_pt1 | contig 12350 bp, 10 predicted proteins | sample EllFjometagen181_FD_203157 | JGI IMG/M metagenome (GOLD analysis project Ga0307987, IMG submission 203157) | Marine microbial communities from Ellis Fjord, Antarctic Ocean - #181 | ecosystem: Environmental > Aquatic > Marine > Unclassified | place: Southern Ocean | collected 2014-10-08 | reverse complement strand
CCATGACTTGGGCTGCCTTGTCCGTGGCTTCTGCCGCCGTCATTTTAGGGTTGTGAAACCTCAGGGGTTCCTCCAGGGTCTGGCGCACGGTTTTCCTGGGGTTCAAGGAGGCGTAAGGGTCCTGGAAGATCATCTGCATCTTCTTGCGAAAGGGAAGCCATTGGTTGTGGTTTAAATTATCAATCCGCTGGCCGTCGTAGAGAACCTGCCCGGAATTGGGGGGATACAATCCCATGATCACCCGGGCAAGTGTTGATTTGCCACACCCGCTCTCCCCCACCACGCTCAGGGTCTCCCCTTTGTTAACAAAGAGGGAAACATCATTCACCGCCTTAACAGTTGTCTTTTCAAATCTGGGCTTACCGCCTTTGAATGTCAGCTGATCAAGGAGCCCGCCGGAAATATCAAAATGCTTCACCACATTATTGATGGAAACCAATGGTTTTGCCAGGTTCATTTTAAGATCTTGTTCCATGTTATTTCCCATAATCTTTCATCGGTTATTTCATATGGCAGGCTGCCATAATGCCGTTTTGTTTTTCCTCAAGCACCGGGGTTTCCCGGGTACAGATGGGTTCGCATAATTCACACCGGGGATTGAATGCACACCCGGGGGGGATATTGCTCAGGGTCGGCATCATGCCGGGAATCTGCCGAAGTTCTTCTCCCGGTGCCGTGGATCCGGGAATAGACCCGATGAGGCCGATGGTATAGGGATGAACCGGGGTGTGGACCACCTGGTCGGTTAAGCCGAATTCAATGATCTTGCCCGCATACATGACGGCAATTTTCTCGGTCACCTGGGAGACCACTCCCAGGTCATGGGTGATCAGGATCAACCCCATGTTTTCGGTTTCACAAAGATTTTGCAAAAGATCCATTATCTCGGCCTGGATGGTCACATCCAAAGCAGTTGTGGGCTCGTCGGCAATGATAATGGCCGGATCTGACAACAGGGATATGGCAATGATGATCCGCTGGCGCATGCCACCGGACAATTCATGGGGGTATTGATCCAGACGTTCTTCGGGGGAAGGGATCTGCACCTTTTTTAATTTTTCCAGGGCAATTATCCTGGCAGCAGATTTTGAAATTTTTCGATGGGCCCTTAGGGTCTCAATCATCTGAAATCCGATGGTAAATACCGGGTTCAATGTCATCATGGGATCCTGGAAAATCATTGCAATCCGATTCCCCCGAATTTTACGCATCTGGGAATCACTATAATCGCTGATCTTTTTTCCCTCAAAATAGATGCTGCCCCTGGAAATAAACCCCGGTTTGCTGATGAGATTGATAATGGAAAAACCGGTCACCGACTTTCCCGCCCCGCTTTCCCCCACAATTCCCAGCCGCTCTCCCTTGTCCAGGGTAAAGCTGGCGCCGTCTATGGCCGTTATATCGCCGGATCTTAGCGCAAACTTCACTTCAAGATCCCGCACTTCTAAAAGATGAGACATCGTAATTTTCTATCCTTTGTAAAGTTTCGGGTTAAGTACATCCCTGAGCCAGTCACCCAAAAGGTTTATCACCAGCACAAAGAGCACCAGCCAGAGTCCCGGAAAAACAGTGATCCACCAGGAACCGGAAAAGAAAAACTCTTGACCGGCCCGGATAAGGGATCCCAGGGAAGGTCTTGATACGGGCATGCCAAGTCCCAGGAAAGAAAGAGCTGCCTCGCTCATGACGGCATTGGCCACCTGGATAGTGGAGATGACCATCACCGATGTCAGGGAGTTGGGCAAAATATGACGAAACATGATGCTCCATTTGGGCAGGCCGATCACCCGGGCGGCTTCCACATATTCCTTGTTTTTCTCGCCGATAACCGAGGCCCTGATGGTCCGGGCAAACATGGGCCAATTGGAAAGCCCTATGATAATGGTCAGCAGGGGAACGGCCAACCGTTCAAAACTGCCCAGCCCAAACACCACCTGAAAAATGGCGCTCATGAGAATGGCCATCATCAGATAGGGAAAGGAAAACTGAATATCTGCGATGCGCATGATGATGGCATCGGTTTTTTTCCCCATATATCCGGCCATGAGTCCCAGCACCACCCCGATAAACCCCTGGATGGCCACAGCGCCAATCCCTATGATGATGGAGGTCCGCAATCCGTAGAACATGGTGGAAAGCATGTCCCTTCCCATATTGTCCGTGCCCAGGGGAAACTGGGAGGACCCGTCTTCCATCCACATGGGCGGCATTTCGGAATCCATGAGATCAATGCTGGCCGCATCATAGGGATTCATGGGAGAAATCCAGGGGGCGGCAATTGCCAGGAAAAGAAATATCGCCAGGACAACAAAGCTTGATATGGCCACCTTGTCCCGCTTAAAAGAGTATAAAAAATAGGATTCTTTAAATTGCTGTAATTTTTTCATTTTGTCCCTGTTATTCTAACGGTGGGATTGATGAATCCATAGAGGATATCCACAACCGTATTGACAAATACAAACAAAGCTGCCACCACCACCATGTAGGCGATGAGCAGCGATAGATCCGCCCGGTTCACAGCTTCTAGAAACATAAACCCCATACCCGGCCATTGGAACACCAATTCGGTTAAAAGGGTAAAGGCAAACATGATACCAATCTGAACCCCGAACACCGTTATCACAGGGAGCAAGGTATTTTTAAAGGCATGGACCAACCAAACCCTGGCGGGCGACAAACCCTTGGCCCAGGCATATTTGATATATTCGGTTTCCATAACTTCCATCATCTCCGAGCGGATCAAACGGATAAACAGGGGCAGCATCAGGGTTGATAAAGAGACACAGGGGAGAATCAGATGCCTTATACCGTCAATGGTGAGCAACCCCGTATGCCAATATCCCATACCGAAGAGATCCACGGTTTCCCCCCGGCCGTAGGAGGGCAGCACCTGCCAATGGACCGCAAACAGATAGATAAGCAAAATGGCCGTTAAAAAAACGGGCATGGAGACCCCCAGGGTGGAAAAACTCATGGTAAACCGGGATAGAAGCCGCCTGGGCCACAGCGCGCAATAAATCCCAAGGGGCAGAGAAATCACAATGATGATAAAGGCAGTGCCGAAGACCAGCTCAATGGTGGCAGGGGCATGGGCGATGATCACCTCAAGATTAGGTTTGTTGTATAGAAAAGATCTTCCCAGGTCCCCCTTGGTGACCGCATCCCTGACAAACCGGCCGTATTGGGTAAAGAAAGGGTCGTTGAGACCCATTTTTTCGGCGATCTGGGCACGTTCTTGCTTTGTGACCCTTTCGCCGACCAGATCCCGGACAGGATCTCCAAATTGATTTTTTATGGCAAATACCGCCAGACTGATGACGAGCATGACCACCACCGCCTGGAGGATTCTGCGGAAAATAAATGCAAACATGTTTTTTCTTATTTTTCCAAATTTAGGCACCCCCACCCCCGGGAGGATTTTCCTCCCGGGGGTGGGGGCAGCGTTTTATTACGTAATACTCGTGTTACAACTATTCGGCGACCATGTCACCAAAATAGGGGAAGTTCATCGCATTGACAATCGGTTTAACCTGGAGATTCTTTTTAGCACCATAGGAGTGGTTCTGCCAGTGAAAGGGGACAAAGGCTGCGTCGTCATAAAGAATCTGTTCTATTTCCTGGAGCATGGCAGTCCGTTTTTCAAGATTGGTTTCAGACTGGGCCGCCAGGGTCAACTCGTCTACTTTAGGGTTGCAATACCCGCTGTTATAAGCGCCGTACCCGGTTTCCTTGTTCTCGCACATCATCAAAAATTCGGAGAAGTTACCGGAATCTTCTGTATCTGAATGCCAGCCGATCAGCATCATGTCGGCGGCTCTGGCATCAAATTCGTTCCAGTACTGGGCCTTGGGCATGGTTTTCAGGTTCACCTTGATACCAATTTTCCCCAGCATCTGGGCAGTGGCCTCGGCAATCTTGGCATCGTTCACATATCTGTTGTTGGGGGCCATCATGGAAATTTCAAACCCCTTTTCGTAACCCGCCTCTTTCATGAGGGCCTTGGCTTTGGCAAGGTCATATCTGGGGGTAAGCGCCGCTTTATAACCGGTATATCCCCTGGGTCCCTGCTGAGCGGCAACGGTGGCCGTTCCTTTCATAATCTTTTTAACAATACCGACATTGTTGACGGCATAAACAATGGCCTGGCGAACCCGGACATCCTTAAGGGCTTCAACCCGGTTCTGGTTCATCTGGAAGGTAATAATACGGCCACCGGAGATGGTGACCAGCTTTACCTTATCATCGGAATCAATTCTTCTGAAATCCTGGGGAGGAACAGGAGAGATAAAATCAACATCGCCGGAAAGAAGGGCCGCCACCCGTGTGGCATTTTCTTTGATGGGGGCGATGATCAGTTTTGAAATATTACCCGGGCTTTTGGTATCCCAATAATCTTTGAACCGTTCCATCTCAAGCACAACCCCGTGTTCGCGTTTGGTCACGACGAAAGCACCGGTACCCGATTCGTTGTTCAGGGCAAAAGATTCACCGATTTTTAAAATGGCATCCTTGGGCTGTCCGTTTGCATCTGTGCCGGTATAGAACTTTGAATCCATGGCAAAAAAATAGGTGGCCATGTTGAGCAAAAGGGCATAGGGTTTTTTGGTTTTGATGTCCACGGTGTAGTCATCTACAACGGTGACGCCCTCAAAGGGTTCCAGAAGCGCTTTAAAATCCACACCCGTCCGCATGCGATCAAAGGACCATTTTACATCCTTGGCAGTAAAGGGGTTTCCACTGTGGAATTTCACGCCCTTCCTGAGGGTAAAGCGCATGGTCAGTTCATCCAGCCGTTCCCATTTTGTTGCCAGACGGGGTTCAAAGGTCAGTTCCTGGGTCCAGCGAACAAGGGGGTCAAATACCCAGTGGGACAGTTGGAGCATCCCGCCGGACAACTGAACCTGGGGATCAAGGGATACCGGATCTGCATCCAGTCCGACTGTCACTGTCTTTGCACCAGCAGAAACGGTGAAAGAAAGCACCAGTAAAAGGCTTGTTACCAACAATAATAATTTTTTCATCCTACTCCTCCATACATAAATTAAAAGTGATACTAAAAACAGAGCATTCCCACCTTTCGATATTTTAAAACACCTGTATACTCAAATAGTAAAAAATATCAAAAATAGTTAATGGGGTCAAGGGATATCTCTTTTATTGGGTTTCTAACTCACGTTGAGCTTTTTGAAAAAACTTCTCTTAAAAATATTGCTTTAACAAAAACTTTACATCGCCAATTTTATATTCTGGGAAAGCAAGAATTCCATTTCTCCTCAATATCGCCGTTGTCACGGGCGTCCCGGCAGTCAATCTGTTTTCAAAGGAAGCCTTGACAAAGTGCAATCACACAAGTCCAATTGTACTTGTGAAAATCATTGCAGATACAAATACTTTTTTGGCAGTAACTCTCTATGAACCAGAAAGAGATGAAATTATCAGGCTCACTTTAGGGCATGATTTAGTGGCACCGGATATATTGCCTTTTGAAATCGGGAATGCATTGTCAGCAATGCTTAAAAGACGTAGGCTTGAGGCTGAAAACTTGTTATCGGTTTGGGATGCTACGCAGCAAATACCTGTTGATTTGCGTAGCGTTAATATCCGTGAAGCACTAAAAATAGCATCTCAATTTAACATTTATGCATATGATGCATATTTTTTAGTATGTGCCATTTCCTTAAAAAGCCCATTAATAACTCTTGATCGACGTATGATCCAAGTCGCTCAAAGTTTGGATATTAATATAATGGAGGTGACTTGATGAAAGTCTATACATATTCAGAAGCTCGCCAAAAATTTTCTACAGTCCTTGATATTGCAAAATCAGAAGAGGTTCTTATTAAACGCCGTAACGGTGAAACTTTCAAAATTATATTTACCAAATCTCCTGAATCTCCTTTTGATGTTCCAGGTGTAAAAACAAAAGCAACAACTAAAGACATTCTTGACGCAGTTAAAGAATCTCGGACAGGGACAGGGGACTGACCCCATCAATTTTTTCTGATTTTGCGCATAGCTCACCGGTAACTTTGCACTATGATTTCGATCTCTTCAATAATGCAGAGTCCTTGTCTGCCGTTGATGCTGACGCTGAAACAATTGATAGACTTTGTTTTCCACCCAGGGTGTAGACTGAATCTATTGGCGCAGCCTGGCAGTGTGAATCTAAAAACGCCCCGCCAAGTGTAGTATTTGGTGAAGTATTTTTCTTTTAATCAATATAGTTACTGTTGCACACCAGTAACCATTAGAGTAGGATACTCTTATGATTAGGAGCTTCAAGCATAAAGAGCTAAGACTATTTTTTACATGGAAATACAACAGCACAACCCAATGCATCCAGGGGAATTTGTGAGAAGAGTGTACCTTGAGCCTTTTGGGATTGGCTCTAATGAATTAGCCCGAAATGCCCAGGTAAGCCCTGGGTTAGTTAGCCGTTTTCTTAATGGTAAGGTAGCAGTCTCCCCTGCAATGGCCTTGAAACTGTCTGTCGTTTTAGGCAGGTCACCTGAAAGTTGGTTGTTAATGCAGGGTAATTACGATTTATGGAAAGCACGTATTGAGGTCGATTTGGCAAATTGTGTGGCTTTTGACTTTGTGACGGAGACGTAAAATGAAACCAAAACTAAAAGATCTCAGGAAAATGTACTTGGATATGAACTTACCTGCTGTCCTGGATTTTGTAAAATTTTCCACCATATCTATTGTGTACCACTCAACCAAAATTGAGGGCTGCCAACTGGACGAATTGGATACCAGAATTTTAATAGAAGATGGCCTTACAGCAAAAGGTAAACCATTGACGGACCACTTAATGGTGCAAGACCATTACAATGCCTTTAAATACGTTAGGCAATGGGCAGGGGACAAGGGAGATTTAACTCCTAAGTTTGCCCAGGAAGTCTGTGCCCGTGTGAAGCAAAGAACAGGGGGTATTACCAAGACACCCTTGGGTATGTTTGACACATCCAAAGGAGATCTACGGTTATCAGCTGTATATACAGATTCCAGGTACTTCCCAGACTGCACAAAGGTCCCATCTTTATTGATTAACCTGTGTACTGGAGTGTCTTCCAGATTGGGTCAGGTCCAAGGAATTGAAACATTAAAGTTGGCTGCAGACCTTCATTATGGCATTGTAGACATCCACCCTTTTGGTGATGGCAATGGCCGGGTAGCCCGCTTACTCATGAACTATGTTCAAATGTATCATGGGGAACCACTAATTAAAATATTCTCAGAAGACAGAAAAGAGTATCTGGAAGCCTTGCAGGAGTCTGACAAGACAAAGTGTGCTGAGCCATTGTACCAGTTTATTATGGGGCAGCAGATTAAATTTCTGGGCCTTGAGATTGATAAATTTGAAAATAAGTAGGAGAAGAACATAAGGCCAGAATCAACGAATTAGAGAAAAAGAGAATCATACATTATGCCAATAAATCCATAAACGTTGCAAGAAAAACGGCAAGCAATTTAAAAGCAATGGAGGAAGTTAATGTCACCGGCATTGAAAAAAGCGATTATTAAATTTGTGCCTGGTTATTTTTCATGGGATAAAAAGCGCCAGGAACAATACCGCATTGACACACCGGAAGAGGACTCCTTTAAGATCAGACAATTCCTGTTGAGAGAGCTGTTTGATATTTCTGCTTCCAACGATGATGAGGTAGAGGAGGCATTGCAGGCCATGAACGAAGCGCAATGTTCAAAACTTAACGCCACATTGCTTCCCATAAAAGGGATTGGTGAAGATTTTTTTTACTTGAATGAAGTTTTCTGCAGTCAAAAAAACCTGCTCAGTTTTGAGACGCTTTATGATTACGATTTTGATGATTATAAGTTCCAGGAAGACTCCCGCAAAAGAGAGCATAAAGATTATGAAAAAAAATCATATAGAGGGTTGCTTTATTTAACCTGGGCACGTTTGATTATAGACGACTCTTTTAGCTATGGCGTGCTAAGCATGGTTGCCGGTTATCTTTACTGTCAGCTTGATGAATATGGAAATGATTATATGGAAAAGTTGATTCCTCACAAATTCACGCATGGGAAAAACCACGGAAAGGCTGAAGATCAAGGCTATCTGTTTGATCTTAAGATTAATGCCAAGGGTATAGAATTGCAGCTGGACGAATTGAAACATCGTTTTTGGAAACACATAAGCGAGGTACACGAAAGGCTTATGGATGAGTTTGACAAAAAGTCGAAACAGCGCGTCTATATTCTGAATCAGAGTAAGGTGGGTGATCCAAGCCATCACTTTCTGTTCACAGACAAGAAGATTTTAAAACGCATTCATTTCAAAACTTTCATGCGTTGTTGCCGTGCCGCTGAACAGCCGGACCACGCTTCCCTTTTTCGAAACCTGGAAGAAGAAAAACAGTTGTTAACAAAATATCTGGATAAGCAATATAAAGACATTATGGAGAATTTTGATCCCAAAATCGTAAGGTTTCGAAAAAAATATAAAGTGATCTTCCACAGAGATTCCAGTCTCGACGAGCTACTGGATTAAAATTTTTCCCATAAACAATGTATACAAAACTATAACGGCTTTGTAAAAAATCGTTGACTATTTTAAAATTTAATGTAATGAATTTGTATTCATTTTATGTTTTAGGGAGAATTAAAAGGACATTTAAATAAATTTAAAGATATAAATACTTATTTTTATTAAAATAATAGACTTTTTATCATGTATTTTTTACAAAACAAATCAAGCATTATGTTGGTTTTCCAAATGAGGGCTTATTCATTTAAACCCAAGCAAACAACTATAATAACCAGAACCATACGTAACAAAATCACCAGGAGGACAATTTAAAATGGCACAGGTAATTTCCGACCGCAGAGATATCGAATTTGTGCTGCACGAGCAGCTTGAGGCAGAGAATCTGTCAAAAATCCATGAGGATTTTGCAGATTTTAATAAAAAAACCATTGACCTGGTCATTTCAGAAGCAAAAAATTTTGCTGTCAAAGAATTGCTGCCCACCAGCAAAGAAGGGGATGAACAGGGCTGCACCCTTGAAAACGGGCGAGTGACCACTCCTGATTCCTTCAAACGCTTGTTTGATCTGTTCAATGAAGGCGAATGGCTGGCGCCCACGGAATCCCCGGAATGGGGCGGCCAGGGAATGCCCAAAACCGTTGCCTCGGCAGCTGCTGAATATTTCAACGGGGCCAACTACCCCTTTATGATGTATCCAGGACTCACCCAGGGAGCCGGACACCTGGTGGAACATTTCGGTACCCAGGAACAAAAAGACGTCTTTCTCAAAAATATGTATACGGGCAAATGGACCGGCACCATGCTCCTGACTGAACCAGGCGCCGGATCGGACGTGGGTGCCTTGACCACCAAAGCGGTCCCTAATGGAAACGGCACCTACACCATCACCGGGGAAAAAATCTTTATTTCCGGTGGAGAGCATGACCTGACGGAAAATATCATCCACCCGGTTCTGGCAAGGATCGAAGGGGCACCCGAGGGCACCAAAGGAATTTCACTTTTTCTGGTACCCAAATTCAGGGTAAAAGATGACGGCACCCCAGGTGAATTCAATGATGTCATCTGCACCGGAATTGAACATAAGATGGGAATCCACGGCAACAGCACCTGTTCTCTTTCCCTAGGCTCCAAGGACAATTGCATCGGCACCCTTTTGGGCGAAGAAAACAAGGGCATGAAAGCCATGTTCCTGATGATGAATGACGCCAGGCTTCTGGTGGGGTTCCAGGGATTTGCCTGTGCCACCACTGCCTATATGTACGCCCTTGACTATGCCAGGAACAGAATTCAGGGCAAAGATCTTACCCAATTCATGAACCCCGATGCAAAGTCCGTTTCCATCTTGCGTCATCCCGATGTCCGGCGTCAGCTCATGATGATGAAGGTCAATGTGGAAGGCATCCGGTCCCTTCTCTATTTTTCCATGTATTGTTTAGACATGGCAAAGGTGGCAACGACCCAGGAAGAAAAAGACAAATACAAGGGCATCGTTGAAGTTTTGACACCCATTGCCAAGGGCTATGTCACGGACCGGGCATTTGAGGTCTGCAGCCATGGCATGCAGGTATATGGCGGCTATGGTTTTATCGAAGAATATCCCATGGCACAGCTTCTTCGGGACTGCCGGATCACCATGATTTACGAAGGAACCAACGGTATCCAGGCCATGGATCTGCTGGGCCGGAAACTGGGCATGAACAAGGGAAAACCCATCATGGACCTCTTCGGTGAAATGCAGAAAACCGTTGCCGCTGCAAAGGAGATTCCCGAACTTGCCCAACAAGCAGCCAAGGTGGAAGAGGTAATGAACAAACTGGCGGAGGTGGCCATTCACATGGGCCAGACCGCCATGTCTGAAAAGGCCCTTGCAGCCTTTGCCAATGCCCTTCCCTTTCAGGATGCCACGGGGGACACCACCATGGCATGGATGCTGCTCTGGAGAGCCACTGTGGCTGCCCAGAAACTTACAAAAGCCAAGAAAAAAGACATCCCCTTTTACCAGGGCATTATCAAATCTCTCCAGTTTTATGTGGAGACCCAATTGCCCATTACCCTGGGCAGATTTGCGGCGTTGATGAACACAAGTTCAGTGGCAGTTGACATTGAAGATACCATGTTCCCCAGTTAGACAATAAAAAAATAAATTAAAGAATCAGCTTCTTTTTTTTTGGGCTGCCGGTAGTTTTCTTGCCGGCAGCCTTTTTTATTATTCGGCCTGACCTTGCCAAAAATTACCACCCACATGGGGCCGACCTGCAAAAAAAACAATAAATTTACATTGAATATCTGCCGATTTATGGTTACATTCTGGTTTCAAAACCAATTGCCCGGCACCTGAAAGCCCATGTCTGCTCCATTTACCTGTTTGAGGCCATGGAAAACCGCCTGGTTCGGCCACCCAGGGACTGAAACCGGAAGCGGTGGACACCGTTAGAATGGCCCCAGGGGACGGCAAACGGGTCACCCTGTTAGCCAACATAAACCTGCTCAGCGAAATCAGCCTGGCAAAAAAGCTCAAAGCAGAAGGGGTAGGTCTCTACCGAACGGAGTTCCCCTTTTTAATCCGCCCCCTGAGCCAAGGTCAAACTTGAAACAATCTTTCACCCGCTTGTCTGTTTTCCTTTTCATTAACCCCGCACTGGTGGAGCTTTCCCTTTTCATTAGCTCATCAATGATACGCCTTGATCTGATTGCTGCAATGGAAAAGGACTTTCCCTGTCGTTCAAGGGCTGCCAATTGGCGCTCAACTTTAAAAGAAATATTTACCCATATCGGCATTTTGTGTCTCCTTGGCCTTTATTCGCAATCGGGTGACCACATAGATGGCGCCATTGGCGTATATGATTATAAAAAAATCGAACAATTAACAAATTGATAATTTTTATAAAGTTTGTAATTGTTATGGAAAATCTCTCTACCGGGAAAAGGGACGCTACCAGCACATCCTGGGCCGAAAATCGCCGGCAGACAGCCATTAAAGCAAATATTTATACGCGGTAAAATTTGACATTTCCTGTTTAAGTACCGATATTTTATATATGGAATATGAATAACATCTATAAGCGAGGTATTCAGATGAATACAGATAATAAAAAATTTGAAATAAAGAAAACATTTGGATTGGGGGTTTTATTAAAACTGACCAAAAAAAATATAAAGGGCATAGAAATAACAACCAATGGAGATAAATTCACCTCCAATGTCAGCCTTAATGAATTGAGTAAGGCCGTGGAGACCACCATAAAAGCCCACAACATCCAACTAAAAATCAAATAAGCCGTCTCCCCCATAATATAACGGACAGAGCCGAACGCTCTTCTTCCCATGACTCTGCCCTCCATCCCGCGACACCCAATGCCCTGACAGCAGTACTTTAAAATTAAGGATTGCACTTTGGGCCTGCAATAGGATATAAACCTTGCCTTGCCAACCAGCACACAAACATAAAAACAACACAGGGTGATAAGAATGAAAACCGATTTTTTAAATATTTCTGAACTAAGCGTCCAGGATCCTTTTTCCTCCATTTTTCCCATTGGAAACGAGACCCTTGAATCCATCTCCCAGGACATGGAGACCAATGGGTTTGATGAAATTTTTCCCATCATTGCCTGGGAAGGAAAAAACATTGTAGTCGACGGCCATACCCGGTTTGCTGCGGCAAAAGCAGTGGGCCTCGAAGAGGTGCCGGTATTGTTTAAGGCATTTGAAAATGAAGATGATGCGGTTCTTTACAGTTTTCATGTCCAACGCAACCGCAGAAACATGTCCGATGAGGATATCCTCAACTGCCTGGCCCTGCTGGACACCATACACGGCTCAACTAAAGAGGGTAACA
>Ga0307987_1001611_pt1 | contig 12353 bp, 11 predicted proteins | sample EllFjometagen181_FD_203157 | JGI IMG/M metagenome (GOLD analysis project Ga0307987, IMG submission 203157) | Marine microbial communities from Ellis Fjord, Antarctic Ocean - #181 | ecosystem: Environmental > Aquatic > Marine > Unclassified | place: Southern Ocean | collected 2014-10-08 | reverse complement strand
GGATGACCATCAGGCCCAAAGACCCCAGCACCATGGGAATGCCGGCAAGCAAAATCATGGAATATTCTGCCCGGGCGAGACTTCCCATGAGCCAGAACACAATGGCCGGCAATTCATCATAGGGATCTGCCACATATTTCAGAAAGGAAATCAACGCCGAAAAAACAGACCCCACAATGACCCCGCCCAGGACAAGGGTAACCGCCTGCCGGGAACCACCTGTAATCCGGCCGATGAAAAAACACACGGCCACGGCCACAAGGCCAAATCCGAAGGAAAAGAGGGAAACATAAAAAAAATCATTAAACAGGATAAGGGCCAGGGCAGCACCGAATCCTGCGCCGGAACTGACCCCCAGCATGCCCGAACTGACCAGGGGGTTTCGAAACACCCCCTGGAAGGCGGCCCCGCTGACAGCAAGGCTTCCCCCCACCAGAGCCGCCAGGATTGCCCGGGGCAGTCTGACATGGACAAGGATGGAAGAATGGATCTCATTCACCCCTTGATCACGGATCAAAGAGAGCAAAAACCTTAAAATATCTGAAATGGATATTGGATACCGACCTATAAAGACAGAAAGAAGAATGAGGCACAGGGGAGATCCCAGAACAACCAGATAAAAAATTACCCGGCATCTCCTGTTTCCTGCTTTCTGAAAAATTTTCTCCATTGCCGTGTCCTTTTTATCCCTCATGATTGTTATCATGGGTTATTTTTAGAAAATTTTATGTTTATAAATTATGACTACGCATAAAAGCAACAAGTATTTGACAAACAATAACGATTATGGTTGATACCCCGAGAAGATTATAAAAGAACCTTAATTATTATCACACAAAAAAGGAGAAGTTTTAAAAATGATCAAAAAACTCGTCGGTGCCTTTTTGTTTGTCTCCATAGGCCTGGGTCTGACCCAGGCCTATGCAACACAAGCGGCTGCTGTTTCAGACAATATCTACACCCTGGGAGAAGTGGTGGTAACCGCCCCGGATGAGAGGGGCGTGGAATCTGTTGGCACCCTGCACCAGATTACGGACAAGGATATTGCACTTCGGAATGTAAAAACCCTGGCCAAAGCCCTGAAACTCTTGCCCGGTTTGGATATCCGAAAAGGGGCCCAGGGAATCCCAAGGGTCAATATAAGGGGACTTCGGTCCCGCCACGTTGTGCTTCTGTTAAACGGAATTCCCTTTAACTCCACCTATGACGGACAATTTAATCCGGCCACCATTCCCGTGGAAAACATTGCAAAAATCAAGGTGAGCTATGGCAACCATTCAGTGCTCTATGGCCAGGGAGGACTGGGAGGCGCCATCAATATTATCACCAAGAAAGGAACACCGGGGTTCAACGGGAATGCGTCAGCAGATATCGACGAAAGGGGCAATCCCGATGCAAGTGCAGATCTGTCCGGCGGAAATGAGCGAGTTGATTTTTTTGTTTCGGCCAGCAAACAAAAATCAGACGGATTCCAAATGTCCCGGGATTTCACCCCCACTTCCCAGGAAGATGGCGGGGTAAGAGAAAACTCTGATTATGACCGTAAAAACCTTTATGCAAATGCAGGGTTTCAAGCAGGAGAAGATTTAAACTTCGGTATTTCCTTCGGCACCGGAGCAGGGGATTACGGAAAACCCCCTTCAACCATAAATGACAAAAAGGATACCTTTTCCAAAAGCCCCAAATATGAACGGGTTGAAGATTATAAAAACAACTTTGGCCAGGTTTCCATGGGATATGACCCCGGCGGCGTCTTCGGCATGAGAGGCTGGGCCTTTGTCAACAAAAATGAAGAAGACAAGGCCCGGTATGATAACGATACGTATAATACCATCACCCAAAAAGATGGATATGACACGACAGATGAAACCCTGGTAAAAGGGGCAACCCTCCAGGGAAGCTTTGATTACAATACCTACGGGAAGCTTGCCCTTTCCGCCAGCGGCGAACGAGACGAGTTTGATTCCGCGGGATACCACATTGACAAAAAGAAGAATGTGGTTGACCATTCAATTTCCAATGAAATTGAACTTTACTCTTTGGCCGTTGAATATGACGTAACCCTTTTTGAAAAACTTGGCCTTGTGGCAGGGTACAGCCATCACTGGCAAAAAAAAGATGAGGGTGCCGATGATGACGACGGCAGCTATCTTTTGGGATTGTCCTATGATCTCACGCAAACCACACGCATCAGAACCTCCTATGCCAGAAAAATCCGCTTTGCTTCCCTTAGAAATCTCTACGACATACCAGAGGGCAACAGCGAGCTGACAACGGAAACCTCTGATAATTTTGAGGCAGGCATTACCCAGGAACTGCCCTGGAAAATGACGGCAGACCTGGTATTCTTTTTAAACAATGTGGAAAACTATATTGCAAAAGATTCCCTAACCGATATATACGAAAACAATGATGAATACCAGTTTAAGGGCGTTGAAGCGACAATCTCCAAATCATTTTTGGAAACCGGTTTGATCCGTATGGGGTATTCATATCTGGATGCAACGGACGAATCAGCAGGATCTCTTGTGGATGAGCTGGAATACCGACCCAAGCATAAAATATCCCTTGCCGCCAATTATACCTTTGACTTCGGTTTGACAGCCTATGCAAGCATTCTGTATGTAAAAGATCAGTATATTTATGATAAGAATTATATCCAGGGAAAGCTGGGTAATTTTTCCATTGTGGATGTAAAGCTTGAGCAGAATCTGCTCAAGGAGATGTGGTTTGTTTATGCCGGGGTTGATAATCTCTTAGATGAAAACTACGAGGAAAGTTATGGATTCCCCCAAGCCGGTCGGACCGCTTATATCGGCATGCGGGTAAAATTTTAGCCCCTGTCCTCATCCGCCGGACCAAGATTTTGATAAATTAGGATTTCCTCCGGGCTGTTTTATGGCAGCCCGGAGGACTTTTTTAAATTTGATGGATTTTAATATTGTTTGGCTTCTTGTTTGGTGATGGTCCGGTATTCTATCCCTGTTTTTTCCATTTCTTCATTTTTTAACACCACCAACACCTGTCTGCCTTCCATGCGAACGGTTTTGATTTTTTCAGACCCAATGGAAACAGACATATCTGTGGATAGTACAGTTCCCGACCTGGTAACCAATTGGTCGATAAAAGAAAAGCCACAAAGCGTATCAACACGAACAATACTGCCTGGCTGCCCCAGGTGATACCATCCCCGATACCTTCCGTCATTACCGGAAAGCCGTAAGCCAACCCCGGCAATGGCACCGACAACCCCGGCAATGGCACCGACAACCCCGTCTCCGGTTCCCCCGTGTTCTGACAGATGAATCCCGGTTTTCCGGGCAAGGTCATAGGCCGCAGCCTTGGAGGTCACGGCCTGTTTGGCCATTTTTCCGAAGGCAATCAGCTCTTTTTGGGCAAGGGCCTTGTCCAGTTTTGCCACACAGAGTCCGGGATCGGACCCTCGTTGGGAACGGGTTTCAAGAAAATTGGCCATATAGGCGATGATGGGTTCCATGGCCTGGTTTTCCAGGTTTATTTCAAAACACATGGAGGAATTGTGGGAGGTATAGGGGATGTCCTCATGGACAAAAAGCTGGTGCCGACTGATGGAAGAACAGCTGCCCATACTGCGCTTTTCCAGTTTTTCACACAGCTCCTGGACCAGCCATCCCGTCCCCTTGGTCCCGGGCATATCGGTATCATCTATGCAGATCAGGTATCTCATAATCATTTCCTTTGCGGTGATATTTGGTTATTCTTTTCATATATAGAAAAATAATAGTTATATTATAGCCTATATACACTATCTATTGACAAGAAACAACTTTATGACTATAAGATTTCTTGCCAATGAGCAGATAAAAATACGGGTATAATCAGAAGTTGCGTTGTTAATCCTTAAAGGAGATCGAGATGAACAGAAAAATTCTTTTTGCAGTATCTGTTTTTAGCTTGAGTTTTTTTTTAATAACAAGCTACACCATAGCCCAGGAGAAGGCGGACAATATCTTTACGCTAGGTGAAATTGTCGTGGAAGACACTTCCGGTGTTCAGGATATTGCCATCAGCAATACCATTACCGCTGAAGAAATTCAAAGCATGGGTGCTGCCAACGCCGCCGAAGCCCTTCAATATGTGCCTGGCGTCAATGTAGTGCGAACGTCCAAAGGAGAGCTGAATATTAATATTCAAGGCTTTCAACAAAAAGACATATTGGTGCTCATTGACGGTGTACCCTATTATGAAACCAAAAACGGCCCATTGGACCTTCAGCAGATTCCCGCCTCGATCATCGGAAAAATCGAGGTAACCAAGGGGGCTTCTTCTGTCCTCTACGGGCCCAATGCCCTGGGAGGCGTCGTCAATATCATTACCCGAAAGGGCATCAAAGGCATCGCAGGTTCGGTGAGCGCTGAAGGGGGACTCGGCGGTTATCACCGTGGGGCGGCCACTCTCAATTATGGTGCTGAAAACGGTTTTTCAATACTGGGAACCGTTGACTACCGCAAGCGGGATAACCTCAATTTTTCAGATGATTATGAACCCAGAGCAACAAGAATAAGGGGAGGGGGAGGATCTGCGGGTGGACGTCCCAACCCCAGAGTTGTTGATGCGGGAGATAAAAAAGACAATTCTGATCTGGAGTCCCTCAATCTTTGGACCCGACTGGGGTATGCGCCAACGGAAAAATTAGAGATGTATGCCTCCTTGTATCGTTTTGACATGGAACGGGGCAGGCCCTTTAGCGATGTCCACAACATGGTCTTTAACGATCCCGGTGGTTATTCAAGCTTTGGCCGGTATGACGAGTATGTAGACACAGGCGCTGATATTGGCGGAAAAATTTCACTCAACGATTGGTGGGACCTCCGGGCAATGGCGTTTTACCATAGTCATCAAGATGATTACACCTCATATGTCAGTGAAGATTTTGATGAAAAAATATCAACATGTACCTGGGATGATGATTCCTATGGTTTTTCTCTTTTTTCCGATACGGATTTGGACCGGTTCGGAGCATTAAGCGTTTCTGCCCAGTACCGTGAAGATAAGCATAAACAAAAAGATGACGTTGGTTATCCCTGGGAGGACTCCGAATCAAGCACCCTGACCTTTGCTGCTGAAGATACGCTTTCATTCGGACAGTTTACAACTGTCCTGGGGCTGGCCTACCATAATTTTGATGCTAAAAAAATAGCGGATCTGGACGGGTATACAGTAGGTGAATTTGACCCCATGGCAGGCGTGACCTGGACCGCGGAAAACGGGGTGCAGATCTTTGGCTCCATCGCCAAAAAAACTCGTTTTCCAACCTTTAACGATATGGAAGATGGTACTGAGATTTACAGACTCGATCCGGAGAAAAATATCAATTACAGCCTGGGTACAAAGTATCTTTTTTTTGACAAGGCCCAGGTTGCCCTGTCCGGTTTTTACAATGATATGACCGACCGTATCGGAGAGGATGCCGATAGGAAACCGGTGAACATTGATGAAGCAAAAATTTACGGTATTGAACTTGAAACCAATACCGATATCACCGATCGTTTGTCAATGGGTATTAGCTATGTTTATACCCATGCCCGGAATGAATCTGCGGACCGCGATAGTGATTATCTTGAAGATGTTCCGGAAGACATGTTCTATGCGAGCCTGGGCTATATGATTCCCAAAATCGAAACCCAGTTTACTGTCCGAGGGACCTATAAGGGAGGGATGATTTATAATACAGATGATGAAGAGACAGAATACTTCACAGTGGTCGATCTTTCCCTGATAAAAAACTGGGATAGCGGTTTCAGTCTTGGCGGCCATATCTACAATCTTTTCGATCAAGATTATTACGATGGAAAGGGCATGGCATGTAACGGGTTCGATTTTAAGGTGGCTGTCCAATATGATTTCTAGAAGATAAACGCTGAACGGCAAAAAGCATTGACCCCGGTGTAACCTGAAAATGCTTTTTGCCGTTTATTTTTGCCCCGGAGATTGAGCGTTGATGAAACCGTGACGGTGGATAGCCGGACGGACGAGAACCGGGAAAAGGAGGAGGGGATTGATGAGCACCACTGGAATGGCGAAAATTGGAATACCGAAAATAAAAAGGATACAATTTTGCCTCTGCCTCTGCCTTACCCTGGTGGCACTTGCGGCAATTACACCATTATGCCGGGCCGCAGGGCCCGAAGAGGTTCACAAAAACCTTGAGAATTCGATAAACCGGTCCTCAAAGGCGGGTATCGCAACAAAAAAATGGATGGATGAACGCGAAGGTTTAATCCAGGAACTCCAGGACCTTGAGTTAAAGGATGCATGGACCCAGTTTCAGCTGAAACGAACACAGCGCTATCTTTTGTCCGAGGAAAAGAATATCGCCGTCTTGCAGGCAAATCTGGCCCAGGCCGGAAAAACTCAAAATACCCTGGCACCGTTTTTAGAGGTTCTCTACCTTGATCTTGAAAATCATGTTAAATCAGATCTGCCCTTTGCACAAGAGGAGCGAACCCGGCGGCTTGCCTTTATCCGTTCTTCCCTCGATGATCCAAACGCCCGCCTCTCGGACAAATTCGGCCGTCTTCTTGAAGCCATTCAGATTGAATCCGATTATGGCTATTCAGTGGATATCACACAGGAGATGGTTGAGGATATTAAAGGAGGTCCAGGCCAGGTATTTATTTTCAGGCTGGGCCGCCTGGGGCTTTTTCGCTTGATGGAAGCCGACAGCCATGTCCAAAAATACACAAAGACCACAGGAGAATGGCAAGACATTTCCAAACCCAATATAGGGGAACTGAAAAAGGCCATGGAAATCGCCAGAAAAAAAAGAGTCACCACTGTGGTTGAGCTTCCTGTGGGTCGCCCAGGCGAACCTCAAAAGGGAGAGAAGATATGAAAAAAAAAATCATGGTCAGCCTTGCCCTTTTTTCAATATTTTTCACCCTAACCTGCCAGGCCGATGAAACATGGGAAAATGCCGCCAAAAAAGTGGTCTCCCTGGCCGGAAAAATGGACGAGAACACCCGTTTTTCTGAACGGTTTACACACCAGGACCAAGCAGCACTTAAAGAGAAAATAACTGCCCTGAAAAAAAACATATCCCAAAATACCAGGGCGCTTGGGCAGGCAACCGACACGCTCAACAAGCTGTCGGCAAAAAGAGCAAGGCTTGCCGGACAATATCAAAGCGAGATGGCTGATATGAAAACTGTTGAGGGAAGCTTTCGTAATGCCCTGCGTCAAACCCTCTCCCACCTGGACATCAGCACGGTTGCGGCCATGCACCCAAAAATGAGACAGACGGTTAAAGCCCTTTTAGAACAGGATTATTTTTTGGGATTAAAAGAGATGCAGACCTATACCGCCCTTCTTTTTGAGGATATAAGGGCCACCGGCGTGATTGAGAAAAAAGAGACCGGGGTAATAGGGACAAAGGGGCAGGTTCAGACGGTATCACTTTATCGCGCCGGCGGTTTTTTCCTTGGATATCAAACCCCTGAAGGTGCCTATTTTGTTCTGCCCCAGCCAGGGCAGCCGGGCCTGTCCGTTAAAGCCCCGGGTAAACAGGTTTTAGCATGGCTTAAGGGCGAATCGGATACTTTACCAATGGATATCACCGGCGGTACAGCCATCCAGGCGGCAGAGCAAAAGCAGTCCCTTGAAACCTGGGTTGAGGCAGGCGGTGTTCTACTCTACCCGATTCTTATTGCAGGTCTTATCGGAACCGTATTTGCCTTTTTTAAAGCCCTGCATCTTTTCCTGCAAAAACGCCTCGGCCCAAAAAAGAAAGAACAGTTTTTAGATCAGACGAAATCGTCGGACCAGGTACGAATGGCCCTGTCAAAAATAGTTAGATGCCCAGGAGCTAGGGTGATGGAAGCCTGCTTTTCTTTGGAAAATAAATCCATTGACAGCCTTGATGCCATCGTTGAAGACAAAATTCTGACGGAACAGGGCAAGCAGGAACGCTTTCTCTCCATCATTGGAGTACTTGCCTCCATTGCTCCTCTGCTGGGGCTTCTTGGTACGGTAACCGGTATGATCAGTACCTTTAGGGCCATTACCATTTTTGGAACCGGCGATCCCCGGATGATGTCCACCGGTATTTCCGAGGCTCTGGTAACCACCCAGGCCGGCCTGGCCATTGCCATTCCCCTTCTCCTGGCCCATCACTTTTTAAAAAGACGGGTGGTCGTTCTGGTGGAAGACATGGAAGCCTGCGGCATGGGAACCATTGCGCGTATTTCCAAAGGACAGATGTCGTGAACATGGAGATGGAACATCTTATCATGGTTTTTGAACACTATCTAAGAACAGGGGGGATCACCATGTATCCCCTGATTCTATGTTGTCTCTGGATGTGGTTAGAAATTTTTTATCACCTTCCTCTTTGGCAAAAAAAGAGGGGTCATGAGATTAAACAGATCAAAAAAACCTTTGTTTCGCTTAAAACAGGCAGCCCCCGTCACGATCGAGGCCTGCTATTATTTCTGCAGGAACAGTCGGGAGAAAAGCACATCCGCCAAATATCGACCATAAAGGTACTTGCCGCCCTTGCCCCTTTTCTAGGATTATTCGGCACTGTAACCGGAATGATAAAAACCTTCCAGTCTGTGGCCCGGTTTGGTCTGGCCAATCCCCAGGCCCTGGCGGGCGGTATCTCCGAGGCCATGGTAACCACCCAGTTTGGCTTGTTTGTTGCCGTCCCGGGAATTTTGGCAATGATTTTTCTCAAAAGAAGTGCCCTCCGCAGGCAGGGCGAAATCCAAAGAAAAACAGGAACCCTGTTGTCAGGTTAGGAGACCTTAAGAATGCGAAGACGCAAATTATATTCAGAGGATATTGCCCAGATTGATATGACACCGCTCATTGATATGGTGTTTATTCTTCTGATTTTTTTTATTGTGGCAACCTCATTTGTCCGCGAATCCGGGGTGGAAGTGAACAGGCCCCAGGCCGCCTCTGCTGCTGCCAAGGAAAAAGTTTCCATGATTATCGGCATCACGGGTGCCGGCCGGATCTTTATTGAAGGGCATGAAATTGATATTCATAACGTCAAAGGGAGAATGAACAGCTTTCTGGCTGAAGTGCCCGGGGGAAATGTGGTGATTGTGGCGGACAAAAGTTGTTCCACAGGCACAACCATAAGCGTTCTGGACGCCTGTCGCCTTGCGGGTGTTACCAATCTGAGTGTTGCTGCCAAGGCCGGCAAACAATGATCCCTGCACTGCGCCTGGCAGGATCCCTTGCGGGAACCCTTGGTATCACTCTTATGATTTGCCTTATGGCCCCCCTGATGAGCGCAGAACAGGCCATAGTTGTGCCCAAACTCTTCAGCCCGGTTCAGCTTGTTCCCCTGCCGGCCCCTCTGGAACAACAAAAGGACATGAAAATTATACCTAAAAAAATTCTCCAGTTGCCCAAATCACTCCCAAAAAAAACATCCAAAAGAAAAAAGATAGAATCGGTCCGCATCCAGATGAATCCCTTAAGAATGGAAGCGACACCCACCATGGCAGCTACCATGCCCCTGCCCCTTGCTGCCCTTGAACCGGTTAAAACAAAAGCTTTCAACACCACCCCGGGGACAGCAGGCATCTATGATATGGCGATGGTTGACAACCCGCCAAGGCTTAAGCATTACAGCCCTCCCATCTACCCGCCCCGGGCCAAGGGCCAGGGTGTTGAGGGCAAGGTTCTTGTCCGGTGCGTGGTGAGTGCCGGCGGCAAGGTTCTGAGTACCCGGATCATCCAGGCAGATCCTGTTGGATATTTTGAAAAAGCTGCGTTGAAATCGGTTAAAAAATGGACCTTTATTCCCGCAAAAATCCAAGGAAAACGGGTTGCTGTCCACGTGGATATTCCCCTGTCATTTTCCCTGGATTAGGCATGCGATTTCTTATTATTATAATCTTGCTGTTTTTACCTGCCTCTTTTGCCAGCGGGGAAACCATAAGCGCCCGGGAATATAAGGTGCTTAAAAAAGCCTATGAACGTCTGGAAAATGAACAATATAAAGACTGTCTTTCCACCCTGTCCTCTTTGCTGGATACAACCCGGCCTTCCTCCTACGTCCTCGCCTATGCAGCCCAAGCCAGCGGCGGCTTGGACCGGTTTGACCAGGCAATCACTTTTTTGAAAAAAGGAACACAACTTTACCCTGAGAAAAGAAATCTGTGGCATAATCTGGGTAATTATCAAATGCAGACCGAAGATTTTACCGGAGCGATTCAGACCTATAATAAGCTCATCACCACGGATACAAAAAACCAATCCCCCCTTTATCAATATCACCTCGCTTTTGCCTGGTACTGCCTGGAAAATTATAAAAAAGCGCTGGCGTCAATTACCAAGATCACCCAGGGGCAAGGGGCAAAAAAGCATCATCTCCTGCTACAGGTTCACTGCCAGATTGCCCTTGAAAAATGGGATGCGTGTGAGGCAACGACCAGAAGACTCATCCGCCTTCACCCGGCAGGTGCCGAAAACTGGAATCTTCTCGGCAGAATTGCCATTAACCGCATGGATTATGACCGGGCTGCGGCCGCGCTTGAAATAAAAAATATTTTGCAGGAAAAACGGGAACCGGGCAGGATGCTTGAGCGCCTTTACAAAATACTCTCGGCCTGGGATGAGGTTGCCAGGCTTCAGGAGGGGGACAGCGTCTATCATTGTGCAAAAAATCTATTTTTGTCCGGCCAACATCAGCAAGCCCTGGAGGTGCTGGAGACAGAGCACTCCGGGAACAAGCACTCCGGGAACAAGCACTCCGGGAACAAGCACTCCGGGAACATGGAGACAAGCTATCTTCGAGGCCGCCTCCTATTTTCCCTTGGCAGGAACAAAGAGGCGGTGGAGTCTCTTTTAAAGGTACAAAAAGAAGAGCACCTTTTTTTAGGGCTGGATGGCAAAAAAATAAGTTTGCAGGAAAAACGGCAGAAAAAGGATGCCCTTCGGGCCCAGGCCCTCCTCCTGGCCGGGCAGATACACTGGCTTGACAGCAACTGGGCGCAAGCCCGGGATATTTTTAAAAAACTTGCGATTCTGCCCGGTCAGGAACAGCTTGGTAACAGCCTTGTCGACTGCTTACAGTTTTATTTGGATGAAACAAATGCAAGCCAGACGTTGCCTGGACTCTATGACCCTCCCCTGGTGATTGTAAGGGCCAATGACATTTAATTTAAGAAGACCCGGATAATAGGAGAATAGGATAATATGACAAAGACCAAATTTATATGGCTGCTTGTTTCCATGATTTTTGTACTCTTCCTCGCCGGGCAGTACATACGAGTTTTGCGTCTCGGTGACGGTGTCGACCGGAAGATCTGTGTGCCCCTTTTAAACAAAGCTGCGCCCCATGCACCTAAACCAACATGGGAGGTATGATGAACATCAAAAAAAACCTTTCTGCCTTTCTGACTGTACTTTTTTTTATCTGCATCCCCCTGGCAAACTGCGATGAAACACGGGAAAACCCCAAAAAATCAAATACGCCAAATAAGCAAATCAGGCTGGTAAGACTGGCCGCCCTCGAAAAAAGGATTCTGGACTATAAGATCAATGATGCCTATGGAGACGACCCCTACGGACTGGTGGTGATCAAAAGCGGTCTGGAATCCCTCAAAGAAGGCTCCGGCGGCATTGGGGCCTGTCTTGTGGACAGCGCCACTGGAAAGGTAGTCGAATATGGCCGGAATCGACAATACACCGCCTATTTTAAAAGCGACCTCCACGGAGAGATGGACCTGCTCAACCGGTATGAAGACCGGTTGAAAAAATCAACCAGATCCAAAACAGACAACAATCCAAGGGAGTGTAAAAACCTGGTCCTGGTCTCTTCAATGGAGCCCTGTCCCATGTGCCTGACCCGGATCATCAATTCAGGGATCAAAACCATGCTCTATGTCACCGAAGACAAGGAGGGGGGCATGGTCACAAGAATGAACGATCTGCCGCCCTTCTGGCGTGAATTTGCCGCTGACAGGGAATTTCGAAAAGCCGACTGCTCACCGAAGCTTCGGCAGATTGCCCATGATTTGTTTGAGTTTTCCCACAGAGACTTTGCCAAAAATCGGAAAAAATAGGGACAGGGAAACGGTAAACTATTCAGGCTTCTAACCGGAAGATCCCAGGCAGCAGGATACATTCCTTGTAAGAATTAGTTGCTTTTAGTTTGTTTGACCATATATGTTTATCTTGTCTTGACATAAGCCACCAAAAATCATAACTGAATGGCCATGTAATGCGAAAATATGCTGTTGTCAACAAAGGTAAAGGACGGAATCATGGTGCAAAAGATAAGAGTGTGGACGGGTGTTCTTCTTTTGACCCTTGTAATCAATGTCTTTGGGCCCAATGCAATTGGCAAGGAACAG
>Ga0307987_1001609_pt1 | contig 12356 bp, 15 predicted proteins | sample EllFjometagen181_FD_203157 | JGI IMG/M metagenome (GOLD analysis project Ga0307987, IMG submission 203157) | Marine microbial communities from Ellis Fjord, Antarctic Ocean - #181 | ecosystem: Environmental > Aquatic > Marine > Unclassified | place: Southern Ocean | collected 2014-10-08 | reverse complement strand
GCCTGGGAAGTTGCAGTTGGCAGATTCACATCCACCCCCTGGACCATCAGGGGAGTTGTCACCATGAAAATGATTAACAACACCAGCATGACATCCACAAAGGGTGTCACATTAATCTCAGACATCAGCTGATTATTACCGGATCCCAGGTTCATTATGCCTCCATCTGTTTTTGAATATCTCGTTCAATAATGTTCAAAAGATCCGACGAAAAGCTTTGAAGTTCTGAATCCATGACCCGTATCCGGTCCGTAAAATAATTATAAGCAATAACCGCTGGAATTGCCACGGCAAGGCCTGCCGCCGTTGCAATAAGCGCCTCTGAAATTCCCGGGGCAACAACCGCAAGACTTGCAGAACCGCTCAACCCGATCCCATGAAAGGTATTCATAATTCCCCACACCGTGCCAAAAAGCCCGATAAAAGGAGCGGTATTTCCAGCAGTGGCCAAAAAAGGAACCAGCTGGGTCAAACGCCGGATCTCCACACCAATGGCGCGTCTCAGGGTTCGTTTCACACTGCCAATTGCCTGTAGATAAGACGTTTCAGGGCCCAGGGTGGTTTTGCCCTCTTTTTTTTCAGACCGGGCCATTGCCATATAGGCGGTGATAAAGATTCTGGCCAGGGGGCTGGACCTTACTGCCTTGGCTTTTGCAAAGGCATCGGCCAAAGTCCTGCACTGCCAGAAAATATCTGTAAAATCGGCTGATTCCCTGTAGGCTGTTCTAATATACCTAAATTTTATAAACATGATTGCCCAGGAGATAATTGAAAAGAACAAAAGGATGAGCATGACAAATTTCACAACAGGCCCTGCAGCATTCAACATGTAAAACAACCCAATAGATTCCGACGTCATAAAGTCCTCTCTTAAAAATTCATACCGATCACAGGCAGTAACATAGCAAATAAATTTTAATAAAGCTACCATGCACCACCAATTTCCTGCAAGCCAATAACCCTAACAAAAAAAGCCCCTTTACGCGTGGCAAAGAGGCTTTTTCATTTAACTATAAAACGGGAGTGGAATCTAACCTACATCATTCCGCCCATTCCGCCCATTCCGCCCATTCCGCCGCCGGGCATTCCACCAGGCATTCCGCCGCCTGCACCACCCTCTTCGGGTTTTTCAGCGATCATGGCTTCTGTGGTCAGCATGATAGAGGCAACGCTTGCAGCATTCTGAAGTGCAAACCGAACCACTTTCTTGGGATCCATAACACCAGCTTCAATGAGATCTTCATAGACATTTGTTCTGGCATTGTAACCAAAGGCGCCTTTGCCTTCCATTACCTTGTTAATGACAACAGCGCCTTCAACACCGGCATTGTCGGCAATTTTACGAAGGGGCTCTTCAATGGCTCTGGCAACTACCTGTACACCCAGTTTTTCTTCACCCACCAGATCAAGCTTGGCAAGGTCGGCAATACATCTTACCAATGCCACACCACCGCCGGGGACAATGCCCTCTTCAACGGCTGCACGGGTTGCATTCAATGCATCCTCAACTCTTGCTTTCTTTTCTTTCATCTCGGTTTCAGTGGCAGCCCCAACATTAATAACGGCTACGCCGCCAACAAGTTTGGCAAGGCGTTCCTGAAGTTTTTCCTTGTCATAATCAGAAGAAGTTTCTTCACTCTGGGCACGGATCATTTTCACGCGGCCTTCAAGGGCTTCTCTGGTACCAGCACCATCAACAATGGTGGTATTGTCTTTGTCGATGGTAATGGATTTGGCCTGACCAAGATCCTGGAGGGTCACATTCTCAAGTTTAATTCCAATATCTTCGGAAACCACCTGACCACCGGTGAGGATGGCAATATCTTCCAGCATGGCTTTTCTTCTGTCACCGAAACCAGGGGCTTTAACAGCAGCCACATTCAGCGTACCGCGCAGCTTATTGACAACCAAGGTCGCAAGGGCTTCGCCTTCCACGTCTTCTGCAACGATAACCAGAGGTTTTCCGCTTTTTGCAATCTCTTCAAGCACCGGAAGCAGGTCTTTCATGGAAGAGATTTTTTTGTCGCAAATCAGGATAAAGGGGCTTTCAAAGGCGGCCACCATTTTTTCCGTATCGGTTGCAAAGTAAGGAGACAAATATCCCCGATCAAACTGCATGCCTTCGACAACGTCCAGGGTGGTGTCCATGGATTTGGCTTCTTCCACGGTGATAACCCCTTCTTTGCCAACCTTGTCCATGGCTTCTGCAATAATATTTCCAATGGTCTCGTCATTATTCGCGGAAATAGTACCCACCTGGGCAATATCATTCTGATCCTTGGTGGGTTTTGTCATCGCCTCAAGCTGCCCAACGATGTTGGCAACTGCTTTGTCAATCCCTCTTTTAATACCCATGGGATTATTACCGGCAACCACAAGTTTCTGACCTTCTTCATAAATTGCCCGGGCAAGAACCGTTGCAGTGGTGGTACCGTCACCGGCCATATCAGATGTCTTGGAAGAAACTTCCTTTACCATCTGGGCGCCCATGTTTTCAAACTTATCTTCAAGATCGATCTCTTTGGCAACTGTCACGCCATCTTTGGTGACATTGGGTGAACCCCAAGATTTTTCTATAACAACATTTCTACCTTTTGGTCCAAGGGTAACAACCACTGCATCTGCAAGAGCCTGAACACCCCGAAGCATTGCTTCACGGGCTTTGGCATCGTATTTAATTTCTTTAGCCATGTTTTCGTATCTCCATCTATATTCTTTTAATTATTCTCTAAATTATTTTTAAGCTGACTAATCTAAATTCGACAACTTTAATTATTCGACAACTTTAATTATTCGACAACTTTAATTATTCGACAACGCCCAGAACATCATCCTGGCGCATGATCACATAATCGATGCCATCAATTTTAACCTCGGTGCCGCCATATTTACTAAAAAGCACACGGTCTCCGACTTTTACGTCCATGGGAAGAAGCTTTCCGTCTTCGCCCAGACGGCCGTTTCCGGATGCGATCACTTTACCCTCAGCTGGTTTTTCCTTTGCTGTGTCCGGGATAAAAAGCCCACCTTTGGTTTTTTCATCCTCTGCAACGCGTTCAACCAAAATTCTGTCACTTAACGGTCTTAAACTCATGATACATTTCTCCTTAGTTTACGTATTTATTGTTTGCGCTTTAAATTTTAGTGATTAAATACCAACTTCTATTTAGCAGAATCGCTTGATTTCTCAGAAGTTGTCTTAGTTGGTTCGATGGGCTTGGCTGATGACTTTTCCTTGGTTTCAGTCCCGGCCTTTTTTCCGCCATAGTCAGTGACATACCACCCGGATCCTTTTAAATGAAAAGTACTCTGGGAAATAATTTTCTTCAAATGACCCTGGCAATGAGAGCAACTCTCAAGGGGGGAGTCTGAAATTTTCTGAAATGCTTCTTCCACTTGCCCACAGACGGTACATTGATACTCATAAACTGGCATTTTCTTTTACTTCTCCACTTTTCTTTGTTGCTGCTTGAAAAATCAAAGATAAAATAATTAGTCTTTCATCCTTGTCAAGACAGATCCTCCAAAATTTTTACCTTGTTTCTCCCCCTCTATGACCCCCACGCCATTCTTCATAGAAAAGAAATACTTTTGAAAGACCGGGAATGGAAAACCTGCACAAAATCGAATAGGTCAAATCATGGACGCGCCTTTCTTCAGCCAGAGTAAGATCGGCTTCCCCGACATTTTCATATCGATGTTCAAACCGTAAAAATCTTGCAACATGCACCAACTCATGGGTGAGAACATATAAAAGGAAAGGATCCAACACTAGTGTTTTATCCTTTTCCACCACGGACAGAATGGCAGAATCTTGAAGACAGACCTTATACAGACTAAAAGAAGAGGATCCCAGGGAATCTTCTTTTTTACGACCTTCATATTTTACAACCTGGGCAAAGGGACCGCAAACCCGCTCATGGACGACCAGGTCCTTGGCTGTTTTAATATCATACCGGTTTTTTAAATACTGCCCGGAAGAGAGCTTAAAAAAATCATTCACCAGTTCTTCAGCCATCAGAACCGCCCGATCTACCCTTTCCAGGTCTTGGTCGTTAAAATATCTATATGCCTGCATGGCGCTACCTGTTAAATAAAGGATTGGACATTTACTAAAATACTATGATATGGTAGCTATTTAGCTAATATGAACAATATATAAAATGATCTTAAAGGAGGTGATTTTTTTGGGTAGTGTTATTAAGAAGAGACGGAAAAAAATGCGCAAGCATAAGCACAGAAAACTCCTTGCTAAAACCAGACACCAGCGAAAGAAAAAATAGCCAAAAGACCATGTACAATTTTGGTTTGAGTATTGAGCTGCAAACACCCAACTCAATACTCAAACCCATTTTTATTTTTTAATTACCAACACCCTTCATGTACTTCATCAAATCAGAATCCGTGGAAAGAATCAGTGAGCTGTCCTTTGAAAGACTCTTTTTGTAAACTTCCATTGTTTTCTGGAAGGCATAAAAGTCCGGATCCACCCCGTATGCCTTAGCATATATCCGGGTGGCTTTTGCATCGGCATGACCCTTGGTTTCCTGGGCAGTTCGATAGGCCTCTGATTTTATTTTCTGGAGTTCTTTTTCCTTTTCACCCCTTATATTACTGGCCTCTCCCTTTCCTTCCGCACGAAATTTTTCAGCGATCTGGTTTCTTTCTGCAATCATCCGATCGTAGACAGAACGCCTAACACTGTCGATATAATTGACCCGCTTAATTTTCATATCCACAAGTTCTATACCAAATTCTTCAAGCTTTGTTCTGGACTGGGCCACAATCCGGCGGGTGATTTCATCCCGCCCCAGATCGACCTGGTACCGGACACGTCTGTTTTTATTTTCATCATCGTTGGCAACATCAAAGGTATCCATTGCCCGGTCGGTATTTCGAACCGTCTCAACCAGAGGGTATGAGGTGATCAGGTTCCGCATGGCAGGATCTATGATATCGTCCAGACGCTTCAGGGCGGAAAACTCATCCTTTACTGTCTGGAAGTAGAGGACGGGATCAGAGATTTTCCACCGCGCAAAGGTATCCACCCAGATATAGGTCTTATCCTTTGTGGGCACCTGGCCTGGATCACCATCCCATTCCAAAAGGTTTTTAGGAAAATAGTTGGCAGTTTGAATAAAGGGTGTCTTAAATTTCAAGCCAGGTTCCTTGACAGGCTCCCCCACAATCCTGCCAAACTGGGTAATCACCACCTGCTCGGTCTCATCCACCATGTAGGCCGAACTAAAGACCAGCACAAGGGCAGCTGCAGCCACTGTCACAATCAATATTTTTATCGTGTTGCTATTCATCATTATTCACCTTTTTGAAGGAGATTATCCGGAGAGACCAAATTTGATCCATTGGTTCCCATATTTAAAAACGGCAATAGATTTTTCTGATCAGAATCAATTATATATTTTGAGCCAAGATTTGGGATAATTTCCAGCATGGCCTCAAGATACATCCGTTTTTTGGTCACTTCCTTTGCCTGGGCATAGGCGTCATAAACCGCTTTAAACTTGGTTGCATCACCCTGGGCACGGTTAACACGGTCAATGGCATACCCTTCTGCATCCAGAATCAGCCGCTTGGCCTCACCCCTTGCAAGGGGAACCGCCTTGTTATATTCTTCCCTGGCCTTGTATATGGTCTGTTCCTTCTCCTGGATGGCCTGGTTTACTTCATTAAACGATGCCTGAACCGGTTCCGGCACATTGGTCTTTTTCATCTCTATGTTGACAATACTGATACCGGCCTCGGAATTATCCATTTCCTTTTGAAGCATCTCCTTGGCAGCCAGGGCAATTTCCTCACGACTGGAAATCACTTCGTTGATGCTCCTGTCCCCCACAACGGTTCTCATGGTTGACTCTGACATGCTTCGAAGCAAAGAGTTGACATTCTTGACGTTAAAAAGATAGGCCCGGGGATCTGACCGTCTGTACTGGACAATCCAGGGAATCACGGCAACATTTAAATCTCCGGTCAGCATCAAAGAAGACTCCTGTCTCGGGGTGGCTGCCGATGCCCGGTATTTATCACTGGAACCATAGGTGTTAAAACCGAATTCTTCTGTTTCCGGGGTTTTAACATTGACCTTGGTCACCCGTTCGATACCCGAGGGCAACTTAAAATTCAACCCGGGCTGGGCAAGTCTGTTATATTTGCCAAATCGTTGGATCACCCCCACCTCATTTCGATCCACCGTAAAGAAGGTAGATGATCCAAAATATAGGGCGATAAGGATAAGACCCACCAAAAAAACGCCAGGGAATTGAAACCCTTTAAATTTATTGATGAGGTCATCCATCTGGGGAGGCCTGGGCATACCCGGACCGCTTCCCCCCTGTTTTTTCTCATACTTTTGCTGGTTGTCCCGCAGTTTTTCCCAATCCCAATTCATAGATAAATCCTGTGTAAATGATTATTAATAAACCTTCTCATAATTTGCCCAGTATTTTGATATTATATTAAAGAATAAATATAACCGTTTTTATAATTATCAACCCTAAAAGGCAATATTTATTTGATTATAGCACGGGTCGGCCTTTAATTTCAAAGCACACCGTTTGGAAAAATTTTGGGTATATTCCATAAATAGAATGTGGTATTAAAGACAAATTACAAGAAGAAAAGAATCAACCTGACAGGTATCATAAATATTAGGTCAAACAAAAAACGTAAATGACGAAAAGAAAAGACAGCAAGCTCATTCATATCAGCGACATCCTAGGCTCGGCCCTGGGAAGGTACAGACCTGCCAGGGATATGGACATGACCCGGATATGGGATATATGGGATTGCGCCGTGGGCAAGCCCGTTGCCATGAATGCCAAGCCAGACGCCTTTAAGGATGGTCAGCTTACGGTCAATGTCTCAAGTTCCGCCTGGATTCACCAGCTCAAATTTCTTGAACGTGAGATAATTGCGACGCTCAATAAACAAATGGACAAAGATATTGTCCGACAGATTCGGTTTAAAATTGGTAAAATCCACAGTTGACACTTTTTTTGAAAACCAGATAAAAATTCACCAGCCGGCAGAAGGGTACCGGTATGCCATGGACCCTGTTATTCTTGCCGCCCAGGTGATGCCTCGCCCGGGATGTAAAATCATTGATATTGGATGCGGATGCGGTATTATCCCTTTAATTCTCGGCTTTCGAAACAGGAATGTCCACATCATCGGTATTGAAATTCAGTCCCAGCTGGCCGAACTGGCAACAAAAAATATCGCCCAGAACCAGATGTCGGACCGAATCCAAATTCTAAACAAAGATGTTCGTTCCACTACTTCTTATGACATCCAATCTTATGACATCCAATCTTATGATAACCAATCTTATGATAACCAATCTTATGATAACCAAGGGCTTGCCGATATTATCGTTTCTAACCCCCCCTATAAAAAAAAGGATACCGGGCGACTGAACCCCAATATCCAGCGAGCAATTGCCAGGCATGAGATAAGGCTTGAACTGTCACAATTTCTTTCAAGTGCCCGAAGGCTTTTGAAACCCCGGGGGCAGATCCTTTTTATATTTCCGGCGGACCGGTTACAGGACATTGTCCCAGGCCTTATGTCCCATAGTTTTCAACTGGACTGGATTCAATTTGTCCACACACAAAAAAACAAAATAGCCAAACTGATACTGGTCTCAGGCATTAAAGAAGGCCGCGGGAGTTGCATTGTCCGCCCGCCTTTGACCATATATGACAAGCAAAACAATCCAACAAATGAATATGCGGCCATGTTTAAACCTTGACACAAGGCAAAAAAGAGTCTATTTTTCCTTGAATTAATTGACTGCGGAGAGGTGACCGAGCGGCTGAAGGTGCACGCCTGGAAAGCGTGTGTATCTTAACGGGTACCGGGGGTTCGAATCCCCCCCTCTCCGCCACACAGCAATTAGCGGACATCCATGTCATATCAAGTATTAGCATTAAAATATCGGCCCCAAACATTTGATGAAGTTGTTGGTCAGTCCCATGTAACCCGCACCCTTGAAAATGCCATCACAGCGGATCGTGTTGCCCACGCCATTTTGTTTACCGGCCCCAGGGGTACCGGCAAGACCACCGTTGCCAGAATTTTGGCCAAAGCCATGAACTGTCGCACCGGCCCCACCCCGACTCCCTGTAACACCTGTAAAATCTGCAGGGACATCGTTGAAGGACATTGTTCCGATGTTTTCGAAATTGACGGTGCCTCCAATAACAGTGTGGACCAGATCAGGGATCTTCGGGAAAACGTCACCTATATGCCGGCCACAGCCGCCTACAAGATATATATTATTGATGAAGTGCACATGCTGTCCACGGCGGCCTTTAACGCATTGTTGAAAACCCTGGAAGAACCCCCGGATCATGTGATGTTCATCTTTGCCACCACTGAAGTGCATAAGATACCCGCCACCATTTTATCCCGGTGCCAACGCCATGACCTTGGCAGAATTCTTCTGGAAGAAATTTCTGAGCACCTTGGGATACTGTGTGAAAAGGAAGGGTTTACCATCGAAAAGGAGAGCCGGGACCTGATATCTCTGGAAGCAGACGGGTCCATCAGGGATTCTTTAAGCCTTCTTGACAGAATAATGTCCGCTTGTCCGGATCGAGTGATTGATCATCACAAGGTGGTGGACAACCTTGGGGTGATGGACAGACGAGTGATGCACGATATTTCATCGGCTGTGTTTCTAAAGGACGGAGCAAAATTGATCCACATCGTTGAAATGGTAAATGATTCCGGCCTTGACTTGAAAAAATTCTTTTCAGACATCATTCTTCATTTTCGAAATTTAAATGTTATCAAACTTTGTGGCCGGGACAATTCAGCGATAAATATCACCGATCTTGAAAAAGAGACCCTGGCCCAGGCAGTAACTCAATTGCACCCTGACTATCTGGGGATGCTGCTGCAATTGCTCTTGAATGAAGAATCCCTGGTAAAATTTTCTTCCCATACAAAAACAGCAGTGGAAATGGTTCTGCTCAAACTGATCCAAATCAGCCCCGGGGCACAACTGGACCAGATCATCGGCAAACTGGATCTTCTGGCCAGCCAAATAGAGTCTAAACTGGTAGAGTCTAAACTGACACAACAATTGACAAGCCCCGCCGGAAACACCCAGCCAGCTACCCCGCCGATCACTGCCCCCTCGTTGGAACAACCTTCCCGAAAAGAAGCGTCACCCAGAGGAATTGCACCCGAAGAGATTGCACCCAAGACACCTTCCATGCCAATGGCGGCAACCACTGTTTTACAAACTGAAGAAAGCCAGACCACCTATGCCCCCCCCCCGATGGAACCAATTCCAAAAACCTGGCCCAATTTTTTAAAAAAGATTGAACAAAAATTCCCCTTTATGTTTGCCCTGCTCTCAAAAGCCGTGGTGGATGAATCAAGCCCCGGGAGTGTCCAGGTAAAATTATATAATTGTTCCGCCTTTGACACCTCCAGGCTCAAGACAAAAAAAGGAGAATTACAGACCCTTTGTAAAATTTTTTTGGGAAAAGACCTCGACATTGCCATTATGTCCCAAACCCAATCCATTGCCAAACCCGATAAGCAAAAGGCCAGCATGAAGGTGGCAGCACGCAATCACCCGCTGGTTCTTGATGCCCAGCGCATCTTTGATGGCGAGATCATCAACTATTAAATAAAAAATACCATAATACGACAGGAGATTATACAGATGCAGAATATGAGTTCCATGATGAAACAGGCCCAGAAACTTCAGAAAAAAATGCTCAAAACCCAGGAAGCGCTAAAAATAAAAACAGTTGAAGCCTCTGCCGGTGGCGGCATGGTAAAAGTAATCGCCAACGGGGGACAAACAATCGAATCCATTGTACTTGAACGAGAAGTGGTGGACCCCGAAGACATTGAAATGCTCCAGGACCTTGTCATGGCCGCTGTCAATGATGCCCTGAAAAAATCCCAGGATATGGTTTCCGCTGAAATGGGCAAGCTCACCGGCGGACTCAACATCCCCGGCATGTAACCTGTGAATCATTATCCAGAGGCAATTATAAAGCTGATCAATTCCCTGTCCACCCTTCCGGGTATTGGAAAAAAAACAGCAGAACGGCTTGCACTTCATATTCTCCATGCCCCGGATCATGAGGCTGCCGCACTTGCAGGGGATATTATTGAGCTCAAAAGCAGTGTCAGGCTTTGTTCCTTGTGTTTTGCCCTCAGCGACCAACCACAATGCCGCATCTGCACAGATCCCACACGGGACCCCTCCTTGATTTGTGTGGTTGAAAATCCTAAAGATATGGCAGCCATTGAAAAGGCCCACGTCTTTTCCGGGACCTATCATATCCTGGGGGGCGCCCTGTCTCCCATTGACGGTATTGGCCCCGATGATATCCGGTTGGCTGAATTATTCAACCGGGCCGACCCTAGACGGGTGACGGAAATTATTCTTGCAACAAAAACCGATGTTGAAGGAGAAGCCACCGCGGCCTATATCCTGGACCGCCTTAAATCAAGAGACATCATCATCACACGGATTGCATCCGGGGTTCCCATGGGGGGAGATCTGCAATATGTCGATCCCTTAACATTACAAAAGGCAATGGAAAAACGATATGGATTCTAGATACAAGACAGCCGAGGATATATTTGAATGCCAACTCTGTGGGGAGTGCTGCAATGGCTTTGGCGGCACCTATGTGACAGACAAGGACATTCTCGAAATCGCCGCTTTTATCAATGCCGACCCCACGACATTTGTTGAAACCTATTGCGATTATTCGGGGTCAAGACTTGTATTAACCCTTGGAGCCAATGGCGCCTGTATATTTTTTGACACAGAAAAGCAATGCACGATTCACCCTGTAAAACCTTATATGTGCAAGGCCTGGCCCTATATTAAAACCATCATAAAAAACCCTGAAAACTGGAATGCCATGGCAGGTGCATGCCCGGGCATCAAAAAAGATATCCCCCATGACACCCTCCAACAAATTGTTACCCTGGAATCCCAACGATTGGATCAATCTTTGTCTGTAAACAGCAACCCTAAAAAAGAGATTCAAACACCAGGAACATGAAACCAGAAGAAAACAAACGGTTGGGACAGGTCATTGTTGAAAACCAGTTTATGACAGAGAGCGCTTTCATGGATGCCCTCTCTGTTCAACTTGGGTTTCCTTTCTGACCTGTCAATTGAGGATGTAAACCCCAAGGTGATTGAAAATATTCCCATCAAGTGGTGCATGGCCAATAATTTCCTTCCCATAAAGCAGGTGGAAGAAAAAATCCTGATTGCCTTTGCAGATCCCTTCAGCAAAACCGATATCCAGGGCGCCAGAAAACTATTTGGCAACAACATGATCATTGGGATTGCCGCACCGAACATGATAGAAAAAAAGCTGGAAAAGCTGGGTTCCGGCAGTCTCTATTTTTGTTACGGTATTTGGTGAAAAAATTGTATTGCGAATTTTAAATCGAATAAATCAAATCCTGGAACTCGATCAAATGGGCATGCAGCCCAAGATGCTCGCGCGATTTAGAAAAGATGTTTTAAATACCCCCAGCGGGGTAATGCTTATCACAGGGCCGACAGGATCAGGCAAGACCACCATACCGATGAATACGATATTTCAGATATGCTGCTGCTGATTGTCAGATTGGTGAACAGGGTCTGCAGCAAGATTTACGACAATTCCTCTAAAACAGATCTTTCGGGAATTATCAGCTCAAAGGAGGCGGATATCCTGGGTATGCCTGAACTCGGGGTGGCTGAGCTTGAAATTGCCCTGGAAGATGCCCGGACAAAAAGGCCCATGTGAACACCTAATTGCCCCCTATATCGGCGAACTGCCCACCTAATTGCCCCCCATATCTGCAAACTGTCGGGCAATACTGTCCCGTTCATATACAATTTCAACCCGCCGATTCCTTGCTCGACCCCGGGCCGTATCATTGGTCGCCACCGGGTGGTACTGGGCATATCCTTCCGCCGATATATACCGGGGAGAGACCCCGTTTTCCACCAATAATCTCACCACGGTCGATGCCCTGGCACTGGAAAGCGCCCAATTGGACGGGTAATAAGCCGATGAGATGGGCTCGCTGTCTGTATGCCCTTTTATCTTTACCTAGTAGGCAAGTTTGGACAGGACAGATGCCACCTTTCGAAGAATATCCAGCCCTTTGTCCGACAGCCGGGTCCCCCCTTCGGCAAAAAGAAGCAGATCCGACATGGTAATGACAACCCCGTCTTCGGACTTGGTGACACTTACCTCCCCGCCAAGTTTATTGAACAATACCAATTCCCTGATCTCGGAAACGATCTCTTCCATCTCCTTTTCAATCATTCCGCCCAGCTCATCAATCTGCTG
>Ga0307987_1001608_pt1 | contig 12365 bp, 11 predicted proteins | sample EllFjometagen181_FD_203157 | JGI IMG/M metagenome (GOLD analysis project Ga0307987, IMG submission 203157) | Marine microbial communities from Ellis Fjord, Antarctic Ocean - #181 | ecosystem: Environmental > Aquatic > Marine > Unclassified | place: Southern Ocean | collected 2014-10-08 | reverse complement strand
GGCTCCTTGGAGCTGGGGAGCTCGTTCATCGCGCAGCCCGACTTGCACAGTTTGAAGAAGGTCTCGACCTCCCAGCGGAGCCGGTAGACCTCGCGGATGTCCTTGGCTGCGAGCATGTCGGGCTGGGCGTTGGTCGCGTACAGCGCATACTCACCTGTCTCGGGGTGCCGGACGGCGACGACACGAAAGTTCTCTTTCACCTTGTGCGCCTTGCCCCCTGCGTACCCGCGAACACGACACTCGAAGCTCACCAACACATCGATGATGGGACGCTGTAGCCCATCGAACGCGTCTCGCAGCCGCAGGCCCACGAGCCTCCGCGCTCGACCTCGACTTCGCCGGTTGTTGGCCACGACAGGCTGGTTCCAACCCTTTGGTACACGGCAGAGGAAGTAGCCGCCCACCGAGTCGATCCTGCGCCACAGGCTCGGGCTGGCGTAGCCTCGGTCGAAGAGCATCAGTACGCCACGCAGGCCCTGGTCGATACCGAAGGCCTTGCTGTCCGCGTGCGCATCGGCGGTGATCCTGGCCTTGACGAGTTCACCAGTGAAGACGCGCACCCAAGCATGCAGCTTCAGTGCCGCCTTCGCGGAGTTGCGGCGGGTGCCCTTCCAGACCGAGCGGAGCTCGTCGTGGACCTTGACGACCGAGGCATCCGCAGCCAAGACGTCGCGAAACACACCGAGCACGCCCGGAGGCTTCTCGACATCAGCCCTGGCGGTGCTCATCACCCGCTCGAGGATCTCCCACATCAACGCAGCCAGGCTCGGCGATAGGCGAGTCCAGAAGGCCGAACGTGCCAGGGAGATCCCGGCCCCGTTCGTCGGGCGACCATCAGCCCCAGCGGTCGACACTGGGCGTCGTATTGGATCGATGGCCGAGCGAGCCTTCGATCTCGCCATCACCTCCCAGGTGAAGCTCAGGAGAGGCCACGATGTCGCCGGATACCTTCATGCGTGGGTCGGGGAAGGTCTTTGACAGCGTTGAGGTGACCGGACGAGGCAGCGGGCCGTCGGGGGACGGCCAGGGGGCAAAGCCTCGTATCGGAATGCACTTCAGGGGTAGGGATGGGGAGGTGCGCGCCGCGGGCAGGAGCCTGAGCTGATGAAGGCCTCACCGCGAAGAACCGCATTGGCGGCCGCGTTCCTGAAGGACAGGCGAGGGTTGGCGCCCCGGGTCCTCCACAGGGGAGGAACCCGGTAGGTTGTAAGTGACTAATCCACAACCAAAGGCGCCAAGATGTCGGTATCCCAGGGGCTGCTTCCGTTCTACATCGAACTCACTCAGAAGCGCGATTTCGTGACCGCCTATGCCGGCCTGCCTGTGGTGCTCGAGGCCATGTTGGCGGTGATCGCCCACTCGCTGTACCGCGAGCTGCGCGATGCCCTGGGCTACAAGTCGTGGAAGACCGTACGCCGGCACCTGGCGAGCCTGGTGCTGTTGATCGCGGCGGGGGGCGAGCACATCAGCGACCTTGCCGTGCTGCGGGCCGATCTCGGCCTGGAGAAGCTCATCGGCTTCAGGCTGTCCAGCCCGACCCAAGCCAAGGACTTCCTCTACCGGTTCCACCAGGGCCTGGACGGCCATCGGCTCACCCCAGCCCAGGACGCGGAGCTTTCCGTGAAGGGCCGGGCAACCATTCGGCCAGAGGGCCCCGGGTTGCAAATCCTCGAGCTGTTCCTGCGGAGCGTGGTCGATGCCCTGCAGGCCAGCGGCCCCCGGAGGCGGGCAACCCTGGACGTGGACGCCTGCATCGTCGAGGCCAACAAGAAGCAGGCGCTGAAGGCCTACGAGGGCACTGTGGGCTTCCAGCCACAAATGTCGTGGTGGGCCGAGCAGCGCGCATGGGTTTGTGACCAGTTCCGCGATGGCAACGTCCCCGCCGCATTCGAGTGCAAGGACTTCCTGGTGCGCTCCTTCGCCAACCTGCCAGCTGGGATCGAGGAACTGCGGATGCGCGGTGACTCGGCTTTCTACAACGAGGAAGCCCTCACCTGGCTGGACGAACAAGGCATCGACTTTGCCGTCACCGCCGACATGGTCAAGCCGCTGGCCAAGATCATCGAGGGCATGCACGAGGGCAACTGGAAGGTCTACCGGGGCCTGCGGGACCTGAAGAAGGCGACCGAGGAGCGCGAGTGGGCAGAAGTGGTCGACTACGTGCCCGACTGGAAGCGCAACAACCAGCCTGGGGCCAAGCCATTCCGATACATCGCGATACGCATCCAGCCCGCCCAGCGGGATCTGTTCGAGGACGCCGAGCGCCAGTGGCGGCATTTCTGCGTGATCACCAACATGGACTGGGAGGGCGGCCGACTGCTGCGTTGGCACCGGGAGAAGCAGGGCACCGTGGAGTTCGGCCACGGCGTGATGAAGAACGACCTGGGCGCAGGGATCGTGCCCACCGGAAAGTTCGGCGCCAACGCTGCCTGGTGGCGAATCAACGCCCTGACCCACAACCTGCTGGAGCTGATCAAGCTCCTGGATGACGACGGCAACATCGCCACGGCGAGGCCCAAGACTCTGCGCTTCCGCCTGCTCGTGTTTGGCGCTCGTCTCACCACCCACGCCCGGACTTGGAGCCTTCGGCTCTGGGAGGACTCGCCCCAGTCCCACCTGCTGATCGCTCTGCGTCAAGCCCTGGTGGAGTTGGCCGCGCTTCTGCGGCCGCACCAGGTGGCCCCGGACTGACCGCCTCTCATCTGATCATCGCCGACGCTGGGCCCTCCAGGGCTGTGGCTCGCCCGAAGCTGGCTGGCGCCCTGCCAGATTGCCCCCCGTGTCACTTCTGGGGACGGATCTGTCCGGTACGCCACCCAACCTGCACTTCAGCTGGGCCTCACGCTACGCCGCGATGCCCCAAGAAGCCGCCAGCAAGCGCCGTGCCAGATCGGGGCCGACGATTATGGTCCCGGCTACACCGCAGTAGACCTGCCGAAGCTGAGCGATGCTGGTGGGTCCACGGACGACGAGCCCCAGCAGCACCACCATCACCAGGGCGTATGGGTCGATCTTGCCGACCCGGCGTATCACCCCCAGGCCCCAGGCTCGCTGCCGAACCCAGCGTTCGGGAATGTGGGTGGACAACAGGTCGACAGCGGCGGTACGAAGCGTGGGGGTCACGGTCCCTCGGGGGATTTGGGGTTGGCTTGCACCACCCAGATCACCCGCCCCGTGGCCCCCATCTACCTTTCATGTGTCAAGCCTGTTCAAACCTTGACTATGCCGACTTAGCAGAACACCGATGCCGTCTCGAGCGGCGACTGGAACCTGGCGGCAACGGAACGAGGCGATCGTCAGGATCGACCAGGTGGGCAGACGGCAATGGAGGAAGGAGGCCGGAGCTCATCAGCAAGCCCGCGCCGAAAACGGCGTCTACCGCTACTGTCTGATCCCGCATTCTGCTCCCAGCTCTGTCCCACGTAGAATTGCTGGTAGCCGACGCGGGATCTGGCTCCGCACAGCGTCCCAACTCATCGGCCAGGGGTAGCCGAAGACATCGACCTGGGACTCCATGGCGCCCAGCGTCCCATGACACCTCGGCGATCCCGTCAACGACGGTGGGACACGCATGTGTCATGCGTCCCATGGTTCACCGGCCACTCATCGCAGCCGGTCCGCCTCGACCCTGGGACCCCGTGACCAACGGCATCCCATGACACCCCGACGATCCCGTCGACGACGATGGGACGCGCACCCCGTGCGCGTCCCATGAAGCCCTCCGGGCCTACTTGGCGGTGCTGTACAGCGGGTGGTGGTGGATGACGCGCTTCATCAGCTTGCCGTCGACCTTGTCCCTGCCCTCGACCACGGTCTGGATCAGCGCCTGCAGGGCCAGCTGGTTGATGGATCGGGGCACACCCTCGGTGGCGTGGAAGATGGCGGTGGCGGCGTGGTCGCTGAACAGCTGGGGGTCGGTGTTGGCGTGTTCGAGGTGGAAGCGGACGTAGTTGCGGGTGTCCTCGATGCTGAAGGCTCGCAGGGCCTGGACGTAGCCGAAGCGGGTGCACAGGGGCGCCAGGATGGGCTCCCGCAGGGTGGTCAGCAGGCGCTCGGTGGCGGCCAGCAGGACGCTGAAGCGGTCGTCCGCATCCAGTTCGCCTGCGGTCAGCCGACGGACCAGGTCCAAGGTCTCGGTGCGCATGCCCTCGGCGTCGTCCATGATGACGATGGGGTGCGTGCCGTGGCGGTCTTCCCAGCTGCCCAGGCAGTCCTTGGCGGCGTCGAACATGTCGCTGACGTAGCTGCGGGTGCGCAGGCCCAGGCGGCGGGACAGGGCACGCAGGAAGCCGCCAGGGGTGGTGGGGATCTGGTTGAAGCGGAAGACCACGTAGCGCTCGGAAGGCAGCTCCCGGACGAACCTTCGTAGGGTGATGGACTTTCCCGCGCCGCTGGGTCCGGTGATCAGGGCGAGGCCGCGGATCTCGAGCCACAGGTTCAGGCCGTGCAGCAGCTCGCGCTGGGCGCTGCTGTCGAACATCTGGTTGGCGCCGACGTTCTTGCGGAAGGGCATGCCGGTGAAGCCGAAGTGGGCCTGCAGGCGCTTCTTGTGGTGGGTGGGGACGGTTGGTGTGTTCACAGCAGCAGCCCTCCTGCGTGGGCGGTCTCGAGGGCGTCCAGGTAGACCCGGACGTGCTGGTCACTGCCAGCCTGCTCGATGGTCATGGCGATCAACTCGTCGGCGGGGTCGGGCTCGTAGGGGCCGTGGCGCTCGAGGAAGTCCATGACGGTGGCCTCGTCGTAGACCTCGGGGTCGATGCGGTCGCGCAGGATGTGGGCCACGGCGTGGTGCGCCTCGGCCCTGCGGGCCAGCTCCGCTCGCAGTTCGTCGGCGGGGTCGCAGGGGCCCTCCTGAACGTGCCGGCCCTCCATGTGGCCCAGCCAGTCGGCGACGGGTTCGGCGGCCTCCTGAGGCGGCTGAGCGGCCTTGGGTCGCCGGTGGCGCTGGACCGCGAAAGGATCGATGCGCTCGCGGAAGCGACCGTCGAACCAGACCTCGACCTGGTCGAGGTGCTCGGGATCGTAGCGGACCTCGATCTTCTTGCGGGCCAGCTCGGCTGACACCTGGAAGCGCCGGCCATGCAGGCTGAAAATGCCTGTCTTGTCAGCCTTGCGGGTCTCGCTCCACTGGAAGGCCTCGCGCAGCGCGCTCTCTTCGACGTGCTGGACCTTGTCCAACCCGGCCCGCCAGCGGTCCCGGGGCGTCTCGTGGGTCTCGCCGTGGACGCGCTGGTTGTAGAATCGCTCGGCCCAGACGGCGAAAGCCTGGTTCAGCTGCTCCAGCGTGGTGATGCTCGAGGCCTTCACCTCGGCGATGAAGGCGGCCCGGCACAGACGGTTGAAGGCTTCGATCTTGCCGTGGCCCTGCGGCCTGTAGGGCGTGGTGAAGTGCACGCGGTGCACGCCCAGGGCGGCGCAGACCTGCTGCATGTGTCGGGCCCGATAAACCGCGCCATTGTCGTAGTAGACGCGCTTTGCGACACCACACTTGCGGATGGCTTGGCGGAAGCACAGCTCGAGGCCGGGCAGGTCGCCCTTGAAGCTGAACCGGCCGTACAGCAGCCGGCGGCTGTGGTCATCGAGGAAGGCGTACAGCCAAGCGCGGCGCTTCTTGTCCGGGTTGGCGGGATCGGGCAACCAGGGGCCGGCCAGCATGTCGGACTGCCACAGCTCACTGGGGAAGTCGGCCTCCCAGCGATCCAGGTCGGTGACCGTGGCCTCGGACTTGGGCCGACCCGACAGGCCGCGCTCACGCAGGACCCGGTGCAGGGTGCTGCGCCGGACCACGCCCTTGGGCACCAGCTATAGCTCCTCGGCGATGTGGATGAGCCGGTCGAGGGAAAGCTCGGGGACCTCGCGCTTCAGCTTGCAGAACAGCTCCACCTGCGGCTCGGTCAGGGCGATGGTGCCGCGCTGGGTGCGCGCCTTGTCCTCGAGGGCGGCGATGCCGCCGGCGCGGTAGCGCTGAACCCAGCTGCGGACGGTCTCGGCGGTGAACTTGCGCTGGCTACCGTCTGGCAGCAGCCAGCTCTTGTTGGCGAGCTGCTCGCGTTTGGCGCGGCGTTTGCCGCGGGGCGGGTCGTCCGCCAGGTAGGCGCTGATCACCTGGAAGCGCAGGATTGCGACGGGGCTGACGTGCATGGGACCTCCTTGGTTTTTGGGGTGCGCACGTCATGGCTCGGGGGCCACACGGCGCCGACGCCACGGCCTGTGGGAATGTGGCTGGCGTTCCACGATGCCGGCCCCAAGCGGATCCCAGGCTGCGCTCCCAGGAGAGGTTCCTGGTGCGTGGCACGGTCGTCAGCGGTGGGTGTCTGCCATCCTTCTCCGATGCGCCTCGACCAGGAGGACAGACCAGGGCACATTGAGGGTCGGCGCAGCTTTCATCAGGATCTCGAGCCCGTTCCAAAGTTTTCCGACTTCTGGGCCGTGAATCCCGAACCGCGCCACCGTTCCCGGCGGGTCCAAGCCCGCCGGGAACAAATCCTCCAGGGTCGAGGGCGCAAGCCGGTCCACCACCACTTCGCGCATGGCTGCATGCCAGGCCAGGGCGTCGTCGGCCAGACAGGTCAGCCATCGCTGCAGCGTGCGGCGGCTCGGCTGACGGCCTCGCCAGGGACGCCGCCGCTCGAGCAGGCCCCGCGGCGAGCTCCACCAACTCCGCAGGGCCAGCAGTACAGCCACCAAGCCGAAACACGACCACGGCACCTCGAGGGGTGGTCGGTCGTGGACTGTGGTGCCGCTGGGAACGTGCAGCCATCGCTGCTTGTGGATGGTCGCCCAGGACAGGCCGAGGTCGTGCAGCAGCCACGTCGTCTTTGGCGTGGTGCCGTGGGCGTGCCAGTCGGGGCCGGGGCGCTCAGCGGCGAACTGCCAGCCCTTGGGGCTCCTGGTCAGCACACCCTCTGCATGGAGCCCCAACCGGTGGGTGGTGGTCACCCATCATGTCTCCCATTCCTAAGTTCTCGGACAGACCTACAGGGAATTTCTGCGCTCCACGAAGGCACGCTCTGACACTCCCAGCAGCCGCATCGCGAGCTTGCAGTGCTCGTCCAACCCAGTGACCCTGCGGTCGAGCTCGACGCCGCCCTTGGACACCACGACGCTGCCGACGTTGCGGAAGAGCCAGAAGACGTTCTCGGTGGTGGGTGACCTGGTGGGCTTGTAGTCCATGTTGGGGAAGGTCAGCCCATCCCGCTCGGCCAGGTTGGCCCTGACGACGGCCTGGATGTAGTTACGAACCAGCAGGGCCAGGACGAAGACCATGCCGAGCGCGGCGATGCGCGCTGGCGTGTTCAGCATCAGGGGCGCCACCATGTTCGGCCCTTTCAACCAGCGGAACCCCGTATGGCCCTCTACGAGTCGCTGATGGCGGTATTCAGCCAACACACGTGTGTCGGGCCAGCGTTCGGTGTCGAGGTGGTCAGTGATGAGCACGAAGAACCGAGCGCGCGTCCTGGCTTGCTCGACCGCCTCCTGGTCGATCTCGATGCCCTTCGTACGCAGCCGCCAAACCGTCTCGGTCGGGGCGGGCTCGCCGTTCTTGGGACGGCCTCTGCGCTTCCTGGGCAGGGTGATCACCGTCGAGTCGCGCTCGACGGTCAGGCTGTGGAGCTTCGGCTCCTTGGTGAACTTCCAGAAGGCCTTCTCGGCGTCGGCTTCGCAAGCGAAGTCCGTCTCCTCGAGTTCCTTCATGGCCCGTTCGATCCGCTTCCGGTCCTTGGCCAGCCGCCGCTCCAGCCCTGCCTCGAACTTCCGGGCGAGCTGGGGGGACTCCACGGCGAGGAAGCGCAGCGGCTGCTTCCGTTCCTCGCCCGTCTCGGGGTCCAGTACTGTGAACGGCGCGTTGAAAGACATCCCGCGGTAGACGTGGTCGGGTTCGTTGGCGTTGCGACCCGGCTCCCGCGAAAGCACGGGCAGTTCGCCGGTCAGAGCAGCAGCCCGCTCGGCCACCTCCCGCTGCAGCTTGTAGGTGCGAGGCAGCAGGGAGATGAAGTGGAATGCGGCGTCGAGCACCCGGCCGATGGTATCCTTGTCCACCAGTTTGCTGTCGGCCACCACGGTCACATCGTCGTCCGCCGGCAGCAGGCCAGCGAGCCGGTCCAGGTGGAGTTGGTTCGCCTTGGTGTCCGTGGTGTTGCCGTCGAGGATGCTGACGCACAGCGGCATCCCCGTGGCGCTGTGGAGAGACATGCCGTAGACCAGCTGCTTCAGATCGGGCCGGTGGTCCTTCGAGAAGCCGTGCTTCGGGATCGGGGCGCCCAGCGTGAACGCGTTGGCGTACTCGCCGTACAGCTTCAGTGTGGTGGTGTCCTGGTGGACGCTGTACTCGCTGGGGGTGGTGTCATCGCGCAAGTAGGACAGCACTACATCGGTGAGCAGGTTGTCGGGCCCGTAGGCGAAGATCCGATCCAGGGTGCCGGCCAGACGGGCATCGGAGAACAGCCCGGGCTCGCAGCCCTCGCGGAGCACCACCGCAGGATCGGTGGCCTCCAGCCACGGTCCCATGTGGTACAGCCCCACTCGACCGGACAGGATGTTCAGGATCATCAGCGCGACACATTCGGCGTCGCTGACCTTGTTGCGCCCATCACGGGGCAGCACGGACTCGACAGCCGACGTGACCCATAGCCGCTGGATGTACTCAGCCGCGAGCGGGAGGTGGGCGAGCTGGTGTGGCTGGAAGTCGAGGTCGGCGAGGTCGGCGAGGTCGGTCACGGAAGGCTCCAGCGGATCGGTGAGAAACGACCCGCCTGCATGACCTGTCACGGCCGCTTTGTCTAGTCAAAGCATTGTCAATACTAACCTGCTTGCTAATACGCCTTTCGTCCTTTTCAGCGCCGGTGTCGAGGGCTATCTGGATCTCGAGCCTCTGCTCTCGCCCGCACGGGCGACAAAGGTCGCTCCCCCGCTCCTTCACAGCACCGCGGCAAGCATCACACAAATAGGTGATTCGCGATTGTCCGCTTTCCACGCCCGTAAGAATTCGCAGCGATCAGGCGCTAGAAGTTAGGAATGGGAGTCATGTCTACAAGGGCGCCGTCCTCGTCGCTACGCTCCTGTGGGCGGTGCCGTTGTCCCTGGGGCGATCCCAGGAGACTTGGCTGGGACGTGGGGTGCTGATCGTGGGACGGAGGGGGCTATGCCTGGGGTGGGAGCGCGGGACTGGACACCGCTACAAGCAGATCGTTGGCGACCACCTGCGTTCGAGGACACCCGACAGACAGAGGACGGAGGCGATGATCGGGGTTGCCATCCTCAACAGGATGGCCGAGCTCGGGATGCCCGAGTCCAGGGCCTTCAGAATCTGAGAAACACGCAGCAGTAGGCCTGCTTTCGCTCCGCCCCGAGCCGTGCGACAACGCCATGCTGCGTGCAGGGCGCTGGAGATCCTGGGCTTCGATCGGACGATATTCACGACGCCGATAAAATCAGGGGTGGTCTACGCAGGATCGTCGGAATGACCGCTATATGTGCCTCGGCCGGTCACCAACCATTGTGCTCACCGACGATGTTGCTCGTGTAGGAACAATTGCCGTCTTCTGTGTGGACAGTAACATTGGTTTGGGCTTCGAAAGAGGATTCGTTCGTAGAACTACCCGAATAGTCCATTTCGACAGCGCGTTCACAGGTCTCTGCCGTACCAGAGAAGGGAACCAATGCCCAGGTGCTTCCGCCAAATATACCGAGGCCTTCGTTCCATGCCACGACCGCATCGAAGTGGGGGGTCGCAACCCCAGGAACATCCCATTCGAAGTCGCGAAACAGCACCTTATTGCCGTAGTAGTCGGAAACATGGTTAATGTTCACCCAGCCCAGCGAATCTTCATCCTCCACGACTCCACAATTGGTGTTCGTTGAAATGCTAGTCAACTTCCATCGGCCCTCCCATATTGAAAGCTCACGAGCGGTTTCTCCACACGCCGTACCGAAAACTGCCGCCAAGAACATTGAGAGTTGTCTTCTCATCGGGTCACCCTATACTCAACTTACGCAAGGAAGGATGCCATGTTTCTCCATGCGTAGAGCCGGATCGCACACCATTTCATTCCAGTTGTCAACCCAGTTGCAGTCGATAGGAGTGGGGCTGCTCGTCGAAAAACCAAGTATGCAATAGCGTTTGAGCAGATAGTACTGAAAGTAGTTCTGCAGCTCGTTGAGAGCTGGCTCCTCGTTATCGTAACCTCGTATGTTAATGGCGCCATGGCTGATTTCGTGAAAAAGAACTACCGCATAGGCGGACAACAGACAATGTCGTGCCTTGACATCACTAGATGATAGCAGCCGATAGTTGATATATAGTGTTTTCACAAAATCCGCGTTTAAGATTATCTTTCGCTGCAAATGCGGGTTGTCCGTCGCTGCAGGGTTATCATTACAGCCATTCCATTCGCAAGAGATATCGTATCTCCAAGGAATGGCTGCACCAAAAACAATCGTATACCCCACGGCTCTGTACAAGAAATCCTTGAAGTTCGCCGTTCCGTACCCGTAGTGCATATACGCATCATAGGCGATATCCAGGTTTTCTACCACCATACAATGGGCAAGAACAATCAGATTGGCGTATGACGCGCAAGATGTCTCGATATTGATTGTAGACGCCGCCGACGCGGCGCTGTAGCAGCTTTCGGTCTCACAATGCAGGTTGTAGTCAGCACCAAGTTCACCACACGGTCCACTGGTGAGTGGCGCATCACTTGCCGTACCTGACTGGAGGGAGCCGATGTACTTTCCTGCCGGTGCCGAAGCACCGACCAGCCGATGATCGTACGCTATTGGCCCTGCTGGAATATGTCCCCAATTCGTCGTCTTGTGTAAGACGTGTTCAAAAACCGTAACTCCGCTGCGCTGGCGAGCAGAGAGTGCATGCACCTTATTCTGAATAGTGGTGAATACCTCCTGGGGGAGTGTGGTGCCGTGCTCCGCAAGCCAGTCGCGAAAGCCCTGCGACACACCTATGCCGGAGGAAGACGTGCCTGCATCTTGACCAAACTCTTCCGAGAAGCGTTCAGGAAAGAGGGCATTAGACGTGCTTCCAAAGCTGGGGACATTGCGTGAAGACGAGTGCGTCAGAGTGTTGTAGCCTGCATCATTGATTTGCTGGAAAAACTGATTGTGCGTGTCGGGCATAGTCATGGCAGGCTCCAAAATCATGTGCGCGAGAGTAAGGGACACGCCGACAGCCGGCGTGCCCATGTGATACGGACGGCGCTACCCGCGAGTCGCAACAACCGCAGACAGGTACCCCTGCGCGTTGGTGTTCGTGGCAGTGCACTTGTAGAACACCCCGATGCGAATCCACATCTTCCCGGTGGTGGTGGGCGTCTGGTCCTCGAGGTTGCTCTCCTGGTCACCGGCGAACCAAGAACTAGTTCCTGTCCAGGTGCCTGGTGAGTCGGTGGTGGCTGTGGCCGTCTGGTAGGCGAACTTGTACTGGAACTCTGCGTCGGCGTTGCTCAAATAGGCGATGTTGAACTTGGAGACTTGGAGGGCAGGAATCCAATCCGTCAGGATCTCACGGTGTTCGAGAGTGTCGTTGAGTGCAACGAGGTCCTTAGAGAATTTGCCTCTCATCTGGCCCTTGGCTCCGTAGGACACCTGTAAAGAAACGTCCGCCGTGCCCACGTCGGTGTCTTGGATCATGTACTGAACTCCGAAGCGGATGAAGAACTCGGCATCGGTGACAGAGGCCAGGTTCTGCAGGTCGAAGTTCGCGCCGTTGGCTACGTAGTAGGAGACACCGACAAACGCTGCGGGAGCGTCTGGCTTGTTTGGGGTCACTGGGGCCACTTGGAAGCATGGACGAGCCCCGAAATCGCCCGTGAGGTTCCGGATCTGCATCACGACATGAGCCATGTCAATGCCGGTGCTTGGGAGCCAGTCGGTGAAGAACTCCACCTGCGGTTGAGAAGCGGACACAGCGGTAAGAGACTTCTGAACTTCTGGAGTAAGACGGCCACAGGACATGTTATTCCCCTTGAATGAGAATGGAGGGTTCTCGTTCTGGTCCCCCACTCGGGGCCACGAACGGAAAGAACATACTTGTAGAAATGACGCCGTCAAAGAACTTCTGGAAAATAGTTCGGAACCGAGAATACTCGATTTCAAAAACGCCGATGCTCGCGGCCACACCGATGATTAGGCCGCATCACCCGTGATTCTCCCAACAGTCCAAAGGATGGAGATACTCCAGCCCATGACCACCATGAGATCCACGGGGTTTCTACAATAGAATGGGGATAAGAAGGACAAACAGCTCCCGGTCTGTACACGAGGGGACCCGCGTGTACAGACAGCCTGCCAGCCTGGCGGGCTGAACGTCAAGGAGCGTGTCGAGGGGGGGAGAACACCTCCTGGGACGG
>Ga0307987_1001607_pt1 | contig 12369 bp, 5 predicted proteins | sample EllFjometagen181_FD_203157 | JGI IMG/M metagenome (GOLD analysis project Ga0307987, IMG submission 203157) | Marine microbial communities from Ellis Fjord, Antarctic Ocean - #181 | ecosystem: Environmental > Aquatic > Marine > Unclassified | place: Southern Ocean | collected 2014-10-08 | reverse complement strand
TACGACCCCGACACCACCCTGGCCACCACGTTCTACCCCCAGGGCACCGACTGGACCCACACCAACACCATCAGCTACGCCCCGGCCAGGGACAGCTACTGGTTGACCATGGGCGGTGTGAACAAGCTGGTGGAGATCGACGCCGTCACCGGCGCCCCCCTGACCGTGGTGGCCGACGGCGGCTACACCCTCGACCCCGATCCCGAAGACTTCGGCTCGGGCTTCGGACCCCACGCCGCCAGCTGGACCGTCGACGACACCCTGCTGGTCTTCGACAACAACGACGAGAGCCAGGCCGGCGCTTCCCGGGTGCTCGAATACGCGCTGGACCCCGACGCGCGGGTGGCCCGAGAGGTCTGGCGCCACGAAGGGGACCCAGGGATGGTGGCGATGGTCCTGGGGGGCGCGGACCGCCAGGACGACGGCACCACCTTCGTACACTGGGGCAACACGGGCTACCTCCAGCTTGTGGACGACCAAGGCAACACCGTGTGGGCCGCAAAACAAAACAGCATCGTGGCCGACGCGACGGTGATCACGGACCTGTACGGCCGGGACTGACGAACTCGACGGGGTCGAGAGTTCGACATTCGTCGAACGGCGTCGAGAGTTCGACATTCGTCGAACGGCGTCGAGAGTTCGACATTCGTCGAACGGGGTCGAGAGTTCGACATTCGTCGAACGGCGTCGAGAGTTCGACATTCGTCGAACGGGGTCGAGAGTTCGACATTCGTCGAACGGGGTCGAGAGTTCGACATTCGTCGAACGGCGTCGAGAGTTCGACATTCGTCGAACGGGGTGTCGAAAGTCCGACGATCTTGGACGATCTTCGACAGTGGGCACGGCACCAGAAAGGGCGGACAGTCCCCTTGGAAGCGGCAGGTTCTTCGCTCCGCTACGCCGACCTGAACGCTGGCACGACACTTGCGATTTCCAATCCCATGGAACACTTCGCCATCCACGCCCGCCGCGGCCTGTGGCTCTTCCACACCTGGGAAGAGGCGCGAGCCCTCTGGGATCGTTTCGTCGCCATCGGTCCCCTGCACCACCTCTGCTTGATGCCGGACCACCTGCACCTGCTGGCACCGCAGGTGCCACGAGCGCGCCTAGCCGGGGCCATGAGCGGCTACGCCCGTTGGCTCGGACACCACTGGGGCTGGCCGGGGCTTACGCTGTGGGGCCCCCACGGGTCGCCGGCGCTGCTCACCAACCCGGAACACCTCGAGCGCACCCGGCGCTACATCCTGCTGAATCCCTGCAGAGGTGGCTTGGTGGATGATCCATTGGGTTGGGCGTTCTCCACCCACCGCGACGCAGTGGGTATGGCCTGGCCCAGGGCACGCCGCGCGGTACGCGACCCCCACGCCTTCCATGCCTATGTCTCCAGGGACCGCGCCGTGGACCCCGAAGGAACCGAGCTTCCGTACCGCCTCATCCGCACGGAGGGGCCTAGCTTCGAGGACGTGCTCTACGCCCTCAGCGCAGTGCACCGCACGCCGGTCCCGAAGCTACTGGCGCGGGGGGCAAACCGGCGGACCCTGATCCACTGCGCACGGGCCCTCACCCACCACAGCACCCGGGAGCTGGCGGAACACCTCGGAATCCACCACAGCGCGGTGGTGAAGACCAGCTCCCACCACGACAGGCTCACCGAGACCGTGGAGCGCACCATTGGGGATGTGCGCTTTCCCCCCCTCGAGGCGGGTGACCTGCGCAGCACGCCGGGCTGGCTCCGATACCGAGCCTACCTGGCCGCCAAGCGGCGGCGGAAGGCCGCCGCCGCCCGCGGAGCCGCGTGAACGTGGGAGGTATCCCCTGAAAAAGTCACCACCCACAGAAGTATGTGCCCTACAAGTCACCACCGGGAGAGCACGAACTCGGCTGGGCGCCTCGAGCATGGTGGAACTGCCCGAACACTCATCCCCACCCTCTCGATCGGCCACAAGATCCTTCCAATCGGGAACGGGTGGTGACAAGTAAGGGGCATAGCTTCCCTGCTGGTGCGAATGGAGGCACATACCCCCCCGCATCACCCCTCGGGTGAGAGGGCGCTGTACATCCCATCCGCGTCGAACACATCCGAGAATCGCCGCAGCCCCTCCCACGCGCCGTAGCGCTGGAGCACATGGTAGACCGCCAGCCAAGAGGTCGGCTGGCTGCGGTACTGGCCCTCGGACAGCAGCTCCGCCAGCAGGCCCGAGGGGGGCAGCAGGTTCAGACGGGGCCGGCGATGGGCGTTGCTCTCCGAGTCCCGGTGGACCCTCTCGCCGGTGGCGAAGCGGGCGATGGACCGAGCGCTGCTCTCGGAGTGCAGGATGCCCGAGTTGTAGACCAGCGAACCGATGATGAACTGCTCGTCCAGCCCACGCTCCGCCATGGGCGCGCGATCCGATGCGACCAGCTTGCGGGCCGCGATCTCCTTCTCCCAGATCCACATCAGCGCCGTGCCCACGATGCCTTCCCGGAACGTGGCGTTGCGGACCAGCCAGGCCCACTGGCCCTCCGGCGCCGCGAGCCGATCCGTGGCGCCCACCGGCCGCATCCCGAGCTCGGTGTACACCACGGTACCCCGCAGGTCGGTGCCGCAGCCTTGGTCCAGGCCATCCAGCAGGCTCTGGTAGTCCCCCAGGCCGCTGGCCAGATCATCGAGGCCCACATCCATCACCGGATGAAGATCGTTCATGTGGGCCTGCTGGGTGCTGAGCAGCAGCGCGCCGCCCTCGGCGACGAAGGTCACCGCGATCTCAGCGTCGGTGACCCGCACCGGGCTACCGCGCTCGGTCTGCCAGGCGTTGATGATCCCCCGTGTACACCCCACCGTCTCACGCATGGTGCCCTCGTGGGCCGCGGTGTCCCAGCCTTCGTCGAAGAAGCCGAAGTAGGTCTTGGGGAACACACCGGAGGACACGTAGCGCTCCATGCGAAAGGCCTCCCACTGGATGGCCTGCCGACGGATCCGCTCCGCGTCCACGGGGAAGCTCCCCTGCTCGGACCGGGCCACCCAGTCGAACAGCCGAGCCTCCACCTTGTCGGCCAGCGCCGCGCGAACGAGCACGGGATCGGCGGGCCCGTGCTCGGCCAAGGCGAAGCTCAGGTTCGTGGCCTCGGCGTCCAAGTCCTCCAACAAGGCTCGCACCTCGGCGGGGTCGCTCACCAGCCGCATAATGGCATCCTCGAGGTTCTCGGGGCCGGGCACGGGGAGCTCGAGTTCGGCAGCAACGGGCTCAACGGCGGGCGGTTCGTCACCTCCCGCAGCGAAGCAGGCGACGAACAGCAGGCAGGGACCCGCGAGGACGAGCAGAGGGCGCAGCGGCGGCATGGAGGCTCCTGATGGGGGCTTCGACAACACCGCGGCGCATCGGTTCGGTTCGGCTCGAGATCAGAGCTTGGACGCCTCCAGGCCTTCACTTCCCCTCACCCCGATGTGCAGGGCGCGCACACGCTGCTGCTCACGCACCACCTCGAGGCGCTCGTCCACCCGCCGCAGCAGCTCGTCGCCGCCGTCGAAGCTCAGGGTCGCCGCGCCGGCCTGGTGGCTGCGGGTGAAGGCGTAGTGGGCGCCGTCGAAGGCCAGCGTGGGCGCGTAGGCGGGCACCATGGCCACGCCCCGCTGATCCGTGACCGCGGCCACCACATGGCCGCTGGCGATGGCGCGCACCTGCACGCCCGCGGCAGGACGACCCCTGCGCAGCACGGTCACACGGCGCACGGTGCCGGCATCGGTGGCCGAGAGCTCGAGCTCACTGCGCACCAGCACCGCAGTGCGTGCCTGCCCGCCAGCGTGCAGCTGGACCAGCCAGGCGCCGGCTTCGCCCAGGGGCAGCCGCAGCTCGTGCTCCTTGGCGAAGGGCCGCTCCTTCACGGCTCGCTCGCCGGACCAGGCGGGGCTGATGCCCGCCACCACCACGTCCTCCACGCCCTCCACGCCGCTGTCCCGCAGGAACAGGGTGCGCAGGTCCAGGCGATACGCCCGCAGGAACACACGATCGACCCCCGCGACGGTCACGGGTAGTACCGCGGGCTCTCCCGGCTCGAGCAACACCAGGCGATCGAGCTCGAAGGCCCGGTGGTTCAGCTGCAACACCGAGGCCTGGGCCTCTTCGAGCTCGCCGGCAGCCTCGGCGTACGCCGCCACCGCGCCGGCCCGATCACCACGGGCCTCGAGCAGGCGGGCCAGCGCCAGCTCGGCGTCGGCCGTGAGCTCCGAGGGACCCTCGAGGCCGTCGGGCTGCACGAAGCGCTGCTTGCTCACCTTTCGCAGCAATGCCGCGGCGCCACGATGATCACCGGCTGCGCTGCGGGCCAGACCCTCGAGGTACAGGAAGCTGTCGGACAGCTCGTGTCGAGGATGCCACGCCGTCATGCGCGAGGCCCAGCCCGCCGCGCGGTCCCAGGCGCCCAGGTGCAGCAGATCCACCACCAGGCGCCGTCCGGCGCTGGGGGAAAGAACGCTGTCGGGGTGCAAGGCGATGAACTCTCGATTCCAGCCCGCCGACATCAGCCGCAGGTCGGTGGGGGTCACACCCACCTTGCGAAGCTCTGGGGGCACGGTGCCTCCAATGCCCATGTCCAGCACCCGATCCGGCAGCTCGTACAGGGCCTGCTCCACCACCGGAACCGCGGGATACCGACCGGCGATCTCCCACAGCACCTGAATGGCGGCGAGGGGCCCGAGCACCTGCTCGAGGCGCGCGGCGATGGCGGCTTCGTCCAGGAAGGCCGCGCCGATGGCGGCACGCTGGATCTCCATGGACCGCGCGGGTCGCAGGCTGCGGTAGGCACGGGCGGTGGCCAGCACCTCGTCGAAGCCCACCACGCCCCGCGGGTCCACGTCCCGCAGATCCTCGAAAGCGGCCACGAGCTGCGCGGCGGGGATCCCGTCCCGCACACCCACAGCGAAGCGCAGGCGCGCGACCTCGGCCCTCAGCTGCGGCTGCCAGTCCTCGAGACGAGGCCGGGAGGACAGCCAGGGTGACGGGTCACGGTCCTGGGCCCAGGCTTCCCGGGCCAGGGCGATGGCCACCGCCTGGGTCGCTCCGTCGGGCTCGGCGGCGCCCACCTCCACCATCAACGCCACCGGCTCCGGGTTGCGCTGGATGTTCCCCACGGTGTGATTGCCAGGCGCCACAGCGCGGATCAGGAAGCCCGCCCCCATGGGATCGGGGATGCGCTCGAGCCCTGGAGGCACCACCGCCAGAGACAGATCGCCGTCCACGCGCAGGGCGTCGCCCACGACCAGGGCGATGCGGCCTTCGCGGCAGGGGGGATCGGCGTTGGTGGCGGCGGTTGTGACCGCCCGCACGGGCAGGCCGTCCGCCGCGAGGGGCAGGCGCTGGGCACAGCCCAGCAGCGGGTTGTCCACCGGGGCCACGGGGGTACCCACGACAGCGCCTTCGAGCACCGGGGCCACCGCGGCGATCCAGGCGGGGCGCTCCGGAGACCCCACCGCGGGGGGCGGTGAGGCCAGCAAGGTCCGCGCGGCGTCCAGGCCGAGCCGTCGCTCGGATCGACGGGAGGCCAAAGCACGACGGGCCAGCACGGCCTGGTGGCCATCGCCCGCCACCAGCTTGCGCGCCTCGGGGCGCCGCTCCAGCAGGATCAGTGCACTGGCGAGCTGGCTGGCCTGCTCGTCATCCAACAGCTCCGGCTCCCGCAGCAAGCGAGCGATGCTGGCATCATCCACCGCCACGCCAGCGGAGGCACGAGCCCAGACCAGGGCCACTCGGTCGGCCCGGCTGGCGCCCTGCACGTCGATGGCCTGATCGAAGGACTCCAGGGTGCCTCGGGGCAGGGTCCACAGCTCATCCAGCTCACCCAGCAGCGCCAGGACCTGGGCTGCATCCGCGACACTGCGGTAGCCGTAGGGGCCTGACGACAGAGCGCCCAGCAGGGACCGCACCCGATCCAGGGCCAGGTCTCGCTCCGCGCCCTCGAGCAGAGGCAGAGCCGCCAACGCTGCGCGGGCCGCCACGGCCGCGCGACCCGGTTCGTGGGAGAGGTGGGGATCCACCGCTGACGCCAAGGCGAGCAGCGTCGAGGCCCCCTCCAGATCGATGGAGTCTCCGGCGCTGGCGCCGGCGCTCTCCAGGACCCGCTCGTCCCGGGCCACCCAGCCGTCGGACAGAGCCACCACCTCGATACGGTACAGCCCGGCCCGGGAGGGAGCAGGCATGTCCAGCTCCACCACGCCGCGCTCGTCGGTGTCCACCACCGCCCACAGCACCCGCGCTCGCTCGCCCTGCAGGGGCCGCGCTGGGGGGCCCGCCGCGCCGCTGCCGTAGCCCTTGGCGCCCGAGGACCTGCCGCCTGAGTGACCGCTTCCGGAGCCGTAGCCAGCACCGCCGCTGCCCATGCCTCGGGTTCCCAGGGACAGGGGCACGTCCGCGCCCAGGACCGCCGAGACGGCGTTGTCCATCAGCTGACCCGTGAGGGCGCGCTGGGCGCGCCGGGCCTCGTCTTCCCGGGCGACCTCGGCCAACAGCGCCGCGCTGACCGGACTGGAGACGGCGCCGAACCTCAGGGTGGAGCCCCAGGCTCCCGCGCGGGTCCAGCCGATACCCGGGCGCATCGGACCCGCCCCCAGGCTGATGGTGCGACCCACGCGACGCTCGAGGGCCAGGTCGACGGCCCGCAGCACCACCTGGGCCTTGGCCGGACGACCCGCCACATCGGTGGCCACCACACGCACCCGCCACGACCCGGCGTCCCGCTCGACCTGGGTCTCGAGGTTCAAGGCCGGGTCCAAGACGATGCGCCGATGATGGCTCGCCCCGGAGCGACCGCTGGCCACCACCGTCACCTCGTCTCGCCAGCTGGTAGGCACCGTGACGGTGCGACGCTGTCCCGGCCGGATGACCATGGACCGCACCCGATCGCTGGACTTCAACACCACCAGCGCGGGCTCCCCCTGCACGGACAGGTGCAACAGCTCCCCCGCGCCCACCGCCGCCGGGGCCGAAAGCCGGAGGGCCTCGTCGTCGACGGTGAAGCTCCAGGACACCTCGTGACCTTCTCCCGATGCCCGCGCCAGCATGGCCTGGTAGCGACCAGGCTCCAGGAGCGGGAGCTCCACGGAGCTGGCGCCGTCCAGGGCCAGGGACCGGCTGTGGACCGTCTCACGCACACCCCGACCGTCCAGCGCTTGCAGGCCCGACCACCCCTCGAGGCCCTCGAGCGCGTAGAGCCACCGCGGTTCCAGGCCCCAGGGGTCCGCCAAAGGACCAGGCTCCCGCCGGCTCGAGAGCCGCTGGACCCGCAGCACCACCTCGCCGTCCCCCTCGAGGGACAGGCTCAAGCTCTCGTCGCTGCGCAGTCGATCCGTCGACCCGGTCAGACTCCAGGAAGACGGCAGCTCCGGCAGGCTCCAGGCCCGGGCCATCAGGCCCGTCCCCGGCAGCGCGGCTTCGAGGGTCCAGGGCACCCCCGCGGGGGGTCCCTCGAGCCGTGCGTCGCCGCGTTCATCGGTCAACACGCGTCCGGTGAGGCCCGTCTCCGTCCAGGTCCAGTCCAAGGCCACACCCGCCGCCGGGCTGCCGCCTTCTTCCCGCAGTTGGAAGATCGCCGTACGATCCACCGTGCGCAGATCCAGGCTGCGGCCCTCCGGCACCGCGTCCACCACGCGCACCGTCGCCAGCGCGCGCTGGCTGCCATCAGGCAGCCGCGCCTGCAGGGTCAGGGTGCGCTGGCCCGCGGCGATGCCGGAGTGACCCGTGCTGCCTAGGGGTAGTGGGATCTCTCCCACCACCGTGCCGTCGTCATCCTCGTCGAAGCCGTGGCGCACCACACTGGTGAAGCCGGCGCCGCCGTCCAGCCACAGGGTCCAGTCCCTACGCTCACTGGGGGTGGCGCGATCCACCGCGATGCGGAAGCCCAGGCGGTCCCCAGGGCGGTACACCGGTCGATCCAGATCCACCGCGGTGAGCAGCTCGACACCGGCCGGCTGGGTCACCACAGCGTCCAGCTCCGCCAGGGCGGGTCCGGAGCCAGCATCGGCGAGCACCAGCAGAGAGCCTCCGGCATGCTCGAGCTGAGCCAGGCCCGCGGCGTCGGTGCGGACCTCTCGCAGCTCGCTGCCTTCGCGCACCAGCACACGGGCACCGGCCACCGGCCGATCGCCGGCGAAGACCGCCACCGCCAGATGCGGGCCTGCGCGCTGGGCCACGACGGTAGTGCTGGAGTGCAGCATCAGGGTGCGGGCCTCGTGCTCGGGGCTGGCCACGGTCACCGCGTACAGCCCGGGACCCGGCACCGGGACCGGGACTTCGAAGCTGCTGATGCGCTGTGGATTCGCCGAGGGAACCTCGACCTCCCAGCTTCGATCCGGCTCGATGATGCCCAGATCCAGCTCGGGCAACATGTCCAGGGACCAGCCAGCCCGCATCCAGGCTTCGAGATCCACCCGATGCAGGCGCAGCTCGAGCCGCTCGTGACCCCGGGCCAACACGCGCACCGCGGGGCGACCGTTCACCTGAGCCACACCATCGCTGTCCACCGCCAGGGATGGATCTTCGAGCTCGGTGAGCAGCCACTGGGCATCCACGAGCCCCTCTTCGGATCGCTCTTCGAGCCATGCCACAGCCCCGTCGGGATCGTCGGCGTCCCGGGCCTGAAGCCGAAACAGGGCCCACAAGGCATCGTGGGAAGCCCCGCTCCCAGGCCAGCGGGCGGGGATCTCTTCCCAGCGACGTCGCGCCTCGTCCACATCCCCCATGGCGCGCGCCATCAGGCCCGCGGCGTAGGCCGAGCGACCGGAGCCCTCGGACTCTCGACGGTCGAACAGGGCCAGAGCCCGGGCGTGGTCCCCATCCTCGGCCGCCTGCAACGCCGTCCGCCACAGGGTCTGCACCAAGCTGGACTCGGCCCAGCTGCGCTGCTCGGCGTGGGGGAAACGAGCCAACATCCGATCCAGGCGCTCGATGGCCAGGGTGTCGTCCCCGGCATCCAGGGCCAGGCGAGCCAGGTGCTCGGCCGCCTGGGCGGCGGCGTTGTCCTGGCCGACGGCCAAGGGCTCGAGCAGCCCCTCGGCCTCGAGGCGCCAACCATCGCTCTGGGCCAGGCGCAGGCCGAGCGAGAGCTGGGCGTCCCGGGTGGCCTGGGCTGCCGGGTGGCTGGCTGAGAGCCCCTCGAGCTGCTGCAGTTGCCAGCCGAAGCCCCGGTAGGCACCCAGTTGCAGGCGCAACAGCTGGGTCTCCAGGTCCGACGGGAGCCCCTCGAGCACCGCCAGGCCTGCGGCTCCACCCACCAGCGAGGCCAACCGCCGCCGGTCCTCCACCTCACCGTCCCGATCCACTGCCGCCGCGAGCACCGGCAGGGCGCCGTGGCCCACGCGGGTCCGGCCCAGCTCCGCTGCCAGATCCGCCAGTCTCCGGGCCAACACCAGCTGGGTCTGCGGGTCCACCGTCAGCTCCAGGGCCAGGCCCAGGGCCGCGGCGGCCTGCTCGCGACCCGGCTCTTCCCGGGCCAAGACCCGATCGCTCAGATCCACAAGGCGTTGCACCGTTCGGGTATCTCGGTCGGGCCCCAGGGCCTCCTCGCCCAGGCGGGCGTAGACCTCACCGGCCTCGTCCTCCATGCCCACCGCCAGCATGGCCTCCGCCCGAACCCAGGCGGCGCCCATGGCGCAGGGCGCTCTCTCCGAGACGAAGCCGAGGGTCTCCAGGGCGTCCTGGTGCCGGCCCGCCTGGTGCTGCACCCGGCCCAACAGGCAGCGCAGATCCTGTGCGTCGTCGCCCCCGGAGCTCACCCCGTCCGCGAGCAGCTGGATGGCCCGAGCCTGGCGCCCCTCGGCCAGGGCGATGATGGCATCCTCACGCGAATCGGCGTGAACCAGGCCCGAAATGGCGAGGGAGAACAAGACGGGGAGCACGGACATGGAGCCTCCAGCAGGTGGCTGGAGGGACCAGGGTCAGGGCCCGGGGTTCACCCGACAGCCAGGTGTTGACAACAGCTTCACCGTAGCCCGAATATCAATCCTGGAGACCCCAGGCATCGAGCAGCTCAGCCCCGCGTACGGGGCTCAGACGGGCGACGGGGCGGTCCGAGCGGCGTGGCTCCGCCAGGATATCGCCGATGGTGTCCGCCAGCGGGCGCAGATGCATGCCGGCGGCCGCGGCCTTGTCCCCCGCGGCCACCAGGGACTCGCCCAGGCGCTCGGGGGGCACCCACATGGGTAGGGCTTCGTCATCGACGCCCCGTGCCAGCAGCCAAGCCTCGCTCACCGGGACGGGCTCGGCGCCGCTTCGGGCCAAACGAACAATGAGCGCGTAGACCTCTCCCCAGGTGGTGGGCCGCGCGGGCCCCACGCAGTTGAAGGCCCCCGCCAGGCGCTGCTGGGTGGCTGCCACCACGAACGCGGCCAGGTCGCAGCCATCGATGACCTGGATGGGCGCGCTTTGGTTGGCGGGCACCAGCACCGGGCCGGCCTGAGCCAGCCAGCGCATCCACCAGCTGAAGCGGTGGGTGTGATCCCGGGGACCCACCACGTAGCCAGGACGGATGAGGGTGGCGCTGGGATGCCGAGCAGCCACGGCACGCTCGCACTCCACCTTCAGCGGTCCATAGGACAGCTCGGTGATGTCCTCGGTGCGCGGGCCGCGCCACTCCAGCACGGGGTCGTCCTCGCGGATGGGAGGCTGGTCCACCGGGCGGTCGGGGTAGACCGAGACGGACGAGACGTAGACGTAGTGGTCGCAGCCGACCGCTTCGAGGGCCTGCTCCACCACCCGCGGCACGTAGCCGCAGACATCGATGACCGCGTCCCAGTGGGTGTCCTGCAGGGCGTCCACGCCGCCGTCGCGATCCCCGTGGATCTGCTGGTAGGGGCCATCGAGCTGGGCTGGGGTGTGGCCACGGTGGAACAGCGTGACGTCATGGCCGGCGTCGATAGCAGCCTGGGCGATGTGATGTCCGACGAAGCGGGTGCCACCGAAGATGAGCCAGCGTGCCATGGGGTTGTCCCGGGTTCAGAGGGCGCCGCGCAACCGCGCGGTGAGCAGACGGTCCAGGGCGTTGGCGAAGCGTGCCTTGTCCTGCGCGCCGTAGGGGGGCGGGCCGCCACCGGCCAAGCCGCCAGCCCGCATCTCTTCCATGAAGTTGCGCATGGCCAGGCGCTGGCGCACGTTGCTGGCGTCCAGCTCTTCGCCCCTGGGCTGCAACACGTGGGCGCCCTTCTCTACCAGCTGCGCCGCCAAGGGGATGTCGGCGGTGATGACCACGTCCCCCTCCACGCAGTGGTCCACGATGTAGTCGTCGGCCACGTCCATGCCCTTCCCCACCACCACCTGGGTGATGTGCTTGGAGCGCGGCAGGTGCAGGGCGCTGTTGGCCACCAGCACCACCCGAAGGCTCAGGCGCTCCGAAGCGCGGAACATCACTTCCTTGACCGCGCGGGGGGCCGCATCGGCGTCGATCCACAGGGTGGGGGGCTGCTGGGTCACGGAAGCCTCCTTCGCATCGGCAGGCCTAGTAGCTCGCTGGTAGACTCGGGGAGGTCCCACACCCCGAGGGAAGCCATGCGCGCCGCCGTCCTCTCCACCGCCCTGATCCTCGCCCTGTCCGCTTGCCGGACCGACCCGGACAAGACCGACACCGACACCACCGTCCCCACCGACGACACCGGACCGTACGTCGTGGACGCCGACGGTGACGGCTACACTACCGACGAGGACTGCGACGACTCCGACGCCGGCATCCATCCCGGCGCGGACGAATACTGCGACGGCGTAGACAACGACTGCGACGATGCCATCGACGAAGACCCCATCGACGGCTCCAGCTGGTACCTGGATGGCGACACCGATGGCTGGGGCGACTCGGATCTGGCCATCACCGCCTGCGACGCCCCCGATGGCTATACCGACCAGGGCGGCGACTGCGACGACAGCGACCCCACCAGCTACCCCGACGCCCCCGAGCGCTGCGACGGCGCCGACAACGACTGCGATGGCGACATCGACGAGGATCTCAACGAGACCTGGTACGCCGACGCCGACGCCGACAGCTTCGGAAACCCCGACAACATGCTGGATTCTTGCGACCCCGGCGAGGGCTGGGTGGCCGACGCCACCGACTGCGACGACAGCAACTCGTCGGTCAACCCCGGCGCCGAAGAGGTCTGCAACAACGTAGACGACGACTGCGACGGCGAGCTCGATGAAGGGCTCGAGGCCACCTGGTACGCCGACGCCGACAGCGACGGCTTCGGCGATGCGACCACGGTCATCATCGCCTGCGAGCCCGGCACCGGCTGGGTCGAGAACAGCGCCGACTGCGACGACGCCAACAGCGACATCCACCCCGACGCCATCGAGATCTGCGACACCCTGGACAACGACTGCGACGGGCTCATCGACGACGCGGACGACTCTGTCA
>Ga0307987_1001605_pt1 | contig 12372 bp, 10 predicted proteins | sample EllFjometagen181_FD_203157 | JGI IMG/M metagenome (GOLD analysis project Ga0307987, IMG submission 203157) | Marine microbial communities from Ellis Fjord, Antarctic Ocean - #181 | ecosystem: Environmental > Aquatic > Marine > Unclassified | place: Southern Ocean | collected 2014-10-08 | reverse complement strand
GATGTAGGTCGTATTTTTCAAACATTTCCTGTGGCCAAGATTAAAAAGAAGAAATAATATATTTAGCCTAGAATCTAAAATCGTAGCCCAGTGAAATCTGTTTTCTTTCCCAAAAGCCAACTTCTAAAGTAATGTGATGATGGTTATTGATTACCCATGAGCTTCCAATTATAAAATTCCATCTTTGTTTTGCAGATATTACTCCAGAATATGTTGCTTCTTCTCCAAGGAGTGCAACAAGGTCGGGATTGATTTCGGCCACACCTATTTTTCCACTAAACGATTGATCATTATGCATATACATTGCTCCAAGCCATAATGCTCCAAACGATTTGCTGTTTTTATTACCAAGTAGTACACCAACTTTAGGACTAAATATATGAGTATGAAGGTTCTCTTCGAGATCAGTTGGGTCGGTTATTGTATAATTGTAATCAGTCATTACAAAAAAACTATTAAATCCCATTGAAAAAGTAGCACCGACTCCATAATTAAGTCCAACATATGCTATATCATCATGAATCTCAAATGTTGAATCAATAATTATTGAATCAATGATTGGGATATTTTCGATAACAATATATGGTATAACCAAATTTGGGGATATTACACCCCTAGAATATCCAATTATTCCATATACATTTAAAAATGGGAATAACCATAAGTTAGGCCTAATTTGTAATACCGATTCGTATGCCGATGTGTTTTGGTATAGAGTGTCTGCTCTAGCTACTAACGATGACGAGTCGGGAGTTAGCCTTAGGTTGCTTGCTACGTAATCTTGATCGTAATACATTGAATACAAGCCAACACCAAATGGTAATGATAAATCACGACCACTTTTTTTAGCCTTTTTCCCAAATAAGGGAAGTATGTCAACTGCCGGATTATTATTTAGATTATTGTTTTTTTCAATACCTGCAAAAGAAAGAAGTTCTTTGTTTTTGATACACCCAAAACCTTGTTGTTGGGCAAGTACATTAACATGTAATAAAATAAGGGTAGTTATTAATATGGAAATGTATGTATTCTTCATGTAACAAAACTAACTAAATATCGACCAAAATAAGAAAATGAAATAGCCAATTGTGAGTAGTATTCCTTCAAGTCTAGTTATTGTTCGTTTGGATTTACCTACTCTAATTACAATCATTAAAAATATTGATGCTGCTATTAGAATCCCAATTTCTACATTTAAGTTGAGGTCAAAATCAATGGGGTGAATTACTGAGCTAGCACCTAACACCAAAAAAATGTTAAATATATTTGACCCAAGTACATTACCTATAGCTATATCAGTATTTTTTTTAAGTGCTGCAACAATTGAAGTAACAAGTTCAGGTAACGATGTTGCCATAGCTACCAATGTTAATCCTATGGTAGACTGCGAAACTCCAAAGTTTGTTGAAATGGTAGTTGCTCCTTCAACAATCCATTTGCCTCCAAAAAATAAACCTAAACTACCGGCAATTATTAAAAGTACTGATTTAAATATGGAAAATGTTTTAAAACTATCGTTGTCATTTACATCATTAGGATTACCTGATTTTGAGAACAAAATATAAAGCATAATGACAAAGAAAATCAGCAGAATAATTCCATCAACTGTACCAATTACATTATTTTGCTTGCCAAAAATAAAATCATTGGCAAGTATTGCCAGTAATAAAATCGATATTAAGTTAATCCAGGAGTCTCTTTTACAAATACTATTGCCAACTTTTACAGGATAAATAATAGCTGTGATTCCTAGAATCAGCAATGTATTCATAATATTACTACCAAGTACATTTCCTATTGCTAATCCTGTGTTTCCACTTAAGCTGGCAAGTACGTTGATAACTAGTTCGGGGAGTGATGTTCCTAATGCAACAACTGTTAAGCCAATTACAAATTGAGATAAACCTGCTTTTATCCCGATTGATGATGCCCCATCAACCAAAAATTTGGCACCTATGATAAGAATAACAAAGCCAAGTACGAATAATATATATATGGTCATGTTTGGTATTACTTAATAATTACGAGCACCAAATATCTTTGTTCCTATTCTAATCATAGTACTCCCCTCTTCAATGGCAATTTTATAATCGCCCGACATGCCCATAGATACATCCGCAAAGTACGGTTTATCACTAAAATAATTAGTTTTTAATATTCGCATACATTCTATCAAATGTTTAAACTCTCTTCTAATTTGCTGTATATCATCTGTGTATGTTGCCATGCCCATAACACCTGTTATTCTAATGTTATTCAGGTTTTCGAGCTCGCTACTGCTAAGTATTTCTTCTGCTTCTGATAATGTAAGTCCAAATTTTGTGTCTTCATCAGCAATATGAAATTGTAACAAGCAGTCGATTATTCTATTGTTTTTTAAAGCTTGCTTGTTAATTTCTTTTAGTAATTTAATACTATCAACAGCATGAATCATTTGCACAAATGGCGCTATATATTTTACCTTATTTGTTTGCATATGGCCTATAAAATGCCATTCAATATCATGAGGTAGTAGCTCTGCTTTAGCAGCTAGATCTTGTACTTTATTTTCTCCAAAAACACGTTGCCCGGCATCATAAGCTTCCATAACTGCTTCATTAGGTTTAGTTTTTGAAACAGCAATAAGTTGCACATTATCAGGAATTTTTGATAAGAAATTTAATAGATTCTCCCTAATCTCCATTTGACTATTTTTTGCAAAGGTAGAAAACCTTTTGCACAGACAACTTGTTATTTTTCTTGAATAATTTAGGTTAACTTTTTAACTTTGCACACAAATAATATTTTTAAGCAATGAATAAAGCACAAGTTATACATGTTGCATTACCTGTATTAAACGAATCGGAGAATATTGGTAAATTGCTTAAGTGTTTGAAAATGCAGAGTTTAACTAATTTTAAGTTGATTGTTTGTGCGAATCAATATGATAGTTGGTGGGATAATCCAGATAAAGTTGATGAATGTGAAGATAATGCCAAGAGTATCAAATTATTGAGGAATGCTGATTATTTGGATGTTGAAATATTAGATCGTAGTACCAAAGGTATGGGTTGGCCTCATAAAAAAGGTGGAGTAGGGTGGGCTCGAAAAATAATAATGGATCACATATCTGCCAGAGCAAATAAAAATGATATAATAGTTAGTATTGATGCTGATACATATTACCCTGTTGATTATTTAAAATCCATTTCTGATATTTTTGCAGCAGATACAAAATTAGGAGGTATAGCTATTCCATATTATCATAAACTGGATAATGAAATTACCGACCGATTAATATTGCGTTATGAAATTTATATGCGGTATTATGTGTTAAATATGATGAGAATAGATAATCCTTATGGTTATACTGCTTTGGGATCTGCAATGGCATTTCCTGTTTGGGCATATATAAAGGCTGGTGGGCTTACACCGGTTGCTGCAGGCGAGGATTTTTATTTTTTGCAAAAGCTGGTGAAAATTGGAAAAATTGGAGTTTGGTGTTCAACTACTGCTTATCCTTCATCTCGTTTTTCTGACCGGGTGCTTTTTGGTACCGGTCCGGCCTTGATTAAAGGGCAAAAGGGCGATTGGATGTCATATCCGCACTATCACTTTAGTTTTTTTGATAAAATTAAGGAGACATATCGTTTGTTTAACGTACTTTATAAAGGTGAGGTTAAAACTCCAATGGATGATTTTCTTAAAAGTCAGACAAATTCAAATGAAATTTGGGCTCCACTACGTAAAAATTATAAGGATGAAAAAAATTTTGTTAGAGCATGTGTTAACAAAGTTGATGGCTTGCGCATTCTACAATATCTTCGCAAAGAGCAGGCAAATATTAAAATTAGTGATGAGAAGATAATTTACAATTACTTGATTAATTATTTTGAGGATGAGATAGATAATGAACTATTAATGAAATTATCAGAGCTTGATTATGAAAAATCACCCATTGAGCTATTAAGTGACTTGCGTAATTTTTTATTTAGTAAGGAAGCTGAATTTAGAATGTTGAAATTATGAAAAAGCTTATTACAATATTAGGTGCTACAGCAACTGGCAAAACAAATTTAGCTGTTAATCTTGCTTCTAATTTAGATGGTGAGATAATTAGTGCCGATTCACGCCAGATTTATCGTGGAATGGATATTGGCTCAGGAAAAGATTTGAGTGAATATGTTTTGAATGGAAAACAAATACCTTTTCATTTAATTGATATTGTAAATCCGGGATACAGATATAATATTTTTGAGTTTTTAGGTGATTTCTCGACCGCATATACAGATATAATTGAAAAGAAAAAAAAGCCAATATTATGTGGAGGGAGTGGCATGTACCTCGATGCAGTTATTCGAGGTTATAAATTAGGGCAAGCAAATACTAATAATATTTTGCGTAATCAAATGAGTGGGTTGACGCATAAAGAGCTTGTAGAAAAGCTAGAGACATATGGCCCGTTACATAATATTTCTGATACATCGGATGTAGATAGATTAATAAGAGCAATTGAAATTGCTGATTATCAGGCAAAACATGCTGAAATGTCGATGAAAATACCTAAGTTTTCTTCATTGATATTTGGTATTTATTTTGATAGACAAATTATTCGAAAAAGAATAACTCAGAGGCTCGAGGAGAGGCTTAATAATGGGATGATATTGGAAGTTGAAAACCTACTGAAAAGTGGAGTAGTACCTGAAGATTTAATGTATTATGGTCTTGAATATAAGTTTGTAACTATGTTTGTAACGGGCGAAATGGTGTTTGATACTATGTTTGAAAAACTTAATATTGCAATTCATCAGTTTGCAAAACGGCAAATGACATGGTACAGAAGGATGGAAAAGAAAGGTGTGAAAATAAATTGGATTAACGGAGAATTGGATATGGATAGTAAAATAGCAATTATTCTTGAAAAGGTATAGCAAAATGAAAAATGTAATTACAATCATATTGTTTTTTTCGGCGCTTATGTCATATGCGCAGCGTCCGGTAATTTATAATACGCCATTTATCGACGATCCACAGGTGAAGTTTGTTAGATTAACAACTGATGATGGTTTAAGTCATAATCGTGTTACAGATATTATTCAAGATAAAAGTGGATTTGTTTGGGTCGCAACTTTGGATGGGTTAAACCGCTATGATGGAAAACAATTTGAAGTATATAATCATAATGAAGATGATTTTGCAAGTCTCACTTCAGGCTATATAACTTGTTTAAAGGAAAATAGTAATGGCGATATTTATATTGGTACTAATTATGGTTTAAATATTTATAATAGGTTAAATAATAGTTTCAATTTGGTTAATCTTAAATCTGCTAATCAAATAATTAAAATTCCACATATCAGACAATTATTGTTCGATAACGATAGCATATTGTGGATTGAGACATTAAGTGGTTACCTAATTAATTTTAACGTAGTTAGTGGTGATATTGTTAGTTTGTACAAGCACCCTACTGTAAATCAGCCGTATTATTTATATCATTCTCTTTACAGAGATAAAAGTGGAATATTATGGATTGGTACTCGTAATCAGCCACCAATGTATCTTGATGAAAATATAAATAGTATAGTTGCTATTTCTACTGACGAGAATGATTATTCAAAAAAGCGTTCAGGTGATATGGCATGCTATTATGAAGATAATTATGGTAATTTTTGGGTCTCGGCACTTGATGGTGTTTATTTATTTGATAAAAAAACTGAAAATTTCACAAAGTTCTTATCAACAACTACATATGACATAAAAGAGGATAATAACGGTAATATTTGGTTTGCAACAGGTAGCGGTGCTTTAAAATATAATTTGAATGATAATATTATTGTTCAGATGAAAAACGAAAAGGATAATCCTAATTCAATAACTAGCAATAGTGTTTATAAAATTATGGAAGATGCTATGGGAAATTTGTGGTTTGCAACAAGTGAAGGAGTAAATGTGTATAGTGCCCCTGCTTATGCTTTTAATCATTTTACTCATATTCCGGGCATTTCAAATAGTCCGGAGGGATATGTTGTAACAGCAGTTGCTGAAGATGAGAACAATAATTTATGGATTGGTTACGAAGATGATGGATTGGATTATTTTATTAAGAAAACTTCTGTCTTTACCCATTTCTTACATGATTTAAAGAAACCAAATACGCTATCTAGTAATAAAGTATCGGCATTAAACCTTGATGATGAAAATAGATTATGGATTGGTCTATGGAGGGGGATAGGTTTTAATATGTTAGATACAAAAACCATGAAGTTTTCTTTATTTACATATAATAGTAGGAGTTTAGAACAAGATTGGTATAGTGATTTTGTTGAGGATGCAATGGGTAATTTTTACATTGGTTTTTGGGGTGCTAATGGCTTAACAGGTTTTGATAGAGATGAAAAGGTATTTTTAAAATCGTATAAAGAAAAATTTGAAAGAATAGATTGTTCAAGATTAATAACTAAACTTTTTTTGGATTCGAAAGGGGCAATATGGTTTGGGACAACTGACTGTGGCGTTCATCGTTATTTTCCCGAAATAGATTCATCGGTAAGTTATTTTAGTGATGATAGTATTAATAATGGCTTATTTTCAAATAATGTTAAGGATATTACGCTTGATAAATTTGGGAATATTTGGTTGATAAATAACATACTTCAAAAATATAATCCTGTAGATGATACATTTTTATCATATGGAAATGAAAATGGGCTTATAACAAATGAGCTTGCTTCGGTGTTGGCTGATGATGATGGTATGATATGGGTAGGGACAGTAAATCATGGTTTATTTAAGTTTAATCCTGAAAGCTTGCAGTTTACTCAATACGTAAAGCAAGATGGTATTGAGAGTAATTCATTTACTCAGGCAAGGTTAAAGCTAAAAAGTGGTGAATTATTTTTTGGATGTGCCAATGGTTTTAATATTTTCAATCCGGCTGATATAGTTGATAATAACTTAATTCCAATTCCTTATTTTGGTCGATTATATGTTCTTGATCATATAGTTAGTCCTGATCTTGATGTATTTGATAAAATAACTTTTGAGCCTGATCAGAACATTTTTACAGTTGAATTACTTAGTTCTGATTTGGTTAATGCAGATAGATATTCTTATCAATGCAAATTAGTCGGTTATGATGAAGATTGGGTAGATATTGATAATACGCAACGAGTAATACGTTATGCAGTAGTTCCTCCAGGCAAATATGAGTTGCTGTATCGCATTGGAAACAGGACCGGAATTTGGTCTGATAAAACTGCAAAAATGCTCTTCATTGTTAAAAAACCTTATTACTTAACATGGTGGTTTATTTTTTTAATGGTTGCCGGTGTTATATTATTACTATTTTTGTTTATAAAACAGCATGAATTTGATTTAAAGCAGAAGCACAGAAATATTGAATTACAGCAGCGTTTGTTTAGGTTGCAGATGAATCCTCACTTTATATTTAACTCACTACTTGCTATTCAGAATTTTATTTATAATCATAACCGCAAAGAAGCTGGAAATTATTTGTCTGATTTTGCTCAACTATTTAGACTCATCCTTGATAATAGTAGGTCTGAATTTATTTTAGTGGAAAAAGAGATTGAAACTTTAAACTTATATTTTAAACTACAATCTTTAAGGTATCCGAACAAATTTACATATAATATATACATTGATCCTGAGATTGATCCTGAGTTTACAATGATACCACCTATGTTAGCACAGCCAATGATTGAAAATGCCTTAGAACACGGACTGTTTTATAAAGAAGGAAAAGGGAATGTTGATGTGCGATTTATTGATAAGGGTAATAGTTTGATGTTGGAGGTTGAGGATAATGGGGTTGGACTAAAACTAGCTAAACAAAAAGGTATTTCAAAGTTGAATCATAGTTCGACTGCATTAGATATTACCAGAGAGAGAATAAAAGTACTTGGGAAAAGGTATAGATTTTTTGCTATTTTTGATATCAGAGAAATAAAGGATGATAAGGGAAACGTTATGGGTGCTAAAGTGATGTTTACTCTACCATACAAATTGCCAAATATTTAGACTGTTGACTTGCAATCAAATTTTTGAACTTTAAAAGTATGCCTATGTTACGTACCGTAGTTATTGATGATGAGCCAAATGCAAGGCAAGTGGTGAAAAATATAATTGAGTTGTATTGTGAGCTGGCTGTTGTTGTTGGTGAGGCTAAAAATGTAAATGAAGGAGTGAAGATTATTGATGAACTTGATCCTGACTTAGTGTTACTTGATATTAAAATGCCTGATGGAACAGGATTTGATCTACTTAAAAAAGTAAAAAAAGTCAACTTTCATTTTATATTTATTACTGCATTTGAGGAATATGCAATTAGAGCAATTAAGCAAAGTGCATTAGATTATGTTGTTAAACCAATAAATACCAATGAGCTTGTATCTGCAATTGAAAGAGCTAATCTAGCAAGGATCAGGGAAAGTGATCAGATATCGAAGTTGAATAATATATCGCATAACGAAGATAATAACACTGGGAATAGACGGATTGTGTTAAACACACAGGATTCAATTTATGTGGTTGAAGTAGCTGATATTATTTCATGTAAAGCCGATAAGAATTATACTGAGCTAAATGTTGTTAACAAAAATAATTTAGTTATTTCAAAAACCCTTAAAGAATTTGAAGATATGCTTGTTGACTGTGGCTTTTTTAGAACACATCAATCATATTTAATTAATTTAAAATATATTGAGTATTATGAAAAAGGATTAGGAGGAACTATAATTATGCAAGATTCTACCAGGATACCAGTTTCTTCAAGAAAGAAAGATGCCTTTATGAGGATAATGACAAAATTATAGAATATTAAAACGAATATTCATTAATCGCCAGCGAATAATAGAAAACCCCAAGCGAATATTCATTTAGGTTGTCGTTTTAAATAACTGATTATATATTTACCATACTTTTAACTAGTTTGCCAAATGCAAACACAAAACTTAAAATTATGAATAGTAAAAATTTATTTAAATTTCTTGGAGTTATTCTATTTAGTATGACTCTGGTTTTTGCAACATCATGCGAAAAGGATGATGATGATCCAGCACCAATACCAGATTATGTTCCCAGTTTTTCAGCAACATATTATTCTCAAAATGTTGGAGGTGTTGATTATTTAGACTTTTATATTACTTGTACATCAGACGATTGGGAAATGATTAAAGTGAATGTAACAGCTCCAGGAGGTGCTGGCTCGGATGAGTATGCAGGTTCTGGTGCGATTCAGCTTCAAGGCGATCCATTTACATTTCCTAATTATTTCCTAAAGCTGGGAGGTTCATGGAATTTTACCATAACTGGCAATATTAAATCAGGGGTACATGTTGGCGAAAGCTTTTCAACAACCACAAGCTTAAATATTTCTGGTAAATAAAAAATAACTATTTATGAAGAAAAGTCGGTGAAATTACGATTTTTCTTCATAATTTTTTGTGTGCCTAATTTCTAGTTAGGTAATAACTTCCTCGCCAATTGGTGAGGAAGTTTTTTATAAGGTATTATTACTAAAAATTATACTTGTTCACCAATAAATCGTTCACTCTCAATGGCAGCCATACAACCTGTGCCGGCTGCTGTAATAGCTTGACGATAGTGCTTGTCTTGAACATCACCGGCAGCAAAAATTCCAGGAACATTAGTAGCTGTTGAATCGGGTTTAGTTACTAAATAACCAGTTTCATCCATATCAAGTTTGTCGATAAATAGTTGAGTATTAGGTTTGTGACCTATGGCAACAAAAAATCCATCAATATCTATTTTGCGTTCTTTACCTGTTTTCGTGTTGGTAATTATTGCACCATCTAAGGCTTTCATAAAACCTTGTTCTGTTCCGGTAATCTCTTTAACTTCAGAATCCCATAACATCTCAATGTTAGGAGTATTCATTACTCGATTAACCATTGCTTTTGAGGCCCTTAGCTCATCTCTTCGATGAATTAGGTATACTTTATTAACAATATTAGCTAAATATGTAGCTTCTTCAGCAGCAGTATCACCACCACCAACAACAGCAACATCTTTACCTTTATAGAAAAATCCATCGCAAGTAGCACATGCAGAAACACCACCTCCCTTAAACTTAGTCTCAGATTCCAAGCCAAGATATTGAGCAGTTGCTCCAGTTGCGATAATTAATGTTTCGGCGAGTAATTCATTACCATCATCAATAGTTACCTTAAAAGGTCTTTGCGATGTGTCTACGTTTGTCATCATTCCCCATCTTATATCACTGCCAAATCGCTCAGCTTGGTTTTTAAGATCTTCCATCATTTTTGGACCTTCAATACCATCAGGATAGCCGGGAAAATTATCAACTTCAGTTGTAGTGGTAAGTTGCCCGCCAGGTTGCATTCCTTCATACATTATTGGCTTAAGATCAGCGCGAGCTGCATAAATTGCCGCAGTATATCCTGCTGGTCCTGATCCGATAATTAAACATTTAGTCTCTTCCATTTTATATAGTTTTTATTCGTGTGCTTATATTAAAACCAATCACCGTAATATGACAAATAATTGGAGCAACTATCATTTGTCAATTAAAATGCCAAGATACAATTATCAGCGGATTTGAGATATGCTATTAAATATTGTGACATAATGTCTTGATTTATTTTTGATGATTATTTTATCTTAAAGATAATAAATAGAGAGGCAAAGTGTTTAGATATTGAAAATTCACTAATTTTGCAGTACTTTAATCGGGGTGTGGCGCAGTTGGTAGCGTACTTGACTGGGGGTCAAGAGGTCGCAAGTTCAAGTCTTGTCACTCCGACATATTATACGTATAATAGCCTCTGTATCAGAGGCTATTTTTATTTATGTTCATAAATTGTTCATTCATTTCGTTGTTTATGAGCAATTTGAAATTTGAAATCATTAATTTAAGCATTAGCAGCGAAATAAGCAATTATTAATAGCATCACCCCCAAACATTCTTCATAACCTTCAGACTTGGTAAATCAAAGGTTACTTCCATTTGGTTATTAGGCAAACAGAAAAAAAATGATAAGCATAGATAAGTTATACTATTGAAGTAAGTATAAAAGATTTTTAAGAAAAAACAACAACTTTTGTAATCGATTGCATATCAAAGCAAAAGCAAAAAAAAGGATAAGTTTTTCGGCGGGAAAATAAATTGTAATATACCGATATACAGGGATAATAACAACCTTATACTATAATAGAGCCGATAAAATTAGATTAACGTGGTTAATAGAATAATCTGGTACTCCCCAGTAAATAGATAACCTCGTTACTTAAATACAAAATATATCCAAACTGATAATGTAATCATAATGAAAAATTCTATTGCTACTATTTCGGTATAGTATTTAAATGAAATTTTATCCTTCCTTATCATTATGAATATTGGTATTACAAGTAATAGTATCCAAAATACTCTTAAATATGATGTTTCTCCATCCATATTCAAATAATTAATACTTAATGAATCTAATACTTCCGTTGCTACTTGATGAAACGTAATAATTAATAATATAATAGCAGATGAGTATAAAAGAACTTCTCTTGCTACTTCATCTTTCCAAAATTGATATATTAGATATCCTACTAACATCATAGGTACAGTATACGGTATGCCTATTATTATTAACCATATTGTTTCTAACATAGTTTTAGAGTTTGAATTGTTTCTTAATATAGTATATACATTTTAAGACAATGCTAAAGTAGATATTTTATAAACGTTCCATTTAACGAGATATTTGTATATATTAACCGAAAACTCCCCACTCTATTAATCGAAAAGTATCCACCTAAAAAAGTTCATCAACTTCTAACTCAATATGATTTTACTTAAGGCAACCTCTATTAATTAATATTTCATGTTTCATGCTTTTCAATACCAGAAAAAATTCTGATTTAGAACTTGGTCCTATTTTCTATATTTAAATCAATATTCCATAACTAACTTATTGTTAATATTTTATACTTTTTTATTTACCAATTGTACATAGCTATCCCATCTAGCCTCGTAACTTGCTCGTAGCTGAACAAGTTATAGGTAAGGTTTACAAGCCCAACAAACCCAGCAGCTCGCTTTATTCCTACTGAGTTGATATATAACTTGTTCATACTCTGCTCCATAAATCCAAATACATGTTCTACGTGTGCTCTTGTTCTTGATTTTCTTTATTTGATTCTTTTTGTTCTTGTGTTAGTGGTCTATTCTTGAGTCCACTCCGGAAAGTATAAAACCAAAAAAAATGCCACTAAGACTCAAAGTCTCTAAGGAGCTGTAAGAAAATAAGTAGGTTAGAATAGACGAAGTTATTTTACATGGTAACAAGGCAAAAAACACAGGCATAGCAATAGCTACGGCGAGTATTTTTAACGAAG
>Ga0307987_1001604_pt1 | contig 12372 bp, 12 predicted proteins | sample EllFjometagen181_FD_203157 | JGI IMG/M metagenome (GOLD analysis project Ga0307987, IMG submission 203157) | Marine microbial communities from Ellis Fjord, Antarctic Ocean - #181 | ecosystem: Environmental > Aquatic > Marine > Unclassified | place: Southern Ocean | collected 2014-10-08 | reverse complement strand
AGCAAACCGCCAACGACTTAAAAGCGAAATAAAGCCCATTTATCAATTGGACTTTGGGTTTTACTGTTCATAGGCCGGGGCCTTTCAATTTAGAGTTAAATTTTCAGCAAAATGCTGATAAAAATCCTGGCACATTTGATAGAACAGCTAAATCGCCAAAGCCATGCCCATCTTCTGCGTGAAATTACCCAGGCCTGATTTTTTGTGAAATTTCACTGCCTTGGGATAAAAACTTCAGACAGGATATCAACGCTTTTTCGATGTTTGATTGTTGCTTCAGGTAGGAATTGATCAGACTGCCGGGAAGGCGGTCATTTTTTACAATTGCTGACACATATCCCCGGATTTTTTTCCATTGAACGCTTACAGGAAAAGTGTTTTTAAAATAATGAATCCATCTTTTGAGGGTATTACGGGATATCCCCATCTTCCCGGCAAGCTTGGAGATCGTCATATTTTGGATTTTGTTCTGCCAGTCCGACACAATTGTCAAGATAGCCGCATACCAGTAGACTTTTCTACCCAGGAAACGGCAGGTCGGTGGGATCAAGCGCCTTCGGCAGCCTTCTTTGCCGCAGCACAAACTAAATTGTAAAAAATATTCTTCAGATAATCCGTCAGGTTCTCCTCTGGGTTTACGTGGATAATTGGCATAATGCAGCGGTCCCTGGCAATGAGGACACTTCTTTTGCCTATACAGTTCGGCTGTTGTCAGATCTATTTTGTAGAGATCCCAAAAAAGACTTTTGTTTTTTAAAACTTCTGATAGCATATCTCCTGTCCTTTTTTTGTTGTGGACTGGGCAGGAGTTCCTTAGAATCTTTGCGAGATAAACGGGGGAGCTTCTGCCTTAAACCTCATATATCTTGCAAATTTTCTTCAATTTTTCCATGATTTTTTGTGATCAGTCTCACTCAATGGCACAAACCCTTTTGCCATTATCACTGCGGCCCATTTAAAAACAAAGGCCACAAAAAATAACCCCCAGGCAAGATACTCCTGGAAATGGACCATTACCACAACTCTCTATGAAAAGGGCTTTTCAGAAAAAAACATTCTGAGCATATACAGGCTTATCGATTGGCTGATGATGCTGCCTGAAGATTTAACAAAACGCTTTACAGACGAGCTTATTGCCTATGAGGAGGAAAAAAAATGCCGTATATAACTAGTGCTGAAAGAATTGGAATAGAAAAAGGCAGGAATGAAGGCAGGAAGGAATGCTCTATGAAGCAAGGGAAATGCTTTTGGAGGCACTGGATGCAAAATTTTCCAGCAAAGTCCCAGCAGACGTTCATGCCAAAATACAGGCTTTAAACAATAGGATCTTGCTGAAGAAACTTCTCAGGTCTGCTGTTCAGAGCGAAGACCTGGACGTATTCAAAAAAACCATTCAAGGAATAGTACCGGAATCTTTATCAAGCACAAACAGTTAACTGCTGTTTCCTGTTTTTATACTACATTCCGCCGCTGTTCCATATCCATTATGAAGCTATCAAAGGAATCGTTATCCCTTGGCTGGCATAGCTTTCGGGAAAATATTTCGATTTCCGCGTAAAAGATGTCCACACATGACGAGTTCTTCGACTCCGCCTGGTTGCCGTTCTTTGCAAGGGAAACCCTGTAGCCTACCTTGAATAGCAGAACCTCCCGAAACTCCCGCATGCTGAGTTCATCATCGACCACAAGAATTCTGTATTCTCAATGCAACCCCGTTGGTGACCTGGTCTAAAATCATGGAACAGTCATATGGAAATATTGAGTCCCTCCAAATTCGGTATGAAATGAAAAAATTGGTAGTACGTGGCGCTATTGAAAAACAGAAAAACATGTCATTCTATAGTTTAATAAACGGATAGCAGCCCCAACGATGAAGCCACCAACCACACCGATGACTGGCGGAATATCAGCAAACGTTCTTGCGGTCTGATGCACGGGCATGTTAAGTCCTCGTTCTACAAAGACTCAATGCAGGATTTTCTGGGATTAATGAACATTATTGATCATTTGCTATAGTTGTGCTTTCATTAATCACGATATCGGTATTAGGGTTCACTGCGTGCAATAACTCTCCGAGTTTTCCAAGAGTTGGTACAGTCTGCCCTCGTTCGTATCTTGCGTAAGAATTACGTGAGGAAAAGCCAAGCCTGTTTGCAACTTCTGACAAAGTTAAACCACTAAGTTGTCTTTTTCTCTGGAGCAAAAGACTTACCATATGTCTTGAGTCTGATGAGGCTACTTCAAACGCACCGTTCTTACCTTTGAAAATTTCAACTTGAAAGCCTTCTCTATTAACCATGGTTTTAACCATGTCCAAAACCATTTCATAGGCTTCTTTTTTTGTGTGGCCTTGAGTCATAACATCAAGAATCGGAATTTCAGCCAACCAAAACTTGCCGTCTTTAAATACTTTGCCTGAAAATCTCATAATTTCCTCTCTGTTTTTGTTTTTCGTATTATTGCTTTTGCTAGTCTCTCATTAATTTCTGGATGTCTTGGAATAGGTTCTTGTCGGTCACCATTAGTCCAAATATCATGGTTTCCACCATGTCGGAGAAACCACCAACCAAGTTCTTTAAGAAATTTTTCTAGTTTATTTCGTTTCATGCATAAAATGTACACCTATGCGTGTCTTTTCTCAAGGTAATAATTCAAATTATGATCAATATAAATATTGAAGCGGTGCCAGATTTGCCAGGGCCTGACCCAGCTAAGCATTTGTTTTTAAGGCAGAATCGCTCCAAAAAACTGTATTTTCACCCCTTAAAGCCCACTTTTCAGGGATCAAAACAGCATTGTAAGCATTTTGTGATTCATGGATTGCATAATCCTCAAGGCGATCTTCGCCCTGGGTAATATTGTCAATGGAATTGGGGTCAGAAATTGCTCAAGAAACATGCCAGGGCGCTTTTACTGAGACCAGCTTCTTTAGTGGCGATATATAAAGCGGCTTTAGCTGCAACCTGGGCTGGCGGGGCAATTATTATTTCTCCAGGCCAAGCAGAACTGGGCATGGGAATATCTTCGTTGTCAATAATGCAAAATGCCAAAGCCTCTCCGAGACAATCAACGGCTTTTTGTACAAGCTGCTTATCTAACCAGATGCCGACGCCGAAAAGAATAAAAACCAGGCCGGATGGTTGTGGAGACTTCACCATACAACTATCAGGTATGGATACTTTCAAATAGATTTTTGTCCATAGCTGAAAAGCGGTATTGGCTTAAAAAATTATGTAATGATCCTGGAGCAGGTCCAAACAACAGATGGGGACGGTGCCCCGGGTTTAGGAACAGAAAACAGAAACACAAGGACTCCAAAGGCGGTTATCCCCTGGCTAAATTAATCTGGGTTGATTGGAAAAATAAAGCGCTGATCCCACAAGTTAAATCATGCTGCCCAGACAATACTGCCTTGCCCCTTGCCCCTTTCCCCCTAAACCCCTGGAGGGGAGAGTGTGCCTTGATAAACATATTTCCTGTTCCGATTATGATAAAGGTGATGAATCAAAAACTGATTTTGCTTATGCACTTGCACTTGCAAGAAGAAATTATTCAAAACAATTAATCAGAACATGTTAATACTTACTCCAAAAAATGCCCATAAGCCAAGCTTGACCACACCACTTCCCCTGTAGTCTGATACTTAAAACAGCTTTTTCAGCACCCAAAAGTACGCTCCAATGCCGTTTTGACTCATATTTCAAGAAATATTCCTTATAAAGCCAGAATATTAGCGGGTCACGGTAGGAATGCCGGTTACCCGGTACCCCCCGTACAGGTAGGGTCGAGAACTGGCGCGCGCACCAGAAAGTCACGTTTCCAGCTCCCGCCACGTCAAACCCAACATGTAGATTTCTCACATTGGGCTTTCCTGTTAACTTCATTTGAAAATTTATATGGCCGATCAGAATAGCAACACTTTCAGACCCTAATCAGGTCTTACTCCGCCTGTTTCAACTAATCTTAATCTTCCTCTCCAAATAAATCTTTCAGCTCAGATCTTGCAGACTAACAAACGAGTTTATCATCTCGCCCCTGCCTCACCGTGTTGCCTCAACTAACAGGACTGTCACCATAAGACTCTTTCGTTCTCTATCCTTTGCCGGTTTTAATCGGCGCTTTCGGTCAGACCCGGCTAAATCGGCTAAAGCTAATTCAGGCTATGCCAATGACCATTCTTTTGCCCATGGCAGCCAGGGCTTTGTATATGTTGATAATTTTTGTTTGGTAGCGCGGATTCAGCAAACGTCGACCAACCGCTTCTGAAACGCCGAGTTTCATGGCCAGGGCGCTTTTACTGAGACCAGCTTCTTTAGTGGCGATATATAAAGCGGCTTTGGCTGCAACCTGGGCTGGCGGGAGGCTACGGACATAATAAGCCGGGACAATATGATAAATCAGTGCGTTACGACGTCCCGTTATTTAGATGCCCTAGCAAGGGTAATTATGTAAATATGTTTTGAAAGTGCTATACTGCCAATAAACCAGATGTGCCAAATATTGTCAATAATTCGGTGTCCCTATAATTATAATAATTAAGTATGGTGTTGCCAGAATTTTGTCCCCAAAATTTGGTCCCCAGAATTACCAAGCAACACATCAGTTCCGGTTGACCCTTTTTTATGTTATATATTAAACGGGATATAAATTAAACCAATAGTAAGAGAATATATTAATGAACTTGCCATATGCGAACCATGCTATAATTGATATTGTGAAAATAAAAGATTATTGCCTTAACCCAGAACATCCCCGTGGTAAGCATAAAGCAAGGGTTTTTAAAGACTCTCTTGGGTTAACATTAGAAAATACAGAGAGCTTGATTGCCAAAATAAAAAATCAGATATCAAAGGCAGAATGCAAAAAAAGGTGTATTGGACGAATATGGACAACGATATACAGTTGATATTGAGATTGAAAATAATTTAAAAAAAGCAATTATACGGACGAGTTGGATCATTAAGTGGGATGAGTCGCGACCAAGATTAACAACATGTTACGTTAAGTGACAAGGAAAAAATCATGAAAAATAATATCAAAATTTTAGAAGTTGTAGCCCTTGTTGAGGATATTCCGAAATACGGATTGGTTATCGGGCAAGTAGGCACTATTGTCGAAATCCTTGATGCTGAGATATTTGAGGTAGAATTTTGTGACAATAATGGTAGGACTTATGAATCTTTAGCATTACGTGCCAATCAATTAATGCCTCTCCATTACTCTCCAGTAGCTGCTTAATTCAAGGAGTACTGGCGTTTCAAATCATGAGTAAAAAAACACATGTAAAGGAACCATGAAGCGGATTGCAATACAAATATGATTACAGTGACAATATAAATACTCGAAATGAAGACATGGACGATTATGACAGCCCATGGAAAGAGGGGATGGATCTGTATTTCAAGGAATTGATAGAATTCTTGACAAAAATTATCTGCCGGTTACAAGCCTTGCACTTTTGGCCGATGAAAATCCCTTATGGAAACCGGATAGCTTAAAATCAGAGCAGTGGGGCTGCAAAAATAATTTTGAATTCCCAATGGTCAAACTCATTGATTATAATGATAAAATAGATACCCTGCTCAATGGCACAAACCCTTTTGCCATTATCACTGCTGCCCATTTAAAAACAAAAGCCACAAAAAATAACCCCCAGACAAGATACTCCTGGAAATGGACCATTACCACAGCTCTCTATGAAAAGGGCTTTTCAGAAAAAACCATTCAAGAAATAGTACCGGAGTCTTTTTTAATTCGGGGATACTTTTTTTTGAGTTTTTTGAGATTCTGGGCACGACATATCCTTGAGCTTTCCGTCAGGTTTTAACCATTGAAATATCTGGCACACTTCAGTGGAGATACGTGTTCTGTTGAACCCTGGGTTGTGTTTTATCAGGGATTGAATCTGTTCAAATTCGTCGGGAGTGAACTCCCTTCCACAGTAACGGATCACGATGTGTCAGGTGGTTCATTGAGTCTATCAACGGGTTGATGAGTATCAATTCCCAGGGGAGGTGGCGGCAATAATTTTTGACAAGAAGCGTCCATGCTTTTTGTTATATCAGAATATTTTTCTCGTGTTCCGAACTTTTTTATAAAATCTGAAAAAACTTTACTATCCCGAATACCGATGCCCCGGAGTTAGTTGTCTTGATCTAAAAGGTGTAAAGGGATATCAACCTGTTCTTTATTTATAATCTTTTTTACAATATCAATATCAACATTGATGAATTTGGCAATATCTTTATCAGAAACATTATTCTTTTTCATATTCTGAATCAAATTTAAATATGTATTATAACTACCCTGGCGAATGCCTTCCTGCCTGCCTTCCTGCATGCCTTCCTGCATGCCTTCCTGTATGCCTTCCTGTATAAGTCTTTCAGCTGTAGTCATTGCAATTTCCCCTCCTTTTTTTGTTACAGGTTCAATCGCTTTGATGATCCTGCCTGTTTCAATCTCTGTGGCCTGATATAAATATTTTACAATGGCACAGGTCGAAAAATTTCAGGTTTTGAAATGCTTAATGCTTCTTCCAAGACTTCGACACAGAAAGTATTTTCAAGGCTGTTACTGAGCCGCCATGATAAAACGTACCTGCTGTACCAGTCTATCACTGCCGTTAAATATACGAACCCATTGCCAATTCTGATATAGGTTATATCGGTGCTCCACACATGGTCGTTTTTTTCAATGTTTACTCCCCGCAACAAGTATGGATAGACTTTATGCTCTGCATTCCTTTTGGTTAGTTTGGGCTTTGGATAGATGGCTTCTATCCTCATCAGTCTCATCAGCCGTTGAACCCGCTTGCGATTTATTTGATGGTTTTGTTGGTTCAGCCAGGCCATCAGCCTTCGACTCCCATAAAAAGGTGTTTTTGTATGCTGGGTGTCAATTAAATCCATTAACGACAGCGTGTAGGGATCTATTGGCATTGGTCGGTAATAAAGAGCTCCTTTTGAAACTTGTAACAACTCGCATTGCCTGTTTATGCTGATATTTTGGTGAGTTGCGTCTATCAAAAATCTTCTGTCAGGAACTAATTGCCTCAACCTTTTTTTTTAGCCAGTCATTCTCGACTTCGAGTTGTCCGATCTTCATGTATAATCCTTCTATTAAATTTTTATCATCATTTTTATTCTTCTTTGTTGTTGAAAGAATCTCTGGCAACCCTTCAATTGCCTCCTTTTTCCATTTGGTGAGAAGTGAACGATGAACTTCATATTTGGAAGATAATTCTGCCACGGTTGCTTGTTCACGAATCATATCAATTGCCACTTTTGCCTTAAGCTTCCCACTGTAACTCTTTCTCATGGACCTCCTTTTTGGGTAAATTTGAACCTGGCTTTAACACTTATTATGTCTCTTAACAACTGGTTCAGATTATGGGGTCCATTATAAGCTTTAAGACCCTGGAAATCAAATTGTGTAACTGCTTGAACTTCTATAAGTTAGCAAAAACTTAAAATAGAGGATAAGCATTCACATGGACGACAAAAAACTTGAAGCACTGGCAAAAGAGCTTGCCAAAGATATTAAATCAGAAAAAGACCTGTCAACCCTTTCTCGAAGCCTTGTTAAATTAACAGTGGAAACGGCTTTAAATGCCGAGAACGAGGACCATCTGGGCTACACCAAACATAGCCCAGATGGCCCGAACTCTGGTAACAATCGTAATGGATAAGGTAATTCCAGAAACAATTTTTATAATTTTTCGTCTGTCCATTATACCCTATCACTCAATTCCTGTTATAGAATTGAGCTGTCCTTAATTTTTGATTTAAGTTTACTGACCATTTTTATTCTTGAGATAGCTTATCTCAACAAAGTGTACTTCTTTAAAATAATTATTGATCCTGCTGTCATACATTGCTTCTATATAAACAGCCGGCATTGTAAACCTACCCTCTGTTGTGGCAATTAAAGGTATAAAATATTTATGGTGTAATCGTGCTTTCGAATTAATAAATGACAAAACCCTGTCATCTCGATAATCTTCATACGCAGGTTTGTAATTTCCATTCATGAACAAACTTGTATTGATTTTGTAAAGTCTTGGATTCATGATCTCAAAACCAGCTGGTATTTTAGCGTTAATCACCACATTTTCAATATCATCGGTTGAGTAAGCATCAACTTCTAAAAATAGTTTTTGTCCGAGTTGTATATTATTGAAATCATCAACTTTTACATGTTTTCCATCAAATAAAGTTGTTTTTACTGAGATGAGATTATCACCCTTATTGTATGACTCTTTGTTTACAGGGAGTCTTGTCGGAACATCAAGATCAACTGAATAGGAAATGAGTTTTCCATTATTTTCTATGTTAACGTTCTTTCCTTTTAAAACGGCTTTTTTGTATAAAATATCTTTGGCTGTCAATTGGTTCCCATCAAATGTAATCGTGGCGTCAATAGGACCATCTGAATCAAGTTCTCCGTCGTAATATGGTCCTATCGCCATCATCGCATAAGCTTTATCCTGTGTGGAGTAAAGTCTTTCTTCTCGAATATATCTGTTCACTATGCTTGCAAGATTTTTTGAAAAATCATCTTTTCTATGCTTCATTATTACTTCATGATACACCATAAGAGAGAATGCTATATCCTTGATATCGGAATAAAAATCATCCGTGTATCGCCTTTTATTTTTAAATGCACCCGTTTTTAAATTGTGCTTTGCTTTCTCCATCAACTTATTAAAAGCGGACATGTTTCCATGCTTTTTCATGACGGATGCAAGTACAATACAATCACTTAAGTTCTTTCCAAAAAGCTTACGATCATAAAGGTAATTAGCAATTTTCTCATCCCCAGAAATATAAAGGAAAGAATATGCTTTTTGAGGGTTATTACTATAATATTTTTGATCAGCTTTCATAGCTGATATTAGAGCGTCTTTCGGCACATAGTAATCAAAATTCTTTGCCATTAAAAGAGCAGTGAGAGCATATGTGGATGCGTAGTGATTCACATCACTGCCACCGGGCCAATATGTGAAAAAACCTTCAAAATTTTGCATTGATAAAAGCTTTGCAATACCCTCTTTTATAAACTCATCTCTTTTGCTTAAAAGATCTCGATTCGCAGGATTTTTATTATCAAGCATATAGTTACTAAAGAGCATTGCCATAATTTTTGAACTGGTTTGCTCTGCACACCCGTAAGGATATCCAATTAAATATTTAATGGATTTTTTAAGATGTATATATGGGGAGTCTGATATAAAGATATGTGCCGTTATATCTTTGTTCTCTGCCGATTCCACATCACTGAAATCAAGGTCTTCTCTTCCTCCAGCTCCAATAATTCCGTTTTTGCTTATAATTTTTGTATCAAATTGAGGTTGGATGTAAATCGCTGTAGATGAGGTGTATTCATTTTGGAGAGCATCTCTTGCGATAATTTTGATCGATGCCTCACCTTCTTTTTTTGCTTTAACTTTAAGATTGATTTTATAATTTTCTTTTGCATTTATCGAGAGGCTATCAACAGGGTTACTGATTTCAAATTTATTTGATGATTCAAAAAACAGCTCCAAAGTTTTTTTCTGATCAGTTGTATTAAAGATTCTAACCGGCACACTAAACTCATCACCTGCTATTAAGAACCGTGGTAAAACCGGTTTAACTATTATATCATCTTTTATTGTTATTTTAGTATGTGAAGAACCAATACGATTTTCATCAACAACAACAGCTTGAATAAGCGCCTGGCCATTGAACTCGGGAACTTCAAATATATGTTCCCCAGAGCCATTTTCATCAAGTGTTATAATTTTGGACCAAAAGGAGAAAGGTTTGACTCGTTTATTCATTGCATCCGGGGCCAGATGTTTCTCTCTTTTCTTTGTGATACCCGCATCACCAGAAAAACTATGGGTTTTTAATTTCTGTAACGAAAGCAAGTCGCTATAAATATCAAACAATGAGACCTTATCTTTAATTCTTTTGGTAAAATATTCAAATGCATCCGTATTCTTTTCATCAATGATATTTAATATCCCAAGGTCTACCATTGATATGACAACATTTGCCTTGTGCCCACTGTCTGAATTTATTGATACTTTTAGTTTCGTATTTGAGGTTGTCGTCTTTGGTGTGTTGATATTTACGGATATACTGTGCTCAGAGTTGTCAATTTTAAGATACTTTTTCCCGATCACCCTATAAGGTAAAATTTTATCTCCAGTTTCAGTAGATCTGAGCACTTGACCTTTAAGGTAAAATCCTTTTTTAGCATCTTCTGGTACTGTTAAATAAGCGGTATAAGTATTGTTCGTCATATCGAACAGTTTATGTTTTAGTATTTTGTTCTCTTCAAAAGTCAACAACAGTTTCCCCGGTATTGGAGATTTGATATTGACCATCATTTTTTCTCCAGGTTTATAAAGTTTTTTGTCTGGAGTAATTTGAAGTTTGTATGAAGTTTTGTTTCTAAGGCTTATTGGTTCATAGTCCCAACCACTGGCAGAGAAAGACAGAGAGGAAATTTGACCATTACTGTTTTTGACAGCTATCACATATGAACCACTTTCTTCAGGTGCATATGTAAACGTATTATTTGTTTTTTGTGTGAATCGTTCAATCCTTCTCAACTCATATCCTGCATAATAGTGCCAAAACTCTTTGTAGATCTCAATTGTAACATCGTGTTCACCATCAATTACTTTATCCAATTTGGGGTCTATCAGAATCGTTTCAAACGCCTCTTTTTGACCAACTTCGAGAGTTCCTTTGCCAATCCTTTTAATTCCTGCAATCGAGTCAAATGGAAAAATATCCACGGTTTTATATTTTCTAACCGCTCTTCCATCATCGTAAACAGTAGCAAGTATGGTTGCCTCAAGTACGGATTCATTTGTCTTTTTTAGGGAAATAGGGAACTCAACAATGATCTCTCCCTTTTCATCAAGTTTGAGATCTTTGCTGATATTTTCAAAAATAATATCTCTATTCTTTTTTGTTTCAAAATTATAGAAGACATAGTCTTTGAATTTTTCAGATTGGTACTTCTTTGCCAAAGTGGTTAACTCAGCTTCGCTTTTTAATCCAGACGCAGGTGTACCGAATAGGTATTTACTTTTTATATTCAGCTTTATTGTATCTTCAGTTTCATACGTATCCTTATCAGTGGTGAGTGAAACTTCTATTTTTTCAGGTAAAAAAGTTTCTACTTTGAATTCGTGATATCCGATTTGAGATTTTCCTCTAAACACTTCGGCTCTATAGGTCCCGGTCTTTGACGAGTTCAGTGCCTCAAAAATATACTCAGCGACTCCATTACTATTAAGCCTAACACTTTTATTTACAATATTCTTTTGGGTCGGGTCGGTTATTTTAAAAGTAACAGTCTTATTTTTTAAAGAAATAAAATCATTATCTTTAGCAGCAATAAGAATATTTGTTTTATCTCCTGGTCTTACAAGGGATCTTTCAAAAAATAGCAGTGCACTGTATGGAGAAGATGCCCCTATTTCATTGTCTCTTAATATATTGTATTTCGAAACCGATGTACCAAGTGAAATAAAATTTATTTCATTGTTCCATTCTGCAATTACGAGACTTGGTTTTTCACTGGCAATATTTTTATAATCTTTCAAAAATATTCCTGACTCATCACTGTGTCCCATAAAAACAAGTCTATTCGTTCCGTCATAAACTTTGACTGCCACATCGGAAAGAGGGCTATTGTCAGAAAGAGATCTGAACATAAAGAACATTTGATCTTTTGAAATTTTCGTGGAAATTCCAATATCGCTTTTTATTAAGAGTTTTGTATCTTTGGTAGAAAATTGTTCATTTTTTGCATTAATGGCATATATACCACTGGGTTGATTCTTCAGACTATTTTTCAAATTTACTTGAACTGTTTTAATCTCATTTGGTTTCGAATCAATATTGAGAGTGAATTTGTTAATTTTTTTTCCATAAGAATCAAGTTCATCATAATAATAGGAGTCATTTAGATAATAAGACTTAAAAAGTGATAGATAATTGACGTTCTCATCATTAACCTTTACAATGCTGATCTGGGCGTTTTTTAGGTTTACACAAGCCAAATCCAAAGCTTCTGAGTATGACGAAACATATCTCTTCTTATCTTTGAACTTAAGTTTTTCATCAAGGTTCTTTGTTCTTATAGGAAATGAAAAATCGTACTTGATCTCTTTAGAATATGTTTTAAAACCTTTTTTTATCTTTAACGTGTAATTTGAATCTGGTTTAAATTCCCCATATAGTTTCAAGCTGTTATTGGATGTTTGATAGCTATAGTCAGTTTCGGGATCTATTTCGATAAAATCTCTGATCTCCTCGGTAAAAACATCTTCATAAAAGTGAATTTTAATAGCGAAATAGATCCCGAAAC